>JACCDV011112979.1_pt1 | contig 112835 bp, 97 predicted proteins | sample 7446131 | NCBI WGS metagenome assembly JACCDV01 (sample SAMN15323448, study PRJNA562643) | freshwater metagenome | isolation source: river surface water | place: USA:Blue River Watershed | collected 2017-08-17 | reverse complement strand
TTTTTAACTTAGACAGATGACTTCAGACCAACTGAAAGACTTGAAAGCCCGCACATCGGCTTTGAGGAGGTATCTTTGACTACGATCGTAAGAAAGTAGAAATCCAAGACCTAGAGGCCGTATCGGCACAAGCTGACTTCTGGAACAATCCAGAGGAAGCGGAAAAAACCATGAAACAAATCCAAGCCAGAAAAGGCTGGACCACTGCTTTTGAAAACCTGGATACCAAAATTCAGGATTTGGAAGTGCTGTATGAATTTTTCACTGCAGGAGAAGTTACCGAAGAGGAACTCAAAAAAGACTACCTACTCTGTAAAGATGCAGTAGAAGAGTTGGAACTGAAGAAAATGCTCTCAGCAGAGGAAGATCAACTCAATGCAGTGCTCGAAATCAATCCTGGTGCTGGCGGCACAGAAAGTAACGATTGGGCATCGATTCTCATGCGCATGTACATCATGTGGGGAGAAAAAAATGGCTACAAAGTTCGCGAAATGGACATGCAACCAGGAGAAGTTGCGGGGATCAAATCCGCCACCCTCCTATTTGAAGGACCTCTCGCCTATGGCTTCCTCAAATCAGAAACTGGCGTGCACCGACTCGTACGGATCTCTCCATTTGACTCTGGAGGACGAAGACATACTTCCTTTGCCTCTGTGTACGCGTATCCAGAAGTAGACGATTCGATTGAAATCGACATCAATCCTGGAGACGTCGAACTACATACTTCCAGATCCGGAGGTGCGGGTGGTCAAAATGTGAACAAAGTGGAAACCAAGGTACAACTGACGCACAAGCCAACCGGTATCGTGGTCGTCTGCCAAGTGGAGCGCTCTCAACTTGCCAACCGTGAATTGGCCATGCAAATGCTAAAATCCAGGTTGTACCAATTGGAATTGGAAAAGCGAAATGCAGAAATCGCCAAAATTGAATCTTCCAAACTGCGGGTAGATTTTGGTTCGCAAATCCGAAACTATGTTCTGCATCCCTACAAGTTGGTAAAAGACAACCGCACCAGTCATGAAACCTCCGATGCACAAGGTGTGCTTGATGGTGGGCTCAATGAATTTATGAAAGCATTCCTACTCGCTCAAAGCGAGGAAAGTGCAAACAAAGATTAAGTAATTAGGCCGAAGAATTCTTCTTCGGCCTTTTTTGTTCATTCCATTCCATGAGGCTACTTCCCTCCTTCTTTACGCTTGATTTTTTCCTACTCTGCCTGAGTAGTTTTCTATTTTTTTCGAGTTTCAACATGATCATTCCCGAACTCCCGGCCTACCTAACTTCTCTGGGCGGGGAATCCTACAAAGGATGGATCATTGCATTATTTACGCTATCGGCTGGATTGTCTCGGCCCTTTAGTGGAAAATTAGCAGACAAGATCGGCCGCATACCCGTGATGATTTTTGGAGCGGCTGTCTGCTTTGTCGTGGGATTGAGTTATCCCCTACTCCAATTTGTGGGCGGATTTTTATTCCTCCGATTTGCCCATGGATTCTCAGCAGGCTTCACCCCTACAGGCACTTCCGCCTATGTGGCCGATACGGTTCCTTTTGCCCAACGAGGAGAAGCACTAGGGATTCAATCCCTTTTTGGTTCCTTGGGAATGGCCGCAGGGCCTGCCTTAGGTGGTTGGATTGCCAGTAGTTGGCCCATTGAGGTATTGTTTTATTCAGCGGCTTTCACTGCTATTTTTTCAATCTTGATTTTATTTCGTCTCAAAGAAACCCTCCAAGTAAAAGAACCGCTTCGTTGGCAGCTTTTCAAATTGGACAAAAACGAAATATTGGAAAAGCGAGTGCTGCTTCCTTCCACCATTCTTTTTCTCTCCGTCTTTTCCTTTGGGGTGGTGCTGACCTTGGTTCCAGATCTTTCTACGCACCTGGGCATTCAAAACAAGGGGCTCTTCTTTGCGGTGTTTACGCTTTCTTCCTTGGGCATCCGCCTAATCGCAGGCAGAACTTCCGATCGTATCGGTCGCGTCCGAGTGATGCGTGTGGCATCTGCTGTCATGATCCTAGCCATGGTTGCTGTGGCCTTTGCTTCCAGCAAAGTGATGCTCCTAGGTGCAGCGGTGCTCTTCGGTGCTGCAGTAGGCATGTATAGCCCCACTACTACTGCTTGGGTGGTGGATCGATCCTTGGAACAATTTAGAGGCAGGGCCTTGGCGACCATGTACATTTTCCTAGAATTGGGAATTGGTCTGGGCGCACTCGTATCTGGATGGCTCTACGGCAACGAATCGGCTAATTTTCAACTAGCCTTTCTTTTTTCTGCAGGGGTAGCGAGTCTTGGTTTTGTCATTTTACTTTTCACCAAAAGTGACGGAAAACCGGAACAGGTCTCAGTAACCTAGGTAATCGCTTTTTCGCGGGATAGCAAGAATAGATTTTTGACGACCGTTGTAGTAGGTTACTTTTTTCCCGTCAAAATAGGCTCCCTCTTCAAGCATCACACGAACGTCTTTGTTCCATTCCTTAACGAAAACTACTGCATTCAACTCAATTGCATAACCCGTGTGTGCATGCATCGGGAAGTCACCCGCTCCAGGGGTATCCCCTTGGTTGTCCCACATACCAATAGTAGGTCCAGCCGAATGCCCATAGAAGCCCAGGGGATGGGTATAAATACTTCCCTTGATTCCTTCCTTATCCATCTGCACTCGAGCAGCCTTCAATATTTGATTGCCTGTTTTGCCAGTTGTAAAATTGGTAGTCAAAATATCCTGCAAACGATTCCCCACCTTCAAGGCATCTTGCAAGTAGGCTGGAACTTCTGTTTCCCCAGCCTTGAGCACATAAGCCAATTCTTGCGTATCCGTATTCAGACGCAGGTAGGTAATTCCAAAATCAATATGCAGCAAATCCCCAGGTAGAATCACCTGCTCTGTGGGACGGATAGCAAAGGAACGGGAAGCCTCTTGAGAATTTGGGTCCGGTCGCTGGATGTCCACTGTTGGGTGAAACCAGGTGTCTAATTTCATCTCCTTGATTTTCTCTCTGTAAAACCAAACTACATCCTCTGTGGTGGTGACTCCTGGAGTGATGACCCGATCTGAGAGCCCCTCCGCGATGATGTAATGTGCCAGTTCTTGAATGTGCTTGTAAGCGGCCATTTCCGCTGCGGTACGCGTTTCCAGCCAGCGTACAGCGAGCGTCTGGGCGGATACTACTTTTGCCTTCTCTTGGGCTGGAAGTATTCGCATCAATTCCTCGTAATCAAAATGGGTCAACCCATCCGCATGGCCATAATCCTTGGAGAAATTCAAGCCAATTTTTTTAGGCTTTTTAGCTAAAATGATATCCAACAAGGCTTTCCATTGATCCGGTTGCGCTTCAGGGTCCCAGGCTTTCTTGAAGGATTTGCCCACATCGTAACGGGCCACGGCATAGGTTTCTACTGCTGCATTGGGACTTGGCTGGTACATCACTAAGATGGTGCGTCTGCGCGCAGCATGCCAGGTGGCAGGCAAAAGCGTACGGATCACCGGATCCTCGTTGTATTCGCGGGAAACGACTATCCAAAAATCAATGCCCGACTCAGTCATGATTGCTGGCAATACCTGCTGGATTCGATCTTCCAACCATCCGTCCACAACTGCCGCTTGTTCACGAACAGAGAGTACGGCGGGACCTTGGGCAAAAACAGGATAAAGAAGGAGGGAAAAAGCGATACTGAGCAGGATTCGATTCATAGGTGCAAAATTTTGAATCGTCAAGATACTTCTTCCCTCCTAAAAAACACAGCCGCACCTAGAAAATTAGGATGGGTTCGAAGAGTTAATCTTCTTTTTGCTCAGGCGATTAAATCGATACAAGAGCATGCCTGCAGTAAGGGTAAGCCCAATAAACAAGCCAATCCAGACTCCTTTTTCCGCAAAGCCCAACTTAAATGCCAGGAGGTATCCTAGTGGAAGTCCTAGTCCCCAATAGGCCAAGAAGGTAACAAGGGTAGGAACTTTGACATCTTCTAAACCACGAAGGACCCCTAAACCTACTACTTGAATCCCATCCGAAAGTTGGAATAACCCCGCCAAAACCAAAAGTGAAGCGGCCAAGGAAATGACTTGCGGATCCTCGATGTACAGCGTTGGTAGAAAAAAGCGGAGCAAGAAAAAAAGTAGCGCACAGACAAACATAAAGGTAGCTACCATGCCAAAAGCCACCATTCCAGCCTCCCGCATTCCTTTGTAGTCTTCTTTGCCAATGTAATGACTGACACGAATCATCCCAGCAGTAGCCAAACCTGTTGCCATCATGTAACTGATGGAAGCCAAATTTAAGGCGATTTGATGCCCTGCCAAGGCATTGACACTGATCCACCCCATCATGATCGCTGCTGCACTAAACGCGGAAACCTCAAAAATAAATTGAAAGCCTGTCGGGATGCCGATTTTTAAAATTCGCAGACAAAGTGCCCAAGTGGGTTTGAATCGAAAAATCCGAAGTTCAAAATCCCTAAAGCGCTTGGAAGTAAGTACATAGATCCCCATTAGTACCATCATCAAAACTCGTGAAATTAAGGTGGCCCAAGCGGCTCCCAGAAATCCCAGTTCAGGAAAACCCCAATTCCCCCAGATCAACAACCAATTCAAGAATACGTTGACCAAATTGGCAGCAATGGTAATGAACATGGCTTGCTTGGTCTGCGAAAGCCCTTCGACAAACTGTTTGAAAGTTTGAAAAAGCATCAGTGGAATCAACGAAGCGGTAATTATTAGCAAAAAGGGCAAGGCCAAAACTTCTACTTCTTCAGGTTGATTTAATATGGAAAGATTTTGTGAAAACAGAAGAATAATTCCAAACAAAACAAGGCTAGCTGAAAAATTGATAAGCAAACTATTGCCAAACAACCTAGAGATTTGATTGGTCTTCCCTTTTCCAAAGGCCTTCGAAACCAAAGGAGTCAATCCCATCGAAATCCCGATTCCGAACATCATGATTACAAAAAAAATACTGTTGGCTAGGGAGGATGCCGCAAGTTCCAATGCACCCAGACGCCCCACCATCATGGTATCTGCTATTCCCACGCCTACCTGGCCCAGCTGACTAAGTACTACTGGATAGGCAAGGAGAAAAGTGGTTTTTATCTCTTTAGTAACTGCCATCCCTTAGTATCCCAAATCTCTTGCCACGCGCAAAATCGCAATTACCGACAAGGAATCTGTGATTTTTCCCTGCATCACCCAATCCAATGCCTCCACAAAAGGAAGCTTCTTGATGCTAATATCTTCGGTATCTTCAAATTCGGGTTCCCCCTCGGTAAGTCCCTGAGCCAAAAAAATATACCCAACCTCATCGGTTACCGAATTGGAAGTATGAATCAATTGCAAGTCAGTCCATTTGCTAGCAGTCAGCCCAGTTTCCTCTTTCAATTCTCGCTTTGCAGAAGATAGGGTATCGACTTCCAAAGGACCTCCACCCATGGGTACTTCCCAAGAGTAGCAGTCCAGCGCATAGCGGTACTGCCCTACCAGCCAGGTGTTGCCCTCTTCGTCAATTGGAAGAATGGCTATGGCTTTGTTTTTGAAATGGGTTTTTCCATAGATCCCATCTTTACCACCCGGGGTGAGCACCTCGTGGTGCTCCACACGAATCCAGGGATTCTCGTAAACAGTTGCTGTGGACTTGGTCTTCCAGGGGTTTTCAGTCATCGTGTTCAAAAAAAAAGGGTGGCAAGCCACCCTTATTAATTCATTACAGGGATTATGCAGGAATTGGCAGTACTTTGGAATCCTTAAAAGTAGAAAGAATCACCATGGATTGCATGGAGTCTACTTCTTTGATTTCAGAAACCTTTTCCAACATCAATTTTTGGTAGGCCATGATGTCTTTAGCAATGATTTTCAAAATGAAATCACCCGTACCGGTAATGTGGTGACATTCAATCACCTCAGGAATTAGGTTGATTTCTTTCATGAAGGCATCAATATTTCCTTTGTTGTGACCAATAAGGCTTACCAATACAAAGGTGCTTACACCCAAACCGATTTTCTCAGGATCCAACTTCGCGTGGTAACTCTTGATGATTCCAGATTGCTCCAATTTCTTGACACGCTCCAAAGTAGGAGCAGGAGATAGCCCGATATCCTTGGAAAGTTGAGCATTGGTGATTTTGGCATTGCTCTGAAGTATTTCCAAAATACTTCGATCTATCTTATCAAACTTAATTCGAATGTTGCTATCCATTTTTTTGTGCTTTACAAAATTTTATGTCGTGCAAATTTACAATAAATGATGAAAATTCTAGGATTGAGATGAAGTTTTTTAACTCAAAATCGAAATATTGTAAAAGATTCTGATGGATTAAACGAATAATCCCCTTATTTACTTCAAAGAATTCCTTGATTTCAAATTATCTCTTGTGAAAAGGGAAAATGAAGGCTTTGAGGTCTTTACAATTTATTCTTCTTGATAAAGTCCCTCGCCTCTTGGTGCGCCGGATGCTTTCGTTTGGCATACCTTTTTACTTGGTTGAAATAGGTTTTTGCCAAAGCTCTATTTTTTTCTGCCGTAGCAATCTTTCCTAAAGAAATCAGGGAATACAAGTAATAGCCACTTTCTTGAGTTTCAGATTCTTCTCCTATGGTAACGGTTTTGGAATAGTAACGCTTAGCTTCGATTATATTCCCAATGCGGTAATTGTATTCCCCCAGATAAAATGCGGCATAGCGCCCACTCGTGGCTTCATAGCCAAATTGTTTTTGCTCAATCCGATCCAAGATTTCAAGAGATTCCTGCATGGCCTGGGTCCACTTTCCTGTGGTATAAAGGTACCGGGCATAGGAACGATGGAAATAAGGGTTGTTTGGAAACTTTTCGTGCAAATATTCTACAATTCGAAGGGCATCCTCTGGTCTTTTCTCCTCCGACCCATACAATCGAAACAGAAAGTATTGGGCCTCTACGCGGGTGTAGAAGGCATTCGATGCTACTTTTTCAAGTTGGGCAAGCCCCAATTTCTTGTTGCCCTTTGGGAACAATGCCAAGATGGGTTTCAGCAAAGGATAATTCTCTGGAATCCAAACAGAAAAATAGTTGAAGAGCGCATCACCCAATAGCAGTTCCGGATTAAACTCTTCCTCCCCTCGACTCATTTCCATGTAGTTCAAGGCATTTTTCCCTGCAAAGGTGGCCTTGGACCAACTCTTTCGCTCACTGTACAAGCGGCCTTGAAATCCATAGCCCGCTGCTAAGAAAAATGCAGCCTCCTTATTTCTAGGATTTTGATCCAACATTTTTTTAGCCTTTGCATTGGCACGATCCAAGTACTGAATAAAAATATTATCGTACCGCTTGTTGTCAACATTGATCTCAATACGCCACCAATAGCCCACAGCCATCAAAAAATCAGGGAGCGGATGCTCCGGATATTGATACATGATCACCGCAAAATCTCGCTCAGCCGTAGCAAAATCAAAATTGTACATGCTATTGATGGACTTGGTAATCCGGTATTGCAAGCCTTTATCCAAAAGCAGGTAAGGAGAATTGGAAGAAGCTGGATCTGGAGCCTGAGCTTGTGTCTCAGAGATGATCCCCAAACAAATAAAAAACAGAAGCCCGTGAAACAGGTGACGCATAGCATGTAAAGGGTTTACTCCGCAAATCTACGGTGAATTCAAGACAAACGTTTAGATTTACAAGGATAAGACGAGAAAATGGCAACAGCACCTACCCCTTTGGCACAAAGAATTACAGATGCCCTGGATTTTGACAAGCGACTTTTCTTCGTTTTACTGGTTTTTATCTTTCTTGTAATCAGGTACTTGACCAATACGATCGTCTTGGAAGCCATTCCAGATTCAGAACGATTGGAGGCTCAGGGAGACCTGCTATTTTTTCACATTTTTAACACGCTGAATTACCTTTGGACCCCATTTGCCCTGCTCTGGAAATTTACCGTGATCGCCTTCCTTTTCTGGTCCATTGGCTTGACTATCGGCTACAAAGTAAAGTTTAAAGCGCTTTGGCAGTTTGCCTTAGTGGCAGAACTTATCTTTATATTCCCAGAACTGTTCCGACTTCTCTGGTACATGAATCCAACCGGAACGGTGAGTTACCTCGAAATCCAAAACTTTGAACCCTTGTCTGCCCTATGGGTATTGGGTCCAGAAAATGTGCAAGAAAAATACCATTACCCCTTGTCCCTACTGAACCTATTTGAAATCGGATACGGGATAGTTTGGGTTCTTGGATTCCACACCCTCAGCCGTAGAAGCATCCAGGAGAGCATTCCTGTGGTATTACTGGCCTATTTCCTCCCCTTACTGCTTTGGCTGGCATTTTATGCTGCCTCGTTCCGTTAGGCTGGCTTAATCTTTTTTGCTTCTCCCCGACAACGGTCGGAACAATACTTGACTTCCTCCCAGTTTTTCTCCCATTTTTTCCGCCAAGTAAAAGGACGGTTACAAACCACACAGATTTTGGTGGGCAGGTGTTGCTTTTTCATGTTAGGACCAACGTTTAGCAAGGGTATGTTTGGCCAGAACGCGTGAAGCATCGGCGACCACTTCAGGAGCCTTTTGCGCCGCCCAGATGCGGTCTCTAGCCTCAACGGCTGCCTTTTCCACGTCCACAATAGGATATGGGTAGGTTTCGCCATAGGCAAAACCAAGTTCCTGCAGCTCGAGGGGAGTCAGTTCCCAGGGCGTATGCAAAAATGCAAGAGGAACTGGCGCCAGCTCAGGCACCCATCTGCGAATAAAGACGCCATCCGGATCCTGTTCTTGAGATTGCTTGACAGGATTGTAGATCCGCACCGTATTGATCCCCGTGACACCAGCTTGCATTTGCAATTGCGGATAGTGGATGCCCGGCTCAAAATCTAAAAATTGCTGCGCCAAGTAGGCAGAACCTGACTGCCATGGCTGGCTCAAGTGGTGGGTAAGAAAAGAAACCACCATGGCCCGCATACGGAAGTTAAGGTAGCCTGTCTCACGCAAGCAGCGCATGCAGGCATCCACGAGGGGAAAGCCTGTCTTGCCCTCTTCCCATGCGGTGATCCAAGCGGGTTGTGGGGTATAGTGAAAAGACAAAAATCCACGGTTGATGGGCTCTTTTTCCATACGGGACTCCATCTCAAATTTTTGGATAAAGTGGCAATGCCAGCGTAGGCGCGACTGGAAGTTCGCCAGATTACGGGCTTGAAAGCCAGTGGCTGACTTTTGCATAGAAGCTTGAAATATTTCCCGTAGGGAAAGACATCCCCAAGCCAAATAAGGCGATAATCGGCTACAGCCAGTTCGACTTCCTTCGGGTTTGCTAATCTGTTTGCTGTAATTTTTGACGCGATCCTCAAGAAAACTTTTCAAGTATTTTCGCCCGTTTCGTTCTCCTCCAGGCTGCATGATGTCTTGTGAACTGGTCCAAAATTCAGGCAAAGTGGTGAAAACATGCTTGAGTTGCTGCGTTTCAGGAATGGGAACGAAGGCAGCCCGAGCGAATTCTGGATGAGCAAGTGGAGCAGTCATGAAGGCATGCCAAAAAGACTCCCATCCCCTTCTGTTTTTGCGTTTACGCTGCACACCCTGCTGCTGGTACTCTTTCCAAGGGATGCCTTCGGCGGAGAAATAAGCCGCCATCTCTCGGTCTCGGGCATAAGTGACCGCGATACCCGTTTCCTGATGAGAATAGACGGACTGAATAGAATAGTTTTGTTGAATTTGGGTAAAAACCGTTTTTACTTCTGCTCTAACGATCAACAGATTGGCCTGCAGGGCTTGCAATCGCTGCTCCATGTCTTTGAGACTTTCGCATACAAAGCGCCAATGCCGATCGCTACTTTGCGGAGCAGCCAGCAGGGAGGGCTCAAAGCAATACAGCAGAAGAATCGGGAATCCTGCAGCAATGGCTTCTGCCAAGGGTTGGTGATCACTCAACCTCAAATCACGCTTCAACCAGACCACAGAAATTTTCATATTCTTAAAACTTTGCCGGCGCCTCAAGGTTTTAGAAGAATGAAAAAATTAAAAGAACTTTCGCCTGAAGCCATCGATCGAATCATCGAAATGGCCTGGGAGGATCGTACCCCTTTTGATGCTATTTTGAGTCAATTTGGAATTACTGAGGGCGAGACCATTCAACTGATGCGCTTACACATGAAGAAAAGTTCCTTCAAAATGTGGCGCGCCCGAGTGCAAGGTCGCAGTACCAAACACAGCAAAAAAGCCCCGGATGACTTACTTACCTTCAAATCTAGAATGCAAAGAGGAATTGCATTGAATAAAATGCCGAAGCGCTAACAAAAAAGCCTTTCCAGTTGGAAAGGCCTTGGTAACAAACGAAAGAAAAAGATCAAACGGTCTCAAAAGGCCATCTCATGATGCCTCCGGCTAAATTTTTTACATTTTCAAACCCTTCCTCCCCCATGATTTCACAAGCCTGTGCACTTCGGTTGCCGCTTCGGCAATAGATGAGGTAGGTTTTGTCTTTAGGAAGATTTTTGATTTGAGATACGAAGGTGGATGACATGATGTCGATGTTTCGAGCCCCACGAAGTTTACCGCCAGCAAACTCACCTGCTGACCGCACGTCGATGAGTACAGCATCCGGTTGAATCATCAAATCGTGAAATGGTCCAGCTGGAATATCTTCGTATTTTTTGGCTTTGGAAGTAAAGAAATTAAACATAGTCGTTGTTGTTTTAGCTTTACAAAAATAGCGCTCTAGCCCCCTTCTATTCGGTAATAAAAGTCACGCTAAAGCCTAGGCCGACTTATTTTTTCTTCTTTTTTGGAGAGCAAGTACCCCCAAGCGAATTACTAAAATCCAGGGCGCTCCATGCCAGAGCAAATCAGCCCAATCCATAAGCCCCATCCCTACTGCTCCACCAGCTACCCAACGGATTTTTCCGATTAAGTGTGGCTCAGGAAAAAATGGCGCCAGTCCAAGGACCAGGCAAAGCATACCTACAAAGGCAATGCTATCGTATAATTTGGGCTTTTTAACTACTTCTTGTTCCATGGATAGGTAAGTTGTTGCCAAAAAGTTTTGGGGAATGTCTCCACCCGTTCAAATCCTAGGGGCTCGTTTGCATTTTCATTGGGGATATAGGCCGTACCAAAAAGGTAATCCCAAAGACTTAACGAAATCCCATAGTTTACCCCATGGCTTCCCGCTGGAAGTTCCTTGGCATGGTGCCACAAATGCATGACCGGATTATTCAATACATACTTCAGAGGCCCATAGGTGATCTTTACATTGGCATGGTTCAAATGACCAATCAAGATGGTGACCAAGTGCAAGATGAAAAAATCATCTAGACCAAAGCCAATCATGGAGAGTGGAATGTATTGGACTGACTTGTACACAATGGTCTCCATCCAATGGTAGCGCAAGTGCGCAGCAAAACCCATCTCCTCCACCGAGTGGTGTACTTTGTGAAACTCCCAAAGCCAAGGGCTGTGGTGAAGCCAACGATGCACATTCCATTGAATAAAGTCCGCCACCACGAATAGAAGCAGGAATTGAGACCAAACTGGCCAAGAGGCAATTTGAAATGCAACTAGGTTATTGATTCCAAAAAGCGCGAGAAAATCATTGAATGCCTCTACGGCTACATTGGATACCGCATTGTAGCCGATCAAGGAAAAGAGAAAAAAGTTGAAGAACATGTAGAAGCCATCCAACCAGAAATCCGTTCGAATAGCGGGCTGGTTTTTCCTCCAGGGAAATGCCAACTCAAGCCCCCACACAACCACAGAGATTCCAATTAGCCACCAGAAATAGTTGTGCCAGGAAGGGTACAGAATTTCCGAACTGAGGTAATTCCAATACCCGTAATACCCATCTAGGAAAACTTGAACGTATTCTTGCATAGAAGTTTAAACTGCTAACAATTCTTTGGTAATGATGTAAATACCCATTACTAACACAAACCATCCAAAGCCTGTTTTCAGAATTTTTTCATTAATTTTTTTAGACAAGGCACTTCCGATAAAAATACCAACAATAGAAAGCGAAGTAAAGATAAGCAGCATCTGCCAGTCAATGGTCTGCGAAGAAAGGTCTCCCAAAAATCCAATAAGTGATTTAGCAGCAATAATCAACAAAGAAGTTCCGACAGCCATTTTCATGGGTAGCTTCGCTAAAATCACCAATGCAGGAATAATCAAAAATCCTCCTCCAGCACCTACAATCCCCGTGATCACTCCGACCACAGATCCCTCTAGGGCAATCATGGAAAAGTTAAACTTCACTTCTTGTTCTTCCGCTGCATCTCCCCCTTTTTTTCCTTTAATCATTGAAAAAGAAGCTGCCAACATGATCACCGCAAAAAAGACCATGATCCCAATATTTTTGGTAATGATTGCCTCTCCCACAGCAAACAAAGGATCTGGAAGCGCAGGAACTAAATACTTACGTGTAAGAAAAACAGCAATAAAAGAAGGGATAGCAAATACCAAGGCCGTTTTGTAATCCACCAATCCTTTTTTCATGTAGGTACCTGCACCTACTAAGGAGGTACTCCCTACCACAAATAAGGAATAGGCAGTAGCCAAGACTGGATCAATCTTCAAGATGTAAACCATCACTGGAACAGTAAGAATAGACCCTCCACCACCAATCAGGCCCAAACTGATACCAATCAATACTGCAGCTGCAAAACCAATAATTACAATAACGCCCATGAGGATGACAAGTTAGAATTTACATCTCAAAAGTAGCGTGTAGGCCTTCCCAAAAGCGGTGACAAATGTTACAAGACATACTAAATCACTAAACTTTAGCCAGTTAGAATCCGTATACTCTACATGGATTTTTTTTACTTCCAGGATTAACCTGGACCCCTTCCTACTAACTCACATTTTTAAACACTAAAACTCACACCACGTATGCACTACCTCGTTCCTGTAGATTTTTCGGAAAATTCTCGCCAAGCCCTTGATATTGCCTTGGCACTAGCATCTCCAAGAGTAGATCGGATTACGGTAATCCATATCGTAGAAACGCACTATGACTTTGCATCCCAAGTGGCGCTATTTACCCAACAGCAACTCAAAGAAGGAAGAAAAAGAGGTAAGGAATTGCTTGAAAAGCATGCACATGCTCAGGTATCCTTAAGGTTTAAACTCGAGGAGGGAAACCCAGCAATTCAAATCAGTCAACAAGCCGCAAAACAAAAAGTAGACTTGGTTGTGATGGGAACCCAGGGAGCCAGTGGAATTACAAAATCATTGATCGGTACTGTGGCAGTTTCGGTGATCCGCGAGGCCCCCTGTCCAGTCCTGGTAGTTCCTGCAACTGCAGCCAAAACCAACCTTCATCAATTTGTCCTTGGCTTGGAATTTGCCGAGCACGAACCTCCAACGCTGGATTGGTTGGCCAAGCAGGTCAAAAAGTGGAAAGGAAAACTTCAAGTAATCCATGTACAACCTTTTGAAAAACAAGAATTTAAACAGGTGCTTCTGGAATTGGGAATCAAGCAGTACCTCAGCAAAAAGTATCCAAGTATAAAGGCTGAGTTCTTAAAACTAACTGATGGAAAGCCAACAGAGGCACTTGGCACATACATGAAATCACATCCAGGGATATTGGTGATGAGCCATGCACATCAGGGATTTTGGGAGGAACTTTTCACCAAAAGTAAATCCATCCAAATGGCCTTTCAAACCCAGGTCCCCCTTCTTATCCTTCGCTAATTATTTGCTAATCAACTCTTCGAAGTCATCACGGATGTAGATGACATTACGGCCCAGTTCAATCCACTTTTTCTTTTCCAATTGCTTCAGTAACCTAGAAATTACCTCACGAGCAGTCCCCAATTCGTTGGCCACCTCTTGGTGTGTGGTATGCAATTCATTGGTTTTCAACTGCTTCATTTTGGTAACTATGTAATTCATCAAGCGCTCATCCATGCGCTTAAAGGCAATTGCATCCAATACGGTAAGCATTTCTTGGAAGCGATGTTGGTAGGTGCTCGACACAAAATCCTTCCACTGCTTGAATTCATCAGTCAGTTGCTCGTGAACTTGGATAGGAACAAATAATACCGTCACCTTCTCTTCCACCACCGCTTTGATTTCACTAGGTCTGGCTGCTGAGCAACAAGTCAAGGATAGTGCACAAGTCTCTCCTACTTCCAGATAGTATAAAAATAGTTCCTTCCCGTCCTCGTCCATGCGCATGATTTTGATGGAACCTTCCAGTACCAAAGGAACAGCCTTCACAAACTGTCCCGGTTCCATCAAGGTTTTGCCTGGTTCAAAGGTTGAAAACTGACCCTTTTCAAGCAAAAGATCTAAGAGCTTGGGGTCGGTTAGATTAGGAAGTGCTTTCCTGAGAATGTCTTTGGTCATAATTTAAAAGTAAGCAACAAAAATGAATTTGCCCAAGGATTTGATCGCGTAACTAATGTCACATTTCTTGAAAAAAAAACACATTCATTTTCCTAAAATCATGTAAATCAAGCTAAAGGGTGACCAAAGTCACTATTAAGTTCGCAACCATGAGTTTAATTACTGGAACTTAATAAACCCGCCCAATGAAACATTATCAAATTTTAATTATCGGAGGAGGTACTGCAGGAATTACTGTGGCTGCCCAGCTGAAGCGAAAAGATGCTTCTTTACAGATAGGATTGCTTGAGCCATCAGAAAAACATTACTACCAACCCGCATGGACCTTGGTAGGTGGAGGTGCATTTGACTACAAGGATACCGCTAGAGACGAGGCAGACTTCATCCCCAAAGGAGTTGATTGGATCAAGGACAAGGCAACAGCAATTGAGGCTGCACAAAATAAAGTTGAAACTTCCCATTCTGGAAGTATCACCTACGACTACCTGATTCCAGTTCCCGGATTGGTGATGGCCCCTGAATTACTTCCAGGACTGACAGAAGCCTTGGGAAAAGGCGTAGTTTGCTCTAACTATACGGACCCAGAGCACACCTGGGAGGTCCTACAAAATTTCAAAGGGGGCAATGCCATTTTTACCCAGCCCACTACACCCATAAAATGTGGAGGTGCCCCTCAAAAAATCATGTATCTCGCAGAATCCTACTTCCGGAAGCAAGGGATTCGAAACAAGACCAACGTGCTATTTGCTACACCAGGAACAGTGATTTTTGGAGTTCCAGAATTTGCAAAAACATTAACGAAGGTGATTAAGGAACGAAATATCTTATTCCAACCCTTTTTTGCACCCAGCCAGGTAGATGGAGAAAAGCAGGAAATCACCTTTAAGTACATCAAACCTGAAGCCGTACAGTACGAAATCCCTGCAGGTAGCCCATTGGAAGAAGAACTACTAGGCCCACTTGAAGTCAAAATTCACTTTGACATGCTTCACTTGGCTCCTCCACAAACAGCACCAAAGTTTATCCAAGATTCTGATTTAGCTATAAAGGAAGGTCCTGGAAAAGGATGGGTGGATGTGGATATGCATACGATGCAGCACAAGCGGTTTCCCAATGTATTCTGTATTGGAGACGTAGCCCACCTTCCTACTGCCAAGACCGGTGCCGCCATCCGCAAGCAAGCCCCCGTGCTGGTAGACAACCTCCTTCAATTGTTACAGAAAGGGAAAATTGGTTCAGCTTCTTATGATGGTTACTCCTCCTGCCCTATTGTTACGGATTACGACAAAATGCTGCTTTGTGAATTCAAATACGACAATGTAAAGGACAGTGACCCACTAATCTCGACCTTTGTGGATACCACCAAAGAACAATACAGCATGTGGCTTCTTAAAAAATACGGGTTGCCCTTTATGTACTGGAACTTAATGCTGAGAGGTAAAGCCTAAGCCCAATCGTGCAACAAGTGAATTCAAGCCCCTGAAAAACCTAAACTAATGGTTTTTCAAGGGCTATTTTTTTTCTTTAATCGAGACAAATCATCGAAGCTAATTGGACTTATTTTTTCAGTCCGTGCCGATTTTTTAGTTGATTTATTCTTGAACAACTGCCATTCATCCCAACCCAACTATTTTCCTGTGATTACTTCAATTAAATTTACAGGCTTTTATTCACTATGAAATTCCGAGTTTTTCTACTTTTCTTTTTCCTTTGGACAGGGTATTCAGGCTTGGCCCAAGAAATCCTTGTGCTAGACCAAGAGGGACAGCAAGCGCTTTCTGGAGTAGATATTTTGGATAAAAAATCAAAATTAAGCAGCCGGACCAATGCGGAAGGTAAAGCCAACCTGTCAATATTTATAGAAAAAAAACCAATCACCCTTTCTAAAACAGGATTCCAAAGTCAAACCCTCACTTGGGAAGAACTTAGTGCCTTGGATTTTGTGATCCGGTTGGAATACAGCCCCTTTACCTTGGAAACCACCGTAATCTCGGCTTCTCGATGGAACCAAAATGCTTCGGATGTTCCGGGAAAAGTGCGGCAACTCGAATCCGAATGGCTGGATCTGCGAAACCCATCGACCACAGCAGATTGGCTAGGATCTTCCGGTGAGGTGTTTGTTCAAAAAAGCCAATTGGGAGGTGGAAGCCCGATGATTCGAGGATTCTCCGCCAATCGCCTCCTCTATTCCATTGATGGGGTGCGGATGAATACAGCTATTTTCAGAAGTGGCAACCTCCAACAGGTAATTTCCATCGATCCATTTTCCCTACAAAACACCGAAGTTCTATTTGGACCAGGTGCGGTGATGTATGGATCGGATGCGATTGGTGGGGTGATGGTCTTTGAAACCCTTCGTCCTGATCATGAAAATCAGCAACTCAAGGGAAATGTGGTAAGCCGGTTTTCCTCTGCCTATTCAGAGAAAACGATTCATGCCGACTTTAATTACGGCAAGGGGAAATGGGCATTCGTCACGAGCGCCTCTTACTTTGACTTTGGGGATTTGAAAATGGGTAAAAACAAGGGACAAGCCTCCTATCTCCGTTCCTCCTTCGTGGAACGTCTCAATGGAATTGACCAAGAAATCATCAATCCCAACCCAAGAAAGCAGGTCGGCGCTGGCTACAAGCAAGTAAATCTGATGCAGAAAATCAGTTTCAAACCCTCCGAAGGTTCGACAATGGACTATGCATTCCATTCTTCTTCCACAGGAAATATTCCTCGCTACGACCGCTTGATTGAAAAACGAGATGGTAAACTACGATTTGCCCGATGGGATTATGGTCCACAGCGGTGGATGATGCAGCAGCTCAACTGGAAGACCACAACCCCAACTAAGATTTACGACCAGGCAAAAATTACAGCCGCTTCTCAGTACTTTGAAGAAAGCCGCATCGACCGACGCGTGGGCAATGTGACTCAATTTGAACGGATTGAAAAGATTCAGGCATCTTCACTCAATGCTGACTTTATCAAAAATCTTTTCAAATCCCATTTCCTCAACTATGGATTTGAAGCAGTCATTAATCAAGTTGATTCCAAAGGTCAGGCAAAAAATATCTCCAATCAACAGGTCACGGATGCCTCCGCTCGCTATCCCAATTCGATCTGGACCTCCTGGGCGGTCTATGCCAATTATGCAGCCCCGCTTAGCCCCAAAATGAAGATGCAATCGGCCCTGCGCTACAATATCAATGGGATTAATGCAGACTTTTCGAATAACCTGAAATTTTATCCCCTACCCCAACTTCGGTTGAAAGATCAATACCATTCGCTTACAGGTAACTTGGGTTTGGTGTACCAAGTGGATCCCAGTTTCAGCATCTCCCCACAGCTGGCCACTGGATTCAGAGCGCCGAATGTGGATGATATGGGGAAAATTTTTGATTCCCAGCCAGGAAGTCTCTTGGTGCCAAATCCACAACTGAAGCCTGAATATGCCTACAACGCCGAATTAAATCTGAACAAGGAACTGTTTGGAACCCTCAAATTGGATGTGACAGGATATTATACTTGGCTCGATAAAGCCATGGTCCGGAGACCTACTACTTTTAATGGTCAGTCAGAATTACTATACGATGGAGAATTAAGCCAACTTTTTTCTCTCCAAAATGCTGCCTTTACTGAGGTAAAAGGTATTCAAGCGGGAATGGAAGTTGCCCTGAATCGAAACCTCCTACTCAGTTCCAATTACAACTGGCAAAAAGGAGTGGAAGAATTGGAAGACAAGACCACGAGTCCCTCTCGGCATGCAGCACCTAACTTTGGAGCAACTAAACTTCGCTTTCAAAGCAAAAAAATGACCCTTGAGTTGAGTTCACAGTACAGTGCCGCCATGCCCTTTGAAAAAATGCCTCAGGAAGAAATCGGCAAACCCGCCATTTATGCCACAGATGAACAAGGAAATCCTTATTCCCCTTCCTGGTTCATCCTTAATTTCGCTGCACGGATCCCCATAACTCCTAAAATTCAAGTTAATGCAGGAGTCGAAAATCTGTTGGATCTGCAATACCGAGGGTATAGTTCAGGAATTGTGAGCCCAGGCAGAAACTTTCAACTGTCCTTGAGAGGTACATTTTAAAGCCTTCAAATTACTAAATCCTATTCCAGCATTTTTTGCCAGAAGGATTTAGAAATTTCTTCCTTATTTTTCTTTAGATTCATTCCAAATACCCGTACTTTTGGTCAAAGGTTAGCAAACACTAATGACTGCGGATCAACTTACGCTCAATCAAACTGGAAAGATTTTGGAAATCGCCTCCTCCCCATTAAAAATCAATTTAATGGAATTGGGATTTCTTCCTGGCAAACAACTAACCCTTCAACACAGAGCTCCTTCAGGTGGACCCATGGCATTTCAATTGGAAGAAACCTTATTGGCTTTACGAAAAAACGAGGCTGCACTGATCCGAATTGAACTGATTTCCTAAGCATGGCATCTATAGATCATATCGAGGGAACAGGTATTCCACAAATTGCCATCATTGGGAACCCCAATGTTGGGAAGTCTACCATTTTCAATTACCTCACAGGCCTCAACCAAAAAATTGGAAATTACCCAGGCGTAACGGTAGATAAGAAGACCGGAACTCTCCAAATTCAAGGAGAAAGTTTTGAAATCCTAGACCTTCCAGGTACTTACAGTTTATTCCCAAATTCCGAAGACGAAATCATCGCCCACCGGGTGCTCAATAATCCAGAACTGGAGAAAAGACCGGATTATGTCCTGCTGGTGATTGACTCCACGCAACTATCTAGAGGGCTTTTTCTAGCCACCCAATTGATTGATTTGGGAATCAACCTGACCATTCTCCTCAATATGGCAGATTTGGCAGCCGCAAAAAACATTGAGATTCGAAGTTACGAACTCTTTAAGCAGCTGGGCGTCCCCATCCTTCAAACCGATGCGCGAAATCAAAAAGGTCTAGCGCAAATCAAAGAACTGATTCACCAACGGAATTTTTCAAAAGCTCCTCAATTTGTTGATATCCTAGAGGTAGTACCTGCTACTTTGCTGGACCAGGTGAAAGAGAAATTTGGCTTGGAAAACAACTACCAGGCCTACCAGATGATTCGATTTGGAGCGAAGGACAAGTCCATCTCCGAAGAAAAAAGAAATTGGCTGGCCCAAGCCTTAGCAGAAAGTGGATTTAACCTGGAAGAGGCCCAACTCGAGGAAACCAAAATCCGATACAAGAAAATCACCGAACTGGTGACCAAATCCCTGACCAAAAAATCGGCACCAAAGGCGAAGTCTACGATCGATAAAGTGGTGTTGCATCCATTCTGGGGTTATTTCATTTTTATCGGAGTACTCCTATTGATCTTCCAAACCCTCTTTTCCTGGGCCTCTTACCCCATGGATTGGATCGATGGTTTTTTTGCTGATATCAGTGGTAGGATTTTGACCAGCATGCCCGATGGGCCACTCACCCGTCTTTTGGCTGAAGGAGTGATCCCTGGAATTGGTGGCGTAGTCATCTTCATTCCTCAAATCGCCCTGCTGTTTGGCTTTCTAGCCATTTTGGAAGATACGGGATACATGTCCCGTGTGGTATTCCTTTTGGATCGCTGGATGCGTCCCTTTGGCTTGCATGGCAAAAGCATCGTTCCCTTAGTTTCTGGTGTTGCCTGTGCCATTCCAGGCGTCATGGCCGCTCGAAACATTTCGAATTGGAAAGAAAAAATGATTACCATCCTGGTTACTCCGCTGATGAGTTGCTCCGCCAGGCTACCGGTATACATTATTTTGATTGGGTTGAGTGTACCTGATGAACAGGTATTTGGCTTTATCAACCTGCAAGCACTTGCACTACTGAGCCTCTATCTGTTGGGAGTACTGGGCGTATTGGGAACTGCCTTTTTACTCAAAGTCATCCTCAAAACAGATGAGAAGAGTTTCTTGATGACCGAACTCCCTTCCTACCGCATCCCACGATGGAAGGATGTAGGCATCACCATGTTCGAAAAGTCTAAAACCTTCGTTTTTGAGGCTGGAAAGGTGATTTTGGCCATATCCATTGTGCTTTGGGTATTGGCATCCTATGGACCTCCTGCTACGATGGATGAGATTCGTCAGCAAGGAATTGCCCAGCAGGAACAAGCATCTACTCCTGAGGAGGTAGCATTGATTGAAGCAGAAACGAGTTCTAAGTTATTGGAAAACTCCTTTATCGGGATTATGGGCAGGGCCATTGAACCGGTAATCCAACCGCTTGGCTACGATTGGAAAATCGGCATTGCGCTCATTACTTCCTTTGCAGCCCGAGAGGTGTTTGTTTCTACCATTGCTACCATTTACAGCATTGGCGGTGACCTAGAGGACGACTTGACCATACGAGAGAAACTCGCCACCCAGGTGAATGCTTCGACGGGAGAAAAAACATTTACTCCTGCCACCTCCTACTCTTTACTGGTCTTTTATGTGTTTGCCATGCAATGCATGAGCACCTTGGCTGTGGTCAAAAGAGAAACAAAGGGCTGGAAATGGCCAATTATTCAAACAGCCTACATGAGTGCATTGGCCTACCTCATGGCCTGGATCACCTACCAAATCTTTATCTAAGATGTGGCAGCAAACTCTCGTCCTCCTTGCCGTCTTAGGGGCGATTTACTACCTCATCCGAAAGTTTTTCCAAAAACCAAAAGGAGGGGCGAGTTGTGATAAATGTGCCAAATCCTAAACTCTATTTAAGGGACATGGATTTCCCAATTATTTTTTTGAATATTGGCTTATGCGAAAAGTAGCCTTCCAAAGCATACAAACCACTCTTTTTTCCTATGTAGGCGTGGTCTTGGGCTACATCAATGTCCTTTGGCTGTATCCCTATGCTTTGGACACCACCCAACTCGGGACATTTCGCACGATTCAAGATCTGGGCTTGCTGCTTGTCCCCTTTGCACAGTTGGGTTTAGGCCATGGAATCACGCGCTATTTCCCCAAACTCGGGCGTAATCAAGCGGCCTTACTCACCTTCAGTTTGCTCTTTTCCTTCCTAGGATTTGCTGTAGTATCGCTTTTGTTTTTTGTGTTTAAGGAGCAAGTCATTTCCCTCTTTGCCTCCAATTCCCCTGAGGTGATCAATTTCTTAGGCATTGTCTTGTTTATCGCCTTATTCTCAGTTTGGAATAGCATACTCGATGCCTTTGCCCGATCCTTTGTCAAAGTAGGGATTCCTACCTTTTTCAGAGAGGTTTTTCTTCGACTGCTCACCTCCATCTTAGTTGCCCTTTACCTACTCAAATGGATAAATTTTGACCAAGTCATGCAGGGATTGGTGGGCGTATATGGCCTGTCCATGTTTGGGGTCGCCATTTATTTGGTTTGGCTTGGCGTTTTTAAATTCGATTTTTCTTGGAGTCAGTTTCCAAGTGGATTTAAGAGTTCGCTTCTCAAATACAGTTTGCTCACTTTTTTAGCTACAGCAGCATCTACCTTGATTCTGAAAATAGACTCGGTCATGATCAGTTCCATGTTGAGTTTGGAAGCCAATGCCATTTATTCCATTGCCTTTTACATGGCCTTGGTCATTGAACTACCGAGAAGAGCGATTTCGCAAGTGGCCATGCCTTTGATAGCCGAACATTTTGCGCAGCAGCGGCTACAGGAGATCAACCTCCTCTATCGGCAACTTTCGAATCGACAATTGTACATCTGCTTACTCCTTTTTGCGCTAATTTGGGCCAATATCGATGCTATTTACCACTTTGTGCCCAACCGAGAAATCTACCAAACTGGAAAATGGGTGGTCTTGATTATTGCCCTTGGCAAATTGGTAGATGTCGCCTTTTCCTTGAATTCTGAGATTTTGGTCTTCTCCTCCTACTACCGATTCAACCTGGTTCTTACAGTAAGCATGAGCCTACTGCTGATCGCTGCAAATTATTTCTTGATTCCGGTATTGGGGATTGAAGGTGCCGCTGTAGGTTCTGCTGCAGGCATGCTCGCCTACAACTTGGTAAAGTACAGCTACCTCAAATGGCGACTTAACTTGGATCCTTTTAGTCTAGAAACGCTCAAAATTTTAGTGGTGGGAATCCTCACGGTAGCGGCACTGTACCTAAGTCCTGCGTTAACCAACCCCTTCTTATCCATTCTAACCACTTCCTTACTTGTGATCGCCGTATTTGTGGGGAGTTCTGCCCTACTCGGGGTAGGCAAAGAAGAATGGGCTTGGCTAAAAAATAGAGGAAAGTAATCCGGGCCTAAGAGTGTTACGAAACCTCTAGTTTGACAAGATTTGAGCTGCCTTAAATTCGCAACCTTCCACTGTTATCCTGCTTTTTGAGCGAGGCTCCGTCCCGATAGCTATCGGGTCGGGGTGAGGCCTGATTTTGAAGGGGGCTTTACTCGGTATTGTTTTTTAATTGTGAAGTTCGAACAAGTCGACGGCCCGGATGTCTCAAAGATACACCGAGAAGCACATAATTCGGTCAACTATCAGAAGAATTTGATTGATTCCAATTCCCTTTTCCAAGGGCAAAAAATCTCTTCAATCCCTATTTCTGAGTCATTCAAAACCCATTCACTCATCCATAGTCCCAACCAACTCGCTTCAATTCCAAAAAAAATTATTTTTATAGGAATCCAAAGAATATTTGACAACGATTACCTTTACCCCAAGTTACGACCAACCTTCATGTATCCGATAAAAAAATTGATTGTCTGCCTAGACCAAAGTCCCTTAGATCAGACCTTAATTGCCTTCGCTGGATTTATCGCAAAAGTAAATCAGGTAAAGAAAATCTACTTTACTAACGTGATCAAGAACTTCTCGCTTCCAAAGGAAATGCAGGAAGAATTTCCTACGCTGATCGAACAAATGCTTGCCGAGCGCAAAGCGTACATGGAGAATTTAGTGGCTGGGCAATTTCCAAAAATTAAGGGTTTAGAGGTAAGTTTTGTGGTAAAAGAAGGAAACTTATCAAAAAAAATCTTGAAGCTAGCTGAGGAAAAATCAATCGATTTAATCCTCATGGGTAGAAAGGTGGAACTTGTCGGTACCGGTGTGGCCTCGCAGCGATTGTCACGTCGAGCTTCCTGTTCTCTCCTCATCATTCCAGAAAATTCTAAACCTAGATTCAATAAGTTGCTAGTTCCAAGTGACTTTTCCGAGCACTCCAAAAATGCTTTGGAAGAAGGGATTTTATGGGCTAAAAAACATGGGAGCGAAACCGAGCTCTTCTTTCAACATGTCTTCACCGTTCCTTCAGGGTACCATTTTACGGGCAAAAGTTTCGAAGAATTTACCCAATTGCTAAAGAAAGACTCAGAAAGCAGTTTCAAAAAATTTATCCGGAAGATCGACACCAAAGGAATCCAAATTACTCCCGTCTACACCCCAGATGAGGACGACAATCCTGTTCAAGAGATTGTATCTACTGCCTTAGCACTTCAGGCAGATGTGATTCTTATCGGTGCCAAAGGAAAAACCGGGGCAACTGCCCTTCATATTGGAAGTATGGCGGAGCGCCTTATTCAATTCAATAACCGTGTGCCTTTGCTCGTCAGCCGACCCAAAGGAAAAAACGCTGGCGTTCTGGATTATTTGGTAGAGATTTAATCGATTGTGGGTCAAAAATTCTCATGTAGACCCTCCTGTCAAAACCATGCGGACCCAAGATTAAAAATTTTGGCTGCTCCTGCTAAACTTCCACTTCACCTAGAAGTACAATTTTTAAATACAGGGATTAAACCCTGCCTTCCTCCCGCTGTCTAAAGGCTACAAATGAAGGTAAACGATCAAGAAATTTTGGCCCTTATCCGCTCTCCTTTCACGAAGGAATTGGGATTTAGGCAGTTGATTGAAGCCTATCAAAAACCAGTTTACCAGGTAATTCGGCGCATGGTACTCATTCATGAGGATGCCGATGACTTGACGCAAAACACCTTCATCAAAGCCTACAAGGCCTTGGATCGATTTGAGGGAAACTCCACCCTCTTCACCTGGCTCTACCGAATCGCTACCAACGAGTCCCTAACTTTTCTAGAAAAAAAGAAAAAACGCTTCTTCTTTTCCTTGGAAGACCACCAAGAAAAGTTGGAATCCTACATTGATTCCAGTGCTTCGCTAAGCGGAGATGAGATTCAAGTCAAACTTCAAAAATCCTTGTTAAAACTTCCTGACAAACAGCGACTTGTATTTCATTTGAAGTATGAAGAGGATTTGAGTTACGAAGAGATTTCAAAAATAACGGGCACGAGTGTAGGGGCATTGAAAGCCAGTTACCACCATGCAGTGAAAAAAATTGAACAAGAACTCACCCAGGAGTAAACCCTTTACAGCAAACTGAGTCTAATAAAAGCATGCAGCAGATCCCAAAACAACAGCCATTTCGCATTCCTGAAAACTACTTTGAGGAACTCCCTGAAAAAATAATGGCCCGAGCAAGTCGCCCAAAACCAAGCAGAAACTGGACATGGGCAGCCGCTGCGGTCGTGCTACTGGGAGTTGGGCTATGGCAGGCAGGTGAATTTAATGTCAAAACCTCCACACCAATCACTGCTGAAGAAGAGGCTTTGTTGTACATCGAAAGCGAACAATGGAATGCTGAGGATGTCCTCAGTCTTTCAGAAAACCCGAATGAATTGTTAGATCAAATTATTGAAGAAGAATTAGCTAAATCAGAACCCCTATGGACAGAAGAAGAAACATGGTTTTAAGCCCGATGAAACAATTCCGCACCTACCTCCTATTGCTTTGCTTGCTGGCAGCAGGTAATGTATGGGGGCAGCGTGGAGGTGGCGGCCGTGAGTCGGTAGACCCAGAACGACTTCAAACCGCTCGAATCGCCTACATTACCACACGAATTAGCCTTAAGCCAGAGCAGGCAGAGAAATTTTGGCCCGTGTTCAACACCTTCACCAATTCTAGAGAAACCTTGATGCGAACCATGGGAGAACTCAGCCGGGGTGCAGAATCCATTAGCGAGGAAGAAGCCAAATCTAAATTGAATCAGAAACTACAGCTCCAACAAAAGCTCGTAGATGAGGAAAAATTCTTTATTGCAGAAGCATCCAAGATATTGAGCTACAGGCAATTGCTACTATTGCAAAATATAGCACGAGATTTCAATCGGTACTTGTATGACCGGCAACGTGGGCAGGGTAAGTAATTTAATTGTAATCGAAAAAACCGCTTCTACAGTACCTGTAGGAGCGGTTATTTTTTTAGTAAATCCCGAATCTCCTCCAACAATTTTTCGGTAGGTGTTGCTTCAGGTTTTTCAGCAGGCAATTCAGCCTTCCCTCGTAGTGAATTGATCCCTTTGATGGATACAAAAATTACAAAAGCGATAAAGGTAAAGTCCACTACGTTTTGGATAAACATCCCGTAATTCAGCGTTACTGCCTCTACCAGTACCCCATTTGCATCCTGGCTTGCTCCTTTCAACACGATATTGAGGTGCTTGACATCCACTCCCCCCACCAACAAACCCAGAGGTGGCATCACCACGTCGCTAATAAATGAAGAAACAATTTTGCCGAAGGCCGCTCCAATAATCACCCCAACAGCCAAGTCTAGGACATTGCCTCTGACTGCAAATTCTTTAAACTGCTTGAAAAAAGTCATCCGGTTTTTCGTTAAATGAAGAAATAAATTAGGTTAAAATTAGAAAACAGGTTTCTTCAAATTACATCAATTTTGGTTTAAACCCTCCTTTCTTCAAAAATAATCCTTTTCCAACCAGCGGATTGCTGCTAAACAGAGTAGTCAAATTCCTACTTTATTCAGGACTAATGCCCCATTAGATTTGTGAATTTTCAGTAACCTTGCATTCAAATAATCCATTATGCCCACTCCTATTGCAATCAAAAAAAACCAACTCCTTGAGATCCATGGCCACGAACGCCAAGATTCCTACTATTGGATGAATGACCGGGAAAACCAAGAAGTGATCGATTACTTGAATGCTGAAAATGACTACCTCAAAGAAGTCATGAAACCTACAGAAGGATTGCAAAAGGAACTTTTTGAAGAGATGAAAGGCCGGATCAAAGAGCAAGACGAAAGTGTGCCCTACTTTAAATCGGGATATTTCTGGTATTCACGATTTGAAAAAGGAAGTGAATACCCTGTATTCTGTCGGAAATTAGGGAGCCTAGAGGCTCAAGAGGAAATTATCTTGGATGTGAATATCCTTGCGGAAGGAAAAAGTTATTACCAAGTTGGGCAGGCAACTTGCAGCACCAATCAGCAATTACTTGCCTTTGCAGCCGATGAGGTAGGCAGACGGATTTATACGATCCAGTTCAAGGACTTAGTAACCCAGGAGATCTTGAAAGATCAGATTCCTGAGGTAACCGGTAATTTTGTCTGGGCAGCAGATCAGAAAAGTGTTTTTTATTCCAAGCAGGATCCCGAAACACTCCGTTCCTTCCAAATTTATAAACACATTTTGGGTACTCCACTTGCCCAAGACCTCCTGATCTATGAAGAATTGGACGAGGAGTTTTCCTGTGTGGTTCACAAAACCAAATCGGAAAAATTCATCCTCATTCATTCCGAGAGCACCATCAGTTCCGAGGTACGTTTTGTCCCTGCAGATCAACCTACAGCATCTTTTCAAATCCTGCAAGCCAGAATTCCTCATCTGGAGTATGCTGCGGACCACTATGGAGACCATTTCTACATCCGCACCAATGACCAAGCCCAAAATTTCAAATTGGTCAAGGCTCCTCTAGCAAATCCTAGCAAAGAAAATTGGATCGACGTGGTCCCGCACCGCCCAGAGGTATTGCTAGAAGATTTTGATCTGTTCTCCAAGTACTTGGTCACCCAAGAACGGAGCAATGGACTGACACAAATCCGAATTCAACCTTGGGCAGGTGAAGGACATTCGTTAGCTTTTGAAGATGAAACCTATACCGCTTATGTAGGGACCAATCCCGAGTTTGATACCGAGGTATTGCGGTTTGGCTACAATTCATTAGTCTCCCCGAGTTCGGTCTACGATTACCACATGGCCACTCGCCACAAAACCCTCCTAAAGCAGCAGGAAGTGGTGGGAGGACACGATCCCAATGCCTACCATTCGGAGCGGATATGGGCCAAAGCAGCCGATGGAGTACTCGTTCCCATCTCTCTAGTGTACCAGAAATCTACGTTTTTCAAAACTGGAAAAAACCCGCTCCTACTCTATGCCTACGGATCCTATGGGTACAGCATGGACGCCTACTTCTCCTCCAATCGACTCAGTTTACTGCAGCGAGGATTTGTATTTGCGATCGCGCATATCAGAGGCGGTGAAGATCTGGGCAGAGCCTGGTACGAAGATGGAAAACTGTTGAAGAAGAAAAACACCTTTACCGACTTCATCGCCTGCGCCGAGCATCTGGTCAAGCAGGATTACACCTCCCCTGCACACCTCTATGCCATGGGAGGCAGTGCAGGTGGCTTACTGATGGGTGCAGTGATCAATAAGCGACCAGACTTGTTTAACGGCGTAGTTGCCAATGTGCCCTTTGTGGATGTGGTCACCACCATGCTGGACGAAAGCATCCCCCTAACCACGGGAGAGTTTCAAGAATGGGGCAATCCCAAGGAAAAGGAATTCTACGACTACATGCTCTCCTATTCCCCGTATGACAATGTTACAGCGCAGGCTTATCCCAATCTTCTGGTTACTTCTGGTTTGCACGACTCTCAGGTGCAGTATTGGGAGCCTACCAAATGGGTAGCCAAACTCCGGGAACTGAAAACAGATCAAAACCTTCTCCTGTTATTCACGAATATGGAAGCAGGGCATGGAGGGGCATCTGGACGATTCAATCCTTTGAAAGAAATTGCCTTAGAATATTCCTTCCTGCTAATGCTTGAAGAAAAAGTTGGGAAAAACCGTTGATACAATTCCTTTGATATTCAGGACTTGGAAATCAAAGAAAAATTGAAATTTCCCTAACTTTGGGCGTAAACCTATACCTATTCAATTCATGAAAATCGCCTTAATCGCCCATGATGGTAAAAAAGCCGACATGGTTCATTTTTTGAGTGGATTCCGTGAAGCACTTCACCGAAGCGATATCGAACTCGTAGCCACAGGCACCACGGGTTCGCACATTGAAAAGGCAGGTTTTCAAGTAGAAAAACTACTTTCTGGACCCTATGGAGGGGATGCTCAAATCGCAGCGCTTGCTGCCGAAAAAAAATTAGCCGCTGTGATTTTTTTTAGAGACCCCTTGGATAAGCATCCCCATGAACCAGATGTACAGATGCTGATGCGGATTTGTGATGTACACAATATCCCTTTGGCAACTAACCCAGCCTCTGCTGGACTGCTATTTAAAGCCTTGACACAAACCTATGGAACCTAAAACGATCAAAAAAATTGGAGTCCTCACCTCTGGAGGGGATTCTCCAGGCATGAATGCCGCCATTCGCGCAGTAGTGCGTGCTGGATTTTACTATGGACTGGAAATGTACGGCATTTACCGAGGCTATGAGGGTATGATCCAAGACGACATCAAAAAATTGGACTCTCGATACATTACGCACATCCTAGAACGTGGAGGGACTTTTCTAAAGTCTGCTCGTAGTGCCGAATTTAGAACTCCCGAAGGCCGAAAGAAAGCCTTTGAAAATCTCCAACGTCATGGAATCGATGCGCTCGTGGTCATCGGTGGTGATGGTTCCTTGACCGGTGCACACTTGTTCTACGAAGAATATGGAATCCCTTCAATTGGTCTGCCTGGCACGATTGACAACGACCTATCTGGTACAGACCTCACCATTGGGTTTGATACCGCCTGCAATACCGCCATCGAAGCCATTGATAAAATCAGGGATACGGCTACCTCACACGACCGACTCTTTTTTGTGGAAGTGATGGGAAGAGATGCAGGATTCATCGCAATCAATGCAGGAATTGGCAGCGCCGCAGCAGCCATCTTGATTCCAGAACGAAAAACCTCCATTGAAGCGCTCGTGGATAAATTAAAAACAAGATCCAAGGCTAAAAAATCCTCCAACATCGTCATTGTGGCGGAAGGTGGGCAAAGTGGTTCGGCACAGCAAATTGCAGATCAAGTAAAACCTTACCTTCCTCATTACGACATCAAGGTCACAATTTTGGGGCATTTGCAACGCGGAGGGTCTCCTACTTCTTTTGATCGACTACTAGCCTCCAAACTCGGAGTGGCCGCCGTAGAAGGGCTGCTTCAGGGCAAATACGACGTGATGGCAGGGATGATCAACAATAAGGTGGTTTACACCCCAATCGTCAAAGCGATTGTAGACGACAAAGAGGTGGATGAGGAAGATTTGCGCGTAGCGAATATCTTATCTACCTAAAGCATAAAAGAGGGGCCTAAGCCCCTCTTTTTATTTCTTCAAAATCAAACTTGAATTGGCAGGTAAATACAGCATTCCATTGCTGATCTTGACCCCATCTGAGGCGAAAATTTGGTTTGAAAACCCTGGGGGAATAGAAATTTCAAGTCCATTTTTTCCAAGATGGTGAACTACCAAAAGTTCCTGTTCTGTACTTCGGCGGACATAAGCCATCACTGAATTGGGATAAGTCAGACTCACTGGCTCCAAACTTCCAATCGCTAAGGCGGAATTGGATTGACGAAGTGCAATGACCTTTTTGTAGTGATTGAAATAGCTGTTTGGATCCAAGCGCTGCTGGGCCAAAGGAGTCACCGCGGCATCTGTACTGTATTTGGGTGCTATCCAAGTTGCACGGCGGGTATCTTTTTCTTTGGCATCCCACAGAAATGGCTCCCGAATTTGTTCGTCCGGCTTGAGTCCAAGCATCCCGATTTCTTCTCCATAATACAAGTAAGGGGCTCCTGGTAGCGTCATCAAAATCGCTAAGGCCTGCTTGTATTTGGCAGGATCCTGCTTCAAATCATTCAACAACCGTGGCTGATCGTGATTGGAGGAAAAGGTGGCATCGATAAAGTCTGGTGTGATGCCTTGGTAAAAATCAAGCACATCTTTTTGCTTTTTGTACAGCAACTGCCCATTCTCCGTATTTAAAGCCTCAATCAAGGTATAATGAAAGTCGAAATTGAATAGGGCTGGCAGTCCAGGCAAGTAGGGTGCCACGATTTCCTTTCGATCGTACACCTCTCCTACCAAATACACATCTGGCTTGATGGCTTCCATTTCTCTTCGGAATTCCTTCCAGAAGGCATGGTTGTCAAGTGGCCGATCATCTGGAAAAATATGCTTCGCAGCATCCAAGCGGAATCCATCTACGCCCACTTCCTCCAACCAAAATCGGCCGATCGAAACAATTTCTTCACGCACCTTGGGCGAATCAAAGTTCAAGTCCGGCATTCCACCCCAGAAAAATCCATAGTAGTAATCTTGACCCTGTCCGGGATCATGCCATTGCCGAATGTTATCGGAGTCTAGAGTGACCGTTTTCTTATTCAAATAGGAAGCAATGGTATCCTTTTGCGCCCACACGTAGTAGTCTCGGAAAGCATTTTCTCTACCTGATTTGGAGGCTTGAAACCAGGGATGATCGGTTCCTGTATGGTTGATAATCATGTCGATCACTACCTTGATGTCCCGTTTGTGGGCTTCCTCGAGGAGCCTTTTGAAATCGGCCATCGTCCCATAGTCCGGATGCACGGCCTTGTAATCCGTCACATCGTACTTATGGTAAGTGGGCGAAGGCATGATCGGCATAAACCAGATTGCGTTGGCGCCCAATTCCTTGATGTAATCTAATTTCTCAGTGACTCCATTGAAGTCGCCAATCCCATCCCCATTCGAATCACTAAAGGATTGTACGAAGATTTCATACGTGACACCTGCCTTTGGCCAGTAATTTTTGGCCTCTTGCGCTTCCACTTGGGAAACCGAGAGTTGCAGGAGCAAAAGTGCCAGCAAACTAAATGTGAACTGTTTTTTCATAGTGGTGTAAGGAAAAGAAAAAGTCACCTCTAGAAGTGACTTTTTCATGAAAGTTAAAATCCTAGAAATACGAATTGACCTCAGTTCGAAAGCAGGTTCAATTCCTCATTCTATTAGTTACGATTGACTGCATTCAGCATGTCGAATGCAAGTTCGAGACGCTTGACAAAGTTCTCCTCACCCTTGCGCAACCAAACACGTGGGTCGTAATACTTCTTATTTGGGCTATCTGGACCTTCCGGATTTCCCAACTGGCTTTGAAGGTAGCCTTCGTTTTTCTTGTAATAATTTAGAATACCTTCCCACATCGCCCACTGCATATCGGTGTCGATATTCATTTTGATGGATCCGTAACTATTGGCCTCACGAATCTCTTCTACTGAAGAGCCCGAACCTCCGTGGAATACGAAATTAAGTGGCTTACCCGAAGTCCCGAATTTAGCGTTGATGAAATCCTGGGAGTTTTTGAGAATGATTGGCTTCAAACTTACATTTCCTGGCTTGTACACTCCATGCACATTGCCGAAGGCTGCAGCGATGGTAAATAAGTCACCGATTTCTCGCAAGTGCTCGTATGCGTAAGCAACCTCCTCTGGCTGGGTGTACAATTTGGATGAGTCTACATCGGAATTGTCCACGCCATCTTCTTCTCCCCCCGTTACACCCAATTCAATCTCAATCGCCATGTCCAACTTCACAAATTCACGGAAGTAGGAAGCACTGATTTCAATATTCTCATGCAAAGGCTCTTCAGAAAGATCGAGCATGTGTGAACTGAATAACGGTCTTTTATACGCTTGATGGTAGGCTTTGCCCGCTTCAAGTAGCCCATCGATCCAAGGGAGCAACTTTAAAGCAGCGTGGTCGGTATGAAGAATCACCGGCACTCCATAGGCTTCTGCCATTTGGTGTACGTGGTGTGCTCCAGAGATACCTCCTGCGATGCTGGCCTGCTGCTTGTCATTGGCTAGTCCCTTACCTGCAAAAAACTGGGCTCCCCCATTTGAAAACTGAATGATTACAGGTGAGTTCAACTTTTTGGCAGTTTCCAAAACGGCATTCACTGAATTGCTGCCAATTACATTCACAGCAGGCAATGCAAACTCACTTTCCTTGGCATAAGCCAATAGATCACGTAATTCTGATCCGTATTTTACTCCAGGTTTAAATTTCATAGTGTGCTTAGGTTTGATTACTGCTTGATAAAGCGCTTATGCAACACGCGCTTGGTATCAAATGCCTCAAAGATATACATCCCTGGTTGAATTCCATGTAAATCCAAGCCTAAAATAGGCATACTGGAACTTGATTTCCCTTCAAAAACTACCCTGCCCGTCACATCAAAAACTCGGTACTGAGCCCCCGCCATTTCTTTGGGTAACTCCACCACCAAACTCGAGGTAGCCGGATTGGGATAGATCGCAAATCCCGTTTCATCGACTTCTTCTGGAATGGATGTGATAAAGTCAGCCTGCAAAATATCTTTATCAGGTGCAGGAAGTGGCTTGTCAGTAAATAAGTAAAACTCATTGGGACGCAATCCGAAAGACATCTGTACATTAGTTACGTTCAATTCCTGCCCTGTAAAGTAGTTGAACCACTTGCCTGTCTTCGGAAACTGCACTTGCTGATTTCCTTGGGTCACCAACTCGAAGTTGCCAAACATAAACACCTGCAAGTCCGGATGTTGCAGGTGAATGGTTTTAAATCCTCCACCCAAACTCAAGTTGGCAGTTGTTGGAAAATTAAAAACCGGATACTTGGATCGCAACTTGAATAGTTCTTTATACAACTTGTGAAGGCGAATACGATCTGCATTACTCAAGTATTCCCAACGCGTTGGTTTGATTCCTAGTCGATCATTGTTCAGTTCCAGATCGTAGCCAAACTCTCCAAACTGCCAGATCATTTTAGGGCCAGGAATAGCCAAGAAGAACGCAGTCATCAATTGATTTCGATTCACTGCATTTTCCAAACTTTTCAAGTTGATTGGGCTGGTAGCACCAAAATTCATGGTTTCCCAAAACACACGCTCTTCGTCGTGAGACTCTTGGTAGGCAATCAAGCCGTTTTTGGTCCACTGCCTATTTTTGAAATAGGCCCACTCCATGTTGTCGTTACTCCCTTTGGCGAGATTTCGGGAAGCACCATTCATATTCCCCCAAAAGAGCATGCCATAGTTAGCCAATTCCTTTTCCTCCTCATTGACCGAAAGGTGTTCCAAGATCACGTAAGCCTGGGGATGATTGGTCTTGATGCGGTCGTAAATATGCTTCCATATTTTTACGCGAGAAGGATCGTATTGGGACCAGATGTTGACGTTCGAACCCGAGTTGACCTGGGTAAATCCCTTGGAAAGGTCAAAGCGGAAGCCATCCACCTTGTACTCAGTCAACCAGTAGTTGTTAACCGAATCCACAAAGGCTTTCGTGTACGGGCTTTCGTGGTTAAAGTCGTAGCCCACATTGAAGGGGTGCTTGGCTACGCGGTTAAACCAAGGATTGTCCTCCGTAGGTGCGCCATAATCCCCATCATTGAACAGACGTACCATTGGGCTTTGTCCAAAGGCATGATTTAAGACCATATCCAAAATCACCACGATTCCACGACCATGCGCTTCATCAATTAGGCGCTTCAGGTCATTTTTGGTCCCGTAGTATTTGTCAGGAGCGAAGAAAAAGGAAGGGTTGTATCCCCAGGATAGGTTTCCTTCAAACTCCCCTACTGGCATCAATTCAATCGCATTGATCCCTAATTCTTTCAAGTAATCCAGTCGATCAATGACCGCTTGATAGGTTCTTTTTTGATCAAAATCACGAACCAATAGTTCGTATACATTTAACTCCTCAGGCTTAGGTCGCGTGTAGTTGGTGTTTTTCCAGGAATAGGGCACTTGTCCTGTTTGCAGGTAGGTGGCTTGAAATTCTGTTTTCCCACTTGGGTAAGGCAGCAAGCCTGGATGTCTATTCTGGGTAATGATTTCTTGATCGTTGAAAGGGTCCGAAACTTTATCGGCATAAGGGTCTCCAATACGAATATCCCCGTCAACTAGGTATTGGAAAATGTATTCTTTTTGAGGTACCAAACCGGTCAACTTAATCCAAAAGATGGTTCCATCTGCAGTTTTCTTCAATTGGTAGGCTGGAAGCACCTTCCAATCGTTGAAGTCACCAATGACATGGGCAATGCTCTTTCCAGGAGCCTGCAAGGCCAAAATCACCTCCGTGGTTGAGATGTAATTGATCCCTAGTTTCGCTCCTGCTGGCAAGGGTGCCACTTCCGAAGTGGCAAATACGACGAGATCAAGGGTTTGTGAATCGGTAGTGGTTCCTTTTACCGCAGTAACTTTCAGTTTGTAATTTCCAGGGGTAGTGGCCGTGTAGGCAAAACTAATTTGCTGGCTATTTTTTGCTTCAGCGACTTTCACCCCATCCAATTCTAGGGTCAAATCTGCTGTTTCATTTGAAGAAGCCTTGAACGTGTATTGATCACCTACTTCAAAGGAAATGGAACCCGAAGATTGAGGATCGGTAAATTTGACATCAAAGCCTTGTGCTAGGTCAACAAAAAAGTCTCCGTTTGCGGTTGTTTTTCCTTCCTTGCTGCCATCCGCATTTCGGAATACAAGACCCAACCGGTAGATGGTAAGGTTGTTGGGGTTGGTAAAAAAGGAGTTGGGGGTAAGTTCGAAGGTATAAATATTAGGTTGACCCGTTACTTTGGTCATTTTGGCTGCAGAAGTGGCTGTTCCCCACTGAAAAGGGACGAGGTTCCAGGTAGTGGATGCAGGTCCTGCTGTCACTGCTCCAATGTGAATGTAGACATCGCAATTGCAATCCTTTAATCCTGTGGTCCCTTTGGAGGCATCGTAAATGATTTTTACGGGTGCCCCTGCATTGGGAATGGCTGGCTCAGTAGTCACTTGAGCGATCGCCCCTACTCCAAAAAAGAGGCTAAAAGTTAAAAAAAACAGGATTCTTAAAGATGCGGTCATGAAAAACGGGATTGAATAAATAACCGGCATCCGAAAGTGCTCGAATGCCGGTTAAAACTACTGTATTGAAATTAAATTAAGTCCGAATGGATCCTTAATTTTTAACAAGTGTATACTTGGCTTCTCCTTTAGGTCCTAAGAAGAAAGTGATGGTGTAGTTACCCGCTGCTGGGATAGCAATGTTTGCTCCACCTGCAGTCAAATTTCCACCGCTTCCACCAAAGTTGAAATCCCAAGAGTTATTCGCTCTGAATTTGAATTCTCCAACCTTTAGGTCAGTTGTAATTCTCAAAGAGTTAGTTGCCTTGTCAAAAACAGTCATTGGGGTGTCGGTATCCCATCCACCAGCAGTGGCAGATCCAACGATACCCCATCTTCTAACCGGACCAACGGTATAGGTTTTCGCTCCTAGGTTTACGTTGATTTCGTAAGTACCATCTGCAGCAACTTTGATGTTATCTCCGCCTGCTTCTAAGCTTAGATTGGCTCCATTGTCACCAAAGTTCACATCCCAGTTAGGGCCAGTAGTGAATTTGAATTCTCTAGAACCACCAAGGATGTGAACGAATCCTTTGAATTTGTCATCGATATTCTCTGAATACAATACAGTCTTTAAGTTAGATGGATCCCAACCTTGGTAATCACCAGGAACGTGCAACAAAGGCATCGCTACAGTTGCATCAAATGGAGTTACTTTGTATACCGCAGTTGCACCAAAAATCGGAGAAAGTGGTTGGTTGATCGTTGCTTTCACACGGAATTCCACGTTTGCAGCAACTCCAAAAGGCAATTTCTTAGCGAGAAGTGCCTTGTTGAACTCAGCAACGTTCACTTTGATTACATTGGATTCAGACTCTCCCAATTTAGCAGGGGCAGCGAATTTTGCACCTGGAAGATCCATTTGAAGTTCGTACTTGATGGTACCTGCAGTACCAAAATCAGCCGCAGTAATGGTGAAGTCTACTGTGCTTTTATCTGCATTGGCTTTCACAAGTGTGAAGGCAGTGGTAGCAGGAAGCGATACATTTGCTCCCGTCTGAGGAATGATCGGAGGCATTTCGTAGGTCTCGCAGGCTACGAGCACCGGAAAGATGGCCAAAGCCCATCCGATTTTCTTTAAAACTTTCATGGTGTTTGAGTTTAGGGTGTTAAATTAAATACGCTTAAATAAATTAAATTTTTTATGGGTTTAATTAAATAATAGGGTCCGTTCACTCCTAGTCTCAATTAGGAATAAATTGACCACATTGGCAACTTAAAACCTGATTGACCAGAGTGCAAGCGTCTCGGTATTGAATTGGATATTTTTTTTTATGCACACGATTGCGGCAACGATTGCATTCGATTATTTTTTTAGTGCCTCTTTTAATTTTCAACTTTCAATCAAAAAATAGGGCTAACTTGGTCAGAATAAAAAAATTAGAATTGCAGGAAATTCAGAGTTAGTATAATCTAAGAATAGTATAATTTTCTATGAGACTGGAACAAGCCACTATCAAAGACATCGCCCGAGAACTCCAAGTGTCCTCATCTACAGTTTCCCGAGCCTTGAAGGATTACCCAGGGATCAGCGATGAAACCAAGAGAAAGGTGAAGGAAATGGCGGAAAAACTCCATTATCGCCCCAATGCCATTGCTTTATCGCTTCGCAAAAGCCGCTCCTTTACAATTGGCGTAATTATACCGGAGGTAGTTCATTTCTTTTTTTCTACAGTCATCAGCGGGATTGAAGAGGTAGCCCATTCTAGAGGCTACAATGTGATTCTTACCCAGACTAATGAAAAATTGGCTCGCGAAAAGTCCAGCATGGACACCATGCTATCCAACCAGATTGATGGATTCCTAGTCAGCTACTCGAAAGAGACCACTGACTTTCAACATTTTTCCAAACTACTGAATCAAGGGTACCCAATCGTATTTTTTGATCGCGTGCCCGAAATTCCCGGAGCAATCCACGTGATTGTAGACGATTACGCAGGTGCTTATGAAGCGACCAAACATTTGATTCAACAAGGCTATACGCGAATCGTTCACCTGTCTGGACCTTCCAATCTCAAGATTTCCAAAGAACGAAGCCGGGGCTACAAAGATGCCTTACGTGATGGAGGGCTTCCATTTATTCCTGATCTGCTCGTAGAATGCACCCAAGGAAGTGATGAAGAGGCAGAAAAAATCACCGCCCAACTACTCAAATCGATTTCACCTAGGCCGGATGCTTTTTTCGCCAACAACGATTTGGCAGCAATGGGAGCAATACAAGCATGTAAAAATGCAGGCTATTCCGTGCCTCAAGAAATCGGTGTGGTTGGCTTTAGTAATTGGCAGTTTTGCTCCATCGTGGACCCCAGTCTTTCTTCCGTTGCACAAAATGGATTCCGAATTGGCTCCACCGCAACAGAAATCCTGTTGGATTGGATAGAGAAAAAAATCAATCCCGAGACCATTGAACCCTCTGTGGTGCTCGAAACGGAATTGCTGGTTCGGAAATCCTCCGTTCGAACCTAAAACACTAATTTTTTTGGATTTTCTTCAATTTTCATTGCAAACGATTGAATAGGTCAAAACAGTAAATGAGGGCAGATTTCCTTTTTTCAAACTTGAAAAAGGGGCTTTTCATCCTCCTAAACTGATTTTTATCCTAGTTATTCGTTTCTAAATTAGCAAGTTTCCTAACTGGAATACCTACACTTATTACGAATGAACGATAGCAGTACAGCCACTACAATTTCTCGAAATTCTTTTCGGCATCAGTCCTTTGGGAAGATCTTGGAATGGAACAGAACTCCTGATGGATTAACCGGAAGCAGTGCTTTTGCACACTTTAAATTGACAGTTTACCAATCCGGAATAATCCGTGTTCAGGCAAGTAGGTTTTCCTCTTTTGAGCCCAATCCCTACGCTGTAGTGGCACAACCAAGCGAGACAGCCTTCGAACTCCAAGAACTTGGAGAAATTTTGATTTTGAGTACCCCTATCCTTCAGGTAGAAATCAACCGCTCCTCTTTTTCACTTTCATTCTTAGATCAAAAGGGTAATCTCTTGAATCAAGACGATTCCTTTGGTATTGCCTGGATCGGAACAGAAGTCACTACCTACAAGAAACTGCAGCAAAACGAAAAGTTTATTGGTTTAGGGGAAAAAACCGGCAACCTCAACCGATTTGGAAATGCCTACACCCACTGGAACACCGATTACTTTGCTTACGGTGTAGGAGATGATCCGCTTTACCTCAGCATCCCCTTTTACCTAGGAGTGCATGATCAAGGTCATTACGGCATTTTCTTGGACAACACCCACAAATCGCTGTTCAATTTCGGTGCCTCCAACAATCGATTTGCCTCATTTAGTGCGGAAGATGGAGACATGGACTATTATTTTTTCCACTACCCAACCATCTCAGAAGTTATTTCAGCCTACACCTGGCTTACAGGGCGCATGCAGATGCCTCCCAAATGGGCATTGGGTTTTCAGCAATGCCGCTATTCCTACTATCCAGAATCCGAAGTCTATGCCGTCGCACAGGCTTTCCGAGATAAGAAAATGCCTGCCGATGTCATCTACTTAGACATTCACCACATGGAAGGTTACAAGGTATTTACCTTTGACGGGGAAAAATTCAGCAATCCCAAAGCGATGATTGCCCGCTTGAAGGAAAAAGGTTTTAAGGTAGTGGTCATTCTCGATCCAGGCATCAAAACCTCCCCAAGCTATGCCCCCTACCGCGAAGGTTTGGAGCAGGGACTCTTTGTCAACTATCCAGATGGACAAACCTACGAAGCACAGGTCTGGCCAGGATGGTGTGCATTTCCTGACTTCACCAACCCAGCAACTCGCACTTGGTGGGAAGAAAAAATGGCCTTCTATACCGAAGCCGGAGTAGATGGGTTCTGGACAGACATGAATGAGCCCGCCTCTTGGGGTCAATGTACGCCTAACTTGTTGGAGTTTGATTTTGATGGAGAAAAGGCATCGCACCGCAAGGCACGAAATATCTATGGGATGCAGATGGCCCGAAGTACGCAAGCTGGTGCGAGCAAACAGACACCTGATAAGCGGCCTTTTGTGCTCACACGATCTGGTTTCGCAGGCATTCAACGCTACGCGGCAGCCTGGACAGGAGATAATGTAGCCTCCGAGGAACACATGCTGGCAGGAATTCGACTAGTCAATAGCCTCGGCATGAGTGGCGTTGCTTTTGCTGGCTACGATGTAGGTGGCTTTGCAGGAGAGGCCAGCAAAGGACTCTTTGCAAGATGGATGAGTATTGCTGCTTTTTCCCCTTTGTACCGAGCTCATTCCATGATCAATACCAAGGACGCAGAGCCTTGGGCATTTGGAGAAGAAGTAGAGGAAATTAGCCGTAACTATTTGAATTTTAGGTACTCATTACTTCCAACCATTTACAGTGCCTTTTACCAAAGCACGCAAAATGGTCTCCCTCTGGCTGCTTCCTTGGCCATCCACTATCCCCAAGATTCGACCATTTACCAAACGGCATTTCAAAACGAATATTTGTTTTGCAATACGTTCCTTGTTGCGCCAATAGAAAGTTTTCGAGAAATAACCAAGGTCTATCTTCCCAAAGGGGAATGGTACTATTTGTATACGGATCAAAAATTCGAAGGAGGTCAACCCATTTATCAGGATTGCCCACTCAATTACCTTCCAGTCTATGTACAGGCAGGAAAGATATTTGCACAGCAGTCCCCTACCCAGCACACGGGAATGGCCCCGGACAGCACCTTAATCCTCCACCTGTATCGAGGAACTACTGGATCCACCTATTTGCATTACGAAGATGCAGACGAAGGGCTCCAGTACCTGGAAGGTAAATTTTTCAGTCGAGAAATTCAGTACCAACCTGAGTTTGGCTCCTTGATAATGAAACAGGCTCAGGGTCAGTTAACCAGCCAGTATACCAAAATTCGACTCTATTTACATGGTTTTGATGCCCTACAACCTAAATTGAATGAGGTACAACAGGAATTAAAATCAAGAGATTTTGCTTTCCTGGACAGACTAACCGAGTTTGACCCCTTACCCGATCAAGTACACCCCTATTTCCAAATCAAGCAACTCCCCTACCTGGAGTTTGCGCATACAGGGGAGGAATTCGAAATCAAGGGTTTGGAATAATTCCTACTCACAAATACTAGCTAACAATGACCCAAGAAAAAAAGAAATTGAGTTTCTGGCAGATCTGGAACATGAGTTTTGGATTCCTAGGTATTCAATTTGGATTTGCCCTTCAGGGTGGATTTATGTCTCGCATCTTCCAAACACTAGGTGCCGAAAAGGATGCCATCCCCTTCCTTTGGATTGCAGCTCCCCTCACAGGATTGCTGGTTCAGCCCATTGTAGGCTATCTTAGTGACCGAACCTGGCACCCTAAATTTGGCAGAAGAAAGCCCTTCTTTTTTCTAGGCGCTGTATTCAGTACCATTGCCCTGTTTTTTGCTCCCTACTCCTCTGCGCTTTGGATGGCCGCTGGAGCACTCTGGATTCTGGATGCCTCCATCAACGTATCCATGGAGCCTTTTCGAGCCTTGGTGGCGGACAAACTTCCGGAATCCCAGCGTTCTTATGGCTTTGTCGTACAAACCCTGATTATTGGAATCGGCACCTGGATTGCTTCCAACCTTCCCTGGTTGATGACCCAACTCGGAGCGGCCAATACTGCTCCTGAAGGGGTAATCCCTGATTCGGTAAAGTATGCCTTTGGCATAGGTGCATTGGTCTTGTTTACTTCAATCCTATACACCATACTTACTACAGATGAGTATCCCCCTGAGGACTTGGAGGCTTTCGAAGAAGAAAAACGCCTAAAAAATGGATTTTTAGAAGGAATTAAAGAAATTCTACAATTGATCGTGAACATGCCCACGGTCATGAAACAATTGGGCTTGGTTCAGTTTTTCTCTTGGTTTGCCTTCTTCACCATGTGGAGCTTTGCGACACCTGCAATCACAGAACATATTTTTGGAGCCACAGACCCTAGTTCAGAAGCCTACAACAATGCCGCCGATAGCGTAGGAAATTACCTCGGCACCTACGGATTGGTATCCATGTTTTTTGCGCTTATCCTATCGCTAATTACCTCCAAAATCAAAATCAATCGAAAATTACTCCACCTCTTCAGTTTACTCGCGGGTGGACTAGGATTCATTTTGATTTACTACGTCAGCGAACCGTGGATGCTGCATATTTGCTTTGCTTTGGTGGGAATTGCTTGGGCAAGTATTCTTTCTATGCCTTATGCCATGCTTTCAGGATCGGTAGAACCTCAAAAAATGGGTACTTACATGGGGATTTTCAACATGTTTATTGTCATCCCACAGATTGTCGCTGCCTTGGGAGGGGTGAATTTCTTGTACAAACTCCTCTTTGGTGAGGAAGTCATTTACACCATGGTATTGGCTGGTACTTTATTGATTCTTGCTGGCCTAACGAATTTGCTGATTACAGACAAAAGAGCCACTCACGATTAATATACCGATATCAAATCAAAAATCCGGCAGTAGAATTCTCCTGCCGGATTTTTTTTGCCCCATCCTTAAAACAAGAAAGTCAAAAGCTACATTTAATCCCCAAGCTTATTCCAATCCCACTCCTTGTTGATATGAGAAATGGCATGATGCGCCGTGAGGTCGTATTGACAAGGCACGATGGAAACGTAATTGTTGGCAATCGCCCACTCATCATTGTCTTCTCCCTTATCAAAGTTCACAAAGTTCCCCGCCAGCCAGAAGTATTTTCGACCCATGGGATCGTAGCGTTCTACAAATTCTTCCTGCCACTTGGCATCTGCCTGTCTGCAGATCTTTATTCCTCGAATATCCTCGTTCCGCTTGGGAGGGAAATTCACATTCAACGCAATTCCCTTAGGGATTCCATTTTCCAAGACTTGTCGGGCAATTTTCTCTACCCATTCCTCCACATGCGAAAATTCCGCCTTTGAGGAAAAATCACAAAGACTAAATCCTATCGATGGGTAACCTTCCAAGGCACCTTCAATCGCTGCAGACATGGTCCCAGAATACAAAACCGAAATAGAGGTATTCGATCCGTGGTTGATGCCACTGACGACTAAATCAGGTTTGCGGTCTTTGAGTACATAATGTTTGGCAAGCTTGACACAGTCCGCTGGGGTACCGCTAGATTTATAAGCCAAAACACCCTCAAAAATATCCTCTTCGTAGAGTCGAAGCGTTTGTCCAATGGTGATCGCATGTCCCATTCCCGATTGGGGGCTATCTGGAGCCACAACCACCACATCTCCCAATTTCTTCATGACAGATACCAATACGCGAATTCCTTTGGAGGTAATGCCATCGTCGTTTGAGACGAGAATCAAGGGTTTTGACATGCTTAGTTATTTTTTAATTCGTTGTAATAGGCAGTGATCCGCAAAAGATCCCCACGTTGATCGTGTTCCAATCGATTCTTCCGCATGTACAATTGCATTTCTTCGTCGTAGCCCGAAAGTAGGTCAAACAATTCTTTTTTCTTACCACTGTAACGTTCCAAACGGCCACCTTTCAAAAAGTAATAAGTAAAGGCCAATCGGAACCCAGCTACGTTTTGGGGACCCCAAAATGGATTCATGCCCATTCCCATGCCTGCCCAGTTATTCATCCCCCTGTTGTCAGTGGCGATGAATTCCCGACAAAGTAAGGCAATATGCTCCCCTTGGGTAAGTACTTCAAAAAAAATGGGGGTTTCGTAATCCCCATTTAGCGCATAGGGAAGACTGTAAAACTTTCGGATGCCCCCGTAAATTTCGTCGTAAATATCAAAGCTCAATACAGTTGAAGCAGTAAAAGTAATCACCGTCTCAGCCTGCAACTGGACCAAATTGGTTTCCAAATCGTACTTTACAAGACCCGAAGTGGAACTCCCATCAGCCAAATTCAAGTTGCCCTTGTGCCAAATCTGAGAAGGGAATTGATTTCTAGTTTGAGCCCAGCCAAGGGATGCCAAACTCATGGCAATCAAGAATAAATACAGTTTCAAGTTTCTCATCTGGTATTCAAACGAAGTTGATGGATACAAGTTTTTAAAACATGGGTAGGCAGAGTTCCCATGGATTACTTTAGAATGGTATGTCCCATTTTATCCCGCTTGGTTTGCAGGTATTTTTCATTGTGCGGGTTGGGCTGAATTTCAATAGGAACTTGATCTACAATCTCAAGTCCATAACCGAGCAAACCGACACGCTTCTGAGGATTGTTGGACACCAATCGAATCTTGGACACCCCCAAATCCCGAAGGATTTGTGCCCCAACCCCATAATCTCGTCCATCCATGGGTAATCCCAGTGCCAAATTGGCCTGAACCGTATCCATCCCCTCTTCTTGTAGTTTATAGGCCTTTAATTTGTTGATCAAGCCAATGCCTCTACCTTCCTGATTCATGTACAGGACCACTCCTTTCCCCTCCTGCTCCACCAATTCCATGGCTGCATGCAACTGAGGCCCACAGTCACATCTGCAGGAACCAAATATATCTCCTGTAGCACAGGAAGAATGCACACGTACCAAGATGGGTTCGTCTTTCTCCCAAGTTCCTTTAATCAAAGCCAAATGAATTTCTTGGGTATTGGTTTGTCGGTAGGCGAGTAGATCAAAATTTCCCCAAGCAGTAGGCATGTCCACCCCAATTTCTCGGGTAATTAAGGATTCATTTTTGAGGCGATAGGCAATCAAATCCTTGATGGAAACGAGTTTGAGTTGAAACCGCTCACGCACCTTCACCAAATCATCCAATCGAGCCATGGTCCCGTCTTCATTCATGATTTCGACCAGCACGCCCGCAGGCTGTAAACCTGCCAATCTTGAAAAGTCGATCGCAGCTTCGGTATGCCCCGCCCTTCTGAGTACTCCTCCACGCTTGGCTTTCAGAGGAAAAATATGTCCTGGCTTACCCAATTCATTGGGATGAATGCGGTCGTCCACTAAAGCCTGAATAGTCTTTGCTCGATCTGAAGCAGAAATACCCGTGGTACAGCCATGCCCGATTAAGTCAACGGACACCGTAAAGGGAGTTTCAAATACAGCCGTATTGCTTCCCACCATCAAATCTAGCCCCAACTGCTCACATCGATCTTCGATTAAGGGTGCACAGATCAATCCACGACCGTGAGTAGCCATAAAATTGATGATCTCAGGGGTAACCTTTTCGGCTGCACATACAAAATCGCCTTCATTTTCACGATCTTCATCGTCCACGACAATGATTACTTCGCCGTTTTTGATCGCCTCGATGGCATCTTCAATGGGATCAAGCGTATAATTTTCCACGAGTTGGGTGTTAAAAAGATGGTTTAGGTTACAAATGTAGCCTGTTTGAAAACAAAACTTGAAGCTACCAAAGAAAGTTTGGAATTAACCGATGACAATGCCTAATTCCTTGTCGATGTTGAGTTTTAATTTCTTAAGTTCAAGATACAGCTCAAGCAATTCCCGCAGCTTCTCCTCCCCCAATTGCAACTGTTCGGCCTCCTTTATTTTGGCCATTGCCTCTTCCATCAATTTCTGAAGCAGGCGACGCTTTAATCTCAAAATGGACTTGAATGCAGTATTTGCCAAATCATCGGATTCCAGTTGAATGAAAATCTGGAATTTATCCTTCCAATGCGTCGACACCTCGTGACGCTGCGTGATCAAGGCAATGGCTTCTTGCCGAATCTCCGCATCGCCATGGTTGAGAAATAGCGCATCAGTGGGTACATTTCCCAACTCAACGCTTTCTCGATACAACTGGATCATTTTTTGGTAGACAGGTGTTTGAAAACTCACCTCCGCTATTTCTGTAAGGATATACTGACAAAAATGAAGTTCCTGTTCATCCAATTTTTGGCCTCCGTAGTTGATCAATAGCCGCATGGTCTCTCGTTCTTGCGCCAAAAGATGGTCCTCAGACCCCTGCTCCACCGGAAGCGTCACCAGCTCCTCGATACTTTCTTCTAGGGCTTTTTCTTCTTTGGCACGCTCAAATTGTTCCTTCTGCGTTTTGATCAGAATTTTATTGAGTTCTGCATGCAGGATTTCCTCCTCAATACCCAAAAGCCCGGAAGCCTCCTTGGCATAGACAGAGCGAATGATCGGATCAGGGATTTTTCCAATGCTTTGCACCACTTCACGGATGATTCCCGCCTTGCGGATAGGGTCTTTCTCAATTTCTTCTTGGTACAACCCAATCTTGAAGCCAATGAAATCACGACTATTCGCTTTCAGGTAATCTTGAAAGGCTTGAGAACCTACTTTTCGGGAATAACTATCTGGATCTTCCCCATCTGGAAAAACAACCGCTTTGACATTTAGCCCTCCTTCCAGCAACAAATCTATCCCGCGTAGGGAGGCCTTGATACCGGCTGAATCCCCATCGTAAAGCACAGTGACTTGATTCGTAAAGCGACGGATCATCTTGATCTGCCCATCCGTCAAGGAAGTACCAGACGAAGCCACGACGTTTTCAATGCCCGAAAGGTGTAAGGAAACCACATCGGTGTACCCTTCTACCAGGTAACAATTGTCTTGGTCTCGAATCGCTTTTTTGGCTTGAAACATCCCATAGAGCACATCGCTTTTGTGGTAGATGGGGGTTTCAGGAGAGTTGATGTACTTGGGCTGGTTTTTATCCTTAGTCAGCATGCGTGCACCAAAACCAATGGCTTTGCCGCTGACATTGTGAATCGTGAAGGTTACCCGATTGCGAAAGCGGTCATACAGGCGCTCCGTGTCCCCTTCTTTCTGCAAAATCAGACCTGCTTTTAAGAGAATTTCTTCTTGGTAGCCGGCCGATTTGGCTGCTTTCAAGAAATGATCCCAACCATCCAAGGCATAGCCTAGGTCAAACTTTTGGATGATTTGAGGGGTAAATCCTCGTTCTTTGAAATAGCTTAGCCCAATGGACTTCCCTTCTTCGGTGTCCAAGTTTTTGACAAAAAAATCTTTGGCAAAATTGACAGCGATAAATAAACTCTCCCGCTCACTTTGCTCTAAATTTTGTTCAGGACTAAGGTTCGCCTCCTCCTCTACCTCTATTCCATACTTTCCTGCGAGCTGCCGAATGGCTTCTTGAAATCCGATGCCTTCGATGTCCATCACAAATTGGATGGGGTCTCCTGCTTTTCCGCAGCCAAAGCACTTGTAAATCTGCTTGGCAGGCGAAAGGGAAAATGAAGGTGTTTTTTCTCCATGAAAAGGACAGCAGGCCCATAGATTTTGTCCCTTCTTTTTCAAAGGCACATAGTCTCCGATCACCTCGACAATATCAACGCGCTCTTTTACTTTATCGGTGGTCAGTTTACTGATGGACATGGATTGGATGAAGTAAACAAATGTAAGGACTCCAACTGGAAATTGTTGCCAGCTAGCAAAGAAGAAAATTCGATTTGAATGGTCTGTAAAATACAAGTCCAGGTTTTTCTAAGACGCATTCTTGACCTAACTTGCAAAAAAATTACAAAAGCCATGCAATTGACTCCAGAATTGTTGAAAAAATCCCTTTCCAAAGTTCAAGATCCTGATATCAAGCGGGATTTGGTCTCTTTAGGGATGATCCAAGGGATAGAAATAGCGGGCAAAAAAGTGCGATTTACCGTTGTCCTCACTACGCCTGCTTGCCCTTTGAAGGAAGTGATCAAAAATAACTGTTTGGAGGTGTTGGAAGCAGACTTTGGCAAGGACTACAGCTGGGACATTTTCATGAGTGCACAGGTGACCACAGTACGTGATTCAGCACCCATTTTACCCCAAGTAAAAAATATTATTGCCATCGCCTCTGGAAAAGGTGGAGTTGGCAAATCAACCACCTCGGTCAATTTGGCGGTAGCTTTAGCAGAATTGGGTGCCAAAGTGGGATTGATTGATGCCGATATTTCAGGACCTTCCATACCGACCATGTTTAATGTGGAAGGCGAACAACCTGCTGTGAAAAAGGAGGGAGAAAAGAACATCATTGTGCCTGTGACGCAGTATGGAGTAAAGATGATGTCCATTGGTTTTTTGACTCCTACAGACAGTGCCGTGGTCTGGAGAGGGCCCATGGCGAGTTCAGCCTTGCGCCAATTCATCGCAGATGTAGAATGGGGAGAGCTGGATTATTTGTTGATTGACCTACCTCCCGGAACCTCGGATATTCACTTGACACTTGTACAGACCGTGCCTGTAACGGGCGCAGTGATCGTGACCACTCCCCAAAAAGTAGCGCTTGCCGATGCAACCAAAGGTTTGAGCATGTTTAGACAAGCTCAAATTAATGTTCCCATCTTAGGTGTTGTAGAAAATATGGCTTATTTTACGCCTGCAGAACTGCCTGACAACAAGTATTATTTGTTTGGCAAAGACGGAGGTAAGAAGTTGGCTGAAAAATACCAAGTTCCCTTCCTTGGAGAGGTACCCATCGTTCAAAGCATCCGCGAAAGTGGGGATTCCGGTTATCCGGCAGTTTTGAAAGCGGGACCTACACAAGATGCCTATTTAAAACTTGCCGAAGAGGTTGCTCGTCAAATAGCGATACGCAACTCTTCTTTGGAGAAAACAGAATTAGTAGAAATTAAACTTTAAGCAACGCTCATGGAAGCAGTATTGAGAGAGAAAATTGAATTTGCTTTGGACACCATTCGTCCTTATTTGGAGGCAGATGGAGGAAATGTACGCATCGTTGAGCTAACTGAAGATTTTGTATTGAAAATCGAAATGCTAGGAAATTGCGGCTCCTGCCCCATGTCTTCGATGACTCTTAAGGCTGGCGTGGAAGAGGCGATTTTGAGAGCAATTCCTGAAATCAAACGGGTAGAAGCAGTAAACCTAACCGTGGCTTGACCCTATACCCAATGAAAAACCAAAAGCAATCCAATTGGCTCCCCAAGTTCCTGACAGGACTATTATTTATTTTTTCCCTAACCGCTTTTGGTCAAGGAATCACTTTACAGGAGTTTTCTTCTGGTGGAAATAGTCACCAAGGAGCCGGTCACAACGAGAAATGCGGACACACCCTTCTCGAAATTCAACAGGAAAAAGAACTTGGCGTTTTTGGTTCCAAGGCTTTTTTTGAAGATTGGATTACCAAAAAGATTGTAGAGAAAAATAGCAAACCACAAATTGCCAAAATTCAATCCACTCCTCGGGTGATTCCAGTGGTGGTCCATGTCCTTCACAATGGAACAGCCGTAGGCGTAGAGGCCAATATCTCGGATGCACAGATTTTGGAACAAATAAAGGTGCTAAACGAAGATTTTAGAAGAAAAAATGCAGACGCCATCCGTACGCCAGCGGAATTTCTTCCCGTGGCAGCTGATGCAAACATCGAGTTTGTCCTTGCCAAGCAGGACCCTTCTGGCCTACCCACCACAGGTATTGTACGGAAGCAGGGACCTAAAACTATTTATGCTCCTGAGGACGCGGTCTTGATTGGTCAGACCTCACAATGGAATCCTGAAGAATACCTCAATATGTGGGTCGTACCTTTGGTTTCTCCCTACCTTGGCTATGCCGCTTTTCCAATATCGAACCTCCCAGGCCTCAACTTTACTCCTTTTGCAGCAATCCGTGATGGAGTAACTGTAGATTACCGCTTTTTTGGAAGGGGGGCCGGCGTTGCAGCAAATACAAATGGAAGAACTACTACCCACGGGGTGGGACACTATCTCGGCTTACGCCACATTTGGGGCGATGGAGGCTGCGAAGTAGATGATTTCGTCTTGGATACCCCAAATCAAGACAATCCCAATCAAACCATTTGCAATGCCAATCCAACCCGATTTTCTTGCGGCAACAGCAACATGATCCAGAATTACATGGACTATACACCAGATCTCTGCATGAACCTGTTTACCAAAGGTCAAGTGGATCGATTTGATGTAGTATTGGCCAATAGCCCTCGAAGAGCATCACTAGTAAATGGGCGAGGAACTAAAGATCCGATTCTTCCTACCCGAGATGTATCCCTACTCAAAGTGGTGAATCCTGCAGATGCTTTGTGCCAAGTGAACATTGCCCCACAAGTAGAAATTCAAAACCGAGGCAATGAACTCGTTTCTTCAGTTCGCATTGAATTTAAATGGAATGGCAACTTAATTGAGAGCAAAAGATTTACAACAGAATTACGAACTACTGAAAAAGTAACGCTCACATTTGGCAACCTAGACACCCAAGGTGCATCAAATGAATTTTCATTTACAGTAGTCCAGGTAAATGACCAAGCGGACCTGGTACCTTCCAACAACACCTTGACCACACGTCCTGTACAACAAGGACAATTGACTCTCCCCTACACCGTTTCCCTAAGCAATCTTCCGGCTACCTGGATCATTGGCAACCCAGATCAATCCTTGACTTGGGAAAAAACCAATTTAACTATCGATGGAAGCGCTCAACCGGCCCTATTCATTCGTCATTACGAATACGAGGCACAAGGACAGTTAGACTACTTTATTTCTCCACAAATAGACCTAACCAAGTATCCAAATGCCCAACTGGTATTTGAAGTAGCACATGGTCCTTACAACCAAGCAGGATTCCAAGATGAATTGCTGGTTGCCATAGCACCAGATTGTAGCTTGGATTTTGACATCATCACTCCGCCTTACAAAAAAAGTGGAACTCGACTCCAAACCTCCGATGCTACCGTGGAAGAGTTTATTCCTACCAACAACTCGCAATTCAGAACGGAACTGGTCAACTTAAGTAAATTTAAAGACCTGGGAAAAGTGAGGGTAGCTTTGGTCACAAAGAATGCATTCGGAAATAATATTTTCCTTCGAAACATCCGGGTAGTACCTACTGAGGAATTCAAGTACGACATGATAATCGAGGATGTCATTGCGCCAACACCAATCAGTGCTGGGACGCATACCCAAGAAATTGTACGCTTGAAGAATACAGGGAACTTACCGATATCCAAATTCCTTTTCTCAAGAAACACCAATAATTCTGGCAATCGGGTATTCGTAGGAACGGTTACTCCCATTCCTCCTGGACAATCCATCAATGTTACCTTGGCCAAATCCACTGCTACTGGAAAGAACAACTTGAAATTTGGAGTTTCTGAACCTAATTTTGATCAAAATATTCCAACTGCTCCTCAAATCAATTGGTCCAACATTGAAAATACGGGGAGATTGGAAGTGCCTTGGAGACAAAATTTCAATAGCAGCAACGAACTCAGCCCTTGGCTCAGTATCAACCCAGAAAGTGATCAAAATGCCTGGCAAGTGACTGCGGTGACTGGTGCAACAGGTCAAAATAATGTAGCTCGTCTTGAAGGGGTAAGCAATGGAAACTCCTATTGGATGGGTACCCCAATTTTCGATTTATCCGTAAGCCGTCAAGCCAGCGTGTTCTTTGATGTAGCCGCAGGAACTGTGAATCCAGGGACTACCCTGTATTTACTTGCAAGTACCAACCAAGGAGAAACCTACAAAGTCATCTGGTCAGAAGCAGGAACCGCTCTCTCCACCGTAAGCACAGGGAACGCAAATCCGAGCAGTCCAGGAGACTACGAACGGAAATATGTCAACCTGACTGAATATGCTGGTGAAGGTAAAAAGGAAATTCGTTTGGCATTTGCACTGGATGTATTTGGAACGCAGAATGCTCCTGTCTACTTGGACAACTTGGAACTTTTCCTCAGCGCAAATCCAGATCCTGTCATTCCAGCAGAGCGGAATACAATCATCTATCCGAACCCCGCTTCTGAGTTTGTGAATGTAGCCTTCAATCTTCCGAGACGAGAAAATGTCACCATACAGGTGATCTCTTCTACTGGAGCCGTGGTCAGAGAATTGACCTTCCCAAATACGCTAAACCAAACGTATACGTTTAGTAGAGACATGTTCTCTGCAGGCTTGTATGTTTTCAAAATCAACAGCTCAAGTTTACAGGAAATCAAACGCGTGCTGATCCAGTAATGAGAATTAAGCCGAAACTCAACCTTTCGGCTTAATTTTTTCTATTGCTTCAGTTTTGTTGAATTTTGTATTGGAATAAAAGAAGTCTATCCTTTGCTAGACGCTATATTTACACGATGGAATCACTTCTCCCACAACTGAAAAAATTAGGACTACACCTACTCTTGATTGCTGTAATCTCAGTTACTCTAGGCTTTATTTTTTTAAAGGTGTACCTCCCTTTCTATACCAATCATGGGGACACCGTGTCGGTTCCTGATCTTTCGGGAATGTCTTACGAGGAAGCCGCAAATCTTCTGGAAAGTTCCTCATTGCAATACGAAATCTCTCCAGACTCTGGATTTAGTGCGGAAAAAGATCCGCTAGCCATTTTGAAACAGCTCCCAGAGGCGAATGCTTTGGTAAAAAAAGATCGGAAGATCTATTTGACGCTGAATGCGAGAAACGCCCCCATATTGAAAATGCCTAGTCTGATCAACATGCCTCTGAAAAATGTGCAAGAAATTCTGGCCAATATCGGGCTTCAACGAGGAGATATTGTCTATGTGCCAGACATTGGCATCAATGTAGTCTTGGAACAACGCTACAAGGGCGCCCCTATTCGAGAAGGAGCAGCCATTCCTAAAGGATCTAAAATTGACCTTATGGTGGGAGATGGAATGGGAAATCAACTGCTAAGCACTCCTAATTTTTTTGGACTGGAAGAAGAAGAGGCTGAATTTTTGGTCTTGGGTTCGGGATTGCGTGTGGGTAGAAAAACCTACCACAGAACAGATTCCGTAGCCCCAGGGAAAGTTTACCTGCAAAGCCCTTCAGTGGGTTCAGAGTTAAAAACAGGTGATTTGGTCGATCTTTGGATTTCCAAAAACTAAGGCATTGAAACAATTCTGGCCACTTAAATTTCTTCTTCTCCTTGGTTTATGGAGTCTAAGTGGACCTATTTGTGCCCAATTCGTCACCTTTGGACCAGTACATCGGAATTCGAGTTCACACTTTCCTATTTCCAATACAGCAGCACGTCAAACAGCTACCGCTACAATTCCCTTTTGGGATGATTTTTCGAAAGGCATCCAAGCCAGCAAATGGATAGCCGAAGGTACATCCTATACCGAAACCATTGGAAACAAGGCCCCTTCCCTAGGGATGGCTTTATTCAACGGAGTAGATGAGTTGGGTAGAGCCTATTCCTTGCAAGAAAAAGACCAGGGAGAAAGTGATTACCTCACGAGCATCCCCCTAGATTTAAGTAGAATCGATGCCTCCCAACAAACAAGTCTCTACCTCAGTTTTTACTGGCAAGCAGGAGGCAAAGCAGAAGTTCCTGACAGCAACGACCGACTGACGCTCCAAATCTTGACACCAGCTGGTACCTGGCTTACAGTATGGGAAAAACGAGGAGGAGAAACTTTGGACCGCACTCGCTTTATCCAAGAGATCATTGCCATCCGTCCGGAATGGCAGCATGCCGATTTTCAGTTTCGTTTTTTCTCCAACGGAAGACAAAGTGGCCCCTTTGATTCCTGGTTGGTAGATTACGTCTATTTGAATAGTCGTCGAACCCCCACATCCCTTTCCTACCCCGACCGTGCACTCACCGTTCCCACTTCCGTTCGATTAGGAGATTATGCAGCTTACCCTTGGGAACTCTTACAGAAACACCAAAAAAGCAATTGGTCGACCGCCAAGAGTGAATTTCAAAATCTTGAAAATCGATTCAAGTCCATGGAATATTCCATAACCTTACGCGACAGTAGCGGTACCGAATTGCTCCCCATCAACAGCACGACTCCATTCAATCCTGTTCCCAATGCCTTAGAACGAAGGTCCATTGTCAGTAGAACTTTTTCAGAAATCCCTGTACCAAGTAAACCTGGAGTTGTCTTTTTTGAAACTTCCCTCATCACTGGAGATGGGGTGTTGACCTCCATCAACGGAACAGATACTACGCGCTATGCACAAGTGGATTTCCGAACCAATGACCGGGTACAGACCAAATTTCCACTGAAGGACTACTTTGCCTACGACCAGGGTCAGGCTGATTACACGGCAGGAATCAACCAACGATCTGGACAACTGGCAGTCGCCTACAAAACTCCAGAACCGGTATTTTTGACCGGAATTTCCATCGACTTTACCAATGCGCGACAGGTCAATCAGGTATTGGATTTGGTCATCTGGTCCGCCTTAGACAAAAAACCAGTTTACACCGAAGAGGTAGTGATTCCTGCCAAATCTGCGGGACAGGACATTCACTATTTCGCGTTGAAAGAAAGGGTAGCCGTATCAGGCACCTTTTACATCGGCTTCACCCAGTTTACGAATGATTTCCTGCAAGTAGGCTTAGACAAAAATCAAAACTTTGGAGACCGAATCTATTACAATGTTGGCGGTGGATGGGTTCAGAATAAGGATGTGGCTGGAGCACTTTTAATCCGCCCACATGTAAGCCTTTCAGGTAAAGTGGGAGGAAATCTAATCCCTGAAAACACCCTTAGAGTCTATCCCAATCCAGCCATAGAGGAGGTAATGGTTGAAGGAAAGTACAGCTTCCTCCAAGTCCTCGATTCCTATGGAAGAGTGATTACTCTACCACGCAGCAATAGGAATACAGGAGAAGTTCTTAATTTTAGAGATCAACATCCCGGACTCTACCTAATCCAGGTAGTCCATGATTTGGGAACCACTTCATTTCGAATTTTAGTAAACAAATAACATGGAAGACATTACTGTAAGCGAATTAAAAGAAAGGTTGGAGCGAGGAGAAAAATTTAACTTTTTCGACGTCCGTGAGGAATGGGAGTATGAGGAAGATAACCTAGGTGCGGAAAATATCCCCTTAGGTGAGTTGGCGCACCAGGTAGAGCAACTTGAAAAAATCAAGGATGAGGAAATCGTGATCCATTGTCGATCAGGCGCTCGCAGCGGGAACGCAAAGAAATTTATGGAAACCAAGGGCTTTACCCAAGTACGCAATGTGCTGGGCGGAATCTTGGCCTATCGAGCTTTAAAGGATTAGTAACTAGGAAATTGTACTGAGTACTAAGTATAAAGTAGAAATACGAAGTACGAGATACGAGATACTAATTAATGTCAAACGCTGATTAATGAAGTAGGAATTCGAAGACTGTACCAAATACAAAGTACCGAGTAGGGATTCGTTTTCTGACCCCAAATGACACTTCTGAAGTATCTTCGTACTTGGTACTTTGTACCTTGATGTACGAATTTAGCTCATCTGAAAAGGCTGAGGAGAAAAGCAGAGGATAAAGATGAGTAACGCAATCCAGCCCAATACCTTTCGTTTGCTATCTACGCCCTGTAATCCTACTACTTCAGGGTGCACCAAGCCCATCACTCGACCCAGTAAAAAGGCGAAAAAAAGCCAACCTTGGTACCCTTCCCAGGAAGGGAAAAAGAAAGAGAGCAAGTATTGTCCAGCAGCCAAACTGAGCGCTAGCGTGAGTCTATTGAGTTGAGTTAATCCCGACTTGCTCAAACAGAAGTAGAGAAAACCCAGGTAAAGTGGAATACGAATTACCAATTCTTCTACCGGCAGGGAGGGGCGAATCACTCCTAGCCCTGCAAAGGCTAAAAACAGCGTAAAAACTACCAAGGAGATTTGTGCATGCCGCTTTGGGAATAAGCCAAAGAGCACATGTCCTCCATCGAGTTGACCAATCGGCAGAAGGTTGAGCGCAGTGAAAAACAGGGCCAAGTACCCCGCAAATAAATAGGGATAGTGAATTAGTTCCGCTAACTGGGGTAAGCGCTCGGGATCAGCCAAAAGTTTGCCCAATCCCCAAAAAAGCAGGTTATTCCCCAACTCAAATTCCAATACATCCTCCCCATACCCTTGAAAATTTGGGTCAGCATATTCGGGATGAATTTGGTAGATGTAAGTTGCAGGAGGCAAGGTAAGCATGCCATAGGTCAGCACGCCCAAGGCAAGTACAAAACCTGCAAGAGGCCCAGCAATACCAATGTCAAAGTATTTTTTTCGGCTAGTCACGCGCCCCTTCATTCGGATAATTGCTCCAAAGGTGCCTAAGGACGGACTTCCCAAGAAGCCAAACCAGGCAGGAATAAAGTAGGGTAAGGTACAACGCACCTTGTGGTAGATTGACGTAAAGAGGTGCCCCAATTCATGTACCAGTAATATCCCAAGAAAGGGGATGGAAAAGTGTAAGGATTTGAAAAAATAGGACCAAGTCAGTGCCGCTTCTCCCGAGGCTAGGATGGACTTTCCGTATATCCACTCCCCTCCTGCTAGTGTGGTGGTGAATAGCGTCAATAAAAATAAAAGGCCGTGAATAAGGTATTCCTTCGGTTTATACATCTCCAAAAAAATCAAAAATCGTGTTGGGGCCCGTCACCTGAACGGCTTGAATCCCTACCGCTGCTGCTCCTTCCACATTGGCGAGCAAGTCATCGAAGAAAAGTACCCGGGAAGGCAAAGTATCTAGATCTAGGAGCAACTGTTGGTAAATGGCAGCACTCGGTTTGGCGAGGCCCATCTCCTGACTGTAAAACACCCGGTCAAATAGCGGGTAAAAGTTGGGCATCCCGTGTTCGGCTTGCAGGAGCGCATGCACTGCATCCACATGGATTTCGTTGGTATTGCTTAGGATGCCTACCTGATACTTCGATTTGAGTCGGCGAACCAGGTCTAGCCGGTAGGCAGGAAGCTCCCCGAGGAGGCTATTCCAGAGGTAATCTACTTCGGCATCCGACCAAGATTGCTCAAAGTAGTCTCGGAAGGCATTGCGAAAACTTGAGGAATCGATTTCTCCTCGTTCGTAGGCTTTATGAAATTCTGCAGCATAGCAAGTATCCACCCGATGATGAAGCGCTGTGGGCAGCGCCTCTTTCATCAAGTTCATCGCTCTGCTGTAGTCGATATCGATCAGCACATTGCCCAAATCAAAGATGACAAAGTCTACGTCAGGCCAGTTTTTCATGAAGGGGTACAGTTGATTAATTCAACTCAAATATGTAACATTGCAGTCCCAAAACCAAGGTCAGGGCGGCATTCTCCCCAGATTTTGACTTTGGGAAACCCCATAATTTGGGCCTATAGCTCATTCGGTTAGAGCAACTGACTCATAATCAGTAGGTGCTTGGTTCGATTCCAAGTGGGCCCACAACAAAATCAGGCACTCACGCGTTTTTTTCGGAGTGCCTTTTTCATTTGCAAATCATTTTCAACAAAAACTAAGCATAGAGCAACTGACTCCCCCGATTCTTCGGGGCAGTAGGTGCTTGGTTCGATTCCAAGTGGGCCCACAACAAAATCAGGCACTCAAGCGTTTTTTTCGGAGTGCCTTTTTCATTTGCAAATCATTTTCAACAAAAACTAAGCATAGAGCAACTGACTCCCCCGATCCTTCGGGGCAGTAGGTGCTTGGTTCGATTCCAAGTGGGCCCACAAGAGAATCAGGCACTAAGGAGTTTCAGCTCGAAGTGCCTTTTTTGTTTGTACGTAATTCCCCATCTGGAAGTAAGTGTGGAAGAAAAAAAAATCATCCTTTGCAAGCTGACAAACGTGGTTACAAAAGAATTTTTTGAATTATTTTTAATTGCTCAAAAAATAAAAAACACGCGGTTCGATAAACGATCTTTAACTAAGTTAACGAAATAAAGCCACGCCTAGCTAATGAAACACCCCATAATTTCAATGCTTTACCTTGTCCTAATAGGACTTTTTTTTTGCTGCACCTCGGATATAGAACCAAGCCTCCCAAAAGTTCAATTTCCCCCTCCATTTAATGGTACTATTTTTTTAGATCCAGATATACTTACCCCTTCTGATCCTTCTACGTTCACCGGTCTTACCTATGCAGGTCAAGCCAAACGAAAAATGTTTGACAGAAGAGTCAATGATTGGATTACGACAACTCCTTTTCTTTTCAAAGCCAACTACAAGGACGGCCTTAGCATTGAATTCCAAGTTAATCCTGAATTCAAAACTGTAGCTGAAGCAGAAATTCAAGCCTTAAAATATGCAGAGGTAATCGGTCAACTTCCATCAGTGTTGCGTAAAGATGTCAAGACCTCCTGGATTCACTTAGGAACTCAACCTTTTGGAGGAGGCAACAATAACCTGCTTATTCATATTGGTCAATCCGCGGTATACGAAAAAGAGGGCATTCTGGAAGAAACATTGATCCATGAAGCAGCGCATACTTCTCTCGATGCGGCTCATGCGTCTTCAAAAGGATGGATTAACGCCCAAAACACAGATCCTAGTTTCATCTCCACCTATGCTTTTGATAATCCAAGAAGGGAAGATATCGCGGAAACCTTCCTCTTGTATGTGGCACTTCGCTATCGCTCCGATCGAATTAGTGCATCCCTAAGGGATAAAATTTTAGAGACAGTTCCAACTCGAATAAAGTACTTCGATTCCCAAAACTTTAACATGCACCCGATAAAGTAGGTAAACCCAATCTACACTAAAGTAGTAGTTTTGAAAAGACCAGCTAGACAAATTTAGGTTACAATAAATCTTAACTAGGGATGCCTACCTTTCCGCCGTAGCGGTCAGGAGCAAAGAATTAACTCCAAGGCGCGGCCTAACTTCCCTGGGGAGGAGCCAAGAATAAACTACTTTGCGGCTCTGCGTCTTTGCGAGAAAAAGAAAAAACCCTATTGGGAAAACTAGTAAATAATGTCCGCTACTGCTTCACCAAAGTCAACTTTCCGTTGACTTCAATCACCTCGGCGATTTTATTGAATACTAAAGTGGGTACCTCAATCTTATAATCTTCCGTACGTACGGTAAAGGCAAAAGTCACTTTCATCTCAGCGGCGGTAGCCAGAATGGATCCCTTGACCGTAACAGGCTTGGTAACCCCGTGAATGGTAAGATTTCCGGCAGCAGTCACCGGGTAAGTCCCTGGCTTGCTGAGATCAATCTCTTCCGTGATTTTCCCGGCAAATTTCGCCGTTGGGTAGCGCTCGCTCTCCATATAGTTCTCGTTGAAGTGCTCCTGCATGAGTTTGTTGGGAAACTGGAAATCGGTGATTTTCATCTGTATCGCTAAGTCACGAGTACCTGCATTGAGAATGGCTCCAGCCTTTTTGTTGAGCGCCTCGATATCAAGCGCAGGGGTCTTCGAAAAAAAAGACACCTCCCCTACGGAAGTTCTATACAAGGTTTGACCATAAGACAAACCACTTCCTAGCAGAAGGAAGAAGGAAAAGAAGAGGATCGATTTTTTCATTTGTGTGCGTTTCTAGCGGCTTTATCCAAACTGAAGGTTCGAGCAATGTTGAATCCATAGAAAATGTCTCCTTTTCCCCATGCACCCACATTCTGACCGATAAATTGCTTTTCCACCATCCCACGGGCATTGGTAAGGTGGAATTGGAATACGTGGCCACCGGTTTCAATGTCCACCCCGAAAGAGAGGGCATTGCGGTAGGGATAGGTTTTGTTTGTACTTGACTCATAAGTCTGCTTATCGGCAAAAGTATAGTAATACTCTCCCGATAGTGTCACCCGCTGACTGAGTTTGTAGCGCCCTCCCGCCCCGAGTGCCAACTGCTGGTTGGGAATACTGGGGTCCTCTACCTTATTGACATGAATCAGCGTAGGCATAAGCTGCAGGGAAAGTTTTTCGGTAAACTTGCGCGCCACGAGCAGCTGACTCCAGTAGGAATAGCGTTCAATGTTGTTATTAAACTTCATGGGAGAACCCGACTCCATGATGTATCCCGTAGGCATGGTGTTGATTCCCCAGCCGGCCATGGCAGTTACCGTAACAGGTACGAGGTTGGATTGTCGCAAGACCTTGTATTTGGTATACAAGTCGTAGGTCTTTTCTAGGGAACTCCTCCCCGCGCCCACGAGCCACCTATCCGTCAGGCCATACTCTAGCCCTAAGCGAATTTTGGCTTCATCAAGCCCAAAGAAATTGGCGATAAATCCAGAGTTGACTGCCCCAAATCGGTGTGAAATCCAAAAGTTGAGGTGGTTTTTGGAGATGGTTTCGATGGTCTGCCCGTTGATTAGGCGAGAAGCTTTAAAAGTCGCTATCGTGTAGGTGGGCTCCTTGGATTGCTCCGCATCGAGCAGGCTCAACAGGTCATCCTGTGCCAAAGCACCCTTCCAAGGGCTGGTTCCAAGGAAAATGAGGAGGAAAAGAAACCCTGCTGAAAGCAATCGCTGGGTAAAGATTGGCCTAATCATCCTACAGTCACTTTTAAGGTCGTGCCCTCTAGTGTAGTCACGTAGGTTTTTAAACCTCTAGAACCCGTAGAATTGAGTCCCTTTCCTGCGGTGTCAAATCGTGCACCGTGTGCAGGACAATAAAATTCACCTGCGTTAAATACTACTTGCCTCTTTCCTTCGTGTGAACATACTTGGGTTACGGCAGCAAATGCGGTGGCGCTTACTCGAGCAATCACAATTCCGCTCACAATCACGTAATTGCCCACCGTATTCAGTTTGGTGTAGGCGGCAGAGTTCAGATCCAGCAACAAATCATTGCCTGTACCACCCGTGGGGTTGGTAGGATCCATACTTTCATTGACGCAGCTGCTCAATCCAGCAGCAGCACAGTAGACAGCAAAAAGGGAAGCCCCTTTCAGCCCTAGGCTCTTTAGGAACTCCATGCGGTTCATTTTTTCATTCATTGGGGAAGTGATTTACGTATCATTCAAAATTAATTTGGCTTGTCTTTGTACCACCTTAGTGCATTCTTAAGATTGAGTTAAAATCACCCAATCACCGCCTTAGTTGTGATTTTGTGGATTCAATTGTAAAACAACAACCACCGCTACAAGAAGGTTAAACGAAAAGAATCAGAAAAGGGATTTTTTTATTTTGGGATGCACAAAAGATGGTCCTTTAAAAACTTTCAGAATTTTACTCGCTTTTTTTTCAAAACTCAGCTTTATTTTTTTTCGGTTTTTTTGAATAAATCCAGGCTGAGATTTGAGTTAATTATTAATCCATTATTGTGCTGAAAACCATTTTTCCCATGGATCAATCTTCCGTATTGGAGAGTTTGATTGAGGTAACCGCCTTCCAATCTGAAATTTTTCGAAAAGGGATATCCAAGTAAAACGCCTATTCGGTTCTGGTCAAATACATTGGCATTTACATGTTGACCAAAACCGACAAACACCTCATCGTAGATAGCCAAATAGGGTATTTTGTCCTGGATCTCATTTCCTTTCAGAGGAACTTGCATCCGGACCATGTACCGGATTCGGTGAAGCAAGGGAAACTCGGATTCTTTTGTTGCCTGTGCATCCGAATACTTACCAACAAAGCGCTGTTCGAGCATAAATCGGTGTGAAAAGCCCACCTTTCCTACTTTTTGGGAAAGTTGGGCCATCTGGAAAATTCGGTGCTCGGTAAATTGCTTCCCATAGCCATTCAAAGGGAATTCTCCATAAGGAAAGGTTTCTATCCAACCATAGCCTACCCTCACTTGGACAGCAGGATGAAGCTGGTAGTTCAATCCCAGGCGCAACAAACTCTGCTGCCAATCAGTGATTAAGTTCGCGCGACGAAATTGGTATTCGGTATGAAGACCAAGTTTATTGGAGAGTTTGAACGTTCCAAAATACGTATACCATCCAATTTGATTGGAAGTGTTCAGCCTATTATTTTGCCCAAATGTTGGATTGAAAAATAGGGCTAGCAAGACGAATATGAAGAAAATAATGCTCCTTAATTTCATAGCTAGTACAATTTAGAATTTCGCCTGATCGGGTTAACTGACGATTGCTTTTCGAGCGGCAAGCGCATGATCCGAAACAGGTTGGTGCTTTTCCAATCCAATGATTTTTACTTCTCCACCATTTTCTTCGTAATCCAGCTGAAAACGATGCAGGTTCTCCATCACCGAGTGATCCACTAATTTGGTGTTTTTCAAATCAATCGTCACATTAAATCCAGCTGGAATTTCTTCCAACTTCCTTTTGATTCCCAAATAGTTAGAGAAAATTGCCGCCTTATCGATTTCAACCAAATACTGATTGTTATTGAAGGACACCACAGTAGGCGCCTTAAAGAAGGAGGAAATCGGAGTGCCTTTGGCTAGGTGCAAAACCATTTTCAACAGAACCCCTGCTGCAATACCAATAAGCAAATCCTCGACGAGGGTAAAAAAGATAGTCACCAAGAAAATAGCCAACTGTTCTTTCCCAATATGGAATGTATGGATGAATTCTTTGGGGTGCGCCAATTTGATGCCCACAGAAATAAGCATGGCTGCAAGGGCAGCATTCGGAATCATCTCGATTACTGGCGTGGCCACCAGTACAAATACAAGCAAGAATATCCCATGGAAGAAATTTGCCCAGCGGGTTTTGGCACCTTGATTGACATTTGCAGAACTACGAGCAACCTCAGAAATCATCGGCAATCCACCCAAAAATGCACTGACCGTATTTCCTACACCCACAGCAATCAAGTCCTTGTTTGTATTGGATTTTCTGCGGTAAGAATCCGCAAGGTCAATGGCTTTCACAGTCAACAAGGATTCAAGCGAACCCACTAGGGCAAACATGATGACATACTTCACAAAGGTTCCGGTCTGAAAAACTCCAGAAAAATCCGTATGTATCGAAATACTGTCCATCAAATTACCAATATGCAACAAAGCATAGGGAGGCTCGGTATGCGCAAAATCCATGGCCAACTCCGAAGGAATTGCCACCAGCAATACCATCAATGGTGCTGGAATTTTACCTAAGGTAAAATCTTTAAGATAAGGCCAGCCGAGCATGATTGCCAAGCTGTAGGCACCGATTAGCGTCGCTCTAGGATCAAAATTTGCTAAAAAGGTAGGGATTGAAGCAATCATTTCAATAGTACTTTGACCCTTGTACAATTCAGGATTAACATCCAAAAAAACCGGAATCTGCTTAACAATGATGATAATGCCTATGGCTGCAAGCATCCCGTGGATAGCAGAAAGCGGAAATACATCCACCAACTTTCCGAACTTGAACAGGCCGAATAATACCTGAACTAATCCAGCAACGACCATGGCTCCCAGAGCGAGCTTCCAGCCCATCTCTCCTCCTCCAAAGGCCGATACTGCCCCTGCTACTACTACAATGAGCCCTGCTGCAGGGCCTTTGATGGTCAAGCGTGAACCAGAAATAACACTAACTAGAATCCCGCCAATGATGGCTGTAACCAAACCCATAATCGGTGGAAAATCCGAGGCCTTGGCAATCCCCAAGCTTAGGGGCATGGCCAACAAAAAGACCACAAATCCTGCGGAAGCATCCGCAGCAAAATTTTCTTTTAAACCAGCCCAACCGTCTTTGGGCACCTGTATTTTTGCTATTGTTTTCATATTTTTAAAGGATTTACTCCCTCGTTTTAAGTCTAAATTAGATACGTACTATTTTTTGCTGTCCACTTGCAAAGGGACAGAATTTGAAAGGGTATTGGATTCTGGTTCTGTACCCAAAAAGAGCCGTGCATAGATTCGTACTGCAGCTACCCCTTCCATCACAAAGGCCAAAGCCGCTAGAAAAGCAAGCACAAACTGATCTTCATGGATGTGGCTGAAAAGCAAATCTTCCCCGATGAACGTAGGGGATATTGGGAACCCAATGAGTCCCAACACTGCCAAAAGGAAAAGGAATGCAACCAATGGATGTTGTCGAACATAGCCTTGGTAACCATATAAGCCAAGATCTCCGTGTTGCTTGGTCATCCAAAGAATCAAGCCCCAGCCCAGCGTACCGAAGAACACAACACCACTGAGGTAAATCCCTATTTCAGTGGCTGCAAAATTTTCATTCTCAGCAATAGCAAGTACCATCCAAAAATGGTTTATCCACAACAACGTCCAGGCCAAGCGAATAGACCTGCGCTCGGTAAACGATTTCAACACCATCAGTAAGGCTATAAAGGCAAACCCTGCAGGTAAAATTTGATGTAACCAAGTAGGAAGTACGTAGCCTTGTACCAGAAAGTAGACCCCTATTGCATAGCTTGGAATAAAGTAAAGAAATAGGGTGCGGTACCTAAGAAAATCAAGGTGATGTCCCAACTTCTTTAAGGGCCGGAAAACCCATCCTTGAATGAAACGATCTAGGTTCCACTCTTTCAAACTCCAAACATAAATGGAAAGGTAAAGTCGGTTCCACCAAGTGATTACCTCCTTTTTTTCTTTGGGAACAAAGCCATAAAACTGCTCTCGAATCAAATAGCTGACTACCGAAGGGGAAACGAGCAATTGATACGTTCTGAGAAAAGCATTTCCTGCAAAATGGATTAAGGCCAACAACTCTAAACCTGCCGCTACCTCAATAAACATGATCCCGATTTGAGTAAGGGAAGCATAGCCAATTTGGGTTTTTACGGAAGTTTGTACCCGTGCTATGGTCGTTGACACCATTGCGGTAATCAGTCCCACTGTTCCAATCAAGATTCGAACGAGTACTTGATTTTCCCAAAATGGATACGTCCGCAGCAAAAGGAAAACCCCCAAATGCACCGAAAGGGATCCATAGAAAATCGCAGAGGAGGGTGTGGGTCCCTCCATCGCACGTGGTAGCCAAGAGGAAAAAGGAAATTGAGCCGATTTGGCAGTTGCCGCCAGAAGAAGCATGAGCCCAATGAAGAGCGCAATGCCCGGATGACCATATTGCTGATCTACCACCCGCTGGGCATCGTTCAAATCCAAGAAAGTCACGTTGGCATGCCAAAGGTGATGGCTCGCCCACATGGCTAAAATCAATCCCACGTCCCCAATTCGGTAAATGGAGAATACTTTTATGGCATTGCGCGAAGGGAGCAGGTTTTTACGGTAGAAGGCCACCAACAAAAAGGAAGCTAGCCCCAATACTTCCCATCCGATGAACAGGGTTTCGAAATTACCTGCCAGGATAGTCAGGTTAAATCCCAAATAAAAGAAAAGGACCGTATTGAAAAACCGCTTATAGCCAGGCTCGCGATGCAAGTAATACCTGCTGTAAAAGGTAATCAGAAAGGTAAGCATTGCCCCTACAATGAGGTAAACTGCACTAACTCGGTCAAAGAAGAAGTCTATCAAAAACTCAAAATGATCGTTATTGAAAAGTACAATTTCTTTGAGGTTGAGATCTTTCCCTCCTTGGAGTATCCAGAACACCAGAAAAACCAGAGTACTCAACAGGTTGATTCCTGCGGTGTAAAAGGCAACCCGAGAAAGCCAGGTTTCCTTCCGCTCAGGAACTGCCAAACTAATTAAAAAGCCAAGGAGAGGTATCCCAATCATCAGCTGAATCCAATTTGAAAGTTCCATCAGAGCGAATCGATTAGGTATACTGGAAGATTTTGTTGGGTACTCATCAACTTGTCTTGGAGATGGTCCAAGTGCTCAACAGCAGTCAAGGGATGGTAGGCCACAAATTTTTCATCCACCCAACGGAGAAAATCGCCCGAATTAGGATCTAGGACAACCAGGTGGACCCAATTGTTGTTGACCCATTCCAATAAGGCCGGTGAGGAAGTAATCACTTGGTTGACCAATTCAGGGACCTGCTCGACCACCATTAGTAAGCGAATGGGATCGTGAATCTCTACCATCTGGTAAGGGAGACCTGTGCGCAGATCCCCATCCGCCCCATTGGCTACCCCAATGAGGCCCATCACATTGTGTGGAAGCTTGGTTCCTGCGCCCAACTTGTCTGGGTCCATTCGGGAGAAATAATACTCCAGATTAATTCCTCCACAGACAGGTATTGCTGCGGATAAGATTTTGGTTAGCGCATTTCCGGATGGGTCTTTTCTATAGTCATAGGAGTTGAGAAAGGCCCTGCGATCAAAAAATAAACCTTTTAGGGTAGATTTTCGCGAGACAATGCAAAGCGCATTGGTTGCGTGGTTGTATTCGGGTCGCGGTTCAAAAAGTGAAAATGCTCTTTTTTTAACCGCATCATGAAGCCCGCCGATAGTCTTGTTTTTAGCTAAAGTATCGAAGCGACGTGAACGTTCAAGCGAATTGATATCCAAGACACGAACAAACTTTTCTTGGTTTTCACGATGCAATTGTTGGTTTGATGCATGCAGGATGTCTTCATCAAAAAACAGCAGTTCGTCCTTTGTAGTATCGTGCAAGCCTCCCAAAAACTGGGTATCTGCGGGAATTTCAATACCTCTCGCCTGAAGTTGAATTCGAACTTCTGGGTGATTGGCCATAAAAGCGGCCACCCGAGCATTCACAGAACCAGGACGCCCACAGCAAGCTCCACAATCGTAACCTGCATAGTGCGTATTGTTGATACTGGATGCTCCATGCCCAATCAAATACACCAAGGGAGAAAAGCCTTCTACCAAGCCGATGCTACGCAATAAGCCTTCGATTCGATCGACCATCTCCTCTATCTTGAAACCTACTTGAAGCCCATTTTCTTCTTCCCCTTGGTAAACGATCGAAAGGCTTCCTTTGGGATCCATGTGTTGGAAACTAGACACCTCTAGTGCCGAGGAACTAGGGCGCAGTACATTGCCCACCAACTTAAGTGCCGACCAAAATCCTAGTGTCTGTGCACTTAACCAGCCCCTTACCAGGGAATGACTTCGCTGATTAAAGTGTACGTCCGAAGCTAATTTTTTATGCTTTGCCGTCTCTTTGATCAAAAATGTTGGATTAACTGGAGCAGGGCAGGATTTGGTGTGAAACTTCCCATATTCGGGTTGAAAGTAGAATTCCACATTGAAAAAACCAGGAGTCCCATAGGTAGCACAGTTAGGATCGATGTATTCTAAATGCCTTCGCGTACTACATTCCCGGTCGTCAATGCAGAAGAGCGCCTGAAAACTTGGAACCTTAGCGTTGGCAGCTGTGGGTACTACTGCACGAATTCCTGAAAGCACTTCGTCATAATAGCTCCATTCGAAGGCCTCTTGCCAGCATTGCAGAACCAAATCAACCTCCTCTATCAAGCCTACCTCAAAGAGGTGAAGGGTATCGTGTGGAAATTGATGACCTAAGGGAATCCAACTTTCACCAAATTTCTTGTCTAGGGCATCTATTTCCAGCAAGCATTCCACTAGGATCAAATCCTTTAAAGAAATTCGCTTGCTATCCAATAAGGATTCGGGCTGAGATTCCAGAACGGATACCATCCCTGACCAACCTGGATGTGTAAATTGCTGATCAAACAAGTACCATCCATACCCTTTGGGATCACCTACCAAGATTCCTAGGAGGTCTTCCAAGTTCAAATCCGGATTTTGGAGAAGCTTTTCCACTCGTTTGGAGGTAAAAATGGAAGAGTAACTACCCTTTTGGAGTTGTCTGATCGATTCCAAAAAACCTTTGGATTCCAATGGAAAAGGCCAAATAGAAATGCCTTGGTCTAGGTAAGCCGATAGTAAGCGAAATAGAAAGGGCTGGATCGTTTTGTCTAGATTGAAATGATATTCATCTCTCCAGTGAGCCCTAAATTGCCCGATTTTTGGTGATTTCAACCGGTCTTGAGATTCATCGAGTAATTTGACAAGCCAGGCATTGGCTTGATCACCAAATTGGTTTTCGAGTATTTTCTTCAGGACGAGCCCTTTAATCTTACCCTCACGGTATAGATTTCTATAGTCGGATAAGGATAGAAAACCTTTGTAACCAAATTGGTCGTTAGCTTGCTTTAATCCCTGAAAAAAAGATAGGTGTTGAAAGGCATGTAAGGTATTGTGATGGACGAAGTCCTTGAGAGGAGCCTGGGCAGGGAGAAAATGCTTCAATTCATGAAGAATTTGCTCCATTCCCATAGTCTCTCGGGTAGCATGAAGAGTCATAGTTAAGAAATGCTGAGTCTGAAATACTGTTGAAAAACAGTTACGTTGATTCCGAAAAACCTTCGGAAAAAGCCTTAATTGGCTAAAAAATTAACTCAGATGAATTTTCCAGGAATGAAAAAAATCATACAATGGCAATAGACTACCTCGTATAGCCTTGTTACTAAATAATTGACAAACTTTAAGAAAGGTAAACTGCCTGAATGAAGGCGAAGTACCAAGAATGAAGTCAGAAGACGATTTTTCCGATTCAACCTCAGTCCGCTCTTCGATTTCAATGCTGGGAACAAGACTACCCAAACCTTCAAAAGTGAGAATAGGCTGTTGAATGTGTCCCTCCTCAGTTTGAATGGCAGTATTTTCAAAAAAATCGAGTTGAACCGAGTCCGTAATTCCCTCTACCTGCCCTTGACAAAGCAAGGAGACACGGAGTAAAAGAGCAAAAAGACTGGAGAGGGTTAGCATAAGATTGCGAAAAACCGTTTAAATGTAAATGTAAATTTCAAATCCTCTATCAATTATTAATTTTTTTTATAAAATCAATAAAAATAAACGGAGATATACTCGATGAGGGCTAGGTCTACCGTGGTGGATTGACTCACCGCGGAGGACGAACAAAAATCTTTTGCAATTCTGTTTTCAGTTGAATTTTTCTCAATTTCGGACTTAATCCAATTTCCATGAAACAACTCGGTATCCTCGTCTTTGACGAAGTGGAAGTACTTGATTTTGCAGGCCCCTTCGAGGTTTTTTCTGTGGCCAACCAGCTTGCCGACTACAAACTAATCCAAGTGCATGTCCTAAGTTTAGACGCGCTAGAGATCCGAGCCAAAAACGGACTCCACGTAGTAGCCGATCAACGTCTAGACCAAGTGGGTCAGTTGGACTACCTGGTGCTTCCTGGTGGCGATGGCAGCAAAATGGTGATTCAAAATCAACCAGGGATGGCCTTGCTTCAAACCCAAATACAACATGCTCGCTGGTCCATGTCGGTTTGTTCGGGGTCTAGAATTCTTGGAAAAGCTGGTTTTCTGGAGCACAAACCCTATTGCACCCACCACGAGGTATTTGGCAGCATGCAGGAAATTGTACCGACAGGAATTCCACAGCCTTCCCTTCGCTATACCCAGAGCGATGCCCGCATCTGGACCGCAGCAGGAATCTCCGCAGGAATAGACCTTGCCTTGCACCTCACCGAACTTACTTTTGGAAAAGAGTTGGCCCTCGCTACAGCAACCTACATGGAATACACCCCCTATCAGCATACTCATGATCGCTAAGACCCCTGATCCACCTTACTACGCGGTGATTTTTACCAGCCTTCGAACAGATACCGAAGCTGGTTACGAAAAAATGGCCGAGGAAATGGTTCGCATTGCAGCCATACAACCAGGTTACTTGGGCCATGAAAGTGCACGCAGTGGGCTAGGCATCACCATTTCGTATTGGGAAAGTTTGGAAGCCATCCGCGCCTGGAAAGTGAACTCAGAACACCTCATCGCACAGAAATACGGGCGTGAAAAGTGGTATTCCGCGTTCAAAACGCGAATCGCACTTGTCGAACGGGATTATGGAATGAATGCCGAATAGTTGGTTTAGCCTCCCAACTCCAATTCACGCTTTAAGTGTTTGACGCGATCTCGAATATCCAAGGAAGTAGGATCCAAATGAAGGGAGGTGGCCTTTAAAAAATCAACTACCGCCCCTTCATGATTCATAGACTTACCCTCTGCTAAAGATACGTACCGCATGGTGGACCAGAGAACCGTCTTCAACTGCGTTTTGGAATCATCGGTGAGGTAATACTCCACCAGAATGGTGTTGTCATTGTACCACAGAATTCGACTGAAAATACGCACCCACTCTCCTACCATGGCTGGCTTGATGTAACTGATGTTGTGGTTATACACCACCCAAGCAGCCTTATACACCCGAATCAAGTCGATGATTTCCAAGCCATACAACTTAGGTACCTGATCCTCACGGGCATTGAAAAAATAGTCGAAGTACTTCGCATTATTCAGGTGGCGAAGTGGGTCGCAGTCTTGAAAGCGGATCACCACCCGGCTTTCTGTTTCCTTGGGATACTGCTTTTGGGGATCGTAGTTAAACATAGTGAGGTAGATCTTTGCTTTCCAAACAGTGAATGCCTGCTGCATTCATTTCTTCAAGGGCCCGCTGCCCATCTTCAGGCTGTAGATTGACTGCCCGTGTAGCATCCGTAAGGAGAAGGGTTTCAAAACCCAAACTTACCGCATCCATTGCCGTGAACTTCACACAATAATCCAAGGCAAGCCCAGCGACAAACACCCGGCGAATGCCCTGCTGCTTGAGGTAATCTCCAAGCCCTGTATCCCCTCTTCGTGCATTGTCAAAAAAACCAGAGTAGGAATCCACCAAAGGATTTTTTCCTTTTTGAAAAATGGCATTCCACCTGCTTTGATCCAAAGTAATGGGAAAATCAGCACCTGGAGTCCCCTGCACACAATGTACTGGCCAAAGGATTTGGGATAGACCTTCTAATTGGATTTGTTGCCCGGGATGGGTACCGGGATGGTTGGCGGCAAAACTCCCATGATGCGCAGGATGCCAATCTTGGGTGGCAATAATGCAATCAAACATTGGTTGCAGGCCCGCGATGATAGGTAAAATCTCGTCTCCTTGTGGAACCGCTAGCGCTCCACCTGGCAGAAAATCATGCTGAACATCTACCAGAAGTAATGCAGTGTCAGATCTCATTTTTATCATTTTGACTATTTTTTGCAGCAATAACCAATTCCATGCGCAAATGATGCAAGTGCTCCTCCAAACCTACCGGATACACGTGTGGATTGGTCAAACGTTTGTGTGTTTTGTCAAACCCCTCCAATTGAACGGCTGCTCGCTCTCGGATTTGGTGAAGGCTTGGCAGGGTATATACCAACTCGCCCTTTCTAAAAATAGGCTTCAGAAGTTCTTCTTCCTCATAAAATGCAGGCATCAGCCGCTTGCGCTGCGTTGCATCATTGGGGTCAATGATCATGATTCCCTTGGGATCAATGGTCTGGCCCTCCAAGTAAATCATATCTGCCACAGCCTTCCCTTTACTGAAGTAGCGTCTTACCTTATGAATCCCTGGAATATTGATTTTTAAGGATTGTTGGGAAACTTTCACCTTGGGCTCCCAAGTTCCAGCTGAATTTTTAACGGCTGAAAGTTTGTATACCGCCCCCAATGCTGGCTGGTCAAAAGCAGTGACCAATTTGGTACCCACTCCCCATACATCGATCGCAGCATCTTGAGATTTTAGCGAAGCAATGATGTACTCATCTAAGTCATTCGATGCATAAATTTTGGCATCTGTGAAACCGGCCTCATCCAGTAACTGCCTGGCCTGAATCGAAAAATAGGCCAAATCACCCGAATCAATCCGAACACCTACCATCTCCTTCCCTTTTTGGCGAAGACTTAAGCCCACTTGAATGGCATTTTTCACCCCAGCCAGCGTATCGTAGGTATCCACCAAAAACACGCAATGTTCAGGAAAGGCTTCTGCATAGGCGTAAAATGCTTCCAATTCCGAATCAAAGGAAAGAATCCAGCTATGGGCATGCGTTCCAGACACCGGGATTCCAAATAGTTTCCCCGCCATCACATTGCTGGTAGAACTGCAACCTCCGATGTAGGAAGCCCTACTTGCTGCAAGTGCCCCATCTATGCCTTGTGCTCGGCGTAATCCAAATTCCAATACAGGCGCCCCTTGGGTAGCCAAATTGATACGCGCCGCCTTCGTGGCAATCAACGTCTGAAAATTAAGTATGTTGAGCAAGGGAGTCTCCAGCAACTGGCACTGAATCAAGGTACCCTTCACCTGCACCAAGGGCGCATTGGGAAATACTACCGTCCCTTCTTCCACCGCATCCACATCACAGGTAAATCGAAGATCTTTCAAATAGGCCAAAAATGCCTCCTCAAATAAGGGACTCCCGTCCTTCTGCTTCATCTGACGGAGGTAATCCAATTCGGATTCGCCAAAGTGCATAGTACTACAAAAGTCCACTACGTAATCTAGTCCCGCTGCAAGCGTAAAGCCGCCTTCAAAGGGATTCTTTCTAAAAAATAGGTTGAACACTGCTTCTTGCTCCCCCTTTCCTGACTTCCAATAGGCATAGGCCATGGTCAGTTGGTAAAAATCTGTCAGCAGCACAAGGTTACTTTGGTACAGGTCTTTGGTGATTTTCATCAAAAAGGAAGGATTAGAAACTGCAAAACTACAAACTATTTTACCCGCAAATTCAAAAGTATGCCAATGAATACCATAACCATCCCGAGGTAGGCAGGTATTGGGAAAGTTTCACCGAATAAAAGGAACCCAAAAATCAAGGCATAAACTACTCCTAGGTAACTCAAACTAGAGATCCGGGACACATTGCCAGACTGATAGGCCAAAGTCATAAAATACTGTGCATTTTGGGTGCAAAACCCGATCCACAACAAAATCAACCAATCCCATCCTACCGGAGTCACCCACTCAAAATACATCAGCACCGAAGCAATCGGCAAGGTGACCAAAGGAAAGTAAAAAATAATCACCAGCGGATGTTCAATTCCTTTCAACTTTCGGATCAGGTTGTAGGCAACCCCCGAAGCCAGCGCAGAAATCAATCCCAGTGCAGCACTCAACCCATCTACCCGTGGATCTACTCCTTGAATCAGCAACACCCCCGCAAAGGCTAATCCAAAATACACGAACTGTCTAGCCCGTACTTTCTCCTTTAAGATAAAAATACCCAAGATGGTGGTGAATATGGGAGATAGGTACTGCAGGGTCACTGCAGTAGCCAAGGGAATTCGTTGGAGGGTGTAAAAAAATAGAATCAAACTGATGGAACCAACAATGCCTCTGGAGACTAGGCTTAGTTTATGTGTTCCAAAAAGCGGGATTCCTTTTTGACGCAAGACCACCACCGTAAACACTGCACTGAAAACAGATCGAAACCACACAATTTCAATCGCAGGAATGTGTGGAATAAACTTGACCGATACATTCATCAGCGCAAAAAATACGCTCGCCAAAAGCATGGATTGTACGGGGCTGATTTTTAGGGACAAAGCGCGGGTTAAAGAAATGGGTATACAAAACTAAAAGATTCTTCCTAGGTTGGCCTAGTAAAAGGACCTAGATTAAAAACCTTCTCGATTCAAAAACTGTTTTAATAAAAAAAATATGGCCTTAACCGTAGGAACTTCAGCACCAGATTTTACACTTACCGCCACCAGCTTGGGCAGTATCACGCTTTCCAAAGACCTGGCGGGAAAATCCGTCGTCCTTTATTTTTATCCTAAAGACTTCACACCGGGTTGTACCACGGAGGCTTGCGAATTCCGGGATCAATTTGCTGCCTTCCGGGACTTGGACATTCCCGTCTTTGGCATCAGCCGAGATAGCCTGGCTACCCATGAAAAGTTTAAAAAAACACACCGACTTCCTTTTGAACTCTTAGCAGATGAATCTGGGAAAGTTTGTAAAGCCTACGATGCGCTACTCCCTTTGATTAAAATGCCCACACGGGTGACCTACCTCTTGGATAGCAATCACCAAATCGCAGGGGTTTTTCAAGGATTATTTGAAAACAAAGAACATGTGGCTGCGATGATCAAACAACTCCAAGGGTAATCAAGCCCCTTCGATGCGTCCATCCTTCATGACTACCTTTCGGTCAGCCATGGCCGCCAACTCTTCATTGTGCGTCACGAGAACAAAGGAAAGGTTGAAAGTATCCCGCAATTTGAAAAATAAGTCGTGTAGGGCTCGGGCATTACTGGTGTCCAAATTCCCACTGGGTTCATCTGCAAAAACTAAAGCCGGATTATTGATTAACGCACGGGCTACGGCTACACGCTGCTGCTCCCCTCCGGAAAGTTCAGCGGGTTTGTGATCCATGCGATGTCGTATTCCAAGAATTTCACCCAATTCCTCGGCACGCTTCTTCAACTCTTTTTCCTCCCTACCTTGAATAAATCCTGGAATGCAAATATTCTCCAGGGCCGTGAATTCGGGAAGTAGGTTATGAAATTGAAAGATGAATCCAATTCGAGCATTTCGAAACTCTGCCAACGCATCTCCTTTAAGCTGCATTAGATTCTGCCCATTAAGGGAAAGTTGACCCCGATCCGGCCGATCCAGAGTTCCCAAAATATGAAGAAGGGTACTTTTGCCCGCACCGGATGCGCCTACAATGGACACGATTTCCCCCTTGGAAATTTCCAAATCTACTCCTTTAAGAACCTCAAGTGAACCGTACGATTTATGAATACCTTTGGCAATCAGCATGCTACCCATTTTTGATTTTTTAAATGTAAAACAAATCCTTCTAATCCAGGAATTAACAGGCTATTTTAGGAAAAAACAAGGATTCCAGTTTGTTAAATTGCGGTTACCCGCTTATCTTCGGGCAAAAATTTCTACAGATGAATATTCACGAATATCAGGCTAAAGAGGTATTAAAAGGATATGGAGTTCGTATCCAAGAGGGTATTGTAGCCAGCAGCCCAGAAGAAGCACATGAAGCGGCGGTGAAGCTCAATGCACAAACCGGCACTTCTTGGTTCGTGATCAAAGCACAGATTCATGCAGGAGGTAGAGGTAAGGGCGAGGTGAAAGAAACTGGCTCCAGAGGAGTTGTGCTTGCCAAGAAATTGGAAGATGTGAAAGAAAAAGCAGCTGCGATTTTGGGTGGAACCTTAGTCACTATCCAGACAGGTGCTGAAGGAAAAAAAGTAAATAAGGTGTTGATCGCTGAAGATGTATATTATCCTGGCGCATCCGAACCGAAAGAATATTACATGTCTATTCTCCTGGATAGAGCCACTGGTTCCAATGTGATCATGGCTTCTACCGAAGGGGGTATGGATATTGAAGAAGTAGCGGAGCACCACCCAGAAAAAATCATCAAGGAGTGGATCGATCCTAAAGTAGGACTTCAGGGCTTCCAAGCTCGAAAAGTAGCCTTCAAATTGGGCTTGAGCGGAACTGCACACAAAGAAATGGTGAAGTTCATCGGAGCATTGTATGCTGCTTACGTAGGCACCGACTCTTCTCAATTTGAAATCAACCCTGTCCTCAAAACTTCCGACGACAAGATCTTGGCAGTAGATGCCAAAGTCAACGTGGACGACAACGCACTTTACCGTCAACCCAAATTGGCCGAATTGAGAGATTTGGCAGAAGAAGATCCTTTGGAAGTGGAAGCGGGTGAGTCAGGACTCAACTACGTAAAATTGGATGGCAATGTGGGCTGTATGGTGAACGGAGCAGGTCTTGCGATGGCAACCATGGACATGATCAAACTTTCGGGTGGTGAGCCTGCCAACTTCCTAGATGTAGGAGGAGGAGCCAATGCCACTACGGTAGAGGCTGGTTTCCGAATCATCTTGAAAGATCCTAACGTAAAAGCAATCCTAATCAACGTGTTTGGTGGTATCGTTCGATGCGACCGTATCGCAAATGGTGTAGTAGAGGCTTACAAATCCATCGGAGACATTCGCGTTCCGATCATTGTTCGTCTTCAGGGCACCAACGCTGCAGAGGGCGCAAAAATTATTGACGATTCTGGTTTGAAAGTATTTTCAGCCATTACCTTGAAGGAAGCAGCGGAGCGAGTGAAAGCCGCACTATAAATTTAGTACGCAGACGTAGTTCAACTGGATAGAATATCGGATTTCGGCTCCGAGGGTTGAGGGTTCGAATCCTTCCGTCTGTACTCAAAGCTCAAACGAAAGTTTGGGCTTTTTTTATGTCTTAAAGTGATTTCCAACCTTAAAAAAATCGAATAGGCATCAACTAAAAAAGCAGGAGAAAATCTCCTGCCCTTTATTTGAAAACTAAACCAACTATTATTTAACTACCACAATAGATTCAAAAATACCACAATTCTGAATAAATCAAAATCCAAGAGAAAAAATTGAATTTTTTTATTTTTTCCTATTCAATCCATCCCAAATAATTCCAATTCAGAAGAAAAAAGTTTAATTCTGCAGTTCATCTACAGAATTATTCTGTTCATTTTTAAATTGATCCTTAATTTTTCAAAAGGCAATAAATCACAGGACTTCCGAAGAGGAAACAGCTGGTTTTTCATCTACCAATTTCACTTTAAATACATCGTTTGCATTCAACCTGAAAAACTCTTGGTGAATATTAAACTTGGCCTCACCCTCCTTGGGTGACTTGGCCACATAGGTCCCATCCTCTTGCATGGTGTACGAGTTGGCATTATCTCTCAAGTTGTACGAAAGGATATTCATCAACTGCTTTTCTAGCAAAGGGGATTCTACCTTAAACAAGGATTCCAAACGTTTATCAAAACTTCGTACCATCATGTCAGCACTGCCCGAGTAGGTACGTGTTTCGCCATTGTTGTGGAAATGGTAGATGCGGCTATGCTCCAAGAAATCTCCCACGATGGAGAGCACTTCAATATTTTCACTCAATCCTTTTCTTCCAGGTCGGAGACAGCAAATACCACGAACAATTAACTTAATAGGCACTCCATGTTGGGAAGCCCGATAAAGTGCATAAATGATTTCAGAATCTTCGAGTGAATTGACCTTGATGAATATTCCACTGGGAAGTCCATTTTGGGCATGCTTGGCCTCCTGATCGATAAAGGAAATCAACTGATGACGCATATCTCGAGGTGCAGTGATCAGATTTCGGTAATCACTCGGCACCGAATGGCCCGTGATTACATTGAAGAATTCAGATACATCATTGGCCAGCACCTCGTTGGTGGTCAAAAGCCCAATGTCCGTGTAGAGACGTGCAGTATCCTCGTTGTAATTGCCCGAACCCAGATGCACATAGCGCGTGATCTCCTGATCGTCTTTTTTGACGATGAGCAGGAGTTTGGTATGGGTTTTCAAATTAGAGATTCCATAGATGACGAAGCAACCCGCCTTCTGCAACTTTTTCGCCTCGCGAATATTATTCTCCTCATCAAAGCGCGCCTTGACTTCAAACAAGACCGAAACGTGCTTCCCATTTTCTGCTGCACGAAGTAAGGCTTTGGTGATGCGGCTATCCTTGGCAAGGCGGTAGATGGTCATTTTGATGGCCATCACATCCGGATCATCGGCTGCATTTTCTATCAAATCGAGGATGGAGTCGATGTTGTTGTACGGATGATGTAGCAAGATGTCTCGCTCTTTCAGAATCTCGAAAATATCTGCTCTCCCCTCTTCAGGATAGGAAAGTGGCTTGACTGGATCTGGGATTTGAGGCAATTTTTCACGAAAGCGCTTGTTGCCCACAATCTGCCATAAGCCTGTAAAATCAATCATGCTCGCACGCTTGACCATAAACACAGAATCAGGACGAAGGTTCCAGCGCTCCAATAGGGAGTTGAGCATCCATTTGGAATAGCCCTCTTCGATGTCAATCCGTACCACGCGGCCCGTCTTCCGCTCCATCAACTTGCGCTTCACTTCTTCGAGGAAGTTGGCATCCATGTCTTCACTTTCTTCCAAGGTAAAATCCCCATTTCGGGTGATTCGGAAAAGGCTGACCGACTCAATTTCCACATTTCGGAAGAGGGAAATCAAATTTTCACGAATGACTTCTTCGATTGGGATCAAGGTCAAGGAATCCTCCCGCTCAATTTCAAAAAATCGCGGGATATTGGCAGGGATCTGCACAAAACTCATTTTGCGCATGTCCTTCCGCTCTCCTGGGCTAGTAGTGACTACCCCAAAGACGAGCAATTTATTCATCAAAATAGGAAAGGTACGGTAGCCATCGTAGACCATGGGGGTAAGCATGGGGTAAATCGCCTTGAGGAAATAATCCCTTACTTTATCCTGTTCTTCAGGCGTAAGTTTGGATACATTCACCAAGGAAATTCCCTCCTCGTGCAATCCAGGCAAGATGGTTTGGATAAAATGCTGCTGCTGCTCCCCATGGAAGCGCTGACAGTCTTTCATCAATTTTTCTTTGAAGGGCTCTTCCCGTAAACCGGAGTAATCCACCCGCTCTTTTTCGTAATCCAAGTAATTGTACAAGGATCCCACACGGATCATGAAAAACTCATCCATGTTGGAAGCTGTGATGGCCAAAAACTTCAGTTTTTCGAAGATGCTTCGAAAACTCTTTTTGGATTGATCGAGTACTCGTTCGTTGAACCTCACCCAACTCAGATCCCTACTGATCAGGTCACTTTTTTGAATGATGGACTCGTATTTATCTGCTGCCAGTTTCATACAGGTGTTTTTTCAAAGTTGTCTTACGTAAACCGCTAGCCTTCGTTACCTAGGGCAACAATTTTTTAAGAAAAAAAGGGGGCTAAAAAGCCCCCAAAGATTAACTATCAATTTTGGCGTACTTCGCATTTTTCTCGATAAAGTCTCTTCTCGGAGCTACTTCATCGCCCATCAACATGCTAAACAAGTGATCTGCTTCCATGGCTGAATCTATGGTCACCTGCTTCAAAGTTCGCGTATTTGGATCCATGGTCGTAGACCAAAGTTGCTCTGGGTTCATTTCCCCAAGACCCTTGTAGCGCTGGATGCCTACACTATCCTCTTTGCCTTCTTTGGCCATTTCAGAGATCAAACGCTTGCGCTCTTCTTCCGTCCAGCAGTAGCGTTCGTCCTTGCCTTTCTTGAGCAAATACAAAGGAGGAAGGGCAATGTAAATGTACCCTCTTTCAATCAGCGGACGCATGTATCGGAAGAACAGCGTCAAAATCAGGGTTCGAATGTGTGAACCGTCGATATCCGCATCCGTCATGATGATGATTTTGTGGTAGCGAAGTCCTGAATCGTCAAGAGCCTTATCGTCACTGGCGGTACCAAACTTCACGCCTAGTGCGGTAAGAATATTCTTGATTTCGTCGTTGTCGTAGATTTTATGTTCGTGTGCCTTTTCTACGTTCAAGATTTTTCCTTTGAGAGGCAGGATGGCTTGGAAATCACGATCCCTACCCTGCTTGGCAGATCCCCCTGCGGAGTCTCCTTCGACCAGGTACAGTTCACAGACTGTAGGATCAGAGTTGGCACAGTCGGCCAACTTTCCAGGAAGGCCACCTCCTCCCAAGATATTTTTACGCTGCACCATCTCACGTGCCTTTCGGGCAGCATGTCTGGCTTGCGCCGCAAGGATTACTTTTCCAACAATCGTCTTTGCCTCACGTGGATGCTCTTCGAGCCAGGATTGAAGTACCTCAGACACTGCTGAATCTACAAAGCCAACCACATCGGAGTTACCCAATTTGGTTTTGGTTTGTCCTTCAAACTGCGGTTCGGCCACCTTCACAGAGATTACAGCGGTGAGCCCTTCTCTAAAGTCATCTCCAGAAACCTCAATTTTCAATTTTTCCAACATCCCTGACTTGTCCGCATAAGACTTCAGCGTGCGCGTGAGTGCTCTTCTGAATCCCGTAACATGACTACCCCCTTCGTAGGTATTGATGGTGTTGACGTAGGACACCACGTTTTCCGTGTAGGAACTGTTGTAGTTCATCGCCACCTGCACCGGCACCTCTTGGTTGAGGGATTCGATGTAGATCGGAGTTTCAATGATTTTTTCGCGGGTTTCGTCCAAATACTGCACAAATTCCACAAGGCCTCCTTCGGAGAAAAATTCGTCAGACTTAGCCACCCCCTCTTCCATCTCACGAAGGTCTTGCAAGTGAATACGAATGCCCGCATTCAAGAACGACATCTCTCGGAGACGATTGGCGATGGTCTCGTATTTGAACTCGGTGATGGCAAAAATGCTATCATCGGGTTTGAAGTGAATGGTGGTACCTCGCTTTTCGGTTTTCCCGATTTCGCGGGCAGGGTATTGCGGCACACCAATTTTAAATTCTTGTTCGGTAATGACCCCATTTCGGTAAACCGTCGCTTTGAGATCCGTAGAAAGCGCATTGACGCAAGAAACCCCCACTCCGTGAAGACCACCAGAAACTTTATAGGTATCCTTGTCAAACTTACCGCCGGCATGCAATACCGTCAGCACTACCTCTAGGGCAGATTTCTTTTCCTTGGGGTGCATGTCCGTAGGAATTCCACGGCCATTATCTTCTACTGTGATGGAGTTGTCTTCGTGTACAGTCACCTTGATGGTATCGCAGTGACCTGCTAGCGCCTCATCGATGGAGTTATCGACTACTTCCCATATCAGGTGATGTAGTCCTTTGATTCCTACATCGCCAATGTACATGGCTGGACGTTTTCTAACTGCTTCTAGGCCTTCTAATACTTGAATATTACCAGCGCCATAGTCTTCTGGATTGCTTAATGTTTCTTCACTCATGGTTTGGTATAAATCCCTTGATTTGGGTGGGTTGATCCTCCGATTAATGTCGGTTTTCTAAACAGCGCAATTTAGGAAAAAAAAGTGACTTATTCAGGTGTTTTCTCAAAGGATTAAATGAAGTAATCCAGGAAAAACAGCGAAATTTAAAACCAAATATTATTCTGAAAAATTGAATTTTTTAATAATTTCTAAAAAAATGTCGTGAATAAAATCAGGCTTTATGTGACTGATTTTCAGGATTTGATTTTTTTTGTTAAATTTTTCTTATTTTTTTTTAAACAAATTTTTTACTGAAAACTTATCTATTTGTAAAAGTTAGTTAACATCAACCAAAACAAAAAAAATTATGAATTACAACATTCTATTAGACGTAGGAACTACTGCTACATCTGCAGTGCTTCCTACGCTTGAAAAAATCGATTCCTTCCAGGACGCGATTGCCATCACCTTCTTTATTGGGTACATGGCCATGTTAGCATCTGCAGTATTTTTCTTTGTAGAAAGAGGTTCTGTAGACGGTAAGTGGAAGCTTTCCCTATTGGTATCCGGATTAATCACGGGTATTGCTGCAGTGCACTACTATTACATGAGAGAATTCTACATGGAATATGGTGTGAGCCCAACAGCTTTGCGTTATGTTGACTGGACCTTGACGGTTCCTTTGATGTGCGTAGAGTTTTATTTGTTGACTAAGCCATTTGGAGCTAAAGCAGCAACACTATTTAAATTGATCCTAGCTTCTGTTGTGATGTTAGTGACTGGTTTGATTGGTGAAACAGTTGGTTTAGGGCAAAACGTAATGTGGGGAATCCTTTCTACAGTAGGTTACTTGTACATTGTGTATGAAGTATTTGCCGGAGACGTAGCCAAATTGACAAGCGCTTCCAATAGCCCAGCTTTGGGAAAAGCGATGTTCCTAATGAAGATCTTCATCACTTTGGGATGGTCAATCTACCCAATTGGTTACATGGTACTTCCTGGCAACTTGCTTGATGGAATGTTCTCTGTAACTTCAATTGACTTGTTCTACAACATTGCCGATGCAATCAACAAAATCGGTTTTGGTTTGGTAGTGTACTCAGTAGCAGTGGCTGAAAGCAATAAGAAATAAATAAATTAAGAACTGCCTGTACGAAAGTGCAGGCAGTTTTTTTGTACCTATGAAAAAATACGACTACATACTAGCAGGAGGAGGATGCGCAGGCTTAAGCCTAGTCTACCATCTACTAGACAGTAGTTTAAAAGATTCCAACATCCTCATTTTAGAACCTACTCTTGGAGAGGTTCCCAACAAAACCTGGTGCTACTGGAACACCGCAGCCCTTCCCATTCACCCAGAAGCGGCTCGATTTTCCTGGAACTCGTTTTACTTACAGCAAGGAAAGCAGCAACACCAGCATGGGTTGGAAAAATTAGCCTATTACCACCTCAACTCGCACGACTTCTATGCGCACGTGCTTGAGAAAATTAAAACCTTCCCCAACGTCCATTTTTTGAAGGAGGAAGTCAGTACCATTCGTTGCATCGAAAACGAAGTTTACGTGGAAACCAACACCTCAGGAACTTACAGCAGCAGTTACGTATTTGATTCACGTAATTTTGTAGGTAATGAGACTCAAACTATTTTAAATCAAGTTTTTATAGGTTTACGAATTAAAAGTAAGACCTCCGTATTTGATCCCAGCTCCATGGGCTTGATGGATTTCGATACGCCATCCACTTCAGGATTTGATTTCATCTATACGCTCCCCTTTTCTACACAGGAGGCCTTGATTGAATATACGGCCTACACCAGCGAATTCCGCGAGGAAGAGGCACTTTTAGGTTCCCTCAAGCATTTCCTAAAACAAAAATATGGAGACCTTGAGTACGAAATCACCTTTCAAGAATCCGGTCAGATTCCAATGACTACCCGAGTTCAGTCACAAACCTCTGGACCAAGCCATGTTCGAATAGGCACAGCCGCAGGCTGGACCAAGCCCTCCACGGGCTATACCTTTGCTCAAATTCAAGAAAACTGCAACCAACTGGTTACTCGCTTGGAAAAGGGAGCCACTCAAGACCTTCGATTCCCTCGGAAATCACGCTTTGTTTTCTACGACAACATCCTGTTAAGTATCGCCCACCACTGGCCAAAACGCCTTCCTGGCTTATTCATCAATCTTTTTTCGACCTCTTCTCCTGATTTAGTCTTTCGCTTTTTGGCCGAAAAAACGAGTTTCTGGGAAGAAATCCGGCTCTTGTCTCGTTTGAAATTTGGTATTTTCTTAAAAGGACTTACCCGCTATGGCACGTATTGAATACTTCGCCAAAGCCCTTGGTCTTGGAATCGCAGTTCTTTTCCTACTATTCCCTGATCTCTCCCAATCCATCCAGTTTGCGGTATTTGGACTAGTCCTACTCCTGGTGGGCATTCCACACGGTGGCATAGATCACCTCATTCACAACCCCGAAATTCGTCCTCAAGGCCTACTTTCCTTTATCCTTCGCTACCTGCTACTCATGCTAGGCTATGGGCTCTTGTGGTGGTTTGTGCCCCTTGCAGCATTGATCGCTTTTCTGGGGATGTCAGCCTACCATTTTGGCCAATCGCACTTCCTGGAACAAGGAAAATTGGAAAATCGGGAAGGATTGCTCTACCTGCTCAAAGGCGCATTTTTCCTATTCCTCATTCTTTTTGGGGATTGGGCCATGACCCAGGAAATCTTGAGTTCCATGATCTCCTTGGATCTTTCTGAAGAATTTAGGCTGGGAATTTTGGGTTTCTTGTTGGTGAGTTCGCTGATCGCTCAAGGCTTCAGTGCCAAACCATTCGGTTTAACCGATGGACTGGATTACTTGATCCTCGCTCCAATCCTCTATTTTAGCCCGCTATTGATTAGTTTTAGCGTGTATTTTGGGTTTTGGCACTCCCTACCCAGCATGCTGGCTGAGTATGCCTACCTGCGTAACATCCCTGCTTTCAATTCCCCTTTAAAATTTGGCAAGCAATTGCTCCCCTTTTCTGGAATAAGTTTGGTGGGCATCGCAGGAATTTTGTTTGCTGGACTTGAATTCCTAGAAGCAAATCAACTTTACCTCCTATTTTTTGTTCTGATTTCCCTGATTTCCCTACCCCATATCCTGTACATGGATACCTTCTTGAAGGAGAAATTTCAAAATTGACCCGTAGTCAACATTACCAGGGTGCAGGCTTCCAAGGCCTCAATACCCGCTTCTTTCGCTTTTTGAAAAAATAAGGGATGCTCTGTTCCTGGGTTAAAAATGATTCGTTTAGGACCAAGACCAATCAAGTAATCGATCCATTCGACTTGATTTGAAGGCCCCAAGTAGAGGGTAATGGTGTGAATACCCTCTAGCACTGGCTTTTGACGCAAGTCTAGAATTTCCTCTCCAAAAACAAGCCCCTTCTTAATCCCAATCGGAATAAATGGAACTCCTTTGGCTTGCAATAAGTCGGCCGCTCGGTAAGCATAGCGCTCTGCATTATCCGTAGCGCCTACGATTAGGGTCAATTTGACCTTATTTGGCGCGCTGTCCATAGTGGCGGTCCCGCTCAAAAGTGTCCATGTGGCGGTGCTTTTTACTATCGTAGATGTCGTCTAATGTGAGTAAGATCCCCGTCTCCTCTACCTCCCCAAACTCGTCGTTTAAGGCGGTACCAAAATTTTTCATGCTTGGAGACAGGTTCATATACGCATTGATCAGCGGAGGAATGTTCTCTCCCAATGCACGGATTTTTCCATTAAGCACCTTGTAGCCCTCCTTGTAATCCAGCCCTTCGAAGGGATTGGGCTGAGAAAGGATATCAGTTTCATAGTTCAACCTTAACTTTTCCTTAGGATTTACTAATCCCTGATCATCAGGAAAATAATGATTCATAAAATAGAGGAGTAAATCCCTTCCTTCCCGATTGTAATGGGGGTACATGGTCACCTTTCCAAACAAGTACTTGACATGGGGATGAAGGAGTACGAAGGCACCCAAACCATCCCAAAGGTTGTCCAGGCTAAACATTCCTTTCCGGTTGTCCAAACTAGGCTGGTAACTGGGTTGAACGAAAGATCTCCCCAACTCAATGGTATAGGGCAAGTAGTCTTGGATAAATTTTGGAGAAAAGTCAAACAAATGGGAGGTCGAAAGTTGAATTTCTCCATCAGGACCTAAGGCATTCGTGCAACAAATGAGGCGATACCCTGCCACTATTTGTTCATCCTCCTCGTTCCAGGTGATCAACTGCTCGTAGCAATTTTCGCTCGTATCATTCTCATCCAGGTCCAACTCCATGCCTGTGCCGCCACCTGCAGCTCGAAAAGTTAATTCCCGAAGCCTACCGATTTCCCGCACCACATTAGGCGCATTGTGGTAATTGACCAGGTAAACTATATTATCACCATTGTTGGTGTAGCGAAGGAAGCGCTCTGGGCTAAGTTCTGCCTTTAAAAGTTCACGATCCACCGCAGGAATAAGCGCTTTCACCTCAGGCATTCGTTTTTCCAAGTTCATACACTTTTGATTTCATGTGGTCTGCCCACTCTGGATCGGATTTGCTGTCGTCAAAATAGGTATAGGGTACTGGCTTTCCAAGTGTGATGTGAATTTTGCCTTTGCGCTGCTTGTACATTTCATCCACCAGCCAGAACATTTCTAAGTTGACCTTCAGACCTATCTTCTTCCTAAAATTGCTCAGATTGTAAAAAAACGAAGAATTTCTCCCAGAAATATGCGTGGGAATTACTGGCAATTGGTATTGTTTTGCCTTAGCAATAAAACTCTTTTTCCACAACAAATCTTTAATCCCTTCCTCCTGCTTTCGCGAAACCAATCCTGCAGGAAATATCAACACCACATGTCCCTGAGAATAAACTTCCTCAATGCGTTGGTTGGCTTCAGATGAGTTTTTCCCAAACTTATTGACGGGCACAAAAAGGGGTTCAAAGTTGTTGAAGGTCATCAACAGGTCGTTCACGAGGATACGCACATCGGGACGAATTTTCCCAATAGCCTGCACAAAGGCGATCCCATCCATGCCTCCGAGGGGATGGTTGGAAGCCAAAATCACTCCCCCAGTTTTCGGGATATTTTCTGCACCACTCACGGTGACATCCATCTCAAATTCCTGAATCAGCGCGTTGGCAAAGTCCCAGCCTTTTTTGGAAAGGTGCTTATTTAGCACCGAATTGAGCCATTCCTCGTGCGTCACCCGCTTCACATAGCGAAGCAAAAACCCAGGCATCCACTTCAAAAGGGCTGGATTTTTTAATGCAATGGCCTTTTCTATATCAATAAATTTCTGAGACATGGCCCAATCAAAAACAAGGGTTTTTTACAATGGATCACCCATTCACTGGGGAACCAGCCAAAAATAGAAAAAAATCTAGCATGCAAACCCCGAACAAGCCCCTGGTTTTCTAGTTTCCTGAAAACCAAGTACCTTGATTTGGAATTAACTCCTAAAAAATGAACCTAGTTCTTACCGGCAGTACCTCCGGAATCGGATGGGAAACCCTCCTCGCTCTGCTACCCAAGTTTGACCGGGTCTTTCTACCCGTCAGAAACTTGGCCAAGGCCGAAAAGATGATTCAGCACCTTCCCCAAAAGGAAAAAATAGGACTCATCTACCTAGACCTGAGCAACCTTGCCTCGGTCAAAGCAGGTGCAGCAGTCTTGCTGAGCCAGGTGGATGAAATACAGGTACTCATCAACAATGCTGGCGGGATGTACCCTGCAGGGAAACGAACTGCTGAAGGGGTGGATCTTAGTTTCAGTAGCAACCATCTCGGACAGTTTCTTTTGTTCCAAGAACTGCTACCCGCCCTGATCAAAGGCCAGGCGAAGGTGATTCAAGTAAGTTCGGAAGCCCATCGGATCGCAGGTACTCCAGAGCCGGATTTCTCCCTTCGAAAATCTTCCAGCACGGTGGCTTCCTATGCAAAAGTTAAATTGTATAATATCTTGTTTACAAATGAGATAATCACTAAGTATGCAAGTGACGGATTAACTGCCTATTCCCTACATCCAGGCGCAGTTCGAACGGCCTTTGGCTCCGAAGCCTCAGCCTGGGCCAAGGGGTTGATCGCCTTTACCAAACTCTTTTTTATCTCCCCAAAAGCCGGTGCCGCTACCACAATTTTTTTGGCGACTACACCTAAGGAAAACCTTAAAAATGGGGGCTACTACAAGAATAAAAAATTGAGCAGTCCCTCCACCCTTGCCAGAGACCCCAAACTTGCCCAAGCACTCTGGGAGTTTAGCCTAGCAGAAATCCAACGCGTATTGACAAACACGGGTACTGCCAAGAAGTAGAAGCCCACGAAATTCTGTAGTTTTGCAGCAATGAAAGACTTGATCCTATCCCTTTCCCCAGGACCTTGGAAAGAATACGAATTAATTGATACAGGAGGCTTCGAGAAATTGGAGCGCTTTGGGAAATTTATCTTAAGTCGTCCCGAACCCCAAGCCATCTGGGACAAATCCCTACCGGATGCCGAATGGAAAAAGTTGGCCCATGCCCACTTTGCCAAGGAAAAAAACAATCCAGAAAAGGGACAATGGCAGCAGTTGAAGCCCATGCCTGACCACTGGCAACTCCCCTATGAAAATGAAGAGGGCCTTCGAATGACCCTCAATCTCTCCCAAACCTCCTTCAAGCACATCGGTGTTTTCCCTGAGCAGGCGGTTAATTGGGATTATTTGTACCGTAAACTGAAGGCTTTCCCTATGCCAAAGCCGAAGTTGCTCAACTTGTTTGGCTACACTGGGGCGGCGAGCGTAGCCGCAAGGGCCGCTGGCGCAGAAGTGTCCCACCTGGACTCGGTAAAGCAAGTGGTGACTTGGACCAAACACAACATGGAGTCTTCGGGCCTAGACGGCATCCGCTGGATCGTGGATGATGCGATGAAATTTATCAAGCGCGAAGCCCGTCGTGGCAATGTATACCAGGCCATCGTCTTGGATCCTCCCGCCTACGGCAGAGGTCCAGAAGGGGAAAAATGGATCCTAGAGGAGCAGATCAACGAAATGCTGAAAACCTGTGCAGAGATCCTGGATCCTAAAAATCATTTGCTCTTACTCAACATGTATTCCCTGAGTTTTTCCTCCTTGATCGCAGCCAATTTGATCCAAACCAACTTTGGAAAAGTGGAAAATGCAGAGCAAGGGGAATTGTACTTGGAAGAAAGTCAAGGGAAAAAACTTCCTCTGGGCATTTTTTACCGGTTTTCAAGTTTTTGACCTAAATTCAAAATGATCTCCAATCGGCAACTTTTCCTATCCAATTTGGCGCAAACCACGGATTTCCCCCTTGCGATCGAGGTGGTCAAAGCCGAAGGGATCTACCTCTACGGACCCAAAGGAGAGCGCTACCTAGACCTGATCTCTGGCATTGGCGTAAGTAATGTAGGCCATTGCCATCCCAAGGTGGTAGCGGCCATTCACCAACAAGTGGACCAATACCTTCATGTCATGGTCTATGGGGAATACATTCAATCTCCACAAACCCAGTTGGCCAAGGCCTTGGTGGATACCCTTCCCGAAGGCCTAGACAATGTCTATCTGGTCAATAGTGGTTCGGAAGCCATCGAAGGTGCACTCAAACTCGCCAAACGCTACACCAACCGCCGAGAGCTCATCTCTTGCACCAATGCCTACCACGGTAGCACCCAGGGTGCACTCAGCATCGGGGGCAATGAGGAATTTAAGCGGGGTTACCGCCCCCTACTCCCAGGAACTTCACAGATTTTTTACGGGAGTTTTTCCGATTTAGAGAAAATCACCGAAGAAACTGCTGCAGTAATCATTGAAACGATCCAAGGCGAAGCGGGAATTCGTGTGGCTTGTACCACCTATTTCCAAGCCCTACGCGCTCGATGCACGGAAGTAGGCGCCTTGCTAATCCTGGATGAGATTCAGGCTGGATTCGGTCGAACAGGCACTTTCTGGGCTTTTGAACAGTTTGACATCGTCCCAGACATTCTCGTATGTGCCAAAGGAATGGGCGGAGGCATGCCCATTGGCGCATTTATCGCCAACAAGGAGGTCATGGGGGTATTCAAATCCAATCCCCTACTCGGGCACATTACCACCTTTGGGGGCCATCCGGTGTCCGCCGCTGCTTCGCTGGCCACCCTTCGCGTACTTCAAGAAGAAAGGTTGCTGGAGCAGGTCGAAGAAAAAGCCAAACTCTTCAAATCACTTCTTGTGCATCCGCAAATCAAGGCCATCCGCAACCAAGGGTTGATGATGGCCCTAGAATTTGAATCCTTTGACCTGCTCAAACCCATCATCGACCGGGCAATCCAACTGGGAGTAATCACGGATTGGTTCCTATTCTGCGACGATAGCATGCGCATCGCTCCTCCACTGACCATTACTGCCGAGCAAATTCAGGAAGCCTGTGCACTAATTCTCCAAGCCATTGATGGGAATTGATTCCACCAATCAAAAAATATACCCTACACCTTTCCATTTTTTATCCTAATTTTCATCTTTTCCAAGACGCATTTCAACTTATGAAAACTACGCTACGCATACTCGGCATCTTCCTATTTGTGGTTCTAGCAGCCCTTCTCGGTTTTATTTTCTGGAATAGTCCCCAATACGACGGAGAAGTGCAGGTCGCTGGATTGACCGAGGAAGTAGACATCCACTTCGATGACTATGGGGTGCCCCATATCTATGCGCAAAATGAAACCGATGCCTACCGCGCATTGGGTTACATCCATGCGCAGGAACGCTTGTTTCAGTTGGAAATGATGCGCCGCGTCGGATCAGGTACCCTTGCCGAACTTCTGGGTCCAGATGTAGTGGAAATCGATCAATTTTTCCATACCCTCGGGATCCCGAAGCATGCCAAGGAAAGTACCAAAGCCCTACTCGCTCAAGGCAATAGCCCCTGGAAAAGTGCTGCCGAAGCCTACATCGCTGGGGTCAACGAGTTTATCGAGCAAGACAAACTTCCGGTAGAATACCTACTTCTAGGAAGCAAACCACGTCCCTATACCTTGGATGACATGCACTCCGTCTTGGGTTACATGTCTTTTTCCTTTGCGATGAGTTTGAAGACTGATCCTTTGGTGACGCAAATCGCACGAAAGTGGGGACCCGATTACCTTGCCTCCCTTGCGGTACAGACCCTACCCAATCACCATGTGATCCCGGTCAATTACCCGGATTCCTTAGTGGCCGGAGCCAGTGCGGTCAGTTCCAAACTTACCGCCCTATTGGATAAACTTCCTGCTCCAATGCTCGAAGGATCCAACGCCTGGGTGATCTCGGGTAGCCGCACCGAGTCGGGCAAGGTCCTTTTTGCAAACGATACACACATTGGCTTTGCTTCTCCATCCGTTTGGTTTGAAGCACATATCGAATACCCCGGATACAGTTTTTATGGCAACCACCTCGCCGGAATCCCTTTTGGTTTGGTAGGCCATAGCCGCCACCACAGCGTGGGCTTGACCATGTTTGAAAACGACGACCAAGACTTTTTTGAAGAAAAATTGAATCCCGCCAATCCAAATGAAATTAGGGTTGGCGACTCCATTTTCCCCATCACCACCCGTATGGAAGTAATTCAGGTCAAAGGGCAGCAACCTATTACTTTCCAAATCAAGGAAACGGTTCACGGACCGGTAATCAACACTGTGGTCAAGGAAATTCAAGCGATGACTTCCAACCCAGTGTCCTCCTGGTGGGTGTACTTACTCGAGCCTACCCGTGCCTTAGAGGCCGTTTACAAGATCAATCACGCCTCCACGATGCAGGATGTAGCCAATGCAGCATCCCTCATCCATGCTCCAGGACTCAACATCATGTACGGAGATAGTCTGGGAAACATTGCCTGGTGGGCAGCGGCCAAACTCCCCATCCGAGGAACTGCTGTGCATCCCACCATTTTCGCAGATGGCTCAGATCCCGCAGCACAACCCCAAGGATGGTATCCATTCACGGAAAATCCGCAGAGCATCAATCCTGAATCTGGATTTGTGGCCTCGGCCAACAATCAGCCAGACACCACCCGAACCGGAATCTTCTTTCCGGGGTACTACTACCCTGGGGAGCGCTGGAACCGAATTGCCAAGACCGTTACTTCCAAAAAAGACTGGACACAAGAATCCCTTGAAGACCTGCAACTGGAAACAATCAATGAAAAATCAGTTCAAAACGCAGACTTCCTACTCAAACAAGTCAGCCAAGGGAACTTTGAAAAATACGAGGACATCCTAAGTGAACTGGCAGATTGGGAAGGCGACCATGACCTAGGTCATACCGCACCTACCCTATACTACAAGTGGCTGTACCATACCCTCCGCTTAGCCATGGAGGATGAAATCGGTAAAGAAGGATTTGAGAGTTACCTCCAAACCTTCATCATGATCGGCAGCACCTCCCATTTCTTTACGCATGAGGAAAACAAATGGTGGGACAAGAAAAATACCAGCTCCAAAGAAACCCGAGCAGAGATCGTGACCGAAGCCTTGAAAGTGAGTTTGGAGGAACTAACGCAGCAGTTTGGTGAAGGCCAAGGAGACTGGGAATGGGAAAAGGCAGTCACCGTAGAACACCCTCACCCGTTAGGTGCCAAGAAGCCATTGGACAAACTCTTCAATGTGCGCACGGAAGCGGTGGAAGCCAATGAGGAATCGGTCAACAAGTTGGCCTTCAAATTGAACGGAACCGGGACCTACAAAGTGACTTCAGGACCAGCCATGCGCATCCTGTTGGACTTTGAAAACGTGGAAAAATCCGTGTCCGTGTTGCCTACGGGTAACTCTGGGAATCGCTTCAGCAAGCACTATGCCGACCAGAAAGAATTGTATGTGGAAGGCAAGTACCGTCCTCAGTTGATGAATAAGGAGGATATTCTAGATGAGGCGAAAGGAACGTTGAAGTTGATACCAAGGAAATAGCAGAAATTTGTACAAAGTACCAAGTACCAGGTACAATGTACCTTCCAAATACAGGATGGATTCAAAATGAATGAGCAGAATTACCCTGCTGGCACAATCCCATACTTGGTACTTTGTACTTAGTACTTGGTACAAATTTACCCCCTATGTCCCAACAAACCCTTAATAACTCCCTCTGGAGCCAGTTTGGCGCCGCATTGGAGATGCTTGCAGAAAGCATTCAGACCTGTCCAAAGGATGTTTGGGAGAAAAATAAAGTGTTTTCCTTTCAGGCTTACCATACCCTGTTTTTTCTGGATTATTACCTGAGCACCAACCCGGTTGGTTTTGCTCCTCCCTCCGAATTTTCCTATTCTGAGTTTGACGAAGAACCTGTAATCGTCATTTTTTCGCAAGCGCTGCTGCTTAACTACTTGGCGGCCTGTCAGCAAAAGGCCCAAACGCTAATTTTAGGTTTGGACGAGCAACTCGCCTCACAACGTTGGATCAATGAATCCAAAACCATGGATTACTCCCTCTTCGAAATCCTACTCTACAACCTGCGGCACGTGCAGCACCATGTAGGCCAATTCAACCTCCTCCTTCGGCAACACATCGATCAGGCCCCCGAGTGGATCGAAAAAGCAAGCAAGTGAAACATTTGGTGGGGAGAAGAGTTTTTTATGTACTAAGTACCAGGTACCAAGTACAAAGTAGGAAATACGGATTTGAACAAAGTACTAGGTACCAGGTACCATGTACCTTTCAAATACAAGATGGATCAAAATGAATGAGCAGTATTACCCTGCTGGCACAATCCCATACTTGGTACTTTGTACTTCGTACTTGGTACAAAACACTTAATACCCATGTCCAAAAAATCCTACCCTATCCAAAAAACCGAAGAAGAGTGGCAGAACCAATTGGATCCCCTGTCCTACCAGGTCTTGCGCCAAAAAGGAACCGAAAGACCCTTCACTGGTGCCTATACGGTCAATAAGGAAACCGGCATCTACTCCTGCAAAGGCTGTGGAAACCCAATTTTCCACTCGGACTTCAAATACGATAGCGGCTGCGGTTGGCCGAGTTTTACCCATCCCATACGGCCAGAGGCCATAGAAGTACACATGGACTACAGCCACCTGATGATCCGAGAAGAGATCCTTTGTGCTTCCTGTGGAGGCCACCTGGGCCACCGCTTCCCCGATGGACCCTCGGACAAAGGCGGCATTCGCTATTGCATCAATTCGGTGAGTATGGAGTTTGGGAAATAGTACAAAGTACCAAGTACCAGGTACAAAGTAGAAATACGGGATTGTACAAAGTACCAAGTACCAGGTACAAAGTATCTTTGAAAAGGAATTTGGCAATACAAAATGAATTGGTAGAACTATCCTATTAGCAGCATTCCATACTTGGTACTTTGTACTTCGTACTTGGTACAGCCACTTTGTACTTCGTACATTATCACATATCTTTGCTCACGAAATGAAATCAAACGCAGCAACTCTTACTTTTTCTCTGCCAGCACAGGTACAGCACCTGATGCATCATTTCCATCATTCCTTTTGATAGGAAGATACATACACCCACCCCGGTGCAGCTGATGATCGAGATTCGGCCAGTCACCACCCCTTCATTCAATTAGTTTCGAATTCATTCAAATTTCCTCATGGAACAGATTGTTCGCATTGCCGTTCAAAAAAGTGGCCGCCTATCCGATGATTCACTCAGCCTCATCAAAGAGTGTGGCATCAAGTTTTACAATGGAACGGGCAAACTCAAGTCCACCTCCACCAATTTTCCCGTCGAATTCCTTTTTCTCCGAGACGATGACATCCCTGGCTACGTAGCCGACGGAGTGGCAGACCTGGGTATCGTAGGGCAAAATGAGGTAGCCGAAAAAGACAAAGAAGTAGTCCTGCTCAAAAAGTTGGGCTTCTCCAAATGCAGATTGGCGCTAGCCATCCCCAAAGGCACTCCCTACGAAGGGATCGGCTATTTTGAGGGGAAAAACATTGCCACTTCCTACCCCAAAATTTTGGGAGATTACCTCCAATCCCAACAAATCACTGCCTCCATCCACGAGATCAGCGGTTCGGTAGAGATCGCGCCTAGCATTGGCCTAGCCGAAGGCATCTGTGACATTGTTAGTTCAGGATCTACCTTGATGATGAATGGACTCAAGGAAGTGGAAGAGGTATTTACTTCGGAGGCGGTCTTGATCGGAAATCCCAACCTAAGCGATTGGAAAAAAAGCATCGTCGACAAACTCCTTTTCCGCATCAACGCCGTCCAAAAAGGAAAAAGCAACAAGTACGTCCTGATGAATGTACCCAACGCAGCCCTACCCAAAATCATTGCCTTGATACCAGGCATGCGCAGCCCAACCATTTTACCGCTGGCAGAAGAAGGCTGGTCCTCGGTTCATTCGGTATTGAGTGAGGATCAGTTTTGGGAAAATATGGACGAACTACGCGCCGCCGGTGCCGAAGGCATCTTGGTCGTTCCCATCGAAAAAATGGTTATTTAAGGAAACGCTAGACTTCAACTCATGAAACTACTCGTGAACCCCAGCCCTGAGAAGTGGCAAAAGCACCTGGCTCGTCCAGCGATGCAAACCAAAAAAATTAAGAAAATCATCCAACCCATCTTTGAAAAGGTGGCGCGAACAGGAGACAAGGCCTTACGCAAGTTTGCCCAGGAATACGACCATGTACACCTGGATTCCTTGCTCGCAAGTCAAGAAGAGATCCAGGCCGCAGCGGCTCAACTTAGCCCAGAACTCATCAAGGCGATTGGACTAGCCAAATCCAATATTGAAAAATTCCATGCGGCTCAAGCCACGCCTGACTTGGTGATGGACGTGATGCCTGGAGTTACCTGCAGCAGAAAGAGCGTTCCCATCCAACGCGTGGGTTTGTATATCCCTGGAGGGACTGCCCCCCTATTCAGTACGGTGCTTATGCTGGGCGTCCCTGCCCAACTTGCGGGCTGCCGAGAGGTAGTACTTTGTACGCCCACTAACCGCAAAGGAGAAATCCATCCCGCCATCCTGTATACTGCTCAGTTGGTCGGGATTACGAAGGTGGTGAAAATTGGAGGTGCACAGGCCATCGCAGCGCTGACGTTCGGAACGGAATCGGTTCCGAAAGTGGATAAGATTTTCGGTCCGGGCAACCAGTACGTGACTGCGGCCAAGCAGGAGGCTACCAAATATGGAGTTGCAATTGATATGCCGGCAGGGCCTTCCGAAGTGCTCGTTTATGCAGACGAAACGGCCATCCCCGCATTCGTCGCGGCAGATCTCCTCTCCCAAGCCGAGCATGGCGTGGATTCTCAGGTAGTGCTGGTCAGCCCTTCGGAAAAATTCGCCCAGAAAGTATTGGCAGAAATCAATAGCCAACTGGAAACCCTTCCCCGCAAGGAAATCGCTGCCAAAGCCCTTTCCAACTCCTGTGCAGTGATCCTGGAAGATCAAGCCACAGCCGTCGACCTGATCAACGATTACGCCCCAGAACACCTGATTCTAGCGGTAAAGAAGGAAACAGAAGTGGCCAACCAAATCCACTCGGCAGGCTCGGTGTTTTTGGGCAACTACAGCCCTGAGGCAGCCGGAGACTATGCCTCCGGCACCAACCATACCCTACCCACCTCCGGCTATGCACGCAACTACAGCGGGGTATCCTTGGATAGTTTCGTAAAAAAGATCACTTACCAAAAGATCAGCCCGAAGGGCCTCAAAGCCCTAGGTCCAGCAGTAGAAATCTTGGCAGCCAACGAGCAACTCGATGCCCACAAGCAAGCAGTGAGCATTCGCCTCGAGCACCTCAAACGCATGAAAAAATGAGGATAGACATCGCCAGCCTACTTCGGCCTCACCTGCGCCAGTTACAACCCTATACCTCTGCTCGAGACGAGTACAGCGGTACCGAAGGGGTGTTTTTGGATGCCAACGAAAACCCATTTGGATCTAGCACCAGCCAGGATTTTAACCGCTACCCGGATCCCTACCAATCTGCTTTGAAGGAGGAAATCGCCAAAATCAAAGGAGCAAGCCCTGCACAGGTTTTTCTAGGAAATGGATCGGATGAAGCCATCGATTTGCTTTTTCGCGCCTTCTGCAATCCAGGACAGGACAATGTTATCCTACTCCCTCCAACTTACGGGATGTATGGAGTGAGTGCTGCCATCAATGGAGTGGAAGTTCGGAATGTTCCTCTGACACCAGACTTCCAGTTGCAGCCCGAAAAGATTCTCGAAGCAGCGGATGCGCATTCCAAAATTCTCTTCATCTGCTCTCCAAACAATCCCTCAGGCAATGCCGTCAAGCGGGAGGATATTCTTTTTCTGCTTGAAAATTTCCCTGGAATCGTAGTGGTAGACGAAGCCTACATCGACTTCAGTGCGGAACCGAGTTTGCTTACCGTACTGGATCAGTACCCCAACTTGCTGGTGATGCAAACCTTATCTAAAGCCTGGGGATTGGCCTCCCTTCGACTAGGTATGGCCTTTGCTAGCCCAGAATTAATTCGGGTACTCAACCAGATCAAGCCTCCTTACAATATCTCAGGATTGACCCAGGAAACTGTCCTTTCGGCACTTCAAAACAAAGGGAAAGTGGATGAGTTTATTCAACTGATCCTCGAGGAGCGTGAATTTCTACGAAAGGAACTGGAAAAATTACCCTACATCCTCCAGGTGCACCCCTCGGATGCCAACTTTCTCCTGGTCCAATTTGAGCAACCAAACCAGGTGTACGAGGACTTGGTCGGAGAAAAGATAATCGTTCGCAACCGCTCCTCCGTCTTGCACTGTGCCGGTTGCCTTCGGATCACCGTAGGGACAAGAGCGGAATCTCTCGCCCTGCTGCAAGCCTTGGAAAAAGTTTGCCAAGCCTAAATCAATCCATCGATTTGTTTTCCATTAATTCCATGAAAAAGAAAGTTCTGTTTATAGACCGCGACGGTACAATCATCAAAGAGCCCCCTACTGATTTTCAAGTCGATAGCCTGGAAAAATTGGAGTTTATCCCCAAAGCCATCTCCAACCTCCGCAAGATTGCAGAGGAATGTGACTACGAATTGGTTCTGGTGTCCAATCAAGATGGATTGGGGACAGACTCCTTTCCAGAAAAGGATTTTTGGCCAGCCCAATACAAAATGCTGAAGACGCTGGAGCAGGAAAATGTACACTTTGCCGCCATCCACATTGATCGCAGCTTTGAACACGAGCAAGCCCCCACGCGCAAGCCGAGAACAGGCATGTTGACCGCTTATTTTTCGGAAGACTACGATCTTGCCAATTCCTATGTCATCGGAGATCGGATCACAGACATTCAACTCGCTCAAAACCTAGGGGCAAAGGCTATTTTCTACGGCGAAAATCAGGGTAATGCAGCTTTGTCCACGAAAGATTGGGACGAAATCTACAACTTTCTCAAACTTCCTCCACGGAAAGCCACAGTACACCGAAAAACTTCCGAAACAGACATTTCCATCGAATTGAACTTGGATGGTTCAGGTACCTGCTCCATCTCTACAGGACTGCATTTCTTCGACCACATGCTGGAGCAATTGGGCAAGCATGGAAGTACAGACCTATCCATTCAAGTAAAGGGCGACCTTCACATCGACGAGCACCACACAATTGAAGATACCGCGCTTGCCTTGGGCGAGGCTTATGCCAAGGCTTTGGGTGACAAAAAAGGAATTTACCGTTATGGATTTCTTCTGCCCATGGACGATGCCTTGGCACAGGTGGCCATCGATTTTGGAGGGCGACCTTGGTGTGTGTGGGAGGCAACCTTCACGCGGGAAAAAGTAGGTGACATGCCTACAGAACTGTTTTTCCACTTCTTCAAATCCTTCTCGGACGCAGCCAAATGCAACCTGAATATCCAGATCACTGGGGATAACGAACACCACATGATTGAAGCAACATTCAAAGGGCTAGCCCGCGCCATCAAAATGGCAGTGCAGCGGGATCCCAGAAATTTAAATCAATTGCCCAGCACCAAAGGAGTGCTTTGATGTGAATCGAGGCAAGAATCTCCTACTTAAGTGTTAAGGAAAAAGGGAAGACATGTCGCTCCTCTGGAACTCTGGAGAATATATTTATGAGTTTCTATTAACATAATGCTCCTCCGGAGCATAGTCAAATCTGCTTTTTTTTGCGATTTATGAGACCTTAATTCAAATTCTTGCTCAGGAGGAGCTACATGTTAATAGAAATAAAATTTAGAATAGTTCGCTCGCTCCAGAGGAGCGATATAGGATTAAATACATTTCGTTCCCATGTAACGCTATGAGAATGTATTCAAAGGTTTTCTATTTAGATAATACTCCTCCGAAGCAGGTTCAAATTTGCTTTTTTATGCGATTTTAGAGAGAAAATTCTTGCTCCAGAGGAGCAACATGTTAAAAGAAATAGAATTTAGAGTAGTTCGCTCGCTCCAGAGGAGCGATATGAAAAAGATGTGAATTAAAATGGTATTTCTACGCCTTCAATACGGATTACCGAATTTAATTTACCCAATCAAAAAGATATTTCTCATCAAATTTGACATTGAATTTCTCCAATAATTCAATATCTTCTTCTTTAAAGGATCTTCTTAGATGATGTGACTCTTGGTTATTGATGTATTGAATCACATGATCCAATTGTGATTGGCCATAGGAAAAAGCACCATATCCCTCTTGCCAATAAAATTTCCCTTTAACAAATCCCTTAGAATTAATCCATTTGGAAGAATTGGTTTTTACAGAATTTACTAATTCGGAAACCATACAATTGGGCCTTAAACTGATTAAAATGTGAATATGATCCGGCATTCCTCCAATTGCAAACAACTTCTGGTCTCGGCCATTAATTATTCCTGAAACATATTTAAAAAGTTCCTCTCTCCAAGTTTTATGGATGATATTTTGCCTACCCTTTACAGAGAATAAGAGATGGATATAGATTTGAGAAAAAGTGTCTGCCATGTTGAAAAAAAAATATTTTAAAAAAATGTATTTAATGTTTTTTACGGGAAAAATTGAAAACTGGATGAGTTTAGAAACCAGAATTAAAAAGTTCATGTTAATCACTCCTCCGAAGCATTCTTATAAACCCTATTTTTAAACGATTTCAGAGAGCTTAATTTAACTTATCGTCTCTGAATTATACAATTAATTGCGCACCTCCGGAGCGCGCCTGATAGTATCTTGTTGGTTTTCTATTAACATTATGCCCTTCTAGGGCATTAAAAAATAGGGTGTTTCAAAAAAATAATGAGTTTTTTAGCCGTTAATTCAAAAGATCTATTGCGTCGGTCCAATTCCGCAGAATTACAAGGTAATATGCAAATAGTAAGACTTTAAAAATTTGAAAGCATTGTCCCTCAGAATTGCGGGGCAATATATTTATAGAATTGTATTTGTGTTGAAGTCATTTGCTCCGGAGGAGCAATATGTTAATAGAGAGAAGATCACGATGACCAACGCGCTCCGGAGGTGCGCAATAAAAGGAAAAGCATGATCTCCCTCAATTTTACAGGATAGACTTATACATTGCCTACCTTAATCCAATCCTCTTAACTACCCAATAACCGTTTACTCAATGCAGCTTTGTAATTGGGAATAGCCTGATCGGAAAGCCCCAAAAAGAGGTAGGGTTCGATCAATTCCAGTTCCATCAGGTGAAATACCCCATCAATCTCCACCCCATCTACTCGGGCATAGAGCGTGTTTTTTGCATAGCGATCCACTAATGCCTGCGCGGAAGACAGCATGGCATCACTAGGAATTAGCGTTTGGATAGTTCCTCCGTAATAATGCTGCACGCGAAAATCTGCCGCCGCAGGTGACTTAAGTACCGCATGAGAGAATTTTTCATTGAAAAAAATCAGGGAATACTCCCCAACCTTCACAATTTCCTCAATGTAAGGCTGCACCAAAAAATCTTCCTCTTGCAGCAAGTCTCCTATTTTTTTCTCCAAATCCTCCCCTGCACCACGCGCTAGTTTCAGCGTATTCTTCGCTCCCCCACTGACCAAGGGCTTCACCACTAGGGTGTCAGCGCCTAACTCGGTATACAGTGGATCCAGCTCCAATCTGCTACCCTTGGGAAGAACTTTACCAGCGATGCAGGGAAATCCCTGGGATTCGATTTCCATCAGGTAGGTTTTGGAGGAGTTCCAACGCAGCGTTGGCACCTCATTCAACACCTGCACACCCAATACCTCCAACTTGTCTAGCCAAACCAAAAATTCGGGATAAAAATCAAAATAGTCCCAAGTCGACTTGATCAACACATGGGTAAAGGAAGACCAATCTACCTCGGGCGAGGACCAGGGATGGATCTGATGCGCAATCCCCATCTCGGTCAAGAGAGCGGACAACAAGGCATCTTCATCAATGGTATTGGCATCGTAGGCTCCTGTGGAGTAGTAACTGGCTATGGCGACGTGGAGTGACATGCTTTTTTTCTGCAAAACTAGCATTTCCTTTTTTTAAAGCCGGCTGTTCGTGGAAAATCAAACCGAACCCTTATTTTTGAAGATTAATCCTCCCTATGTCCCACCGCAAACTCGTCATCGTTCCTACCTACAATGAACTGGAAAACATCAGTGACATGGTGCAGACCGTCATGGAATTGGAGGGGAATTTTGAGTTGTTAATCATTGACGACGGCTCGCCAGATGGGACTGCAGGGATAGTAAAATCGATGCAAAATGCATTTGAAGGCAGACTTCACCTGATGGAGCGCGCTGGAAAACTGGGATTGGGCACCGCCTACATCGCTGGTTTCCGATGGGCCTTGGAACGAGACTACGACTTTATTTTTGAAATGGATTGTGATTTTTCCCACGATCCCAAGGACCTGATCCGCCTCTACCAAGGCATCAAAAATCGAGACTATGATTTGGCCATTGGATCCCGCTACATCACGGGAGTCAACGTGGTCAACTGGCCCATGGGAAGGGTGCTGATGTCCTATTTTGCGAGCAAATACGTGAATTTTATCACGGGCCTACCCATTCACGATGCTACGGCAGGCTTTAAATGCTACCATCGCAGTGTGCTGGAAGGAATCGCGCTAGATAAAATCAAATTTATCGGCTACGCCTTCCAAATCGAAATGAAGTTTACCGCTTGGAAACTAGGATTCAAACTCCTGGAGGTCCCCATTATTTTTACCGATCGCACCCGTGGGCAATCCAAAATGAGCCCAAAAATCTTCAAAGAAGCCGTACTGGGTGTGATGTTGATGAAACTAAAAAGTATTTTTAAACCCTACCGATTAGTCAAATCGAATTGATTTGATTGGGTCTACCCGGGAAATAATTCGAACAGGAATCCACAACACCAGTACCGTGAGTACCGTCACCCCTAGGTTGAGAAGGAGAAATGCTGTCCAATTCCAATCAATCGGCACATAACTCATGTAATAACTCACCGGATCCAAAGGAATAAGGTGAAAGTAGGTTTGAAGAACACCTAAAATCAGCGCGAAGGCATTGCCGTAAAGCAATCCCTTGCCCAGGATATGGACGCCATTCCAGAAAAACAGGGATCGAATCTGGGAATTTTTTGCCCCCATCGCCTTGAGCAAACCAATCATCTGCGTTCGCTCCATGATCAGGAGAAACAAAATCGCTCCCATATTGAAAATGGCCACAAACCCAATCAAGGAGATAAACACGATCACGTTGGTGTCGAGCAACTTCAGCCAATCAAAAATATCCAAGAAGCGCTCTCGACTATCCAGCAAGCGAAGATCGTAATCCAATTCATCCTCAAGCAAGGGCGCATAGACATCGAGTTGGGCAGCATCGGCTACCTGCAATTCCAATCCTCCTACCTGATCGCTGCTCCATCCATTCAAATTCCGAATTGTCTGCAACTCCCCAATGACCAGTTGCTCGTCAAAATTTTCAAGGTACGTTTCAAAAATACCCACCACGGCTACACGGCGATAGCGAGGGGGCTGCTGCACGAAGTAGAGCGTCACCTTATCTCCTACCTTAATTTGCAACTTGTTTGCCACCAATTTGGAGAGCAAGATTTCATTACTCACCCCGGAGTCTGGAAGATGGATCATCCTTCCCTCCACGAGGTATTGCGCAAATCCCAAACTGTCGAAATCTTGTCCTACCCCCTTCAACAATACCCCTTCCACTTCTTCAGCACCCTTCAGCAAGGCCGCCTTGTGTGCATAGGATTGGATTTTGGTCAGGAAAGGAAATTGATCCTGCTTCTTTAAAAAGTCCGCATTCAGGGAAAAAGGTTGTTCCTCATAAGCAGTGCTCATCTGGAACTTCTGTACTTGAAAGTGCCCTGTAAACCCATACACCCGGCTGGAAACCGTTTTTTGGAATCCCCCCAACACCATAATGGAAAGGATGGCTACCCCCAAGCCCACTGCCAAACTCGCCACCGCAATGCGGTGTATGATTCCAGAGAAGCCACCGGCATGCTGAAAACTGATTCTTTTAGCGAGGAAATAGGAAAGGTTCAACGGACTGGGTTAAATTTGTTTGCAACTCTCCGCAAATTAGCATGAAGCAAGCGAAAAATTTACCCTTGGCCTATATTTTGACCGGATGGCTGGTTCTAGTCTGCAGTACGGTTGGCTTCAGTCAGCAGATTCGCACCGCTGCAGAGCAAGCGGAGCTGTACCTACCCCTTCTTCAAGGTAAAAAAGTGGGTGTAGTCGGTAACCAAACCAGCATCCTCCCCCAATCCAATTCCAAACACTTGGTCGATTTCCTGTTGGAAAACCAGGTAAACGTAGTGAAGGTCTTCGTGCCCGAACATGGCTTTCGCGGGACCGCCGATGCCGGGGAAAAAGTAGACAACTCCGTAGATGCCAAAACAGGCTTACCTATCGTCTCCTTGTATGGCAACAACAAGAAACCTAGTACCGATCAATTGAAAGACCTGGATATCCTAGTCTTTGACCTACAAGATGTGGGCGTTCGCTTTTTCACCTACATCAGTACGCTCCACTACGTGATGGAAGCTTGTGCGGAGCAGGGCAAACCACTGCTCCTTCTCGACCGACCCAATCCAAACGGCAACTATGTGGATGGTCCCATGCTGAAAAAAGGCTTCGAGTCTTTTGTGGGCATGCATCCCATCCCCATCGTCCATGGCCTCAGCATGGGCGAACTTGCTCGAATGATCAATGGAGAAAAATGGCTAAAAGGTGGAGTGCAGGCAGACCTGACCGTCATTCCTGTGGCCAATTGGAACCATGCCCTACCCTATGAACTCCCGGTAAAGCCCTCTCCTAACTTGCCCAATACACTTTCGATCCGATTGTACCCAAGCACCTGCCTCTTTGAAGGGACAGTAGTTTCCCTAGGTCGCGGTACCTACTTTCCTTTCCAAGTCTATGGCTACCCAGCAGCAAACTTTGGGGACTTTACCTTTACTCCAGTATCCATAGACGGCATGTCCAAAACCCCACCGCATCAGGACAAGTTATGCTATGGCAGAGATCTTCGCACCGAATCCCCAACGCAGCCTTTTACCTTGAGCTACCTCCTCGAAGCCTACGGACGCTCCGGGATGCAGGAGAAATTCTTCAATTCCTATTTCAATACTTTGGTGGGCACGGACGAACTAAAGGGTCAAATCCTGGCAGGAAAGACCGAGGCCGAGATTCGAGAAACTTGGCAACAAGGGCTTAAAGACTACGCCATTCTTCGAAGCAAGTACTTGATTTACCCTTAATTAGTTCTTTTGACCCATTTTTCTTTTGCTGACACATGACTCTAATGCCACAAGACCGCTCCCTTCGAATCATTTACATGGGTACACCTGAGTTTGCGGTACCCGCACTTGAAAAATTGGTGGCTGAAGGTTGGAATGTCATCGCAGCCATTACCGCCCCAGACAAGCCCCAGGGCCGAGGACAAAAACTAGTAGCCTCCCCAGTCAAGGAGGCTGCCGAAAAGTTGGGGATCCCAGTACTTCAGCCGACTAACCTCAAGGATCCGGGATTTCAACAGGAATTGAAAGCACTGGCTGCAGACCTACAGATCGTCGTGGCGTTCCGCATGCTGCCCGAAGCGGTGTGGGACATGCCACCACTCGGCACCTTTAACCTCCATGCTTCCCTCCTACCAAACTACCGGGGTGCCGCTCCCATCAACTGGGCCCTGATCCAAGGGGAGCAGGAAACTGGGGTGACTACCTTTTTCCTGCAACATGAAATTGATACCGGAAACATCCTTTTCCAAGAAAAAGTAGCCATCCTACCCGAGGACAATCTAGGTAGCCTCTATGAAAAATTGATGGGGCTAGGCGCTGATTTGGTGCTCCGTACCGTAGCCGCCATTGCCTCCAAGGACATCCATCCCCTGCCTCAAAACGAAGCACTAGCCATTCACAAGGCTCCAAAAATCTTTAAGGAAACCGGCAGGATTGATTGGACCGCGTCGGCTAACTCCATCCACAACCTCATCAGAGGACTATCCCCTTATCCCGGAGCTTGGACGGAACTACAGGGAAAAACCTGCAAAATCTTTGCCTCCAGCCCCTTGGAAGGGAAGCTGTCGGGAAAAGTGAGTGGAGAATGGGCCTCAGACTTCAAAACCTACCTGCATTTCCAATGTGGGGAGGGAATCTTGGTGGTGCAGGAATTGCAGCTCGAAGGAAAGAAACGCATGAAAGTGGATGAACTCCTTCGAGGATGGAAGGGATAACCCTAGTTCCAATTCCCTTGATCTCTAATTATGAATTTATTCTCGTAAACCACCAGGCTGTTTTTCGAGTTTGACAAAGAAGAACTACTGTAAAGCAGGTAACTTACTCCTCAAATCCATTCCCGTGAAAATCATCCTTCTAGTAGCAAAAGCAAAAAACCAGGTTATCGGGAAAGACAACCAGTTGGTTTGGAAACTATCCGCTGACCTCAAGCGCTTCAAAAACCTGACCACAGGACATTACCTCCTGATGGGAAGGAAGACCTTTGAATCCTTAGGTAGACCTCTTCCCAATCGAACCCATTTGATCATCACCCGCAACGCAGAATTTGAAGCCCCAGAAGGACATTATGCCTTTCATTCGGTCGAAGAAGCGCTTATTTTTTGCACCAAGCGTCAGTTGGATAAATTATTTGTGATTGGAGGAGGTGAAATCTACAAGGAAGCCCTTCCCCTTTGCGATGTACTTGAAATCACCGAGGTGGAAGCCAACCCCGAAGGAGATACCTTCTTCCCCGAACTTGATTTCTCAATTTGGAAAGAAAAGGAACGGGAAGACTTTTCAGCGGATGAAACCAATGAATATCCCTACGCTTTTGTGACCTACGAAAAACGATAAACCATGGCCAAACCTGTCATCTGGATTACTGGAGCTTCCTCTGGGATTGGGGAAGCCGCAGCCAAGAAATTTTCGAAAGCGGGCTATGCGCTCATTCTTTCAGCTCGAAACGAACAAGAACTTAATCGAGTAAAACAAGCCTGTGCCTTTCCAGCGGACTGCCAAATTCTTCCCCTAGACCTTGCCTCCTCGGCTGACTTTTCAGCTAAAGTAGCGACTGCCCTCTCCTTTTTTGGACAAGTGGACCTCCTCCTACACAATGGGGGCATTAGCCAGCGATCGCTAATCAAGGACACCTTGCTCGACGTAGATCGGCGCTTGATGGAAGTCAACTATTTTGGCACCGTTGCCTTGACCAAAGCCATTCTTCCTCATTTTCTAACACGTAAAAAAGGCCAGTTTGGTGTAGTCACCTCCCTGGTTGGAAAATTTGGTTCGCCTTATCGCTCCTCCTATGCAGGTGCCAAACATGCCTTGCATGGATTCTTTGACACGCTACGGGCTGAGCACCACCAGGATGGAATTTCGGTCACCTTAATCTGCCCAGGCTTTATCCGCACGCAGGTTTCGATCAATGCCGTCACGGGCGATGGGAGCCCCTTAGGGAAAATGGACAAGGCCCAAGACCAAGGCATGTCCCCTGAAGCCTGCGCAGAAGCCATTTTTCGTGCCCTAGTCAAGAAAAAAGAAGAAGTATACATTGGCGGAAAGGAAACCCTCGCTGTGTACCTCAAGCGCTTCTTACCAGGACTATTTTCCCGCATCCTACAAACCGCAAAAGTTAGATAAATCCACCCATGTCAACCGTAACCGCAGAAATTATCGCCATTGGAGATGAACTCCTCTATGGGCAAATTATGGACACCAATTCCCATTGGATCAGTCAGGAAATGGATGCCGTAGGGGTACGCGTGGTGCGAAAAACCACCGTTGGCGACAATAGGACGGATATTCTAACTGCCTTTGAAGAGGCATCGAAGCGAGCCCAGCTCATTCTCATCACTGGAGGCCTAGGCCCCACCCAAGACGACCTCACCAAGCCCCTTCTTGCCGAGTACTTTGGTTGCGACATCGTCGAAGTCCCCGAAGCAGTAGCAGCAGTATCCTCCTATTTCTTGCGTCGTGGTCGGGAGATGACTCCTCTCAATATCCTCCAGGGACACTTACCCACCTGCTGTACCTATGTACCCAATGAGGTCGGTACGGCACCAGGCATGTGGTTTGAGCAGAAGGGATGCTACTGGATGTCCATGCCCGGCGTACCGCATGAGATGAAAAAATTGGTCAAGGACTTTGTGCTGCCCAAACTATCCCAGGTCTTTGACCTGCCCGTCATCTACCACAAACTGATCAAAACAGCCGGAATTGGCGAATCCTGGTTGGCAGATTTGATTAAGGATTGGGAAAATGCACTTCCAAGCCACATTCGACTGGCCTACCTCCCTTCCTTGGGACATGTCAAACTTCGACTCACGGCTTTTGGTGAGGACAAGAAGGTGTTAGCAGCAGCAGTAGAACAACAAATCCAGCATATCCTTCCTACAATCAGCAATTATGTCTACGGCTACAACGAAGAAACCTTAGAAACAGCGGTCGGGAAACTTTTGAAGAACTCAGGGAAAACTTTAGCTTTAGCTGAAAGTTGCTCCGGTGGCTACATTTCCCACTTGATTACTACTGTTCCTGGAAGTTCAAATTACCTCCGTGGAACTGTGGTTCCTTACCACAATGATTTGAAGCAACAAGTCCTTGGCGTGAGTTCGGCTACCTTGGTAAAGCATGGGGCAGTAAGTGAAGAAACCGTGCGAGAGATGGCCATAGGGGTCAAAAAATTGTTTGGAGCAGATTATGGTTTAGCAAGTTCGGGCATTGCTGGTCCAGATGGAGGCAGCCCCGACAAGCCAGTGGGTACCGTTTGGATTGCATGTGCAGGTCCCGACTTTGTGGAAGCCAAACTTCTACAACTTACCCAGGACCGCCTAATTAACATTCAACTGACTGGTGTAGCGGTATTAAATTTGCTTCGAATCTGCTTCTTGAAGCACAACAAATAAAATTTTACCAAAAGGACTTGGGTAGGAGTTCAATAAAATTTAATTTTAAAACTTGAAAATAAACCCAATTAAATTACAAGGATTAACATGGCAAGTGTAGAAATGCTCATGCCCAAGATGGGCGAAAGTATCATTGAAGGCACCATCCTTACTTGGCTCAAGAAGGAAGGAGATTCCATTGAGGCAGATGAATCTGTACTGGAAGTAGCTACCGACAAGGTGGATACCGAGGTTCCTGCTACCCATGGAGGTATTTTAACCAAGATTTTAGCCAAAGAAGGTGATGTGGTGGCGGTAGGAACAGTCATTGCCATCATCGAAACCAATGCTGCTGTATCTAAAGAAGCGCCTGCGAAATCTGTTTCTCCCAAAGAAGAAGTTGTACAAGCCGCACCGGCACTTACTGCAAGCCTAGTCACCACCCTGGAACCCGAGGCAGCATCCCATTCTGACGGAAGATTCTACTCCCCCCTTGTCAAAAGCATTGCTAAGGAAGAAGGGATTTCTGCGGACGAACTTTCACGCATCCCGGGATCGGGTGCTGAAGGACGCGTCACCAAACAAGACATGCTGGATTACCTTGCTTCCCGAAGTAAGGGCAGTTCCAAAAACACAGGAGCCGCAAAAACCCCTCCTTCCATTTCTCAGCCAAAGGCGGCACCAAGCATCACCGGTGGCGACGAACTCATTGAGATGGATCGCATGCGCAAAATGATCGCTACGCGCATGGTGGAGTCCAAGCGTATTTCTGCCCATGTCACTTCCTTTGTAGAGGCTGACATGACCAACATTGTGCTTTGGAGAGAGAAAAATAAAGAGGCCTACAAGGCCAAATACGGGGAAGGCATCACCTTTACCCCATTCTTTATCGATGCCGTAGCCAAAGCCATCCGGGATTTTCCGATGATCAATATCTCCGTAGAAGGCGACCATATTCTGAAGAAGAAAGACATCAACATCGGCATGGCTGTCGCTTTGCCTTCAGGAAACTTGATTGTGCCCGTCATCAAAAATGCCGACCAACTCAATATTGTAGGGATTTCTAAAAAGGTAAACGACCTCGCCAATCGGGCACGCAACAACAAGTTGACTGCTGACGATGTCAGTGGCGGCACCTATACCGTATCCAATGTGGGTTCCTTCGGGAATATCATGGGTACCCCCATCATCCCGCAGCCCCAAGTCGCCATCTTGGCCATCGGTGCCATTGTCAAAAAACCTGCCGTAGTGGAAACTCCTACGGGAGATGTGATCGCTATCCGACACAAAATGTTCCTATCCCACTCCTACGACCACCGCGTAGTGGACGGATCTTTGGGAGGTATGTTTGTCCGTAAAGTGGCAGATTACTTGGAAGAGTTTGATTTGGAAACGGCATTGTAAGTATTGGTCAACGGCTAATAAACCACGGTCCACAGGCAGTCCACGGTCGACAGCAGACTTTATTGAACTTCACGGATTGTTTTTGACAGGTAAAACCCTAGAATTTATTAAGTGAAAAATCCCCCAAGGAGTGATTCCACTGCTTGGGGGATTTTTCGTTTGTGATTAGCCGCTTTTTCAACACCAACCAATGAAAATAAGTTTTGAGGTCCAATTATATGGGCTGTCAACCGTGGACTGTTAACTGTTAGCGATTAATTTCTCTTCGCCTGAACCTTCAACTTCTGGTAATAGTACTCCAATTTGTCAGCAAGCACTGCCAAGCGAAGGGGCTTCGTCAGGTAATCGTTCATCCCTACCTCGAGGGCCTTATTCTGATCGTCCTCAAAGGCATTTGCGGATAGGCCTATGATGACCAAGGCTTCTTTGCCTGGTATTTTTCGAATCTCCTCCGTCGCCTCCATCCCATTCTTAACTGGCATTTGTACATCCATAAAGACCAAATCAAACTCCTGCTCCCGCACCTTGTCTACTGCCTCTTGCCCATTCTTGGCTGCCTCAAAGGCAAATCCCAGTTGCTGGAACATGAGCCCCATCAATTGAAGATTCAATTCGTTATCTTCTGCTACTAGAATTCGGAGTGGAAATGTTTCTCCCAAATCTCGTTTGAACTCCACCGCTTGCACTTCCTTGAGTTCAGGTTTGCCTTGGGTTTGCATGCGCTTGGCCAATACTGAAAAACGAAAAGTAGCACCCTTTCCAGGCTCGCTGCTTACCTCCAACTCACCTCCCAAAAGTTCCACCATCTTCTTGGCAATAGCCAAACCCAAGCCGGTACCTTGGTAGGATCGGGTAGCAGAACTCTCCACTTGGAAAAACGGCTTAGTCAACCGAAGTAAATTTTCTTTAGAAATGCCTATTCCCGTATCCGACACGCTGTAATGCAGCATGAGCAACTCTTCGGTAAGTTTCTCTTGGCTTAGTGTTACTTTTACCTCCCCTCCATCTGGAGTAAATTTGAGCGCATTGCCCACCAAGTTCAATAAGATTTGGTTGATTTTATCGCGATCCGCTTCCACCACCAAGTGAGGGCCTATTTCCTCCTGAAACTGCAACAAGATGCCTTTCTTTTGTGCCAAAGCACCCATAATCTCCAGTTGCGTCTGCACCTCAGGTACCGGAGCAAAGGTGCGCGCATGAATATCTACCTTGCCCGCTTCAATCTTGGAGTAATCCAAAATATCCCGAATGATACTTAGCAAGGAGCTGCCTGAATTTTTGATGATCTCCAAGTACTGCAACTGTACCTGATCCAATTGAGTACTTTCGAGCAGGTCAATGATGCCAAGTAGTCCGTTCAATGGGGTTCGGATTTCGTGGGACATGTTGGCCAAAAATTCCGATTTGGATCGATTGGCTTGATCTGCTGCACGCATGGACTCAAGGAGACCTTTCTCCCAAATCTTCTGACTCGTGATGTCCTTGGAAATGGAAATCATCTGTTGGGCATCCAAAGGGAAAAAGCGGATCTCGAAGTAGCGCTTTTCACCCGAGTCTGCGTCCATCCTACTGACATTCGCAGTTTGAAGCGTTCCACTGCTTCTTGCTTCAGCAAATGCAGCCTTCAAGGCAGGCGCTTGATCGGAAGGAACACTTTCTTCCAGGGTTTTTCCTACCAACTCTTGAGCAGCCCCATAAGCATCCTCGCTTGCAGACACATGGAAATCTAGAATTCTACCGGCATTGTCGTAGATAAAAATTTTATCAGGGAGGTTATTGATCAGCGATCGAAGTCTGTTCTCACTTTGGACAAGTTCCATTTTAGCCTGGTAGGATTGGGAGATATCGGTGCAAATCCCAAGTCCTATATCAAAAAGCCCTTGTTTATCGAGGATGATTTTTTCAAAAATCCGGATCCGTATTTTTCTGCCATCCTTTCGAAAAATATCGTACTCCAAATCCAAATATTCTTTTTTCTCCACATACGCCTTCTTAATCTCCCTCCGTACTTGCAATACCAAGGGAACGGTAGAAATATCGTTGAAGGCCTTCATAAATTCTTCCTTGGTGTAGCCCAAGACTTCTTCTACTTCATCACTGGCTCGAATAATCTCCCCCTTGTAATTATGGAAAAATACAAAGCCCTGCAATTCCTTGAGGAGCATATTTTGCTGATCAAAAAGTTCCGTCACCTCCTTGTATTGCTCCTCTCTAGTTTTGGTGTACTCTAGGTAATTTTTTACTGAAATCACGAGTATGGACAAGAGAATGACCATGATCACGATCATGCCTACAAAAAGTAAAAAATAGGTTTGGTAGACTCCAGAGCGAAGGTCATCCACCGACAATACAATCACCAAACCCATGTGCTGCACCAAGTCTCCAAAAGAGAGTGGGTATTGAGCCAGCACACCATTCACTTGGGTTCCGTCTTGTTGCCAAGTAACAGGATACAATCCCTTGACCCCTTGGTACATCTCTTTTTTGACCCCTTCAAATTCGGCAATCTCCACCTCTTTGAGACGCGGAAGACTGGTAGAACCAATGTCTATCAGATTTCCTCCCAAATACAAAAAACTACCTCCATTAGGCACTTGGTAAAAATTTTCCAGATACTCTTGGGCAAACCGGGCAATGGTGGTCGAAAAAAGAATTCGATGGCCCATTTTTCCCTCCAAGAGCAATTGAGGCTTGAGCGAATCCAATGGAAAATGATTCACTGGGATTTGGATAAAATCATTCCGCTTGGTGTACACGTACTGGGTAATCGATTGCTGCGGGTCTACCACCCATAAGGTGTCCACTAGACTTGGAAATGAGGTCAATATTTTTCGGGTCAATTTACCTACTTCATCCTGCCTACCCTTGAGTTCGTGCTCCTCTAATTCAGCTAAAAAAACCTTGGATTCCTCTTCAAAGCGATCAAATTCATTTTCTAGACCCCGACCTGCCAGATCCGTCTGCTGCCCCAAAAAATCTTTTCGTCGGTCTACCTGGCTGGTGTAAATCGCCCAAAAAAAGTTAATCCCAACCACCATGACCAGAAGAATAAGCAAAACCCCAAGAATCAGGGAGATTTTGAAGCCACGATCAGAAAAATCTTTTTTCATCTTCAGTTAGGCAGCATGATTTCCAATAGGTACCAATCTAATTGAGAAAAAGCATGTCCCAAGACCCGTGAAATCCGGGCATCCTGAACAAAGTCAAAATGGGTGTTTTTGTCGACCAAGATCGCTTGAGCCATCTGCCGAACTTCCCCATTCTTGCTTCGTGAAAGGTTGAAATCTGCCCCTCTAAAGTTATCCATCTGTATCGTTTCCCGATACACATGGTTTTTTAGCAAGGGCATCCCCAATAATTCAATGGCCTCCGATTTGCCTCCAATGATATCCCCATTGCTATTGACCAACACAAAATACCCATCCACTGCGTCCAAATAGCTATCGATGGCATCTCCAATACTCAAATCAATGCCCACTACGGAGGAAAGTTCCTCACCATCATAGACAGGGTGAACCAGCGAAAATATCCATCCCTTCCCAGCAGGATCTATATAGGGCTCGGGAATCCACACGGTGCCTTTGGATGGATTATGTTCCAAATCTGCTTCGTAGTAAAAATTAAATTGGGTAATGTCTAGATTAGGTTCTACAATATTTTTGGCGTCGAAAGCCGGATAAATGCGGCTAGCCCCCAAGGAAGAATTGGAGTAGATCTGGATGGCTTTTGGATTTTTTTGCATGAACCCCGCAAAAACGCTGTCCATGGAATGGGTTAGCTGAAGCAATTCTTCCGCCTTCTTTCGATCTGGACTGGAATTAAGTATCACCAAGGTGCTCAAGGCAGGATCCTGCCCGGGTAGATTGGTCGAAAAGGCGCCCTCCATGGTGTATTTGGAAGGAAGAGGAGTGCCCAGGATGGAATCTCGTTTTTGGAGGAGGGATTCGTTGTAGTCCGTTATCTGCTCCAACTCAGCCCGCAAAGAACTCATTTGAAGTTCAATTTCGGAGACCAGACCTTCCAATTTGGAAAAATCTTCTTGCTCAGGAACACTCGTCCCGGATTGACAGGAGAGCAAAATACCAGCAAAAAATAGGACAGACAATGCAGGTAAAAATTTCATAGGCAGGATGGAATAGAAAAATGAATTATAAGGTTAGTTGATTATCCGCAATCATGCCAAAGTCTAAGTTTACCTCTCAATCACTGTGGATATTCGTTCACCGTCCACGGTCCACAGCTCATTTGATTGAACTTCAATCCTAGTTTTCTTTAGTCAATGGTGAAAAAGCGGATAATCAGAATGAATTATTACTATACTATGGGGTAAATTCTTTGGAACGAAGGCTTTACAGACCACGGTCAACAGCAATTACATATCCATAGTTTAACTACTCCCATTAAATAAAAAACAGGCACTATTTTCTAAATACTGCTGAAAAAATACTATTTATTTTTTGATTATTTACATTACCTGAAATACCGAATGAAAAAAAAATCATATTGACATCTTAGGAAAGCAATTGTCAACGGACGACTTTTTCACGCTCCGCCTCGGCGAATACCAGAAAAATCACGCTGATTGAGTTATCCTGACCTATGAAAATGGGGGTTGAAGTTCATTTCAATAGGCTGTTGACTGTGGACTTTTATTTACCCCAACCTCCTTAGAAGCGACTCCCCCATTTCTTTGAATCGCTGCTGCACTTCTTTCAAGAACTCCCCTTCCAAAAAGCCTGCTAACTCCGACTCCTCTAAAATCTCCGTTTCGCTGACCTTGAAGGTCTGCTCCATCGGTCCCAACTCGTATTTGAAGATGTACTTGGAGTTCCAGGAAAAGATACTCACCCGAATCTCTCCCAAAGTCACTTCCTTGACCACTCTCATGCCGAACGTCGTACTTCGGAAGTGAAACTGATTTTGGAAGACAAGGAAGAAGCCACCGAACAGTATTTCTCCACGGACAAGGCCACCACTTTTTCAAACTCCTCCGCAGTCGCATCGGGAGATACCAACACAAAATGGAGTGTGATATCGGTGTAATACCCCGGTACCCCATCGTTTCGAAGACCTTCGACCTCCACAAAAAAATCAAGCAATGCTCTTCGCTTCTTTTTCATCATCAACACCGCATCTACCGAAGCACATCCTCCCAATGCGGAAAGCAACAATTCCATCGGAGATTGGGCCTGTTTCTGCTCAGGATCATGCATGTCGATGGCCACCCGATTCCCTTGTGGATTGGTGGATTCATAACTCAGGTCTGACTTCATGCGTACGGTGACGCTTCGGGTATTTGCCATAAAAAGCAGTTTGAGGGTAAATTCTAAAGTTACATATTTCTTCTGTACTGCCCGCCCACCTCGTACAAGGCGCGGGTCAACTGCCCCAAAGAACAATATTTTGCGGCTTCCATCAAGCATTCAAACACATTTTCATTGGAAACAGCCGCTTTTTTCAAGGTTTGGAGCTGAACAGCAAGCAGTTCCTGCTGAGCCTGATGCAGTTCGTTCAAGGTCTGAATTTGTCCCTCCTTTTCGTCAATCGTCGCTCGAATCACCTCACCTGGAGTCACCGTAGGGGATCCCTCACTGGAAAGAAAGGTATTGACCCCGATGATCGGGTACTCCCCGGTATGCTTGAGCATTTCGTAGTGCAAACTTTCCTCCTGGATCTTGCCCCGCTGGTACATGGTCTCCATCGCACCCAATACGCCTCCACGCTCGGTAATGCGGTCAAACTCCACGTAAACCGCCTCTTCTACCAAGTCGGTCAATTCCTCAATAATAAAGGAACCCTGAAGTGGGTTTTCGTTTTTGGCGAGACCCAATTCCTTGTTGATGATCAATTGAATCGCCATCGCGCGCCGTACAGAGCCTTCCGTAGGGGTGGTAATGGCCTCGTCATAGGCATTGGTATGGAGGGAGTTGCAATTGTCGTAAATCGCATACAAGGCCTGCAGCGTGGTTCGAATATCGTTGAAATCAATCTCCTGCGCATGCAAAGAACGACCGGAGGTTTGGATGTGGTACTTGAGCATTTGTGCACGCTCATTGGCCCCATACTT
>JACCDV010998421.1_pt1 | contig 113093 bp, 97 predicted proteins | sample 7446131 | NCBI WGS metagenome assembly JACCDV01 (sample SAMN15323448, study PRJNA562643) | freshwater metagenome | isolation source: river surface water | place: USA:Blue River Watershed | collected 2017-08-17 | reverse complement strand
GAACGAAGTGAACTAAATGTGTTCAGGATAGAAGCGGCGTCAGCCGGTTATATGCTGAACGTAAATTCATGAACGAAGTGAACTAAATGTGTTCAGGAATGATAAAATAAGGCCCGCTTTTTAGTGGGCCTTTTTATTTATACCGTAACTTTGCATTTTCCAATACAAAATGACAAATTCAAAAGCAATTCAGCGCGCATTAATCTCAGTTTATTACAAAGACGGTTTGGCGCCAATCGTGCAAAAATTACACGAAAACAAAGTTGAAATTTTATCTACTGGCGGCACCCTTGCCTTTATTCAAGAACTCGGGATTCCCGTCACCGCTGTTGAAGATGTCACTCAGTTTCCAGAAATTCTTGGTGGTCGTGTAAAAACCTTACACCCTGCCATCTTCGGCGGAATTCTAAATCGCCGTGACTTACCTGCTGATCAAGCTCACATGGCTGAGCATCAGCTTTCTTCTATTGATTTAGTCATTGTTGACCTTTATCCGTTTGAAGAAACCCTTCAAAGTGGCGCTAGCCATGAAGATATCATTGAAAAAATTGACATCGGTGGTATTTCCTTAATTCGTGCCGCTGCCAAAAACTTCAAAGACGTCGTCATCATTCCAAGTGTGAAGCAATATGCGAACTTCCTCGAGATCTTAAACGAGCAAGGTGCGAGTACTTCCATCGAACAGCGAAAAGCATTTGCTGCTGAAGCGTTCCACGTATCTTCTCATTATGACACCCTGATTCACCAATATTTCATGAATCAGAACAGTGCTTATCTAAAAATAAGCGAAGAAAATCAAAGCCCGTTGCGCTACGGTGAAAATCCACATCAAAAAGGAATTTTCTATGGTAACCTCGATGCCTTGTTTACTAAACTTCATGGTAAAGAACTGTCTTACAACAATTTACTAGACGTAGATGCTGCGGTTCGTTTAATGAACGAATTTAAAAACGACCAACCAACTTTCGGAATTCTCAAGCACAACAACGCTTGTGGAATTGCAACGCGCCCTACACTTAAAGAAGCATATGAAACTGCTTTAGCTGCAGACCCAGTAAGTGCTTTTGGTGGTATTCTGATCGCCAATACAAAAATTGACTACGCAACAGCTGAGTTGGTCAATGAGCTATTCTGCGAAGTTTTGATTGCACCAGCCTATGACGAACAAGCAGTTACTCTTTTACAATCCAAGAAGAACCGCATCATTTTAGTTCAAAATGACATTGAACTTCCTACAACGTTAGTGCGCAGCGCCTTGAATGGTTATCTTGTTCAAGATGCTGATTTAGCTACTGAAGGGCCTGATAATCTTGAGGTTAAAACAAAATTAGCGCCAAGTGCTACAGAAATTCAAGACTTACTTTTTGCCAACAAATTGGTAAAACACACCAAATCAAATACGATTATCTTGGCAAAAAACGGTCAGCTTTTAGCAAGTGGTACCGGACAAACTTCACGTGTTGACGCACTCAGACAAGCCATTCACAAAGCAAAATCTTTTGGATTTGACCTCAATGGTGCTGTCATGGCGAGCGATGCATTTTTCCCTTTTCCAGACTGTGTAGAGATTGCACACAACGAAAATATCAATGCCGTTATTCAACCTGGTGGTTCTGTTAAAGACGACTTATCTATTACTTATTGTGACGCCAATAATATGAGTATGGTGTTTACCGGAGTGCGCCATTTCAAGCATTAAAACGGCCACAAAAAGAAAAATAAAATTGTTTCGAAATTAATGTAACCTTTCGACGCTAATTTCGAATAACACTAGGTTACAACATAAACTAGCGCTTAACATGGGCCTTTTTAACTTTCTTACACAGGAGATTGCCATTGACCTCGGTACGGCAAACACCCTTATCATCTGGAACGACAAGGTTGTCGTTGATGAACCATCTATTGTTGCCAAAGATATCCAAACCGGCAAGGTTGTGGCTATTGGTCGTAAGGCACAACAGATGCATGGTAAGACCCACAAATTAATCGAAACAGTTCGCCCGCTTAAAGATGGCGTAATTGCAGATTTCCAAAGTGCTGAACAAATGATCAAGGGAATGATTAAAATGATCAACCCAGGAAGAAGTTTGTTCAACCCTACACTCCGTATGGTAATCTGTATTCCTTCAGGGATTACCGAAGTTGAAAAGCGCGCGGTACAAGATTCCGCCGAACATGCCGGAGCTAAAGAAGTTTACCTCATCCACGAACCGATGGCTGCTGCAATTGGTATCGGAATCGACGTAGAAGAACCAATGGGTAACATGATCATCGATATAGGTGGTGGTACTTCAGAAATTGCCGTTATTGCCCTTGGAGGTATTGTTTGTGATAAATCTATTCGCATTGCCGGTGATGACTTCACCAATGACATCGAAGAATACATGCGTCGTCAACACAACATTCTTGTTGGTGAGCGTACCGCTGAGCAAATCAAAATTGAAGTTGGGGCTGCCTTACCTGAGCTCGAGAATCCACCTGCAGACTTCGCAGTTCGCGGACGTGACCTCATGACCGGTATTCCGAAAGAAATCATGGTTTCTTACCAAGAAGTAGCGCACGCACTAGACAAAACTATTGCGAAAATCGAGGAAGCGATCTTAAGCGCCCTTGAAATGACGCCACCAGAACTTTCTGCTGATATTTACAAAACTGGTATTTATTTAGCTGGTGGTGGTTCCATGCTTCGCGGTCTTGACAAACGTATTTCTACGAAAACCAAATTACCGGTTCATATTGCTGAAGATCCACTAAGAGCTGTAGCTCGCGGTACAAGCATTGCCTTGAAAAACATCGACAAGTACCCATTCTTGATGGGCCGTTAATTTTGGCGAGCGCCTTCTAAGGCGTTTTGTATTTCTTGCTCGAATTTTTTCACTAATTCAGTATAAGCTGCTCCTGTTGCTGGCCCGCTAAATCCAGTATGGATTGCTATGATCTTTCCCTGCTGGTCAACCAAAATAGCAGTCGGAAAACTCATGATGCCGTTCAGCATCGGAAAATACGCAGCGGCGGCTTCTTTACTCGAGGTTCCTGCCAAATAAACCGGATAATTCAGTTTGAGTTCTTCTGAGAATTTTTTTAGCCTGTTTCTTTGTTTCTTTTGGTCCGAGCCAACTTCAAAGCCTAGCGCCATAATTTCAAGACCTTGACTGCCATACCTTGCCTTTAATTCTCTAAATAGATTGGCTTCATCTATGCAATTTGGGCACCAAGTACCCATAATTTGAATCAGGGTAACTTGCTGTTTTCTTGAAAAATCTAAATTGACTTTTTTGCCATTTAATTTTCGAAGTCCGTTGAGCGCAACTGTTTCATCGCGCTTGATCAAATAGGTTAATTCGGCTTCGTCTCTTAACTGAACTGTTTCATCTTTGATGGCTTTGAAATTGGAGCTTGACTTTCCACCACTGTAGAATACACCGGTCATTTCATTGCTGCCCTTTAAATCTGCCTCCACCACAAAAGCCCAGTAACCAGTGTAGGTCTGTAAGTGCAATTTACCATCAGCTACGTAGCCGTGCAAATATCGATAGTCGCCGGTTTCGCTGAGAAAACTGCCATACACCCAATTACCCATTTTTTGTTCAAATACACCAACTAACATTTCTTCATTGGGTGTTCCGGGCTGAAACAACACTTTCCATTTGCCACTCAAATCTACTGGAGGCGTTGAAAGATCGGCAGACAATTCTTTAACACCATTATATAAATGAATCGGGTAACGAACCGGCGTTTTTTTATTGTAATTGATCCACCAACCGCGGGCTTCGGAAAAATCTTGGTTAAATGCAATTCGCCATTCGGCGTCTTGGGCAGGGAATTGATAGATAAGGGTATCGCCTATCCGTTTATTTGCGGACAACTGATAAACTTCTTTGCCATTATAAATGGTAATAGGTGATTTAGAATTTTTTTCAACGAGGGCAGCTGCTACTTCTATTTGCAAGCGATCATTGAGTTGAATTTCTGCAATATATGGGAAAAGAACACCGTTAGGTCGGGCCGCAAAATTGTTTTGGGTATGACCTAGAAAACCATTCAAAAAAGTAAATAAGATTCCAAAAATAGCGTTACGCATAGGTTGAAAGATTGCGGAGTTGAACTACGAAATTAAAAGAAATAAACTATCTTGCTTTGCGCATGCAACTTTTTGAAAATATAATCCGTCAATGGTCCTGTGTCTATGGATGAACGTGAGATCATACTTGGTTGTATAGCTGGTCGTCCAAAGGCTCAAAAAGCGTTGTTTGACATTTATGCTCCTAAACTACTCGTGATTTGTTTGCGCTACATGAAAGAAGTACCACGCGCTCAAGACACTTTGCAAGATACTTTTGTAAAAATCTACAAACACCTCCCAGACTACAAGTTTGAAGGAGTTTTTGAAGGTTGGATCAAAAGAATTACGGTCAATACATGTCTTGATCAATTGCGCAAAGACAAAAAATCGCTTTCAGATGTCTCTATAGACGATGTCAGTTATAAGTTAGCGCATCATGACCACAGTGTTGAAAAACTCATGGCCGATGACCTACTAAAACTTGTGCAAAGTTTACCCGACGGATACCGTACGGTTTTTAACCTTTTTGCTATTGAAGGTTATTCACATCAAGAAATTGCCAAACAACTCAACATTTCTGAGAGTACCTCCAAAACACAGTACCTCAGAGCCCGAGCATATTTGAAAGACCGCCTAGAAAAAATTGACAATGACTGAACAAGACAACATTAAAGAACTATTTGCCAAAGGCCTTCAGGACCATCAGGTTCCTGTAGACCCTGCAATATGGTCTGCTGTTTCTGCTTCCATCGGAGCCACTGCCGCTAAAACAGGGCTTGGCTTATTTGCTAAAACGCTGATCGGTGTTGCGGCTACAGCAATTGTTGCGGGCACAGTCTATCTCTCATTAGAAACAAAAAGTCAAAAAGTCGAAAAGCAAGCAGTTCAAAAAACTCAAGAAACTAGCAAGTCAAAAGAAGATAAAAAGATTACCCCTACAGCACCAGCTAAAACGACTTATCAAACTTTCTATTATGATCCGCCTGCAATAGGATGCTTTGACATAAAAGACGACGACCTTTTTATTCCTGATTTTGACGCGCAAACTTATTCAGGAAATAGTACAGAAGTTCAGGCATTAACATCAGCTATCGTACCACAAGCTACTTCAGTTGTCATTCCAGCTCAAGGCCAATTAATTCAACCAATTGCTACTCCTTCTCAAAATAACCCAGTTCAAGAAGCACAAGCAACTGCTGCGCCTGCCCAAAACCCAAGAATTACGCCACTCACAAATACGCCAAAAATCAAGTTGCCAAATGTATTTACCCCGAACAATGACGGCCAAAATGATTGGCTAGAAATCGATTGGAAGGGGCTTGCTGTTTCTGACTTCAGTCTGGTAGTTTTGAATCAAAATAATCAGGTAGTATACAGAAGTTCGGAGCCGAACTTTAACTGGAACGGCACTGACCTCGGTGGTGAAAAATTGGCGCCTGGGTTCTTCATTTACTTTGTCACTAGCCAAATCAATGGCGAAAAATGGCAGCAGTCAAGTAGCCTGCAAATCCAGTATTAAATTTTTTGCTACCTTTCCGAATGCCTCGTATCTACTGCATTACCAACGGAAACAAAAAAATTCTTCAAGAAAATCAAGCTTTCCTCTCTGCACTACAAACGCATTTCGGAGCCGCTTTTCAATGTTACAATAGCTCTGATCCGGAAGCAGCCAGAAGTTTTATTCATCAATTAAATAAGCAGTGCACACACCTCATTTGTGTCGGTGGTGACGGCACTTTTAATATCATTGTAAATAGCGTCTGCACGCATCCAGACCCTAACTTTTCTCCAATTGTTGGTGTACTGCCTAATGGCACAGGCAATGATTTTTATCGATCGGCTGGCTTTCCCAAAAAATATGATTTCTTTGGAGCAATTGTTTCAGGTCAATTTGAAAACATTGATTTAGGCATACTCAAAACTGAGGAGCAAACACGATATTTCGCCAACATTACCGATATTGGTTTTGGTGGTGCTGTTGTGTTGCAACTTCAAAACTTCAGAAAGCGTTTCGGGCCTAACTTTTCTTATGGACTTGCCATCATCAAAACCTTTTTACAATATAAAAGACCTGTCGTTCAGATACAAAGCGCTCATTTTCAATACGAAGGAGAGCTTTTATTAGCCGCTTTTTGTAACGGAAATATTTTTGGAGACGGCTTATATATTCACCCCGGAGCACGCATCAATGACGGGGAGTTGAAGCTTACATTGCTCGGTAAAGTATCGTTGTTTGACTACTTGAAAAATGTTATGAAAGTGAAAAGAGGTTTTCAGATCAAGCATCCAGAGGCTCATTATTTAGCGGTGAGCTTTCCCATTCAGGTGCGGTCAGCGGCTGAATTTTTACACGCTGAAACCGATGGAGAATATATCGGTGGACACACCTTTGAAATTTCACTTTTACCTGGTAGACTAAAGATACTCCCGGTCAAATTCCACAACTAAAGTTTACTTATCTTTGGCTTTAGTGAAACGGTCCATTATTATTACTGCCGGAGGTTTGGGCAAGCGCATGCAAACTGAAATCCCAAAGCAATTTTTATTGCTTCAGGAAAAACCTGTTTTAATGCATACCCTTGAGCGTTTTTATCAATTCGATCCAACAGCTCAAATTTTTATCACCTTACCGGAAGCATGGTTTGGCTATTGGAATGAACTGTTGGCTCAATTTGACATTCAGATTCCGCACCAACTCATCGACGGCGGTCAAGAGCGTTTCCATTCGATCAAAAATGCACTCGTTCATTGCCAAGGAGAAGAAATTGCTGTTCATGATGGTGTTCGACCACTTGTTAGTTTAGAAACCATTGAAAGGTGTTTTCAGGCACTTTCTGATGCGCAAGCAGTTGTTCCGGTTTTGCCGGCAAAAGACAGCATTCGAAAAGGCACACTTCAAAATTCTGAAACGGTTAACAGAGCTGAATATTTTCTGGTGCACACACCACAATGTTTCAAAACGGAAGTGCTAAAAAAGGCCTACGAACAAAACTATCAAAGCACATTTACTGATGATGCAAGTGTGGCCGAAGCTATTGGCATTCAACCTATTTTGGTCCTCAGTAATGAAGAAAACATAAAAATCACAAGCCCTTTTGATCTCAAACTCTTGAATAATCTATTGACTTAAACATGTTGCAAAGCCCACCAAATCTGAAGCCTGGTGACCTCGTTTATTTGTGCGCACCAGCTAAGGCTACTGAAGAAATTTATATTAAAGCAGCTGAAGACTGGTTGCATTCAGTTGGCCTTAAATCAGAGAGAAGTCAGCACATCGGAGGTCGTCATCATTATTTTTCAGGCAGTATTTTAGAAAGACTTGCCGATCTGCAAGCAGGGCTCGACCATCCAGAAGCTAAGGCCATTTGGTGTGTGCGCGGCGGTTATGGTTCAGTCCAACTACTTGATGGTTTGCAATGGGCTCAGTTTATTCGTGAACCTAAATGGCTAATTGGTTTTTCTGATATCTGTGTGCTGCATCATAAAATACAAAGTCTTGGCTTCCAGAGTATTCACGGCACCATGGCGCTCAATCTTGAAAAAAATAGCCCAGCGGCTAAAACAACTTTAAGTGCTTTGCTTTTTGGAAATAGAACAGCTTTTAATTTTCCAGCTTCGTCATTTAACAAGACGGGGAAAGCACAAGGAATGCTTGTTGGTGGAAATTTAAGCATCGTATTTAGCATGTTGGCCACACCAGAACGCTATGACTTTTCTGATAGCATTTTATTTATAGAAGACCTGGCCGAACATCTTTATCATATTGACCGCATGCTACATGCCTTGCGTAAAACTGGGGCGCTTGAAAAAATTCAGGGGCTCATTGTTGGCGGTATGACTGAACTCGAAGACACCGATGTCCCTTTTGGAATGGGAATTGAAGCGCTCATACTCGAACACTTTCAATACCGTAAAATTCCTATTTGCTTTGATTTTCCTGCTGGGCACATCTCAGACAACCGTGCACTGGTTTTTGGTGCGCAAGTTGTGCTAGACGTGGAAAATGAACAAGTACAGTTAAGCTATCTAAAATGATTCTAAATAGCTTTGTGAGCTATAATATCTAGTCAACAAATGCTTTAATTAGGTGTTCTTAACTTAAATTTGCAACACTTCAAATGAAAGATCCATATGAGTAACTCTGCATTCTTTAAATCATCAATCGGCAAGAAAGTGTTCATGGCACTTACCGGTTTATTCCTTTGCACCTTCCTAATCGGACACTTGCTAGGAAATTTACAACTCATCCTCAAGACAGGAGAAGAAGGCCGCCGTGCTTTCAATGAGTATGCCTACTTCATGGGCCACAATCCATTTATCAAAATCCTATCTTACGTGACCTACGCCGCTGTGCTTATTCACATTATTGATGGTATCTTATTAACTATCCAAAACCGCAAGGCGCGTCCAGTGCGTTATGCTTACAGCAAGCCAGGTGCAAATTCAAGTTCTGCAAGCCGTAGCATGGCCATTCTAGGAACCTTAATCCTTGTTTTCCTTGCTACACACATGGCTAATTTCTGGTGGAAAATGAAAGTCAAAGAAGACGTTCCCTTACACACCTATACGCTTGAAATGAAAAATCAAATGATGGGTGCGGCTAACACAGAATTGTATTACACGCATGTACCGGGTGTTCAACCGATTCCAAAAGACCCAAATAACATCATCGAAAAAGGAACAGACCTTTACATCAAAGGAACCAATGTAAAAGTAGCTGAAGGTTACCGTGATTTACACACTTTGGTGATGGACTTCTTTAGTAAAAGTAAAAATGAAGGTGCGCTTTTTGCCGTATTGTTCTACGTGATTTCAATGATTGTTTTGGCTTATCACTTACTACACGGTTTTCAAAGTGCTTTCCAATCTTTAGGATTTAATCATCCGAAATACACTCCGCTAATTAAAAAACTGGGTGCGGCTTTTGCAATATTAGTACCGCTATTGTTCGCAATTATCCCTGTTATTATTTTCATGAATCACTAGGAATTAGGCTATGTCAACATTAAATTCGCGCATTCCAGAAGGTCCAATCTCAGAGAAATGGACCAATCATAAAAACCACATGAAGTTGGTTGCTCCAAACAACCGTCCAAAAATCGACATCATTGTTGTTGGAACGGGCTTAGCTGGTGCATCTGCCGCTGCTTCTCTTGGTGAAATGGGCTACAACGTGAAGGCCTTTTGCTTCCAAGATTCTCCAAGACGCGCACACTCTATTGCAGCACAAGGAGGTATCAACGCAGCAAAAAACTACCAAAACGACGGTGACTCTGTTTACCGTTTATTTTATGACACGATCAAAGGTGGTGACTACCGCGCTCGTGAAGCCAACGTTTACCGTCTAGCAGAAGTTTCTGGAAACATCATTGACCAATGTGTCGCTCAGGGTGTTCCATTTGCTCGTGAATACGGAGGTTTACTTGACAACCGCTCTTTTGGTGGTACACAAGTACAACGTACTTTCTATGCTGCTGGGCAAACAGGTCAACAATTATTACTTGGTGCTTATTCTGCTCTTTCTCGTCAAATTGGTCTTGGACGTGTAAAAATGTACCACCGTCACGAAATGATGGACCTCGTTAAAGTTGACGGCAAAGCGCGTGGAATCATCGCTAGAAACTTAGTTACTGGTGAATTAGAGCGCCATTCAGCACATGCCGTAGTTCTTGCTAGTGGTGGTTACGGAAATGTTTATTTCTTATCAACCAACGCAATGGGAAGCAACGTTTCAGCTGCTTGGAAAGTACACAAAAAAGGGGCGCACTTCGCGAATCCATGTTTTGTACAAATTCACCCGACTTGTATTCCGGTACACGGCACTAACCAATCTAAATTGACACTCATGTCTGAGTCTTTAAGAAACTCAGGCCGTATTTGGGTTCCAAAGAAAAAAGAAGACGCAGAAGCTATTCGCGAAGGTCGTTTAAAACCAACGCAAATTGCTGAAGAAGACCGCGATTACTTCCTCGAAAGACGCTACCCTGCATTCGGAAACCTAGTTCCGCGTGACGTCGCTTCACGTGCGGCAAAAGAGCGTTGTGATGCAGGTTTCGGAATCGAAGCTAACGACACCAACGAAGGTGTTTACCTCGATTTCGCTACTGAAATCCGCAACAAAGGCCGTCAGTCAGCTTTTGCACAAGGTGATCACAATCCTTCAGACGAAAAAATCTTAGCTCTCGGTAAAAAATGGATTGAAGAGAAATATGGTAACCTCTTTCAGATGTACCAAAAAATTACCGACGACAACCCATACGAAACACCGATGAAAATTTACCCTGCTGTTCACTATACAATGGGTGGCGTTTGGGTGGATTACAACCTTCAAAGTTCCATCGAAGGCTGTTTTGTAACCGGTGAAGCTAACTTCTCTGACCACGGAGCTAACCGCCTAGGTGCCTCTGCGCTTATGCAAGGTTTAGCCGATGGCTATTTCGTATTACCTTACACCATTTCAGATTACCTCGCCAATGACATCCGAACTGGAAAAATCGCTACGGATACTCCAGAATTCGAAACTGCTGAGGCTGAAGTAAAAGCAAGTATTGACCGCTTCCTCAACAATAAAGGAACTAAATCGGTTGACCACTTCCACAAGCGTTTGGGCTTAATCATGTGGAATAAAGTTGGTATGGCGCGCAACGAAGCTGGCTTGAAACAAGCCATTGAAGAAATTGCTGCTCTAAAAGAGGAATTCTACAACGACGTATTTGTCCCTGGTGCTGCCAACGAAATGAACCCTGAACTCGACAAAGCGATGCGTGTAGCTGACTTTATTGAGCTCGGACAACTCATGGCTGTAGATGCTTTGCATCGTCTTGAATCATGTGGAGGTCACTTCCGCGAAGAATACCAAGACAGCGAAGGAGAAACACTCCGCGACGACGAAAACTTCAAATATGTAGCCGCTTGGGAATATCAAGACGGAGACGCAACCAAAGCGAACTTGCATAAAGAAGCTTTGAATTATGAATTTATTAAAATTGCTGCGCGCAACTATAAATAAGAATAGTATGGCTTCAAAGTATATCAACATTACCCTCAAAATCTGGAGACAAAAAAACACCAACGCTAAAGGTGGTCTAGAAACCTATAGCCTTAACCAGGTGTCTACAGATAGTTCATTTTTAGAAATGCTTGACCAATTAAACGAGCAACTAATTAACGAACAAAAAGAACCTATTGCTTTTGACCACGATTGTCGCGAAGGTATCTGTGGAATGTGTTCTTTGTATATCAACGGAAGAGCGCATGGTCCAGAAACCGGAACAACAACTTGTCAGTTGCACATGCGTAGTTTCAAAGACGGAGACACCATTTATGTAGAGCCGTGGAGATCAAGAGCTTTCCCGATTATCAAAGATTTGGTAGTAGACCGCTCGGCATTTGATCGCATTCAACAAGCTGGTGGCTTTGTTTCTGTAAATACTTCAGGACGCACCATGGATGCAAATGCCATTCCTATTCCAAAAGCTGATGCAGATAAAGCATTTGAAGCAGCGGCTTGTATTGGTTGTGGTGCTTGTGTAGCTACTTGTAAAAATGGATCAGCAATGCTATTTGTTGGGGCTAAAGTTTCTCAGTATGCTTTGCTACCACAAGGTAAAGTTGAAGCCAAAGATCGCGTACTCAATATGGTTCGCCAAATGGACGAAGAAGGTTTTGGAAACTGTACCAATACGGGTGCTTGTGAAGTAGAATGTCCTAAAGGCATTTCACTTGAAAACATTGCACGCATGAATCGCGAATACCTCATGTCTTCCTTGACATCAGAGAAATAGAAAATGTCATAACAATAAAAAGGGCGGTTAATGATAACCGCCCTTTTTTTATGATTTTAAAACAGCTTACTTGAGCTGTTGACCTTCATTTTTATACCAACCTTGGTTGTCTTTGATTTCAACAGGCACATTTGATTTATCACTGAGGCGCTTTTGTGTACGCATCCAGAAATAGAAACCAAAAAATCCTAATACGATTAAGATGTTGTTGAAATAGTTTTGTACGAATTCAAAAAATCCAAAAGACCATTGAAATGCGTCACCAATTTTATAAACGAAATCTGTCCAAGTCATTGTTATCTGCTTTAGTGCAACAAATGTACTACAAATTTTAGAAATTGTAATGCGGAATTAAATTTCTCCCATCAAGGCAAGTGTTTCTTTTGAGGCCGCTTGCTCCGCTTCTTTCTTTGAAAGCCCTTTGCCTTTGCCATAGGCTGTTCTATTGATCTGAACCTCCATCTCATACTGCCATTTACCATCGATAAATTGCTCGTCTAACAATTTGAATTCAATGCTTAACTTTTTGCGCTGACACCAGATGAATAATGCCGATTTAAAATCAATTTCTTCTTCAAGAAGTTGGGCTAAATTCAGGTACTTTCTGAGTACGTTATTGCGAATGACTTGTTTGGTTCTGTCATAACCAGCATCAAGATAAATAGCTCCTACCAAGGCTTCTAGTGCATTGCCTTCTAGGCCTGCTAAGTTGATGCTTCTACTCTGGTTATAAATGAGGTGCTGGCGAATACCCATGCGCTCACCAATACCTGATAAGGTTTTTCGGTTTACAATTTTTGACTTGATTTTAGTGAGCTTCCCTTCATCAGCATCCGGATACTTTTCAAAAATATAAGAGGCGACTATCGCATCAAGAATGGCATCGCCTAAAAATTCTAGTCTTTCATTGGCCTGCAATAAAGCCTCTTCAGATAAAATACTTTTGTGGGTAAGCGCTTGCTTAAAGTGCTGAATATGAACTGGTTTGTATCCAAAGTTTTGTATGACAAAGCGGATGAGCTTTAATTCATCAGCGGTTCTTTTCTTTGAAAACAAAGGAAATTTCAGCAAATTATGCGTTGAATTTCTTGACGATAATGGTGGTGTTATGACCCCCAAAACCGAATGTGTTGGAAAGTGCAATATTTACCGTACGAGCTTGCGCTTTGTGGAAGGTAAAATTAAGTTTTGAGTCTAGCTCAGGATCGTCGGTAAAATGATTGATTGTAGGAGGTACCATATCATTTTTAACTGACAACACACAAGCAACCGCTTCAATAGCACCTGCTGCACCGAGAAGGTGACCAGTCATTGATTTAGTTGAGCTAATGTTGAGTTTGTAAGCGTGTTCTCCGAATACGCTTTGAATGGCTTTTACTTCAGCGATATCGCCGAGTGGTGTAGAAGTTCCGTGAACATTGACGTAGTCTACCTGTGACGGATCAATTTCAGCATCTTCTAGAGCAGCCAACATGGTATTTCTTGCGCCAATTCCATCGGGATGTGGAGCGGTCATGTGATAAGCATCACCGGACATTCCGCCACCGATTACTTCGGCATAAATTTTTGCTCCTCTTTTAATGGCATGCTCGTATTCTTCAAGGATGAGGCAGCCTGAGCCTTCTCCGAGAACAAAGCCGTCGCGATCGAGGTCGAACGGACGAGATGCTGTTTCTGGAGAATCATTGCGAGTAGATAATGCTTTCAAAGCATTGAATCCACCCATTCCCATTTCATTGACACCAGCCTCAGAACCACCAGTTACAATGGCATCGGCTTTACCTAATCGAATCAGGTTAAAAGCATCAATAATGGCATTGGTTGCAGATGCACAGGCAGAAACACATACATAATTTGGTCCGCGAAGACCATATTTAATAGAAATGTGACCTGCTGCGATATCAGCAATCATTTTAGGAATAAAGAAAGGGTTGAAACGCGGTGTGCCGTCTCCGCCAAAATATTCTCTGGCTTCTTCTTGGAAGGTTTTAAGACCCCCAACACCTGAACCCCAGATAACACCAATGCGATCTAGGTTTGGATTTGATTCAAGTAAAGCAGCATCTGCCATAGCTTCCGTGGCGGTAACTATGGCATACTGCGAAAATTGATCAAGCTTACGAGCTTCTTTACGGTCAATGTGGTCTTCCACATTGAAGTCTTTTAATTCACATGCAAATTGCGTCTTGAATAAAGTAGCATCAAATTGTTTGATGGGTGCAGCTCCGCTCTTACCTGCCATTAGGCCATCCCAGTATTCTTGTACTGTGTTTCCTATTGGGGTGAGCGCACCTAGGCCCGTTACAACAACTCTTTTTAATTGCATACCTGTGAATTAGTAGCTTGAAAGATTACACGTTAGCTTCGATGTAAGCAATAGCGTCACCAACAGTTTGGATACCTTCTGCTTTATCGTCTGGAATAGAAATGTTAAATTGTTTCTCGAATTCCATGATTAACTCAACGGTGTCGAGTGAATCAGCACCCAAGTCATTTGTGAAGCTAGCTTCGTTAGATACTTCACTTTCTTCAACATTCAGTTTATCTACGATGATCGCGATAACTTTAGCTTTGATGTCAGACATTTTTTAAAATTTAAAGGTTTCAGCTTGCAAAGAAAAAAACTATCGCCCAATAAACAAAACTTATATGAATTTAATTTATCAACACTGCAAGGCTCAAATGCTTGGAATCAGTCACTATGCTTAACTTTGTTGCACAAATGCAAACACAAATTATCATTTTTATTTCTGGTGGTGGAAGCAATGCCCGTGAAATCATACGCTATTTTCGTAGTAATGAGGCAATTAATGTCTGTGGTGTCATCTCTAGTAAAGAAAATGAAACCATGGCCTTGTTTTGTGAAGAGCATCAAGTGCCGTTTGTCAATTTGGAAGGTCAAGACTTTTCTGCCTACCTGAATTTTTGCCTCAAACAAAATGCCCAATGGGTCATATTAGCCGGTTTCTTAAAAAAGATTCCAATTGATCTGCTTGAGGCTTATCCTGATCGCATTATCAATATTCACCCTTCGTTATTACCTAATTATGGCGGGGCAGGGATGTACGGTAAAAAAGTACACGAAGCAGTAGCTGCAGCACAAGAAAGCTTTAGTGGAATTAGTATTCATTTAGTGAATGAAGAATTCGATAAAGGAAAGTTACTTTTTCAGCACGCGGTAAAGCTACCAGAAAATGCCAGTCCTGAGCAAATCGAAAGCAGTGTTAGGGCTTTAGAACTGACTCATTTTGCGCAAGATCTAGAAACCTATCTGGGTTCAAACTAACTAATAGCCTGCTCTAAATACTGAGCAAAACGCCAACAGTCTTCATAAGAATTATATAAGGGTGCTGGTGCAATCCGAATCACGTTTGGTTCACGCCAATCTGCAATGACGCCTAGTGCTGATAGTTGGTCAAAAAGCTTTCGGCCTTGACCCTTAGCCATAATAGACAATTGTGCGCCTCTTTGTGCCGGTGAACTCGGTGTAATGATTTCAAATTCACATTTATCTTGGTTACGCACCGAAATTTCATGGATCAGAAATTCAAGATATGCTGTCATTTGATCGCGCTTTTCACCAATGCGGTCCATGCCGGCTTCTTCAAATATTTCTAAAGACGCCAAGTGTGCCGCCATACCCAAAACAGGGGCATTACTTAATTGCCATCCTTCGGCACCAGGAATGGGATCAAAACCCGGTTCCATTTGAAAACGCACCTCTTTGTTGTGCCCCCACCAACCTGCAAAACGCGGTAAACTTTTATTGTGGGCATGGTTTTCATGAATAAACATACCCGAAACGCCTCCAGGTGAAGAATTCAAGTATTTATAACCGCACCATGCAGCAAAATCAACATTCCAATCGTGTAAGTGTAAGTTGACATTACCCGCAGCGTGGGCTAAATCAAAACCAACCACTGCGCCAACAGCGTGCCCAGCTTTTGTGATTTTTGCCAAATCAAAATACTGGCCTGTATAATAATTTACGCCGCCAATCATAACCAAAGCTAGTTCGTCTCCTAGTTCTTGGATTTTAGCAAGGATGTCATCTTCTCTGATCAATTGCTCTCCTTGGCGAGGACCCACCTCAACTAAAGCGTCTTGAGGTAAACCGTGAAAGGCCACCTGTGAAGCCAATGCATACTGATCTGAAGGAAACGCTTTTTCTTCGCAAAGAATTTTTACTCTTTTACCCGTTGGGCGATAAAATGACACCATTAATAAGTGCAAATTCGTTGTTAATGAGTGTGTGATGACCACCTCAATTGGCTTGGCACCAACTACCTTTGCAGCCATTGCCGTCAGATTTTCATGGTAAGAAAACCATGGTCGTCTTGACAAAAAGTGACCCTCAACGCCAAATTTAGCCCAATCGTCGAGTTCTTCTTGTAAATAAGTTGCGGCGGTTTTTGGCTGTAAGCCCAAAGAGTTTCCTGTAAAATAAACAGGATTCTCGGTATGAAAATTAGGAAAATGAAAGCGCGAGCGAAAAACTGCCAATGGATCTTGTTGGTCTAGTTTTTTTGCGAAATCGGGGCTAAATTGAAATTCCATATGCGCGGCTTTATTCGTAATTTTGTTGTCGCAAATATACATAAGAATGAAGACTCCCTCTCCGATTAACCGCAGCCGTTCTGCAGAATTATTTGAAGCAGCAAAAGAATACTTTCCAGGAGGAGTAAATTCTCCTGTCCGCGCTTTTAAATCTGTCGGGGGCACACCTTTATTTATTGCCAAGGGCGACGGCGCTAAAATCTGGGACGAAGACTGCAATGAGTTCATAGATTTTTGTGGCAGCTGGGGGCCTTTAATTCACGGACACAACCACCCTTATGTATTTGAAAAAATTGTTGCCGCGCTTCAAAATGGCTCAAGTTTTGGTGCACCAACAAAAAAAGAAAATGAGCTTGCCTCATTTATGTTAGAAAGACTTCCTTTCATCGATAAAATTCGTTTTACTAGTTCTGGCACTGAAGCCGTCATGAGCGCCTTGCGCTTAGCTAGAGGAGCGAGCGGAAAAAATAAAATCATCAAGTTTGAAGGTTGCTACCACGGGCATGTAGATGCTTTACTAGTTAAAGCGGGTAGTGGTTTGGTTACCTTCGGAACCTCATCAAGCGCAGGTGTTCCAGAAGCTTTTGCCAATGAAACAATCGTTCTGCCATTAAACGATCTTGCTGCACTTGAAGCTTGTTTTGAAGCCAATCACCACGACTTAGCCGCTGTAATTATTGAACCTATACCGGCAAACAATGGCCTCATTCTTCAAGACCTCAGCTTCTTAAAAAGCCTCCGAGAACTTTGTACTAAATACAAGGTCTTCTTGATTTTTGACGAAGTTATTTCAGGGTTCAGGGTTGCTTTTGGCGGGGCTGCTGAATTCTACGGCATCTCGCCAGATATCGTCACCTACGGCAAAATCATGGGTGGGGGCTTGCCAGTTGGTGCCTATGGCGCCAAAAAAGAAATCATGCAATTTGTGTCGCCAGATGGGCCAGTTTACCAAGCCGGAACGCTTTCTGGTAATCCGGTTGCCATGGCCGCTGGTTTAGCTCAACTTGAACTTTGTGCTGCACCTGGTTTTTACGAGACACAAGCCGAAAAAACCAACAAGTTTGTGCAGGGCATCAATGATTTTGCAGCCGAACACAACTTTCCTATGGAATTAGTAAGTATTGGTTCTGTATTTTGGTTTTCTTTTAATGGTAAAAAACGCATTGCTGCAGCTGAGCAAATTGATAACGACATGAGTGCTTTCAACTTCATGCACCATTACCTACTCAATGAAGGTGTTTATTTTGGTCCAAGTGGCTACGAAGTTGGTTTTGTTTCTTCAGCGCATACCCATGAGCAGCTCGACTTTGCTCAAGAAAAAATCAAAGAAGCGCTAAAAGCGTTCTATAATCAATAGGAATAGCTAGCTTTAAGCCGTGAATTTAGTAACCGGGGCCACCGGATTGTTAGGCAGTCATGTACTGGTAGAGCTCGTCAAAAACGAGCAGCGTTGTCGTGCGAGTTACCGCAGCGAGGCTAAAATTCAAGATGTCTTCAAACTGTTCACCTTCTATTTCAAAGAAGAGGCCCAACAAAAATGGACGCTAGTTGAGTGGATAAAAGCAGATTTACTTGACATCACCGATATTGATTCCTTAATTAATGGCGTTGATCGTGTTTACCATTGTGCCGCACTTGTCTCCTTTTTCAAAGCTGATTTCGAACTTTGCTTGCAGCAAAACAGATACGTAACCGCTACCCTAGTTGACTTTTCATTGAAATATGGCGTTAAACACTTTTGCCACGTGAGCTCCACTGCCGCCATCGGAGGCGCTGTGCCAGTAGCAAATGAAAAAACCAAATGGCAAGTAGGCGGCAAACACAGTGGTTACGGAATTTCTAAATTACTCGCCGAACGCGAAGTTTGGAGAGGCATTGAAGAAGGCTTGAAAGCCGTAATTGTAAATCCATGTGTCATTTTGGGCCCAGCAGCAAAAGGCAGTCCTTCATTGCAAATTTTAGAAACCGCCAAGCAAGGGCTCTTATTTTATACTTCAGGAAGCAACGCGGTTGTAGATGCCAGAGATGTTGCTAAAGTAATGGTAGCGTTAGTTGAAAAAGGGGTGCACAATCAGCGCTTTTTAGTGGTTGGCCCACAACAGTCTTTTAAAAGTTTGTTTGCCCAATTTGCAAAAGCACTCGGTAAAAAAGAACCAAAATTTGCAGCACCAAAATTACTCACCTACTTATTTGCCATCAGCCATGAATTGTGGTGCCACGTAAGCGGAAAGCGCAATGGGCTCACAATAGAAACTGCTCGCTCTTCCTATCAAAATATTCAATACGACATCAACAAAATCAAAACTGAGTTGTCCTATGAATACACGCCATTGGACCAAATCATTACAAATATGGTAAGTGGCCAAGCTGTCATCACTAAAGATTAGAATTTTGAATCGGAAACTGATTCTTTTTATTGGTATCTTTTATTTGGTCGGAATTGTGGGTATGTACTTCCCCTCCTACCGCTCCTTTTTTGTCAACCTGAGCTTTTTTCATTTGCTGCTTTCGTTTGGCGTTTTGCTATTGAGTCGCAGTTCTTACAGCGTTAAGTTTTGGGGCTTTATTTCAGTGGCTTTTCTCACCGGCATGAGCGCCGAATGGATTGGCGTACATACGGGCCTTTTGTTTGGCGACTACGCTTATGGTGCTGTGCTCGGTCCAAAATTATTTGAGGTTCCGCTTATTATTGGTGTCAATTGGGCCATGCTCAGCATTGTCTCTGCCGCACTTTTAGCTAAATTAAAACTCGGGCCTTGGCTCGAAATTATTTTCTCAGCTCTTTTGATGGTGTTCCTCGATTTTTTGATGGAGCCCGTTGCTATTAAACTTGACTTCTGGCACTGGACAGGTGGCAACATTCCAACCTATAACTATGTGTGTTGGTTAGTGGTTTCACTCGGTATTCAATATATTTACAGTAAATGGCGACTGAATGAGTCAAACAATGTCGCTATTGCGTTGTTTTTTTACATAGTCGCATTTTTCACAATTTTAGATATTTACTTATGATTTGGTGGGGTCCAATTGTTTTACTCGGTACATTTTTCATGATGGAATTCATGGCTTGGGCAACGCACAAGTATGTGATGCACGGTATTATGTGGTATTTCCATAAAGATCACCATCAGGTAGAGCCTGGTTTTTTTGAAAAAAATGATGTCTTCTTTTTGATTTACGCCATTCCATCTTGGCTCTGTATCATGTTGGGCATGATGAACCAAAACTTATTACCTGTCTGGATTGGTTTCGGAATTGCTGCATATGGCTTGGCTTATTTTCTGATTCATGACGTCTATATCCACCGCCGCTTCAAATGGCTCCGCGACATCGATCATCCTTATTTTTATGCCATTCGCAGGGCGCACAAAATTCACCACAAACACCTTGGTAAAGAACACGGTGAGTGCTTCGGAATGCTTTTAGTGCCTATTCGTTTCTACATCGAAAGCGCCAAGCAATACAAACAACGCGCATGAGTTTATACGGCTGGGTTATATTATTGTCTTTTATCGGGCCTTTCGCTTTAAGTTTCGACAAAAAAGTGGCCTATTACAAAGATTGGCGCTTTGTCATCCCGGCAATCATCGGTGCGGCTATTCCTTTTATCCTTTGGGATATCCAATTCACTGAGTGGAAAATCTGGGGCTTTACACCTCGTTACTTACACGGGACCTATTTTTATAATTTGCCCATAGAAGAAGTCTTGTTTTTTTTCGTGGTACCCTACAATTTCTTATTTATTCTGAGGGTAATCCAAGCCTATTTCCCCAAACGAGAAGCACCAAAATTTATAGGAATAATTGTCTGGGTTGTTATTTTGAGCAGCCTTTTATTACAGGCTATTTATCACGATAATTATTACACTTTTTCAGCGACATTTTTTAGTGCCACACTCACCGCTTTTTTATGGAAAAAACATTGGTTCAATGATTTTATTTGGGCTTATCTGCTCTGCCTGATTCCCTTTTTTATTGTCAATGGCATTTTAACAGGCGCTTTTACAGCCGAGCCAATTGTGTGGTATAATTCAGCGCATATCATTGGTATTCGGATGGTTAGCATTCCATTTGAAGACCTATATTATAACTTTGATTTGACCATTCTTCTAACCTGGATTTATTTTTCGTTAAAAAAACGCAAGGAAAATTTGGATAGAGTTTTGTAAAAATAAAAATATCCTTAACTTTGTCGCCCCTAGCAAAGCAAAGGCAGCGCAATAATGGGAGTCTTAAGCGAGAATAGCTCAGTTGGTAGAGCACGACCTTGCCAAGGTCGGGGTCGCGGGTTCGAATCCCGTTTCTCGCTCTTTTGAGCTCGAGTGGTGGAATCGGTAGACACGCCGGACTTAAAATCCTGTGGGCATTTGCCCGTGCGGGTTCAAGTCCCGCCTCGAGTACATTATTGTGAAATTAACCCTTGATTCTATTAGAATTGAGGGTTTTTTGTTTCAACTCGATTCACTTTTCCAAACATTTTTGATATTTTTAAAAATGCGCTACATCTTTCTCATCATACTTTCAAGTTTTTTATTTGGTGCTTGCTCTTCAGCTACCAAAGAAACCAAAGCCAAAAAGAAACAAGCAATCGTCTACAAAGAAGTCGAACCAAGCCAAACCTATGGCACTTGCCTTATTGGGGAACAAACATGGATGGATCAAAACCTGAACGAGCCCCATTTTAAAAATGGAGACGCCATCATGCATGCCAAAACAGCTGAAGAATGGAAAAAAGCAGGCGGCACAGGTACACCAGCATGGTGTTATTACAACAACGACCCTAAACTGGGTGAAAAATTTGGCAAACTCTATAATTGGTATGCCGTGAACGACCCAAGAGGTTTGGCGCCAAAAGGTTGGCGTATGGCCGCTGATTCAGATTGGAAAGATTTAAAAGTAGCGCTCCAAAAACAAGATTTAGACGCTATGGCCTTACAACATTCGTCGTTTATTGGTGCGTACCCGGATGCAGATGCCTTGCATTTTCATGCTTATGGCTCAGGCTATCGCAAAGAGAGTGGAATTTTTTCCAGTATAGATGAATATGCCAGTTTTTGGAGCAAAGACACAACCAATGGCTATAGCGCCAATGCATTTCACTTGCGAAAAAATCAATTCGATCCACTTTTTGGTTCGTCTTATCGCACGGTTGGTTTTTCTGTGCGCTGCCTTAAAAATTGATTGCTGCTTTACTTATGGAATTTATCCGGTAGAAAATACCAAATTGGGATGCCCACAAAAATGATGTAGGAAAGGTAAACAGAAAAAAACGCAAGTGGTATGGACAACAAATACAGCGCACTTGCAATTAAGTTACTTTTTTGTACCATTTGATTATACGGAATGAGCTTCGCTTTCACTTCGATATATCTGCGCAGCAGCATAAAGGCAAATGTATTTAAAAACATAATAAAGCCATAAAACATGGCCGCTTGAGGCAAAAGCGGATACTTCGATAAAAAAGCAGTTGGGAGCGGAATAAGCGACATAGCAAATAATAAAAACGCATTATACCAAACCAACTTAGAGGTAGAATGCGGAAGCTTATCAAATAAGGCATGATGATTCAACCACAGAATTGAAATCACAACGAAACTCAGGAGATAATCAAATAATTTCGGCACAATTGAAAAGATGGCATCCCATACCTCATTTGAGGTGCAGTCCTCTTTGAGTTGAGGAATGTGCAATTGTAAAACCATAATTGTGATGACAATAGCAATCACTCCATCGCTAAAGGATTCTATCCTCCCTTTATTCATGTTAAAATTCATAGAACAAAAGTGTATTTATTTCGCTTAAGTTGCTTATATATTTAATCTATTATCAACTAAATCAACTTAAATACTGGTAAGGGTTTCAAGTTCTGAAATCCCGACTAAACCCCATGAAAAGTTTATTCATTTTCCAAATCTTTCAAATGATGTTCTAGTGCCTTGACCGAAATCTGAATTTCCCAGATCAAGAGCCCCAGCGATAGCAGCAAGGACAACAATGCAATTCCGAAGAGCCATACCGCAAGAAAATCTAGTTTAACATACAGCAAAAACATTGACAATACGCAAAGCAAAAGACTTAAAATCCCAAATATTTGCATCGAACGGGTAAGGTAAAGGCGCTTTCTTAGGTTAACAATTTGTTCTTTAAGCAGGCGATCGTTGTGCTGCTTGTATTCACTATGGAGCGTTCTGATTAAGCTAGCGTAGGCTAAAAAGCGATTGGTGTAAGCTAACATAATCAATGAAATTGATGAAAACAATAAGGCTGGAGTAGTTAAAGAGAGCTGAAGCATGCAACAATACTTTTGGTAATTTATACAATAACAATGATTTGTAGAAAAATGTTGACCTTTACCATATAATTCAAATAGATGTCACTCGGACCGTCCTCTCCTTCTCAATACAACCCTGTCCGTCCCATTTCTCTCAAGGGGAAATTTTTAGTTGGCTTGGTGCGCTTGCTTTTTAAAATACGCAAAGTTTTAGGCGGACAAGATTGGGAGCAACCATTAGAAGGGCATCATGAAGACCCGCGTAAAATGACGCGAAAGCAACAGCTTTATTTTGGTTATAAATATTATTTCAGAGCAATACTTCATGCCGAAAAAGGTGCGGGAGTTGAGCAGCATTTTCAAGGTCAAGCAGCACGATTTGCACCACCCCAGACAAATGCGGATACGCCTAAACTTACGCTTAGCGCGGGTGGCGACCTCATGCCCTACTTCTGTATCACTTCTACTCAATGTCAAAAACTATGGCAGGAAGGTGGTGACTTTTTCTTTAATGCAGATTTAGTAGTAGGTAATCTCGAAACACCACTCCATCCAAAAAAATCCGCTTCGTATGTGCCAGAAGTCATGCTGAGCAATATGTATTTCAACGCCAACGAAGATATGTTCAGTGTTTTTTCGGGGTTCGGCAAATACAAAGGTTTTGATGTGCTCTCAACGGCCAACAACCACTCTTTGGATCAGGGTGAAGAAGGTGTTATTGAAACGCTACAATTTTTAGATGCGCAAAATATCGCACACGTTGGAACGGCGAGGTCCGTGGAGGAGCGCGACCAATTTCCGATCGTAGAAAAAAACGGCTTCAAAGTCGCATTTTTATCCTACACATTTTCATTAAATGCGTTGGTTTGCCCACCTAACAAATCTTACTTAGCTAATCACCTGAATCTCAACGAAGCCAATCCGGATATTTCATTGATAGCAGAACAAGCCAAACAAGCTAGAGAAAGAGGCGCTGAATTTTTAGTGGCCTTCTTACATATGGGTTGCGCGTATCAGCCATATCCATCTAAAGTTATTGTAGACAACGTGCACCAAATATGCAAAGAAACCGGCATTGACCTCGTGCTTGGCGGCCATCCGCACAATGCCCAACCAATAGAGTTTTTAGATATCAAAGATCCTTTTAGCGGACAAAACAAACAAACGACCATTGTCTATTCTCAAGGCGATTTTGTAGCCTACGACATTCATAAATGGTGCAAGTTGCCATTGCTACTGAAATTTGAACTCTCCAAAATCGAGGGCAAAGTAGTTTTAACTGACCTTCAGGCTAAATTGTTTTATAATTATGCAGAAATCAGCAACGGCAATGTACAAACGCTTCAATTGTTGGATTACCAAAACTTGATCGCAAACCCTAAGGTATTAGACGGAGATTTAGAAGCAAAAAAAGAATTCGAAGAATTGAAAACCTTTGCTGAAACGTATCTTTTAAAAGGAAATTTGGACAGGTTCTTAGTAAAAGAATAAAGCAATTGCAAAACCAATAAATAAGACGCCAACAAGTCTATTGACCAAGCGTAAAAAGCGCGCCGTAATGTAGGGTTTTAAGAAAGAAGCTCCCCATGAAATGAGGCATTCCATGATAAAAATCGCACTCAAGGCGCCAACAAAATAGAAAATTGCCTCAGAAAAACTATACTTTGCTACGGTTTGAAGTTGGGTAGTAATTGCCAACCAACCGATATAATTACCCGGATTGAGTACATTGAGCAAAAAGCCCATTGTAATGAATTTTGCAACTTGCTTTTTCTCGGTTTTCGGGTAGGCTATGTTTTCTTTTTTTAACAGATTGGAAAACCCGTAAAAAAGCAAAAAGGTGGCTCCACAAAGCCTGACAACCCAATCAGTGGTGCTGCCTTCCGGTATCAATTCTGCATTGAACCAGCTTAAGGAAATCAACAATATATCGGAAGTGATGACACCAATTGAGATGAAGACACCCGTTTTAAAGCCATGATCTATGCTATTTTGCACCAAGGCGAAGAAGACGGTGCCCAGCATGATACTCATGACCATTCCTGTTAAAAAACCATACAGCACTATCTCGGGCATTTGCTTTTTATATTTTCGTTTTTGGTCAACAAAGCTATTTATTTTTATCGACCAACATCTTAAAATACCACTTTATAGGTATTTCCAAATGCCTTGAGACCTCCTACTTTTGCCTCGTTATTTATATTTAATCTAAATAAAATGAAGCGCATATTTTTTCTGGCCATGTTGATTTCAGAATTAGCTTTTGGACAAACGAACCCTTCATCTGATTCTTTAAGGACCATAGAAACCCAAAGCATTTCTATTATTGGACTCCAAAACAAATACATTGGTGGCTCGAGTTGCCGTGTGAACAACACCCAACTTCAAAAAATGAATCAGCTCGATATCAATAAGGTATTGCGAAGTATGCCAGGTATTCAAGTGAGAGATGAAGAAGGATTTGGTTTAAGGCCTAACATTGGCTTGAGAGGAACGCCAGTAAATCGAAGCGCAAAAATTACAGTAATGGAAGATGGTGTTTTAATGGCTCCTGCTGCATATGCCGACCCCGCCGCCTATTATTTTCCAACATTTACACGTATGAGCGGAATAGAAGTATTAAAGGGCAGTAGCCAAATTAAATATGGGCCGTATACCATCGGTGGCGCTATCAATTTGTTATCCACTAGCATACCGACTACTTTTAAAGCTTTCGCACAAGCAAGTTATGGTAGCTTTGGCCTGAACCAGCAACGCTTTTGGGTTGGCGACACCAAAGGACAGTTGAGTTATTTATTTGAAATAAATCGTTTGGCAACCAGGGGGTTTAGAGAACTTGACGGCGGCGGTAACACCGGTTTTGATCGTCGGGATTACCTCGGAAAAGTGCGTTGGCAAAGCAAAGCTGCTGCTCGCGTGCAACAAAGTGTTCAGCTCAAAGTATTACATACCGAAGAAAACGCAAATGAAACTTATTTAGGCTTAAATTTCACTGATTTTCAAGAAAATCCTTTGCGCAGATATTCCGGCACACAAAAAGACCTTTTGAATTTATTTCATAATCATGTCGTTTTGCAACATGTGCTTACGCCTTTCAAACGTTTACAAATCACAACAAGCGGCTACCTAACTCAAACGTTCCGCGACTGGGGGCGAGCAAATAGTTTCGGGGGGCAAAGTATCAACGCAATAATCGCTGACAATAACACGAACCAGCTAGGTTATCAGATCATGACCGGTGAGGCCAATGGAGAGGTTATCTTCAGAAGTGCCGCTCGCCATTATATTACAAAAGGCTTACAAACCAATGCGCGTTATCAGTTCAAAACAGGAGCTATTGAACACTCAATAGAACTCGGCTTACGCTTGCATCAAGACCAAGCCAACAGATATGGCACGCAAAGTAAATACCAAATGACCTCTGGCCTAATGATCTTGACCGACGGCGGAGAGCAAGGTAATCAAGAAAACCAAATCAGACAAGGCACAAGCTTAGCTAGCTATCTCAATTACCAGCTTCATTATAAACATTGGACACTCAACACAGGCATCAGACAAGAATTTATCACATTAAGTTTTCTTAACTATGGAAACGCTGATTTTGCAAGAACAGGCAGCGATTTAAAAAGTGCAGATAACCAAGTACAGGTTTGGCTTCCCGGAGCTAGCTTATACTATGACCTCAACGAGAGAAACAGCTTATTTACTGGTATTCACAAAGGATTTTCACCTCCTGGTATGCCCAATACAACAAGCGGAGAACAAGCCCGTGCTGAAGAAGCGCTCAACTATGAGCTCGGCTACAGACTGCTGTCAAATAAATTGCAAATTCAGGCCGCATTATTCAGAAGCGCTTATCAAAATTTACTCGGTTCAGATAACATTTCAGGTGGTGGTTTAGGAACTGGTAATCAATTCAATGCTGGCAAAGCAATGGTGCAAGGCTTGGAATTGAGCACTCAATACCTAATGAAATTGCCTTTTATGCCAAGCATTCAAGTACCAATTCAAATGAATTATACATATACCAACGCAACCTTTGCAGAAACGTTTATAAATGGTGGTGGCGATTGGGGAGTTGGCCAAATCAATAGTGGTGACTTCATTCCTTTTATTGCACCACACCTGTTGAACTGTAGTGTTGGGCTTGAACATAAAAAATGGAACGCTTTACTCAGTGCAAATTATGTAGGTACCACAAGAACCACTCCTGGACAAGACCCAAGCATTGTCGCGATTTCAAATGAAAATTATGCACTTGTAAATAGCATCAAGGGTTTTACCATCCTTGATTTCTCCAGTAATTGGGTACTAAACGAACAATGGATGCTTTACGGCAGCATTCAAAACATAGCAAACAACCTTCACATCGTAGCTAATCTTCCGCAGGGATACCGATCTGCACTGCCCAGAACTTTCGTATTGGGTCTAAAAATGAAGCTTTAAACCAGTAAAAGTCCTGCGACTTACTTAATTAGGGTCAATTAGACAATAATTCGTAACTTCACGCCTCAATTTTTTGTACATTTAGTCGCATGTGGAGTAGAATAGCCAGTTTTATATTACGGAATCGCTTGTTTATACTGGCCATTATCGCCCTTATAACCGTATTTTTTGGTTATTATGCTGTTACCTCCCTCAAGGTCGACAACCGTGTTGGTAACACCTTGCCCAAAGACGACCCCATCCAAATGGACTACGAAAACTTCAAATTACAATTTGGAGAAGATGGTTCCACACTCGTCATTGCAGTTCAGACAGACTCCCTTTATACAGAAACCAACTTCAAAAAATGGCGTGAACTCGGTTATCAAATTCTTAAAATCAAAGGCGTAGACAACGTTGTTTCTGAAGCTACACTCTTTGGGATGACCAACAACATCAAAAAAAATGAATTTGAAATCCACCGCATTTTTTCAGATACTACTTTTAGAGATAAGTCTATAGACGCTGTTCGTAGCGAAATCCGCAAGAATCCAATTTACCGTGGCTTGCTTTATAACGACACCAGTAATGTGTCGTTGTTAATGATTGGTATCGATGAAAAAGTACTCTCCAACCCTAAAAAATCTGGTGTTGTACTCAAAATAGAAGAACTCGCCAATGCTTATGAAAAACATTTTGGCAAGGTTTACTTTGCCGGCCTACCGCACATTCGTGTGGTTGTAGCCAAGCGCATCGTAGCCGAGATGTACATTTTCCTTGGTTTATCCATCTTCGCTTCTTCACTTCTATTATTTATCTTTTTTAGATCGCTTTATGTGGTCTTGCTCTGTAACGTAGTTGTCTTTATTTCTGTGATTTGGGCACTTGGTAGCATTGCATTTATGGGTTATGAGCTTTCTATCATCATGGCGCTCATTCCACCGCTCTTAATTGTGATCGGCGTTCCCAACTGCGTCTTTCTCATTACCAGGTACCATCAGGAATACGTGCGACTCGAAAATAAAATGCGGGCCTTGTTTGTGATGGTCAAACGCATTGGTTCTATTACCTTCTTAACGAACCTCACCACAGCCGTTGGTTTTGTAACTTTTACAAGTTCCGATAAACTCGGACAGTTTGGTATTATTTCGAGTTGGAACATCATGATGGTTTTTGTGCTTTCTTTAGCCATCATTCCCATCTTTGCGTCTTTTGCCAAACCACCTAAACCTCGCCACCTCAAGCACCTCAGTCGTGTTTATTCGCAAGGATTTATTGAAATCATCGTTAAAATTGTGACCAAATACCGTCCTTGGGTATATGTTTGCTCTGTTTTATTAGTCATCTTTAGTCTATATGGCATGACTAAAATTATTTCCACCGGTAATGTCACCAGCGACCTCCCTCCAGACGACCCTATTCTACAAGACCTCAAATTCGTGGAGCGTAATTTTGGCGGTTCTATTCCTTTTGAAATTACCGTTAACTACAAAGAAAAGGGGCGCTTATTCAGTGCTGAAACCATGCGTAAGGTAGAGGAAATACAAAGCACTTTTGCCAAAGAAACGCTCTTTTCTAAAAGCATTTCTTATGTCGACCTCATCAAGTCCATTAATATGGCTTACCACGGCGGAGACCCAAGCAAATACACCCTGATTTCTAACCGAGACAAACTCCGACTCAAAAAGTACATTGACAAACTCGACTTAAGCAGTCTAAACGGCGGATCCATTAGTTTGAAAAATCTTGTTGACACCAGCAAAACAACACTGCGCATCCGCATGCAAATGAAAGACCTCAACGTCGATAAAGTTGGGCCAGCCTTAGATGCTCTTAAAATCAAATCCAACGAAATCCTCAATCCAGATCAACAAACACTCGACCGACTTTATACCAAAATATCAAAAGGAAATACAGCAGCATTAGATAGCATCATTTATGAACACACAGGTGTCTTCAATAACCTAACAGCGTTAGTTTCGAAGGGCAATGACCAAAAGCAAATGGCATTGGACATGGACCCTGAAAAAATCAAGGCCTATGCAGGAAATGCGCAATTCAACAAAAACTTAAGAAAAGCCATCGACGCCGAAAAATACGACTTGATTTTTACCGGCATCAAAGTAGTACAGACGGAAGGGACAAAATACCTATTTATCAACCTCTTGCAAAGTTTGATTTTTGCAGTGATTTCTATTGCCATCATGATGGCCTTTTTGTTCCGCTCCATGCGCATCATTCTCGTATCCATGATTCCGAATATCATTCCGTTGCTCTTTACTGCGGGTATTATGGGGTATTTTCAGATTCCACTCAAGCCGTCGACAATTTTGGTCTTTGGTATTGCGCTCGGGATCACTGTAGACAACGCCATTCTTTTCTTAGGAAAATACCGCAATGAGCTCAAGCTTCATGCCTGGGATGTGCGCTTTGCAATCCTTCACTCGCTGCGTGAAACAGGATTGGGTATTTTCTATACCTCGGTCATTCTCTTTTTTGGATTCTTGATGTTTGTCTTCTCGCAGTTTGGAGGTACCAAAGCACTGGGCTTATTAGTGTCTATTACAATTATGGTCGGGATGGCAACGAACCTAATTATTCTTCCAGCGCTATTATTGACACTAGAACGTAAATTTAGCATGAAGTCGTTTCAAGATCCTTACTTCGATATCTACAACGAAGAGCCTGACTACGACACAGACAAACTCGAGATTGAGTTTGCCGAACAAAAAGATTAGAATTTATTAAGCGTCTTGTAACTTCTTGACCATTGTCAGAATGGTGGCAAGCGCTACAGTTTCACCGGTTTCGTCGTAAACATCTACCAAGAACTTCACAATACCTTTTGCGATGTCTTCTGGCGAACGTTTCTCTTGATCGACCTTTTCTTTTACCGTAAAACGCACCCCTATTGTGGCACCTGGATAAACAGGCTTTGTAAAACGTGCTTCTTCGATACCGTAATTGAGTAGTACCGGACCTTTCTTCGGGTCTACGAATAAACCAGCAGCTTTCGATAAAATGAAATAACCATGGGCTACACGGCGCTCAAAAATGGTTCCTTCCAAAGAAGTTGCATCCATGTGTGCATAAAAGTTGTCGCCTGATACATTGGCAAAATTGACGATGTCGGCGTCTGTAACGGTGTGTTTGTGGGTAAATACGGTTTCGCCCACGACCAACTCTTCAAAATGTTTTCTAAATACATGCGGCTGCGCCTCTGGCATTTCAGCACCAACCTGAAACTGTTGGGTAATAGCTGTAATAGTGCTTGGGTGGCCTTGTATAGCCGTGCGCTGCAAATAATGTAAAACCCCGCGTTTTCCGCCCATTTCTTCGCCTCCGCCCGCTCGGCCTGGGCCTCCGTGTGTAAGCAAAGGCATAGGCGAACCATGACCAGTACTTTCTTTAGCACAATCTTTATTGAGTACTAAAATTCGACCATGCATACTTGCGGCGCCTACCACATAGTCCACTGCTTCTTTGTTATCTGGGGTCACGATAGAAGAAACCAACGAACCCTTACCCATTTTGGCTAATTCAACAGCAGCAGCCATGTCTTTATATGGCATGATAGTCGCTACTGGGCCAAATGCTTCGATTTCGTGGACCGCCGTGGCAGTAAACGGATTTTCATTGCGAAACAACACAGGTGGGAAAAAAGCTCCCACTTCTTTATTTGCACCAATTACCTCAAAATCAGAGAGGTTACCGTAAACAATTTGTTGGGTTTTAGCTAGTTCAGCTACACTTGCACTAACGCGTTCCACTTGCAATTTGGTCGCAAGTGCACCCATGCGCACGCCTTCGGCTGAAGGGTCTCCCATTTTGGTGCTCGCCAAGCGTGCCGCAATTGCACCCTGAACCTCATCTAGTAAGTTTTCTGGAACGATAATCCTGCGGACAGCCGTACATTTTTGACCTGCTTTGATGGTGATTTCCTTGACGCATTCTTTGACAAATAGGTCGAATTCTTCGGTGCCTGGAACAGCAGCTTGTCCTAAGATTGTTGCATTTAAGGAGTCAGCTTCTAAATTGAAACTCACGCTTTGTTCAGAAATGATGGGCAAGCCTTTCAGGATTTTGCCCGTAGCGGCACTGCCTGTAAAAGTAACGGTGTCACCAGATGTAACAGAATCGAGGATGCCACGACCTAAACCGCAAATCAATTGCAGTGCACCTTCAGGTAAAATTTTAGATTCGATGATATCGCGGACCATCACTTCGGTCAAGAAACATGTGTACTCTGATGGTTTCACTACCGCGGGAACACCTGCCATTAAATTGACTGCGATTTTTTCAAGCATCCCCCAAATTGGAAAGTTGAATGCATTGATGTGCACTGCAACTCCTTCTTTTGGAACCATGATGTGATGCCCTATGAAGCTGCCGTTTTTTGAAAGTGGTGCAGCCACCCCATCTACGTAATAAGGAAGATCTGGAAATTGACGACGCAAACTCGCATTTGCAAATAGGTTGCCAATACCCCCTTCGATATCAATCCAGGAATCAATCTTTGTGGCTCCAGTTAATGCTGAAACTTGATAATATTTCTCTTTACGCTCCATTAAAAACAACGCCAATGCCTTGAGCATACGGCCACGTTCTTGAAAAGTCATTTTGCGCAGGGCATAGCCATTTTGACGCCCATAGGCTAAAACGGAAGAAAAATCAAGGCCAGCGCTAGATACTTCGCCAATTTGAGCGCCGGTAATTGCGTTGAATAAAGGGGTTTCGACACCTTGGCCGTCTACCCATTGTCCGAGAATGTAATTTTGAAAACGTTGCATAAGTGCTTATTTCATTAACCAACGAACTAAGTCGGCGCCGTTGGCGTAAATCATCAAAGAAAGGAGTAAGAAAATCCCGATATACTGTGCAACCTCCAATACTTTTTGTGGAGCTTCTTTACCGGTGATCATTTCATATAAAAGGAAAACAACATGGCCGCCGTCTAGCGCAGGAATTGGTAAAATATTCATGAACGCCAAAATAATAGAAAGCAAAGCTGTAGTAAGCCAGAAGGTGTGCCAATCCCATAGTGGAGGGAACATATTGCCAATAGAAGCAAAACCACCAATTTGCGTGGCGCCTTTTTTCGTAAATACAAATTTAAATTGGCTTACATAATCAGATAAAGTGTTGTAGCCATAACTCATGCCGATACCGATGCTTTGTGCAAAACCATATTTTTTCTCGGAAAGCGCTTTGCGGTCAACGAATGCGGAGTTAGTCATGATGCCAATTGTGCCATTTGATTTGACCCTTACCTCGCGGGTGATGGTATCTTTTGAATCGCTATTTTGAGCAACCTTGATGTCAACCAATTTATTTTTGTTGGCAAATAAAATAGCTTGAAATTCATCGTAATAATGAATGGGAGTTCCGTTCACCTCGTAAATGTGGTCTTTTGCTTTGAATCCTGACTTTAGCGCCGGTGAATCTTTACTCACCTCTGCAACTTTTAATGTTTTTGCGCGCAGGGAGAATGCAGGCAAAGCACCCGCTTCAAATAATTTTTGATCGATGTCTGAAGGAAGTGTAAGGTGTGCGGTTGTTCCGTCTGGGTGTTGTACTGTAATCTTGTGCGCACCACGCAATAAAATAGACTTATTGATTTCGTCGAGATTAAGTGGTTTCTTTCCTTCGATGTCTAAGATGATATCGCCAGAATAAATGCCATATTGAGCCAAGTAAGGATGCACACCTAAACCTGCTTGCAATTTATTTTGATCCAAGGTGAGTTGGCCCCAAGTAAAGACCACTGCTATGTAAATCAAGAAACCAAGTACTAAATTGACGGTAACACCACCTATCATGATGATCAAGCGCTGCCAAGCTTTTTTACTTCTGAATTCCCACGGTTGTGGTTCGTTTTTGAGCTGCTCGGTGTCCATAGATTCGTCGATCATGCCCGCAATTTTGACATAACCACCTAGCGGAACCCAACCTATACCCCATTCTGTGGTATCAGGATCTTCAGACCAATCTTTTGGAGGGGCACTGCTGAACCAAGACTTTCTTTTGACACCATTGACGCGTTTCCAACGAAAGAAAGAAAAATAGGGATTGAAAAACAGATAAAATTTCTCGACACGTGTTTTGAAAAGTTTGGCCGGGATGAAATGTCCAAACTCGTGAAGGGTAACGAGAATTGCAAGGGAAGTGATGAGCTGAGCTGCTTTAATGAGAATTTCCATTTTATAAATTGTGTTTTACAAAGATACCTTAAGTTTAATTAGTGCGCCTCTAGCCAGTTGTTGGCGGTTTTCATTTCGACTTCCATCGGGACTTCCATAGAAACGGCTTGTTCCATTGCTGTTTTAACAAGCAATTGCATTTGTTCGATTTCATCTTTATGTACATCAAATACGAGTTCATCATGGACTTGAAGGATCATTTTAGATTGCAGCTTTTCTTTGCTCATGGCCTTTTGTACGGCCACCATTGCAAGTTTGATGATATCCGCGGCCGAGCCTTGGATGGGTGCATTAATGGCATTTCTTTCTGCAAAGCCTCTAACCACTGCATTTGCAGAATGGATATCCGGCAAATAACGGCGGCGCTTGAGAATGGTTTCTACATAACCCAATTCTCTGGCTTGAGCTATTACTTTATCCATATAGGTTTTGATGGTGCCGTATTGTTCAAAATAAGCATCGATGATTCCTTTTGCTTCGGTGCGCGAAATTTGAAGGTTTTGAGCCAAACCGAAAGCCGATTGACCATAAATGATACCAAAATTGACCGCTTTTGCTGCGCTGCGCTGTTCGCGGCTTACCTCAGCGATCGGGGTGTGAAATACTTTTGCAGCAGTGGCCGCATGGATGTCGTGGCCGCTTTTGAAAGCTGCAATCATATTAGGGTCGCCTGAAAGTGCCGCAATGATGCGCAATTCTATTTGAGAGTAATCGACGGCCATGAGTTGGAAGTCAGAAGAACGGGGTACAAAAGCGCGGCGGATTTCTCGGCCTTTTGCCGAACGCACTGGAATATTTTGAAGGTTAGGGTTATTAGAGCTTAAGCGGCCAGTTGCGGTTACCGTTTGCATAAAATTCGAGTGTATTCGGCCGTCAATGGGGTCGCATAGCATTGGCAATGGGTCGACGTAAGTACTTTTCAGTTTGCGCAACTGACGATACTCCAAAATATGACCTATAATTGGGTGGTCGTGCTCGTGTTTTTGCAGGATGTCTTCGGAAGTAGCATACTGACCTGTTTTGGTCTTCTTTGCCTTGCTCGAAATTTGGAGTTTCTCAAATAAGATTTCTCCGAGTTGTTTGGGAGAGTCAATATTGAATTCTTCACCTGCCAATTCTTTGATTTGTTGGTCAAGCTCTATAAGACGTTCGTCGAGTTCTTTTGAAAAAGCCGTAAGCGCAACCGTGTCTATCGCTATTCCTTCTTGTTCTATTTCTTTAAGCACCTTTGCCAAAGGCATTTCGACGTCGTAAAACAAATGATGCAGATGCGGCTTTTCAATTTCTGGCTCTAAAAGTTTTTTGAGTTGGTAAGTGATGTCGGCGTCTTCACAAGCGTAGTCTTTGATTTGTTCGGGCGCTAAATCTGACATATTGCCTTGGTTCTTGCCTTTTTTACCAATGAGCGCCTCAATAGAAATGGGCTGATAATTCAGGTAATAAGTAGCCAAGAAGTCCATGCCTTGTTTGGACTCCGGGTTGATCAAGTATTGTGCAATCATAGTGTCGAAAAGCGGGCCCTTTAATTCGATGCCGTAGCGATGCAATACTTTGAGGTCGTATTTAATGTTGTGAGCGATTTTCTCAATAGAGAGGTCCTCGAACACCAATGCAAATTCGTTTACAATTGCTTTTGCGGCCTCAAAATCTGAAGGTACAGCTACATAAAATGCTTCCCGCGGTTTGTAAGCAAACGAAAAACCAACTAGGTCAGCATGAAGCGCATCAATAGATGTCGTTTCGGTGTCAAAACACACTTCACTTTGGACAAGCAGCAGTGCTAACAATTCTTTGCGTTCCTCTTCAGAAGTAATGAGGTGATAGCTCGGTTTTTCTGTAGCGATGGTTTTATAATTCGACGTAGGTGCAGCCTCCTGGGGTTCTAGCATGCTTTGCATTCCAAAAAGGTCGAGTTGCGGATCTTCTTTATTTACCGTAGATTGGGTAACTACAAGTTCTTCGCCAATGATGCGCTTGGCAAGGGTTCTGAATTCTAATTCGGTGAAAATGTCGCGAATGGCATCGGCATTGACTGGGCAAACTTCTAAATCCTTTTCATCGAATTCAATCGGAACATCTCTGATAATTGTGGCCAAAGATTTGGACATTAGGCCTTGTTGCTGAAAATTCTCTACATTTTCTTTTTGCTTGCCTTTCAATTCATGGACATGCTCAAACAAACCTTCCATAGAACCATACTTTGCTATCAAGGCCTTTGCGGTTTTCTCGCCAATTCCGGGAACTCCAGGAATATTATCGGAGGCATCTCCCCACAAACCTAAAATATCGATGACTTGAATCGGTGACTCAACTTCAAATTTTTCACAAACCTCTTTAACCCCTAAAATTTCAGGCGGATTTCCTCCTCGACCAGGCTTGTACATAAATGTTTGTGGGCTTACCAATTGTGCATAATCTTTGTCGGGGGTCATCATGTAGGTGAGAAAACCTCTTGGCTCTGCAAGCTTGGCGAATGTTCCGATGACGTCGTCGGCCTCAAAACCTGCCACTTCCAATATCGGAATGTTAAAAGCCTGAACAATTTGCTTGATGGGCTGAATCATAGAGCGGATATCCTCGGGCATTTGTTCGCGCTGTGCCTTATATTCTACATATTCTTCTTGGCGCTGCGTAGAGCCACCTGGCGGATCAAAAACAACAGCAATATGTGTGGGTTGCTCCGTTTTGAGAATGTCTATAAGGACATTTGTAAATCCAAAAGCTGCCGAAGTGTTTTCTCCTTTTGAATTGACACGAGGGTTTTTGGCAAACGCAAAATACGCTCTATAAATAAGTGCATATGCGTCAAGTAAGAAAAGTTTTTTAGGAGCAACGGGTGTAAGCATCAGAAAGTAGGAATGTAAGGAATAAATTGAGCGGGTTCAATTTGGGTCTCTTTAGAAACTGGAAATGTTTTGTAAATGAACAAGGCGCCTGCCTTTGGATAGCCGCTGATTTTAACAGTGGCAAATGGTTTTTTGGCAGCCTTATATGCTGTGGTCATAAAACCCGGCTCTGGAATAAGGCGCAAGGGAATTGTAAGCTCACTCTCGCGGTGACCACGGATTTTAATCGGTTCGTCTAGGTATAGATTTCCTATTTTTTGTTGATCGACGAATACCTCAAAAGAACCTGGTTTCATTTTTACAGGAACCCAAAGGTTGTTCTGTATATGAAAACTGGCTTTGAACTTCACGAGCTGTCCACTAAATTGTTCAATTTGTGTGCCGTCGAAGCTCACCATTTCAACCGGTTCTTCTAAGCTTTTACAAGACACTAAAACAAACAAGCCGAAGAGAAATAAAATATTTTTCATGCTTAGATCTCGCTAAAGTGCTTGTAAAAATAAGGGATGGTCTCGATGCCCTTGAAATAGTTGAACAAACCAAAATGCTCATTCGGACTATGGATGGCATCGCTATCCAAGCCAAAGCCCATTAAAATGGTTTTGAGCCCAAGCTCTTGTTCGAACATGGCAATAATTGGGATGCTTCCTCCACTGCGGACCGGTATAGGTTTTTTACCAAATGTGGTTTCATAAGCGCGACTTGCCGCTGCGTATGCTGGAGAATCGGTTGGCGTAACGACAGGTTCGCCACCATGGTGTGGCATTACTTTTACACGCACGCTCATAGGCGCAATGCTTTCAAAATGTTTTTGGAAGAGGTTGGTAATTTCTTCTGGGTCTTGGTCAGGAACCAAGCGCATGGAAATTTTAGCGTATGCTTTTGAAGCAATTACGGTTTTTGCGCCTTCGCCCGTATAACCTCCCCAAATACCATTGACGTCTAGTGTTGGCCGAATAGAGCCGCGCTCCATGGTACTGTATCCATTTTCACCGTGTGTGGCTTTGATATCTAAAGCCGCGCAATAGGCTTGCTCAGAAAAAGGCGCTTTAGCCATTTCTGCCCTATCTTCAGCAGAAAGTTCAATTACTTTGTCATAAAAACCTGGTATGGTAATGCGCATATTTTCGTCATGCAGACTTGCAATCATTTGAGTGAGCGTATTGATTGGGTTGGCGACACAGCCACCATATAGACCTGAGTGAAGGTCGCGGTTGGGACCAGTTACTTCAACTTCTACGTAACTGAGTCCTCTCAAGCCTGTGGTAATGGAAGGGGTGTCGTTGGCCAACATACCGGTGTCAGATACAAGAATGATATCTGCCTTTAATTTGGTTTTATTTTCTCGAACAAAAATTGCCAAATTAGGACTGCCCACCTCTTCTTCACCTTCGATCATGAGCTTAAGGTTGCATGGAAGTTCTTGAGCCTGAAGCATGGCTTCAACGGCTTTTACGTGCATGAAAAACTGACCCTTGTCGTCGCAAGCACCTCGCGCAAAAATAGCGCCCTCAGGATGAATAGGTGTTTGTTTGATGACAGGTTCAAAGGCTGGTGTATGCCAAAGTTCGAGCGGGTCTGCAGGCTGAACATCGTAGTGGCCATATACTAAAACTGTTGGCAGAGAAGCATTTATGATTTTTTCTGCATATACAATTGGATGCCCCGCCGTTGGAATCACCTCTACTCCATCCAAGCCAATTTCTTTTAAATGAGTGGCTAAATGGGTGGCACAGGCGGCAACATCTTGCTGAAATGAAGGGTCTGCAGATACAGAAGGAATGCGCAATAGTGCAAAAAGTTCAGCCACAAATCTGTCTTTGTGCTGGCCAATAAATTGTTGTGTTTTTTCCATAATAATTCTATACCTCAAAGTTGCGAAAAATCGCGGTGTTTTGCTGCGTCAGAGTTTATATTAATTTTGTAATGCAACTATATTGTCAATTTTGACGTCTAAACGGCAACTTGCGCATATGAAACATTTACTACACCTCGCTTTTATCTTTGCTTTTGGCTCTGTTTTTGGACAATCCATTGGGGTATCAACCACCCAAACTCCACAACAATTAGTAGACAACGTCTTGTTGGGTTTTGGTGTAACTGCTTTTAATGTCACTATCAATGGCAACCCGGCCTTGGCCAATACAGCACAATCTAATGTAGGATATTTTACGAATACAAATCCAGCCTTTCCTATCAATAACGGCCTTATCCTCACAACAGGGAATGCCTCTGCTGCTGTTGGGCCAAATAACAGCAGTAGTTTTACACTCAATAATCCTGCAACAAGCTCGGTGAGTACTGATCCACATCTCAACGATATTGCAGCCGGTAATGTAACAAATGGTGTTGTACTTGAGTTCGACTTCATTCCTGCCGGAGACACCTTGGTTTTTAATTATATGTTTGGTTCCGATGAATACCCTGAGTTTTCACCTTCTTCCTTTAACGATGCCTTTGGTCTTTTCCTTTGGGGTCCTGGAATTACAGGTCCCTATGCATTAGCTGGTTATCCAAATGGTGGCAGCAACATCGCTACTATTCCTGGCGGCATTCCTGTAACTATTAACAACGTAGGAGATGTTTCCAATACACAATACTACGTATTTAATGAAGCAGCCTCCACTTTGACCTACGGCGATGCCATCCAATACGACGGCACCACCACCTTGCTCACTGCCGCGGCAAGTGTTCAGTGTAACCAACTCTATCATATCAAGTTGGCCATCTCTAACGTAGGTGACCAATCCTACGACTCTGGTGTGTTCTTAGAAGCCGGTTCTTTTAGTTCAGCAGCTGTAGACGTTGCTGTTGCAACTGTATCTGGCGACACCACCATCATTGAAGGTTGTACTTACGCTGACTTCATCTTTACACGCCCTCCAGGACAAGTCAATGATACCCTTATTATCAACTATACCATCGGCGGTGTTGCACAACAAGGCATCGACTACAACACGCTTATTAACCCAATTACATTCTTGCCAGGTGAAGACACCGTTATCATCAACCTCACGCCAACACAAGATGGCATCACCGAAGGTTTTGAATCAGTCGTGATTACCGTAGAAATTATCAATCCATGTGGGGATACCATCACCTCGTCAGGAACCATATATATTGGCGAGGGACCTATTATCAATATAACCGGAAACAACCCAACGGTATATTGTGCAGCCGATAGCGTTTGGCTCACAGCAAGTGCCTCTGGCGGCTATGCTCCTTATGATTACGAATGGGAAAATTTAGCTGGGGCCAATCTGGGCACCAACGACTCCATTTCTGTGAGTATTGGCCAAAACGGCACCATGTACTATTTAGTAACCGCTACCGACAACTGTAATTTCACTTCTACAGACACCGTTACCATCACGATGAACCAAACACTGGCTATTGACACCATATATGTTGGGCCTTCTACCTGTGTACCTACAGGTTTTGTGTCGGTGCAAGCCTCAGGTACACAAGGCGTTCCACAATACAACTGGACAGGTCCAGGTCCAAACGGCTTCATTGACGCCTCTGTTTGGCAAAATATTCCTTCTGGTTGGTATTACATTACAATTGAAGACAACGTTTGTACTGTAAGTGACAGCGCATTTGTCGATGTGCTTGACCCGCCAGTTGCAGCATTCAGCGCAAGTGTTACAACCGGTTGTGCACCACTCAGTGTTACCTTCACCAATACAAGTCAGAACGCGAGCGCATTCAGCTGGAACTTTGGCGATGGTCAAACCGGCAGCAGCAATGACCTCAGTGCTCAAAATCATGTGTTCGATGTGCCTTTCGGTACTTATACAGTAACGCTCACAGCCAATCAAGGACCGCAGTGTTCAGATGTTGCAACCGTTACTATTCAGGTAGATGTATGTGGCTGTACAGATCCGCTCGGTACCAACTATAATCCACTGGCTAACGTGAACGACGGTTCTTGTGTCTACCCTACTGGTTGTACAGATCCACTCGCGCTCAACTACGATCCGAATGCGCTTATTGACGACGGCAGCTGTGAGTACGCACGCCCTGTAGTTATTGCGCCAAATGTTTTCAGTCCGAATGCCGACAACAACAACGAAAGTTTCTATTTAGATACTAAAAATGTCATCTCGTTGCAGCTCATTATCTTGAACCGTTGGGGCAACGTGTTGTTCGATGCAAGTTCTGTAGACCTCATCAATAACAATCCTGCCTGGGATGGTAAAATCAATGGCACACCTGCAAGTGAAGGTGTTTACTTCTACAAATATGTTGGAGCTGGCTTGAACAACCAAGAGGTTACGGGTCACGGCTTCTTGCATTTGGTTGACAAAAAATAATGAAAAGGGGGCTTCGGTCCCCTTTTTTATGACACAACATCTGTACATTTGTTTCTATCAATGAAGCAAAATAAAATCATCTGGCTTGTTTTTGTTCTAGCGCTTGGCGGGCTGATCTTTTATTTTGCCACAGCACAACAAAAAAGTGCCAAAGGTGGAAAAGAATTCGGTGGTGTACTCAGAATAAGTTCAAAAAACAAGGAGCTCATTCTTTACCCTCTTGCCGACAACACTTTAGAACACCACCGCGCTCAACAACTTATTTTTGAACCTCTGCTCAAACCCAGCAAAAGCAATCGTGGTTGGGGATATTGTTTGGCAAATAAAATTTCTACCGACACAACGCGCAAAAAGCTCGTCATTCATCTGCGCAAAAATATACACTTCGCCGATAACGCTTGTTTTCGGTTCCGTTCTTCAGAACTCTCCGCAGAGGACGTCGCCTATAGCCTCAGCCTTGCTTGTTCGCAACAAGCAAACATCAAACAAGACCTCATTTTGCCGCAATTGATCTTAGGTGGTGCGGAATTTTACAAGGCAAAAGTAGACCCGCTCAAAAGAAAAGTGCGCGGCATTCATATTATTGATAATTACACTTTAGAACTCACATTAACTGGTGCTTACAACCATGTTTTAAATGTGCTTTCTAGTCCTAGCTTAGGTATTCTGAGTAAACAAGCTGCAAAATACTATGGTAAAGACATTGCAACAAACCCGGTAGGAACGGGTCCGTATGTGTTGGCACAACGAGAGGGAAAACGACTCATTTTTGAGCGAAACGTAGACTATTGGCGCTATGACCAATATGGAAATCAGTTGCCTTATATTGATCAAGTCGAATTGAAGTGTGGAATACAAGGGCAACGTGCGCATCAGCTTTTTTTAAAAAACCAACTCGATTTACTTTTTGATTTACCGATCGACGACCTAAGAGGTGCTTTCGGAACCTTGAGTGATGCTAAATCAGGCAAAAACCCACTTCATGAGGTATATATAAAAAGTGCCGCAACGGTTCATTTTATTCAATTCAATTGCACAAAACCTCCGTTTAACCAGCCAGCAGTTAGAAAGGCTTTTGCTTTGGTAATTGATGCAAATACGATTTGTAACGAGGTCTTAATGGGTGAAGGTCGTCAACTCAATAATCAGTTTATTCCAACAAGCTCTTGGAATAAAAATTCACTAATTTATGCAGACAACAGACCCATAAATGCAAGAATACTTGAAGCAAAGTCTATTCTAAGAAAAGAAGGTTATACCACAATGCGAGCATTCCCTGCTGTAACCTTTTACGTAGGCGGCAAGAAAAACACCCTGGCTTACAAATGGTCAAAAGCCGTGGCTCAAATGCTCGAAAATCAACTAGGGGTTCAAATTTTACTAAAGGAGCAAGTAGCTCCATTAAAAATGACTGAGGCAAGTATGTGGCGAACTGGTTGGGTTGGAGATTATCCGGGCTCAGAATCTTACTTAAGGCTCTTTTACAGCAGGGCTCAGAATCCAATTTACTTTAAAAATGTACTCGTTGACTCCCTTTATCTAGCTTCTGTTTTCGCTGAGAATCTCAACGATAGAAATTGGGCGCAAAAACGCTGTGAAAAAGCAATAATCAATTTACAGGCACTCATACCTATATATACTGAAGACTTTATTGTGCTTCAACAACTCCGGGTGCGTAACTTTAAACTAGATGATTCTGGTTTGTTAGACTACGCCAATTTGTATATCAAAGAGCTTAACTAAGCAGAAAATTTACTTGAGGCTCTCTTCTACCCATGCCTTGCCCCAAAGTTCATATTCGTCGGCAGACCAAAGGGAAGGATAAAAAATACGCTTTTGAAAACGTGGTGGTAAATACTTTTGCCAATTGGTGCCACCAGTAGCTGCAACATCTTTGTCTTGTCGGGCTAAATAACGAACAGCTGATTTATAATGCGCTAGTGGCCAATTGATATTCACGTTGGTGTCGTTTTGGCGCAACACTTCTTTCACGTTTTCATCGGCTTGGTCTTCTTTACTTAGGCGCAAATACACTTGCCATAAATTTTTATCCTTACAACGGTTGCCAAGCGCAATAAATTGGTCCTTATATTTTTTCTCGAACTGAATAAGTGTTAGCGTTTTTTTACCAGTAGCTACTTCTGTAGCCCCCTCTTTCCAATAAATGTGGTCAAATAGTTGTGCGATATCTGTTTGGTTGCGCAGCGCCTCGCGCTGGTCTTTTGCTACTAAATTGATGAAATCTGTACTGTAAATTTCGATTTCTCTGTATTGAGCAGACTGGAAACCTGAAGCGGGCAGCAAACTCATGCGGAATTTTAAAAACTCTTCTCTATCCATTCCATTGATCATGATTTCAAAGCTTTTGATCAAAGCATCAAAATAACGATTGATGCGGGTAACGCGGTCTATGAAATGAGCCTTTGTTGGCGCGGCAATTTGTCCAAGAGCTTCGAATTCACGCAACGCAAGTTTAAAATAGAGTTCTGTGATTTGATGGTACATAATAAAAACCACCTCATCTGGGAACGATGTTTTTGGTTTTTGTAAACTCAAAAGGGTATCGAGTTCTATGTAGTCCCAATAAGTAGTTACCTCGGCATATAAAAGTCCTTCTAAATAGGCATTGAAGTCTTCTCCTAAAGCGGCGTACTTTTCATTTAGTTGGCTGAGTTTCTCTTTGAGTTCGGGTGTGATTTCCATCTTTATATTGCTTGATTTGCTGCTTCGAAATTAAACAAAATTTAAGTGCTCAAAGAATTTTTACTTTTGTAGTACAATTGAAAATTGATGATCAACTACAATCCAAAAAACTGGCTCAACTTTATTTTTTCGTTTCATAAAAGCGACACTGTCCGCATGATGTGGAAAGAACTCGTTTATATCAGTTTACTTTCTATCCTTATCACTTACGTTGAAATGACATTTTTTCCGGAAGCAGATTTCTTGAAAAACTTAACAACTGTTTATTCCCTACTTGGGTTTGTGATCTCGCTACTCTTGGTTTTTCGCACCAACACTGCCTATGACCGTTGGTGGGAAGGCAGAAAAGCATGGGGGGCCTTTGTCAACGATACGAGAAGTTTGAGTTCTAAACTAGGCGCGGTGTCGTTAACACCTGAAGAAAAAAGTACATTTAACAGGCTCATTCCACTTTTTGTTTTTGCTACTAAACAACATTTACGCAATCAAGACCTAAAAGATGAGTCTTCTGCGGTTCTTCAATTAGAAGGTTTGGACCTAAGCGGGCATCAACCTTTGAGAGTCGTCCAATTATTGCGCCTTGAAATCGAAAACTTACTTCAAAAAGAAACGATACATCGAGAATCTTGGCTCGCACTCAATCGCGACCTAGACGCGCTTATTACCTCTTTAGGAATCTGTGAACGCATTAAAAACACACCGATCCCTTTTTCTTATAGCTTGTTTATCAAAAAATTCATTTTTATTTATGTCGTCACGATGCCGTTGGCGTTTGTGCCGTTGTTCGGTTATTTGTCTGCATTTATTTCAACATTCGTGTTTTATGCACTAGTGAGTATGGAATTACTAGCCGAAGAAATTGAAGACCCATTTGGTGCAGACCAAAACGATTTGCCTACAGATCAGTTGTGTTTAACCATTCAAAATAACTGCCAACAAATATTTGGGGTATAAAAAAAGCGCCTTTTGGGCGCTTTCGGAATAAAGGGTTATCTCTTTATTTAGTCTCTTCGTCAAAAATGCGTTTTGGGCGCAATTGTTCGAACAAACCTAAGGTTAGCCAATAAGGAAGGATAAATCCTAATAAAAAGAATAACATCCAAAAGGCCATTCCGCCAATTAAAAGAAACATTACAATACCGAAAGTGCTCATCTTCTATTATTTTTGCAGTTGAATACAGACCAAAATTACACAAATTAATTCATAAACACCAAAAAATGGAATTTCGCATCGAAAAAGATACCATGGGCGAGGTAAAAGTACCTGCTCAACGCTACTGGGGAGCACAAACCGAACGTTCGCGCAACAACTTTAAAATTGGCCCAGAGGGCTCGATGCCAATTGAAGTAATCCATGCTTTTGCTTACCTCAAAAAAGCAGCTGCACACGCCAATCACGAACTTGGCGTTTTGGCCCAAGAGAAAAGAGACCTCATCTCCAAGGTGTGTGATGAAATTTTAACAGGTCAACACAACTCTGAATTTCCTTTAGTGATTTGGCAAACAGGTTCCGGCACACAATCCAACATGAACTGCAATGAAGTGATAGCCAATCGTGGCCACGTTATAAACGGCGGAGACTTATTAGATGAGCAAAAAGTCCTCAACCCGAATGACGACGTCAATAAATCGCAGTCTTCCAACGACACCTACCCTACTGCCATGCACATTGCTGCCTACAAAATGGCGGTCGAGGTAACGCTTCCTGGACTCAAGCACTTGCGCGACATTCTTCAACAAAAAGTGTTGGAATTCAAAGACATCGTCAAAACAGGCCGCACGCACTTCATGGATGCAACCCCACTTACTTTGGGTCAGGAATTTAGTGGTTATGTAGCGCAACTTGATTATTCAATGCGCGCTATCAACAACGCTTTAGTTGTTGTTTCTGAATTGGCACTAGGTGGTACCGCTGTTGGAACCGGATTAAACACACCAAAAGGCTACGACGTGCTCGTGGCTCAAAAAATCGCCGAATTTACAGGACTTCCTTTTGTTACTGCAGCCAACAAATTTGAAGCTCTTGCTGCACATGACGCTATGGTTGAGCTTTCCGGTGCACTCAAAAGAAGCGCTGTTTCGCTCATGAAAATTGCCAACGATATCCGCATGTTGTCTTCTGGGCCTCGATGTGGAATTGGCGAAATTATCATCCCAGACAACGAGCCTGGCTCTTCTATCATGCCAGGTAAAGTAAACCCAACCCAACCAGAAGCGCTTACAATGGTTTGTGCACAAGTAATGGGCAACGACGTCACGGTTGGTATCGCTGGTTCAAACGGTCATTTCGAACTCAATGTATTCAAGCCTGTTATTGCCGCAAATGTATTGCAGTCGGCTCGGCTCATTGGAGACGCTTGTATTTCTTTTGCCGACAATTGCGCAGTTGGCATTCAAGCAAATTTACCAATGGTGAAACAACACCTTGACAACTCTTTAATGCTTGTTACGGCGCTCAACACTAAGATCGGCTATTATAAAGCGGCAGAAATTGCTAAGTACGCACACAAAAACGGCACCACCTTAAAAGAGGCGGCTGTAGGCCTTGGACATGTAAGTGCTGAAGAATACGACCTCATTGTTGATCCATCCAAAATGATTGGTTCGTTAGACTAAATCATATGTGCTTCTTTGTTTTTGACCTGTTTTAAACATAATAATGTTTAATTTTGTACATAAAAAATTTACATGTCAAAAATTAAAGTTGCACACCCGATTGTAGAGCTAGACGGCGATGAAATGACCCGCATTATCTGGAAATTCATCAAGGACAAACTCATTTTACCATACCTTGATCTCGATATTAAATATTACGACCTCGGTATTGAAAAACGCGACGAAACCAACGATCAAATTACTATTGATGCAGCGGAGGCTATCAAAAAATATAAAGTAGGTATCAAATGTGCCACTATTACTCCTGACGAAGCACGCGTTCAAGAATTCAACTTGAAATCCATGTGGAAGTCACCAAATGGCACCATTAGAAACATCCTAGACGGCACTGTTTTTCGCGAGCCTATCGTGATGCAAAACGTACCACGTCTCGTAACAAACTGGACGGCTCCAATTATTGTTGGACGTCATGCTTTCGGCGATCAATATCGCGCAACTGATGCGGTTTTCAAAGGAAAAGGAAAGCTCACCATGACGTTCACGCCTGAAGATGGCGGCGAAACCCAAACTTTTGAAGTCTATAACTTCAAAGGCGACGGCGTCGGAATGGCCATGTACAACACAGACGAATCTATCGCTGGTTTTGCAAGAAGCTGTTTCAATATGGCCCTGACTAAAAAATGGCCCTTGTATCTTTCTACAAAAAACACCATCCTAAAAAAATACGATGGTCGTTTCAAAGATATTTTTGAAGAAATATTCCAAGCTGAATTCAAAACACAGTTCGATGCAGCAGGTATCGTTTACGAACACCGCCTCATTGACGACATGGTGGCTTCTGCCTTAAAATGGAACGGCAATTTTGTATGGGCTTGTAAAAACTACGACGGCGACGTTCAGTCCGACACCGTTGCACAAGGTTTTGGTTCACTCGGCCTTATGACATCTGTACTCATTACACCTGATGGACAAATTATGGAGTCTGAAGCGGCTCACGGAACCGTTACGCGTCACTTCCGAGACCACCAAGCGGGTAAAAAAACATCGACAAATCCTATCGCATCCATTTTTGCCTGGACCCGAGGTTTGGCTTTCCGCGGTAAACTTGACCACAACCAAGAACTCATAGACTTCTGTCTTACACTTGAAAAAGTATGTATTGAAACCGTAGAAAGCGGCATCATGACCAAAGACTTGGCGGTTTGTATTCACGGCAACAAAGTGAACCACGGTGAACACTACGTGTATACCGAAGAATTTTTAGACGCTCTAGATCAAGGATTGAAAGCAAAAATGAATTAATTTAGAGGGGCCTAGGCCCCTTTTTTTATGCGTTTACTTTTTCTTTTTTTGCTGCTGCCAACTTTGGCTTTTACTCAAGGCATTCCCGAAGAATGGCTTGGCTCCTATGAGGGTGTAATGGAAATCTATAACAACAATGGTTTACAACAAAAAATTGGAGTCAACTTCGACTTACAAATCATGGACAGACCTAATTATTGGACCTATAACATGACTTATATCAATCTAAAAGATGGAGAAGTCGCGAGTACCAAAGCCTACAAAATATTTTATGCAGAAGAAACCAAAAAACTTTGGATGGACGAAGGCGATAGTTTACTGATAGAAATGACACATTTAGGTAATTGCTTTTATGACCACTTTGAATTGAGCGGCATGTTTTTCAATTCAATGCTCTGCAAACAAGATGAAAACCTGCTGTTCGAAATTACCGGTGGACAAAAAAAACCAACATATACAAGTCCATACATTAAAGAGGCTGAAAGTTCTGTTGAAACCCTGCATTTCGACTTTCTCCAAAGGGTACTGCTCAAACCTAAAAAATGAAGTATATCAATATTGTTCTCTTTCTGCTTTTAGGTTTATTTTCTTGTAAAACAATTACAATAGAATTACCAGTTCCAGACTTCAAAGTAGTAGCTGAGATAAGCGCTCCAGAACCCTCCTTTCTTTCGTTACAAACTGAATTAGCCCTGAAGCCTTATTTAACAGAAGCCGATAAAAGCCTAGACAAAAAGTTCAACGGGGAGGAAAATCAATGCGAAGGGATCCGCTACAATTACCATTTTGAACGCGACCCGCTTTCTTTTCAATTGAAAGATAAAGAGGTTTTGTGTGATATAGACGGCAAGTTTGACCTAAGTTTGTCTTACTGCCCAGATTGCCAAAATATCTTTGGAGAACCAACATGTATCATTCCGCGCGTTTACGCTTCGTGTGGTGTAGGTGAACCGAAAAGAAAAGTGCACATTTCTTACAAAAGCAAAATTGCAATTAGCGAAAACTTTGAGTTAAAGTCTCAAACTAAACTACATGAATTTACACTAATTGACCCTTGTAAAATCACGGTTTTTAGGTACGACGCAACGCCAACCATTGAAAAAGAAGTGAGAGCCTCCTTGGTACAACTCGAAAAAGAAGTTGATAAGCAATTGGCTTCTGCTCCTATACACCGCACCATGACCGATGTTTGGAAGTCACTTCAAGAACCTATTTTAGTTGAACCTTACGGTTACTTTTATTTGCGGCCGCAGCAAATTGGGATTGAAGACCTGACTTTAAAAAACGAGGGTCAAAAAGCCTATTTTACTACGCAAATGGTTGCCCAACCTTTATTTTCTACAAATGCCGTAGCTTTACCGAAATCGCGCTTACCTAAAAATACGCCTCAGCCAAATGCTACAACCACAAGCATTTTTAATCTGCGGACTGTTGCATCTTATGATTCGATTAACCGCTTTTTGTTGCGCGACTTTGATACACAGCAAATTAAAATCACCGATAAAAAGTACATTAACATAGATAAAGTACAAATTCTTGGGCCTCAAGGAGAGCGCTTGGTGCTATCTGTACAGTTTTCCGGTACAAAAAAAGGAACGCTTTATTTAGTTGTTCAACCTTATATTGATCTGCAACAACACTTAAGAATCCGAGAAGTTGATTATGAATTGCGTACTAAAAGTGTATTGTTGCACTCGGCCAAATGGATGCTGAACTCAAAACTAAAAGAACAACTTACTGCGAACATAGACGTTGATTTAAGCCCTATCCTTACAGAATCAAAAGCCGCCATTGAACAACAAATCAATAGCGAAATAACAAAGGGGGTAAGACTTGAAGGTAAAATAGACGAACTGAGTGTACAGAACCTACTTTTGACGACTGGTTTTTTAGTTGTAGACTTGCGCTTAAGCGGAAGGTTGAAACTAAAAATAGACTGAGCCGTATAAAGGTTCTGTGAAAATTTTACTGGGTGTTTTCTGTATCTTATTCGTCGGCTTGTTATTTGGTCAACGCTCCACTTATAATCATTGTTCAGGAGCTGTATTTGCGCCGGTAGAAGGCAAGTTCACTCTTTCCTTTCTTGGTGCTAAAAAGGACAATCAAATTTGGGTCGTCTTTATTGCACCTAAATCCGGAGAAATTGAGCTAGAAATAACAGCCATTGGTTCGTCTTTGACAGTATCAAAGGGAGTTGTCATAAGAAGTAATGCTGAAATTTGTGATTTAACTGAAAAAAATAATCTAAGCTTAGATAGTATCTCTTTTGAATTAAGGGGAAGTGAAAATGTAAGTTTTCACATAGAAAAAAACCAGTATGCAAGTTTGTGTTTGACAACTAATTCTGGAATAAAGGATGATATAATTTTTAACTGTAAGTTCAAAGCAGACAATACGCAAGAAGAAGAACATGTATTGAACTTAGTTTACGACAAAACTTTACCTACTTATACCCTACTTATCCGTGATGAACAAACATTGACGCCTGTTGCTGGCCGCATTTTTTTACAAGGAAGTGCTGAAGTGAGTGGTTCTTATTACGCTTCCAAATTATGTATGAACCTCAAACAGCCTATTAAAAAGGGCTCTATTAAAATCGATGCGCCTGGGTACTTTCCTGTTGAATTTAAAGAGCGCAGTATTCCTTATAATGGTCAAAAAACAGATACAATACGCTTACATAAATTTGAAGCAGGTGAACTCACCAAACTAGAACAAGTATATTTTAGCGCCGGACTTCCTGAAATTATGGAAGAATCATATGGGCAACTTAATCGATTACGAGATTTGTTAATTCTGAATCCGGGTATTTCAATAGAAATACATGGTCATGTCAACTTAGATGAAAACAGTGCAAAAAAAGCACAGAAATTATCTAAACAGCGCGCTATGATGGTTAAAAAATACCTTGTTCAAAATGGCGTGGCTCCGGATCGCTTGTACCCTATAGGTTTTGGTTCTACAAAACCCGTATATGCTAAACCACAAGATGAAGAACAAAAAGAAGCTAATCGAAGGGTAGAGATTTTAATTCGTAAGAATTAACAAGATATCTTAGCCACACGTGTTGCGTGTCTACCTCCTTCAAAAGCCGTATTTAAAAAACAAGCTACCATTTCTTTTGCTTGGTCTTCTGTAATAAAACGAGCTGGTAAAGAGATGATATTTGCATCGTTGTGTAAGCGTGCCAACTCAGCGATTTCTGTTGTCCAGCACAAAGCGCAACGAATTTCTTGATGTTTATTAGCTGTCATGCTGATGCCATTGCCTGAGCCACAAAGAAGAATACCTAACGTTCCAGGATGAGCGGCTACATGTTCAGCAACAGGATGGGCATAATCAGGGTAATCAATGCTTGCTTCAGAAAAACAACCGTAATCCTTAACTTCGTGACCTAAGGATATTAAGTATTCTATTAGAACTTGTTTTGTTTGAAAACCTGCGTGATCTGCACCTATTGGAATAATCATGTTTTTCTTGTAAAATTAAGTACTATTTTGGGTTTAAACTTATAAACATTAGAAAATTAGAACGCGCTACAATACAGTAAACAGGTTCTATTTATAAACTAAAGTATGTTTGTATTCGTTTATAAGATGTTGAAAACGAATTATAACGTTTTTTGGATTTCTAGTTCTTTTATATAAGCTCAAATGTAGTTGAGATAACAACTATTTTTAAGCTTTCTTTTTACATTGCTTATGAACGTTTTTCAAACTTTATGAAGACTTCAAAAACTATATATTTTTGAACAACGGGGTTAGATTATTAATTGTTTATTAAAATACAAATACTTATTTATCAGTTATTTGTAAATATTTATCAGTTGAAATCATGTTGATAAAACCAGTGTAAACAAGAAAGCAACTAAATACACAAATAATTATACACATATCAACAAGGTTAATAGTAGTAGTAAATTTTTTAGAAATAATTTTAAAAGAAATATATTAATCTAATTAAGAAGCGCTTTAGCTGTTAATTTTGTAGCTAGCAAATGAAGTAGTAGTTTTATCCTATGCAAAATTCATATCATATACTCATTGATCAAATTGATGCTTTTATCAGGAAGTATTATAAAAATCAATTAGTAAGAGGGAGTTTATTGTTTACGTTGTTTTTTCTACTGGCTTTTTTACTAACGAGTTCCTTAGAATTTTTTGGAAAATTTCCTGTTCTTGTTAGAGGTATCCTATTTTTTGGATTCATTGTACTTCAAAGTTATTTATTCATTCGTTTTATAGGTATACCCTTAAGTCGTTTATGGTCTTTCGGTAAAAGGATTTCACATTTACAAGCTGCTGAAATAATTGGTGTATTTTTTCCTGATGTTGCCGATAAATTAAAGAATACCATCCAACTTCAACAAGATCTTAACGACAACTTAGGTAATATCGATCTGATTTCAGCGAGTATTGCACAACGAGCTAAGCACTTGAGTGTTATTTCTTTTGAATCGGCTATTCAATACAAAGCACAACGCCAGTATTTGAAATACCTCATTCCGGTATTAGCTGGTTTTTTAGGTGTAGCGTGGTTTGTGCCACAAATATTAACGCAGGGTTCAGCTAGAGTTTTACAGTATACTAAAGAATTTCAGGAGCCGAATCCATATGAATTTATATTTAGTGAAATACCTAATAATCTAGAAGAAGGTAGTTCTTTTGAACTTTCTGTAAAAGTGAAACCTGCCCCAGGATTCAATAGTTTACCAAAACAATTGTATGTCATACTTGATCAAGGTAAGTTTCTAATGAAACAAGAAAAACGCAATACTTTTTCTTTCAAATTCAATCAATTACAAAAGTCCACTGCTTTTTACCTCACTACCAATGAGTTCAATAGTCCAAAACAATGGTTACGCGTCAATCGCAGGGCATTATTAGGTACGCTGCGCGCTCATTGTATTTTTCCAAAGTACCTCAATAAACCAGATCGTACTTATGAAAACACCGGTGACTTGAACTTACCAGAAGGTACAATAGTGCGTTGGGAAATAGCGACAAAGAATGCTAGTAAATTGCAATTATTGTGGCAAAATACTTCTAAGAAACTAGATCCTATTTACAGTGAATTTACACAAGAATATCGTAGTAGTGGTCGTCAAAAATTAGTACTAACAAACGCACAAACTTCTAAAACAGATACAATAAGCTCAAAGATTGAGGTTCTTAAAGATGCACATCCCTTAATTGAAATTCAAGAAGAACAAGATTCTATTTATGATGGAAGAATGTATTTTCAGGGTACTATCACCGATGATTACGGTCTGAGTAGTTTGAAGTTTGTTTATACAATAGAACAAGCTAATGGTGAAAAGAAAACTCAAAAAGTTGATGTAGAAGCCGTTAAAGGAACATTACAAAAGTTTGATTTTGCCGTAGATTTTAGACGTGAGAAAATAAAGTTAAATGATATAATCACTTATTACTTTGTGGTTTACGATAATGACGGCGTTAATGGACATAAAGCTACAAAGAGCGATTCTCGTACCTATGAACTGCCAAGTTTAGAAGAATTAAACGAGCAGCGCAAAGAAGATCAAAATGAACAAATCAAAGATTTAGAAGATGTCTTTAAGAAAATGCAACAGTTCAATAAAGATGTACAGCAATTAAAGAAAGAAACCAGTCAGTCAAAAACCAATAATTGGAATAAACTCAACAAAGTAGAAAAATTACAACAAGAACAACTACAACTACAACAACAAATTCAAGAGAGTTTGGAAGAAATGAAACAAAGTACAGATCAAAAAAATCAACTTTCTCCTCTTGATGAACAATTATTAGAGAAACAAGCACTTCTAGAAGAATTACTTAAAGAAGTAATGGATGATGAATTAAAGGCCCTTTTAGATCAATTAGAGGCTTTGTTAAAAGAACAAGATAAGGAACAGTCTAAAGATAAATTAGAGCAGCTAGAACAGAGTTCTGAGGATATGAACAAACAATTAGATAGAAGTTTGGAATTACTGAAGAAAATGCAAGTCAATGAACGCATAGATGACCTTGAAAAAGAATTAGATCAACTCGCTAAAGAGCAAGAAGAAATAAAAGAGGAGAGTCAAAATCTTAGTAAGGAAGATCTACTCAAAAAACAAAAAGAACTCAACGAGAAGTTTGAAGAAGTAAAGAAGGAATTAAAAGAGGTTCAAGAATTAAATAAAGATTTAGCAAGACCACTTGACCTAGACATACTCGATGCATTAGAACAGCAAGTATCTGAAGACTTACAAAATGCAGCACAAGAAATTTCTGAGGGTAAATCTAAAAAAGCCAATGAAAAACAAAAATCAGCTGCCGATGGTATGAAGGCTATGTCTTCGCAATTAAATGCAAAGCAGAATCAATCTAATAAGCAGCAACAGGAAGAAGATATGGAAAGCCTGAGAGCTATCCTAGAAGGTCTGATTAATCTAAGTTTTGATCAAGAGAAAACACAAAAACATTTTGTGAAAATCAGTACCAAAGATCCTGTTTATAGAAAGCTAGGAAGACGTCAACAAAGAATCAATGACGATACCAAAATCATCAAAGATAGTTTGTTAGCCCTCGCTAAAAGACAACCTAAAATTGCGACATTTATTGATGCCGAATTGAATGCCATTGCAACACAACAGAAAGCAACAATCGAAGCCATTGACGACCATAAAAAGAAGGATATAGAAAAGCATCAGCAATTAGTCATGACTTCCTATAATAATCTTGCCTTATTGCTCAATGAAGCTTTGCAATCTATGCAGCAACAAATGAATGCAGAAATGCAAGGAAGTGGCAGCTGTGAAAACCCTGGAAAAGGACGACCTAAACCTGGTCAGTCAATGTCTTCGGGTGATATGAAAGAAATGCTTAAGAAGCAGCTAGAGCAAATGCAGAAAGGGTCTAATCCAGGCGGAAATAAACCTGGTTCTAAACCTGGATCGGCACCTGGTAAAGAAGGTGAGGCAGGTCAAGGTTTACCTGGTTTAGGTTCAAAAGAGTTGGCCCGTATGGCTGCAGAGCAAACAGCAATTAGGCAGCGTTTAGAACAACTCAAGCAAGATTTAAATAAAGAAGGAAAAGGCTTAGGAAATCAACTGAATCCTTTATTGAAAGAGCTCGAACAACAAGAGAAAGATTTACTTCTTAAACGTGTGAATCCGCAAACGATTCAAAGACAAAAAGAGATTCTCACACGTTTGTTAGAGAGCGAGAATGCAATCATGAAAAGAGGTTACGAAGAGAAACGAGAAGCACAATCAGCAAAAGATGTAGAAAAAGGTAACCAAATTCGATTTGATGAGTATAAAAGGTCCAAATGGAATGAATTGGAATTGATCAAGTCTATTGATCCTGCTTTACAGTTATACTATAAACAAAGATCAGACGCTTATTTAAACCAGTGATTTCCCGGATTTTTATCTTATGAAAGAAGGTTTTTCTATAGTAACAGAAGTGGTTCTACCATCTGATTATCAGTCACTTATAGACGTTGAAAAGATAGTTGGTAGCGTTTGTGATGAATTTGGTGTACAGGAAGATGCATTTGGAAATGTATTGATAGCTGTGTCTGAAGCGGTAAATAATGCCATTCAACACGGTAATAAGAATAATCCAAATGCCAAGGTTGAAATTAAAGTCGCCAATCAAAACAATATCTTCTGCATACAGGTTAAAGATGAAGGAAATGGATTCTCATATGAAGACCTGCCCGACCCTACGGCACCAGAAAATCTGCTCAAAGACAGTGGTAGAGGTGTGTTTTTAATGAAGAATCTTGCCGACGAAGTAGAGTTTCAGAATACAGGAAGCATAGTAAATCTTTACTTTCATAAATGACGACAATCATTAACCTTGGTGTAAAACTACCATCATTTGTTTCCAAAAGGGATTTAAAGCAAGCTGTAAAGAATCTTGTTTTAAATGAAGGTAAATCTCTTAGAGATTTAAGTATTGTTTTCACTGACGATGATTACTTGTTAGAGGTTAACAAACAATACCTCAACCACGACTACTTTACAGACGTAATTACTTTTGATTATTCTAATCATCCTGAAGTATCAGGTGATATTATGATTTCTTTAGATCGTGTTGAAGACAATGCGCTTTCTATGAATCTTGCTTATGAGCAGGAGTTTTATCGGGTTGTCTTTCATGGTGTGCTTCATTTATGTGGCTACAAAGACAAAAGTAAAGATGATATAGTGATCATGCGCGAGAAAGAGGATTTTTATATTCAAAGGTTTGTTTCACGTGAAACAAACCAATTTTAAAACCTGTTGTTTCACGTGAAACACAAATACAATGTTAGATAAATACGATGTAATTGTAGTTGGTGCTGGACACGCCGGTTGCGAAGCCGCAAATGCCGCTGCACGAATGGGTAGTAAGGTTTTGTTGGTGACAATGAACATGAACACCATTGCACAAATGAGTTGTAATCCAGCAATGGGTGGTGTTGCTAAAGGTCAGATAGTAAGAGAAATCGATGCATTAGGTGGTGGTTCTGGAATTGTAAGTGATAAAAGCGCCTTGCAATTTAGAATGTTGAACAGGTCCAAAGGTCCAGCAATGTGGTCTCCCCGCACACAGAATGACCGCGTCATGTTTTCTTTGGAGTGGCGTTATTTATTAGAACAAAATCCAAATGTAGATTTTTGGCAAGACATGTGTGTAGGTGTTTTAATCGAGCAAAACACAATTGTCGGTGTGCAACTTGCCATGGGAACTAAAGTCTATGGAACAACCGTTGTGCTCACAAATGGCACTTTCTTAAACGGCTTGATACATCTAGGTGAGAAACAATTCGGTGGCGGCAGGGCTGGAGAAAAGGCTGCAACTGGATTAACAGAGTCTTTAGTTGCATTAGGTTTTGAAGCAGGTAGAATGAAAACAGGAACTCCTCCGAGAGTAGATGGTCGGAGTTTAGATTATACCAAAATGGAAGTTCAGGATGGAGATGAAAACCCTTCTAAATTTAGCTATGGCAACACTAGTGCATTAGTTAAACAACTTCCTTGTCATATTACTTATACCAATACGCACACCCACGAATTATTGCGCACTGGTTTTGATCGTTCCCCCATGTTCAATGGCGCAATCAAAAGTAGCGGCCCACGTTATTGTCCAAGTATTGAAGATAAGATTTCGCGCTTTGCCGATAGAGATCGCCATCAAATTTTCGTAGAACCTGAAGGGTGGAATACCGTTGAAATCTATGTAAATGGCTTCAGCACTTCCTTACCAGAAGAGGTCCAGTATGCAGCTTTAAAATCTATACCAGGTTTCGAAAAAGTGAAGATGTTTCGCCCGGGATATGCTATAGAATATGATTATTTCCCTCCAACGCAATTGAAGCACTCCTTAGAAACTAAATTGATTAACAACTTGTTTTTTGCAGGACAAATCAATGGAACAACTGGATACGAAGAAGCAGCTTGTCAAGGATTGATGGCAGGTATAAATGCACATCAAAAGGCTCACGAAAAAGAGCAGTTTATATTAACGAGAAGTGAGGCTTATATAGGTGTTTTAATTGACGACCTCATTACGAAAGGCACAAATGAACCCTATCGCATGTTTACGAGTAGAGCAGAATTTAGAATTTTGCTCAGACAAGACAATGCAGATGAAAGACTAACTCCATTAGGTTTTGAACTAGGATTAGCTAATAGAGAAGCATTGGATAAAGTGGAACGCAAGCAAGTTTTAACCAAACAATTGAAAACAAAATTGCGCGAGATAGGGATCAGTCCAGATGAAGCAAACCCTTTATTAGTTGCAAAAGATTCTGCGCCTATTAACCAACAAGTAAAGGCAAGCTCCCTTATCACTCGTCCACACATTTCTTTGACGGATTTAGTATCAGTAAGCACACAAACAGCGGCCGCTGTGGCGGAAGTACTCAATGAAGAACCATTAGCTGTAGAGCAAACTGAAATCCTATTGAAGTATGAAGGTTATATTGATCGCGAAGAAGAACAAGCTCAAAAACATCAGCGCTTGGAAAATCTTCAACTTTCAAATACCCTAGATTATTTTCAAATTAAAAGCTTGAGCATTGAAGCAAAGGAAAAGCTCTCGAAAATCCAACCGGCAACAATTGGTCAGGCAGCGCGCGTTTCTGGGGTCTCTCCTAGCGATATTTCTGTGTTATTGGTCCATTTAGGGCGTTAAAATCGATTTTAAGGCGTTTTAAAGAGTGTTTTTCAAAGCTTAGGCGAAAACACATTAGACAATAGGAGAAGTGTTGTTAAAACGCGTTTAAAAGAGCGGTTTTTTCAAACAACGAGGCTAATTTCTGCTTTTTTTGTACCTTTATTGCATGTCTAAGCGCTTAGTTCTATTTATTGATAGTGTGCACCCTATATTAGAGGAAAAACTCACACAGGCCGGATTTTTATGTCAACGACATTTTAAAAGCTCTTTTGAAGAACTACAAAATATTTTACCTCAAGCCTACGGTCTTGTTATTCGTTCTCGATTTACCATCGATGGAACTTTTTTAGCTTTTTGTCCAAATCTTGGGTTTATTGCCAGATCAGGGTCTGGTTTAGAAAATATTGATGTTAAACTTTGTGAAACATTGAATATTCGCCTTTATAATTCTCCCGAAGGAAACAGAAACGCAGTTGCTGAGCATGCTTTAGGAATGCTTTTGGGCCTAATGAATAAATTAAATAAGGCTCACCAGGAAGTAAAAAATGGCCTTTGGGACAGAGAAGGAAATAGAGGCGAAGAACTCGATGGAAAAACGATTGGCATCATCGGTTATGGCAATAATGGTGCTGCGTTTGCAAAAAAGTTAAGAGGTTTTGATGTAAGGGTTTTGGCTTACGATAAATATAAATCGGGCTTTGGTGATTATCAGGTGCAAGAATGTACACTTGAAGCATTGCAAGAACAAGCTGATATACTTAGTTTTCATGTGCCACAAAACAAAGAAACAAAGCACTTTTTTAACAATGAATTTTTAGGGCAAATGGCAAAACCATTTTATTTGCTCAATCTGTCGAGGGGTAAGGTTGTTTCAACTGCCGCTTTGGTTCAAGGCTTGAAGTCAGGTCAAATAAAAGGAGCTGGCTTAGATGTACTCGAATACGAGCAAAAAAGTTTTGAATCTTTCTTTGATCAAGAGATGCCAGCTGATTTTCAATATCTAGTTTCCGCAGATAATGTGTGCTTAACACCTCATGTAGGTGGTTGGACAACAGAGAGTTATGTGAAACTTAGTAGTGTTTTAGCCGACAAAATTTTAGCCGACGAACTGGCTTAATCTTCTTGCCAATCATCCATGAAACGGTCGAGTTCGCGACGGTCTTTCTTTGTAGGCTTGCCATCTGTAAGCCTGTAGTTGCGCTGAGCATCTTGGTAAGTCTTAAGTTTTTCAATTTCTTCAGGCAAAGTATGGTCTTGAATGTAATCTTTGACAAGCGGTGCGCCAACACGTTTGTCTAATAAGTCAATAACCTTATACTGAAAGCGCGCACTGTGTTTGAGTAGCACAATGGTTTCTCCTATTTTGACCTCTCGAGATGGTTTCACGTGTGCATCGTTGATCAGGACACGGCCTTTTGCAATGAGATCACTGGCTTGAGAACGCGTTTTACTTAGCCGAACAGCCCAAATATATTTATCCAAGCGGATTTTCATCTCGTACTTTTTTGGGCAGACCGTTGTAAACGAGCTGATATGAATGGTTGATGAGTTCTTTTAGCAGCTGGTCGTCGACGTCATTAAAGAATTGAATGGTATTCCAGTGTTTGTGATTCATATGAAACCCAGGAATGATGGCAGCGTATCTTTCTCGAAGCTCCAGCGCAAAAGTTGGGTCGCATTTGAGGTTTATTCCATTGAAGTCTTCGATATCTACTATCGCAAATATTTTACCGAAGACTTTAAAAACAAGGGTCTTGTTGTCAAATGGGAAACTGTCGGTTGCGCCAACTTTTTGAATACAAAAGAGATGAAGCTCCTCTATATTCATGGCTTTTTAAGCAATAACAGGATTTGGTTTACCTAAGTTTTTCAACATTTTGGTGTGCTCAGAAAGAGCTGCAACAAAAGTATCATAAGAGTGGTAAGGTAAATTATAGTCTTTTGCCGTTTGCTCTACAATTTTAGAAATCTTGCTATAGTGGATATGACAAATTGAAGGGAAGAGGTGGTGCTCCACTTGGTAATTAAGACCTCCTACATACCAAGAAAAAAGCTTGGCTTTTGGCGCAAAATTAGCCGTGTTGTAAAGTTGACTAACCGCCCAATCAGCTTCTACAACACCAGAATTATTTGGCATTGGAAAAGTTGAGGTCGGGACAATGTGTGCAGGTTGAAAAATCATGGCTAAAATAAGACCACAAATGAATTGCATGAGTAAGAAGCCAAGTACGTTTGTAATCCAAGTTGCACCACCAAAATAAATCGGAAGGAATAAAAGAAGACCGGTGTAAATTACTTTAAAGAATATAATTCTAAACATGTGCTGTCCGAAGGTCACGCCTTGTGCTTCAATAAGTCCTTTTTTCTTATAACGGAATGCTTGTTGGTAGTCTTTTGTGAGGTACCAGAAAAGGGTCATCATGCCATAGAAAAACCAAGCATAAAGATGTTGAAATCTATGAATAGAGTGATATTCAGAGTGCGGCGAAAAGCGCAGCGCAAAAAGTGGCGGATCGATGTCTTCGTCGTGGTCGGTAACGTTTGTGTAAGTATGGTGCAATACATTGTGCTGAATGCGCCAATTTCTTGCGCTTCCACCCAAAATAATCATGACATTACTTACAAGTGTGTTTATCCATTCTTTTCTAGAATAAGCACCATGGTTGGCATCGTGCATTACGGATAAACCTACACCAGCCATTCCAAAACCCATAATGACCCATAATCCATAATAGGCGATCATTGGCAATTCTTGCTTAAATAGGAAACCGTAAGGTGTTAGAAACAAGGCGAGTAGCGCAAATGTTTTAAAAACCATTGCTGCGTTAGCAGTTTTAGAGATATTGTTATCCTTGAAATAAGCATTTACTCTAGACTTCAGGGTTTTATAAAACTCTGTGTTGTGTTCTTTAGAGAACTGGACGGGTGCGTAGGCCATTTAGTAAGATTAGACACCAAAGTTAATCAAATATAAAGAAGCAATTTAATTCCTTACATAGATTTCCTTTATGACAAGCCCTGAAGAGCACACAATTTTTTGTAATAACTTTCTTGAGAGATTAATGTTTCATGGTTTCCTCGTTCCACTATTTGCCCTTTGGAAAGCACTATAATTTCGTCTGCATTTTTTACTGTTGACAAACGATGGGCTATTACAAAAGAAGTTCTTTTCTGCATCAGGTTTTCTAGCGCTTGCTGTACAAGGGTTTCCGATGCGGTGTCTAAGGAAGAGGTTGCTTCGTCGAGGATGAGAATTGCTGGGTTTTTATAAACGGCCCGCGCAATTGCAATACGCTGTTTTTGTCCGCCAGATAGTTTATTACCACGTTCTCCCAAAATCGTTTGGTATCCGTTGTCTAGTTCGGAAATAAATTCATGCGCGTTGGCAACTTTTGCTGCTGCCATAATTCTTTCAAGATCTGGGTTTTCGTCTCCAAAAGCGATGTTTTGAGCAGCCGTCATATTGAAGAGGATAGATTCCTGACTCACTACACCAATTAGGCCGCGTAAAGATGTCAAACTAAGTTCTCTTAAATCTATGCCGTCAATTTCAATGGCACCACCAGAAACATCATAAAAGCGCTGCAATAAATCCATAAGTGTAGACTTCCCGCTTCCGGATTCTCCGACAATAGCCACTAAAGAACCTTTTTTAATCCGCCAATTGATATCTTGTAGAACAGGTTGTTCTTGATAAGAAAAACCAACTTGATGAAATGCGATATCTGTATTGAATGCTTGCAGTTGGATACTGTTGGGTTTTTCAGAGATGGTTTCCTGGGCATGCAGTAAGCTGTTGATCCTGTCTTGAGACGCCTGGGCTTTTGTCATGTTGGCCATATTGTTGGAAACACTTTGAATGGGCCTGAGAAATTGGGAGAATACAATGATGTATGTTAAAAACACCTCGCCGGTAAGGCCAATTTCTTCACCGTTTAAAATGAGGAGCCCTCCAAAATAAACTAATGCCAGCAAAACCGTGGCACCAAGTGTTTCATTCACAAGCGGCGAGAGGTCTCGTTTTCTGAAAACACGTGTTGCGAGTTTTTGGTGTTGGTCATTTTTTTGTTGAAATGCTCTAGAAATGAATCCAATAGCATCGAATGCTTTAATGACGCGCACCCCTCCGAGGTGTTCGTCCATGGAGGCATACAGAAACCCGAGTTGTTCTTGTGTTTTATGGGCGGTTCTTTTGAGACTTTTGCCAATTCGGGAAATTACAAACGCAGAAACTGGCAACAAAAGCAGGGAAATTAAGGTGAGTTGCGGACTCATGTATATGAGTGTAATCAGATTGATGAGTATGGCTAACGGCTCTCTGAAAATAAGCTCCAAAAGACTAACAACCGCCACCTCAATTTCGTTGACGTCGCTGTTCATTCGCGCCATGAGGTCGCCTTTTTTTTCATTGCTATGGTAACTAAGCGGGAGTTTGAGTGACTTTTCAAACAGTGCTCCCCTTACATCGCGCACAACAGACATGCGCAATTTGGATTGTGTCCAAACGGCTCCGTAGCGAAAAATATTTTTAAATAAAAACGCTAAAAAAACACTTACACAGACAAACAGCAACGCACCTTTTGGATCTGTTTTCACCAGAATATACATTTCGTAATTGTAGCTGTCTTTTACAAAATCAACAATTCCGGAGAGACCGCCTTGCCATTTGGGAGCACCTACAATACTTAAGGGTTCTTCGGTTCTGAAAATCAACTGCAAAACAGGAACAAACAAGACCAAAGAAAGCAAGTTGAATACAACAAATAGGAAATTGAATAAAATAGTAGCCCAAGCAAGGCCCTTGTATTTAAAGGTGTAGTTGTATATTTCTTTGTAGTAAGACATTGACACAAAGATACATTTTTGTTTAGATGCAGCCCTTCACCACAAGTATTCTTACCTTTGCAATATGAGTTCAATCCGTCAGCAAAAAATTGAAGCCGTTATTCAGGCCGAGCTAGCCGCTTTTTTCCAAAGACAAGCAGGAGAAATTTGTTTAGGAGCTATGGTGTCTGTTACGGTAGTCCGCATCACTTCTGACCTCAGTCTTGCCAGAATTTACCTTAGTATTTTTGCTGGCCCAGACAAACAAGTTGTGTTGGAGAGCATTCAGGCTAATCGCGGCAAAATCCGCCTAGAAGTAGGTAAAAGACTCAAAAATTTGCGCAAAATTCCTGACTTGGTTTTTCACATCGACGATTCTTTAGATTACGCGCTAAAGATCGACGAACTCCTCAAAAAATAAATTATCAGAACAGCGCTTTACATAGCGAAACGGTATCTTTTTAGTCGTTCGAAGCGCTCGATTGTCAGTATTATTTCTAGAATTTCTGTAGTTGGAATTGCTGTGTGCACCGCCGCAATGGTGATACTTCTCTCTGCTTTCAATGGCATTGAAGAAATGATTTCCAAGCTTTATACTTCTTTTGACGCTCCAATTACAATTCAGCACCAAACCAGAAAAACATTTTTTTTGCGCCAAATAGATTTGAACCAGCTGCAAAAAACTAAAGGTGTTCATTCTTACAGTAAAGAGCTAGAAGAACTGGTGGTTTTGCGTAAAAATCAACGCTGGATCAATGCCAATATGCATGCTGTTGATGCTGAGTTTATTCGCCAGGCAAAGGTGAATGCGCATTTGATTAACCATGTGGGGGCACCATTTTTGAACCAAGCAAACTATGTTTTTTTAGGTGCAGACATTTTTTCAAAATTGAAGTTAGGCTTGGGTTCCACCCAAAACAACATCCAAATTTATGCGCCCAAACGCGCCATGCGCATGAAGTTTGGCAAAACACCGTTTCACATTCAGCAAATAGAGGTCGCAGGCGCGCTGAATTACAATCAAGAACTGAATAGCAACGCCTTACTTTGGAATTATGATGCTGCCGCTGAGCTCTTTGGTCAGGAAGGTTCCGCTACACGCCTTCATGTTTATCTGGAGCACAACGCCGATCTTAACGAAGTGATATCGGCACTTAAAGCGCAGCTTGGATCAGATTTTTTGGTGCGCTCACAACTCGAAAAAAACGAGCTCATTTATAAAACGAGTCGGTCTGAAAGGCTTGTTGTCTTTATAATTTTACTCTTTGTTTTTGTTTTAGCTTCGTTCAATTTGATTGCTACACTCACTATGCTCATTCATGAAAAACAAGCCAACTTGCAAATTCTAAAAGCGATCGGCATGACCCAACAAAACCGCTTTCAGATCTTCTTTTTTGAAGGCTTATTGTTGTCGTTTTTAGGGATCCTAATTGGTTTGGTTTTTGGTCTGGTCATTTGCTGGTCGCAGCAATATTTTGGTTGGTTAATTGTGCCAGGAGCGAACGTTCCATTTCCAATTGTCTTTAAGTTGGCAGACTTCTCAAGCATACTATTCGCTTCCAGCGCATTAGCCTTTTTGTTTACGTATTTTCCTGTTCGCTTTTTACTGCGTAGGTCTTAGATTGTTTGCGTTAAAATAATTTTGCGCTTTTCTCGAGCATTTCAAATAAAATCTCGTATATTTGCGCCCGAATTTAAAAGACAAATGATGTCATCAATCAAAGGAAAAATCTCTCAAGTAATCGGCCCAGTTGTGGACGTCCGATTCGAGCGCGGTACTGCGCTACCAAACATTTATGATGCATTGGAAGTATACAAAACTGACGGCACACGCGTCGTTTTGGAAGTTCAAGCTCACGTTGGAGAAAACGCAATTCGCGCCATCTCTATGGACTCCACCGATGGTTTTACACGCGGAATGGAAGTTGTTTCAACTGGTATTCCAATCAAAATGCCTACCGGAGACCGCATCAAAGGCCGCCTATTCAATGTAGTAGGTGAGGCTATCGATGGCATCAACACAATGGACAACGCAGATGGCTTGCCAATCCACAGAGAAGCGCCAAAATTTGATCAATTATCTACAGCTACTGAAATCCTATTTACAGGTATCAAAGTAATCGACCTTATCGAACCATATGCAAAAGGTGGTAAAATTGGTCTTTTTGGTGGTGCAGGAGTAGGAAAAACAGTACTTATCCAAGAATTAATTAATAACATCGCAAAAGGACACGGAGGTTTATCCGTTTTTGCTGGTGTAGGTGAGCGTACCCGCGAAGGAAACGACTTACTTCGCGAGATGTTGGAGTCAGGAATCATCAAATACGGTGACGACTTCATGCACTCAATGGAAGAAGGTGGTTGGGACCTTTCTAAGGTTGACCTCAACGAAATGAAAGAATCTAAAGCAACATTTGTATTTGGTCAAATGAACGAGCCTCCAGGGGCACGTGCTCGTGTAGCGCTTTCAGGTCTTACTATTGCAGAATATTTCCGCGATGGTGACGGCGAAGGACAAGGTAAAGACATCCTTTTCTTCGTAGACAACATCTTCCGCTTTACCCAGGCTGGTTCAGAGGTATCTGCACTACTTGGTCGTATGCCTTCAGCTGTAGGTTACCAACCAACACTTGCTACCGAAATGGGTGCAATGCAAGAGCGCATTACCTCCACAAAAAATGGTTCCATTACTTCGGTTCAAGCGGTATACGTACCTGCCGATGACCTTACCGACCCGGCTCCTGCAAACACCTTTGCTCACTTAGATGCCACAACTGTACTTTCTCGTAAAATTTCCGAATTAGGGATTTATCCTGCGGTTGATCCACTAGACTCAACTTCACGTATCCTTACCCAAGAAATCGTAGGAGAAGAACATTACAACTGTGCTCAACGCGTTAAAATAACATTGCAACGCTACAAAGAACTTCAGGACATCATCGCTATCTTAGGTATGGATGAGCTTTCTGAAGAAGACAAATTGATTGTACACCGCGCACGTCGTGTTCAACGATTCTTATCACAGCCATTCCACGTTGCCGAGCAATTTACCGGTATCCCAGGTGTCCTTGTAGACATCCAAGACACCATCAAAGCTTTCAACGAAATCCTAGATGGTAAATATGACAAGTACCCAGAAGCAGCATTTAACCTTAAAGGTGGAATCGAAGACGTAATTGCTGCCGGTGATAAAATGTTAGCAGAAGCTTAGTCATGATATTAGAAATCATCACACCAGAAGCAAGCCTTTTTAAAGGAGAGGTGAGCAGCGTTAGTCTTCCAGGTCTCGACGGTGTTTTCCAGGTTTTAAATAACCACGCGCCTATTATTTCTTCATTGAGAAAAGGTGAGTTGCGTTTTGAAACAACCACTCCTGTTGAAGCCAATGCAAACCTAGAGGTGTCAGGCACTTCTGTTAGTGTCCAAATCAAAGGCGGTGTGGCTGAACTAAACAACCAAAAATTAATCGTTTTAGCTGAATAAAACGTTCACAACATTACACAAAAAGGGATTGGTTTCACCACTCCCTTTTTTTATGACATTTTCAGCAAAAGTTTGCGTATTTTCGTTTTAACTAAATGAGCACTATTAACAACCTTGATTTACAGAATATTCCACGCCATGTAGCTTTCATAATGGACGGCAATGGGCGTTGGGCTAAAAACAAGGGTCAGCACCGCTTATTTGGGCATGCTGCTGGTGTAGAATCTGTGAAGTCTGTTATTCAAACCGCCCGAGAACTCGGCATCTCTTACCTTACCTTATATGCTTTTTCTACTGAAAACTGGGCGCGCCCAAGTGATGAAGTAGAAGGTTTAATGAATTTATTAGTCGACGCGATCGCAAATGAAGTCGACGAAATGCATGCAAACGGGGTGCGTTTACTTACTATCGGTGATATCCAAGGGCTGCCGGGTAATTGCCATGAGTCTCTATTGTCTGCTATGGACAGAACCAAAGACAACACGGCGCTCACTTTAATATTAGCCCTAAACTATTCAGCCCGACAAGAAATCATCAAAGCGGCTCTTGCAGCTCATCAACTCATGCAAGACGCACAGCTTTCTAGTACTGACTTATCAGAACAAGTTTTTTCGTCCTTGCTGCAAACCAAAGACATTCCCGATCCAGAATTACTCATTCGAACTAGTGGTGAATGCCGCATTAGTAACTTTTTGCTTTGGCAATTGTCTTATACAGAGTTGCTTTTTACAGATACCCATTGGCCAGATTTTCGTCGCGAAGCATTTATTGATGCGATCGCTAATTTTCAGAAGAGAGAAAGGCGTTTTGGAATGGTATCTGAACAAATTCAAACCACTAAATGAATAAAATACTCTTTTTCGTGCTGTTGTTTTGTGCCGGTTATGTACAGGCCCAAACTCCAAATAATTTAGGTGGCCTAGATTTCGATTATGCCAATCCGCAAACTTTTGAAATTGGCCCTGTAAGGGTTATTGGTGCAGACAACTACGACCATCAAGCCATCAAGCTCATCGCAGGGCTCCGCACGGGCCAAAAAATTACTTTACCGAGTCAGCAAATCAACAAAGCTATTCAGAACCTTTGGGCAGAAGGCTTGTTTTCAGACATTGCCATTTATGCTGAAAAAGAGATAGGGGGAATCGTGTATTTAGTCATTGAACTTAGCCCAAGACCAAAGCTCTCTAAGTTTAGATTTGTCGGGGTAAATAAACGTGAAGCTGATAAACTTCGTGAAGAGATTTCACTTTATGCGGGTAAAACAATTACTGAAAACCTCGTTTTTGAGACCAACAACAAAATCAGGGGTTATTACCGCGACAAGGGCTTTTTGCATGCAAAGGTTCAGATTGATCGTCAGATGGATACCCTTATAAACAATTCGGAAATCTTTATCATTAATGTGAATAAAGGCATCAAAATTGGCATTAAAGAAATTGAATTTGTCGGTGTTACTTCCGTGCCTATTTGGAAGTTGCGCATGGCAATGAAAGACACCAAACAAAAAGGCCCGCAGCGTTTGTTCAAGCGTTCTAAATACACAGAAGGCAGTTACGAAACAGACAAAAAAGCTTTACTCGCTAAATTTAATGCCGAAGGTTTGCGCGACGCCGCCATTGTTCGTGACTCCGTCTATATGCTCGACGACAAAAACATGAAAATCCGCATTGAAATCAATGAAGGAGAAAAGTATTATTTTGGCGACATCGAATGGATTGGCAATTCGAAATACCGCTCTAGCTTTTTGGATACCGTTTTAGGTATCAAGCCCGGAGATCTATACAACAAAGATTTATTCAACCAACGCTTATATGGCAATGGCGATGGCCGCGATATCTCATCGCTATATATGGACCGCGGTTATTTGTTTTTCCAAATTTCACCTGTTGAAACTGGCGTCAAGGACAACAAAATTAGTCACCAAGTAAGGTTGATAGAAGGAAAAGAGGCGCACATTGGAGGAGTAACGATTCGCGGCAATACTAAAACCAATGACCACGTTATTTTGCGTGAAATCCGCACCAAACCAGGTGATTTGTTTAACAAGGCAGACATCATGCGTACGCAGCGCGAGTTGGCACAGCTCGGCTTTTTCGATGAGCAAGGTTTTCAGGTGAATCCAAAACCAAACCCCGCAACGGGAACTGTTGACATCGAATATGTTGTTGTTGAAAAATCGAGCGACCAAATTGAGCTTTCGGGTGGTTACGGTGGCGCAGGCCCAAACACTTCAGGACGCATCATTGGAACTCTTGGTTTGTCTTTCAATAATTTTTCTACCAAGAACTTTTTCAAAAAAGATGCCTGGAGCCCATTGCCTGGTGGTGACGGACAAAGACTCACTATCAGGGCGCAATCAACAGGGCGCTTTTATCAGGGTTATAATTTTTCTTTCACCGAACCATGGTTGGGTGGCAAGAAACCAAACTCCCTCACTTTCTACGTAACCAATTCCTCTATTTCATCAAATGGTTTGTTGCGCACCAATCCTGACTACAACGGCATTTCTATTTCAGGAGCTGGTGTGGCCATGGGCCGCCGTAAAAAATGGCCAGATGACTATTTTGTGGCCAATTACGAGCTTTCTTATCAATATTATGATGTACAGGAATATCCATTCTTCCCGTTATTTCAGAATGGCTATGCGAATGACATCTCTTTGAAGTATACTATACAACGCAGTTCAGTGAGCGCGCCAATTTATCCGCAAAACGGCTCCAACTTTACCTTTTCTGCCAAAGCAACGGCACCTTATTCTATGTTTGGTCCAGAAAAAGACTACTCAAGTATGTCGCAGCAAGACCGCTACAAATACTTGGAATATTTCAAACTGAAGTTCACAGGTGAGTGGTATACTCCACTCAGTGCCGACAAAAAACTCGTCTTGATGTCGCGCTTTGGCTTTGGCTACATGGGCGCTTACAACAAGGCGAAAGGTATTACTCCTTTCGACCGCTTTATCATGGGCGGAAGCGGCTTAACCGGAATGGGCGCCAATCAAATTGGTGGTCGTGAAATCATCGCTTTGCGGGGCTATGAAGACCAAACAATTTCTTCAGCTGGAGGTGATCCAATTGTGGCTAAATACACTTTGGAATTGCGCTACCCTATCTCGCTCAATCCGCAAGCAACGTTCTATGCACTTTCTTTCTTGGAGGCAGGTAATACCTATCCGAGCTTTGACAAATTCAATCCGTTTAATGTGAAGCGCACAGCCGGTGTGGGTATCCGCGTATTCTTGCCAATGTTTGGTATGCTTGGTTTAGATTACGGCCTTGGTTTTGACCAACTTGATTCGTGGGCTGATGGTTTGGGAAAAGCGTCTGATCAAGGCGTAAACACCAAGGGGTATTATCCTAAACTTACATTTACAATAGGCATGAACCTCGGAGAATTGTAGCATTAACAATAAATTGGTAACTTCGTCGTTCTAAGCACGCAAATGAAACTCATGAAATACTTCGCGCTACTTATTTTGGTTTTTGGCATGCGATTTGTCAGTGCTCAGACCTACGCTTTTATCGACTCTGATTACATCCTTGAAAATGTACCAGAATACGCCGAAGCAAAAGAACGCCTAGACAAAATGGCTGAGCGTTGGACCAAAGAGATTGAAGACCGCTACGCAACCATCAAAGACCTCAAAAGTAACTTTGACCGCGAAGAGGTGCTCCTTCCAAAAGAGGAAAGAGAAAAAAGAAAAATTGAAATAGATAAACTTGAAAAAGAAGCTATTGACCTCCAAACCCAGCACTTTGGGTCTAACGGCGATTACTTCCAAAAGCGTCAAGAACTGATCAAACCAATTCAAGACCGCGTTTTTACCGCCATGAAAAAGGTGGCAAAAAGAGAGGGTTATGCTTTTGTTTTTGACAAGGCAAACCAAAGTAATTTGCTCTATGCAGAAAAAGAATTCGACATCTCTGATGAGGTACTCGAAGAAATGGGAATAACTAAATAAATATAAAAATGAAAAATGTATTACTCGGTCTGTTTGTTGTCATCGGATTTAGCTCTTTTGCTCAGACCAAAATCGGCCATGTAGACTCACAAAAACTATTGGACACTTTGCCTTCACGCAAAGATGCTATCAGAAAAATTGACTCAATGAAAACTGCGGGCATGGATGAACTCCGTATCATGGACGCTGATTTTCAAAAGGCTTACCAAGATTACATGACCAATCAGGCGAGTAAGTCACCGGCAGAACGTCAAATTATCGAAGGTCGTTTGATGCAAAAACAACAAATGTTAGAGGCAACGCAGGCGTCTTTAGAAGAAGGTTTGCAATTAAGAAGTGAAGAGCTCAATGAGCCTATACTTAAAAATGTTCAGAAAGCTATTGCTATTGTTGCAGAGCGTCAAAAACTAGACTATGTTATTGATGTTACTTCTACTATGTATTCTAAAGGGAACTTAGACATTACTAAAGAAGTTATAGTAGAGTTGCTTTTACTTGATGCGGCCGCGAAAAAATAAAACCGTACTTTTTGAAATTCAAAGGGCAGCCATTGGTTGCCCTTTTTTCGTTAGTTTTGAAACGTGGAAAAGCAAGGTCCAATAGGTGTTTTTGACTCAGGTTACGGTGGTTTGACAGTTTTAGCTGAGCTGCGCAAGAAACTGCCACATCAGGACTTCATTTATTTTGGAGACAACGCAAGGGCGCCCTATGGCAACCGATCATTTGATGTAGTTTATGATTTTACTCTTGAGGCGGTTAAGTTTCTATTTGAACAGGGCTGCCCATTAGTCATTATTGCGTGCAACACCGCTTCTGCAAAAGCCCTCCGTACTATTCAGCAAAAAGACCTGCCCCTAATTGCTCCAAACAACCGCGTTCTTGGTGTTATTCGACCAAGCACGGAAGTGCTCGGAGAACGCACCAAAACGGGCCATGTAGGTGTTTTAGGAACAGCCGGCACCATCGCTTCTGAATCTTTTCCAATAGAGTTGTCTAAATTTGCCCCTGATACAGTAGTGCATCAGCTTGCTTGCCCAATGTGGGTTCCACTTATTGAGAACCAACAACACGAGCATCCGGCTGGCCGACAGTTTATTGCTGAAGATGTTCGGACTATTTTAGCGATGAGTCCGCAAATAGATACCCTATTACTTGCCTGTACACACTACCCTGTTTTGCAGCAACAAATAGAAAATTTGGTTGGTCCGACTATACAAGTTGTGCCACAAGGCCCTATTGTTGCCGAAAAATTAGAAGCTTATTTAATTGCACATCCAGAAATGCAAGCGCGTTTATCAAAAAATAGTGCAGTTGCTTTTTTTACTTCTGAGGCAACAAAGGTCTTCAATGAGCGCGCAACATCTTTTCTGGGTGAGCAAGTAAATGCGCTTCACCATAGCTTTTAGTGCTTCAGTTTTCCTTAATTCTGATCAATTGACTTTTCGGCTCATGCTCGTGAGCAGCGCTTCATTGAGTGCCTTTTGGTGTGCTGGGTGAGCAGCGTAGTAGCGCAGGCTTTTTTCAAATTTAGCACGGGTACAATTGGCTTTTCGAAGCGTTTTGTTGACAGATGTATCCAAAGCTTTCTTGTATTGACTTGGCACACCAAACTTACTTTGGTAATGGGTTTCGATGATTGTAATTTCTTCGACTAGCCTACTCATTTCATCTAGTGGCAGTATGCCAGCGGGCAACTTGTTTTCTGAACAAGCATACAGTAAAAGAAGAAAAAAGAAGAGGGACGGCGTTTTCATCGAGGAATAAAAAGAAGTCGCTTTCCGAGGCTGTTTTCTATGATTTGTCCGTTGTCGTAAACACAATTGCCATTGACGTACGTGCTGTGTATGTGATGTGAAAATTGGTGCCCTTCAAAAGGCGACCAGCCGCATTTATATAGCAGGTTATTTTTGTCAACGGTTGCGCTAAGTGTTGGTGCCACGAGTACTAAATCGGCTGCGTACCCTTCGCGGAGGTAACCACGTTCTTTGATGCGAAATAAGGTAGCAGGTGCATGCGCCATCTTTTCAACGACGAGTTCTATTGTTATTTTTCCTTCCGAAACTTTGTCTAGCATTGCTAACAAAGCGTGCTGAACAAGCGGACCGCCAGAAGGAGCAGCACCATAAACTTGCATTTTTTCTTCGATGGTATGCGGTGCGTGATCAGTTGCAATGACATCTATGCGGTTGTCTAGCAAAGCCTCCCAAATACCTTCACGGTCTATGGCTGTTTTGACAGCAGGATTCCATTTGATAAAGTTGCCTTTGGTGGCGTAGTCAGCATCTGAAAACCATAGGTGGTGTATGCAGGCTTCAGCTGTGATTTTCTTTTGTTCTAGAGGTATGGTGTTCTCGAAGAGTTGTGTTTCTTTTGCTGTTGAAATATGAAGAACGTGTAAACGCGCCCCAAATTTTTGTGCAAGTGCCACGGCTTTTGAAGAAGATAAATAACAAGCTTCTTCGCTGCGGATAAGCGGATGTGCACTTACGGGTATTTGGTCGCCGTATTTTTCTTGAAATGCTGCTAAATTGGCTCTAACGGTAGTTTCGTCTTCACAGTGAGTGGCTATAAGCGCGCCTACACGAGAAAACAAGCCCTCTAAGACACTTTCTTTATCAACAAGCATATTTCCCGTTGATGAACCCATAAATACCTTTATACCGCAAATTTTAGTGGTGTCAGTTTTGAGTACTTCTTCGAGGTTGTCATTAGATGCCCCCATGAAAAAGGAGTAGTTGGCGATTGCGCTTTGGGCAGCAATCTGGTATTTGTCCTCAAGTAATTGTTGGGTGAGCGCGTTAGGTACCGTATTAGGCATTTCCATAAAACTGGTGATGCCTCCGGCGACTGCAGCGCGTGATTCGGTGTAGATGTTGCCTTTGTGAGTCAGACCCGGCTCGCGAAAGTGAACTTGGTCGTCGATGCAACCAGGCAGTATGAGTAGTCCACTTGCATCGATTTCTTGAACAGCTCCTTCGACATTTATTTGTGCTGCAATCTTTTCGATTTTACCGTTGGCAATAAGGAGGTCGGCATTGAATTGTTTGCCTTCGTTGACAATTGTTCCGTTTTTGATCAGTGTTTTCATTTCCATTTCATTTTTCGCATTTGCCAGACGCCAAAAAAAGCTTCTTTAAAGATGCCGGTACTCATTTTTGACTCGCCTACCACCCGATCTACAAATGTTATTGGAATTTCTTTGACTTTGAAGCCAAGTTTGACCGCCGCGTATTTCATACAAATTTGAAAAGCATAACCTTTAAATGGAATGCGATCTAGAGGTATTTGCTCCAGGACTTTGTGGTGATAACACTTAAAACCAGCGGTGGTGTCTTTGATGTTGATCCAGAGGATGAGCCTGACGTATACACTTGCAAAGTAACTCATTAGAATGCGTTTCAAGGGCCAGTTGCTGACTTTACCGCCGCGAATATAACGCGAACCAATAGCGCAGTCGGCGCCATTTTCGCAGGCCTTGACTAAACGCGGCAAATCATTTGGATTGTGCGAAAAATCGCAGTCCATTTCAATGATGTAGGTATAGTCGCGGTCGAGGGCCCATTTAAAACCGTGGATATAGGCGGTGCCTAAACCTAACTTACCCGGCCGCTTTTCTAGAAAAACAGTGGGGTATCTTTCCATGAGGGCTTCTATTTGGGCTGCAGTACCGTCAGGGGAGTTGTCGTCGATAAATAGTATGTGATAACCCTGCTGAAGGTCTGTAACGGCCAAAATCATTTTAGAAATGTTTTCGAGTTCGTTATAGGTAGGAATAATGATGAGGGTTCTAGGGCTGGCCATATCTAATTTGAACGAAATTAACGAAGAAAAGTGACAAAAAAAAACCGCCACATGGGCGGTTCTTAAATAGATGTAGTTAAAGACTATGCTTCTTCTTCTTCTTCTTCGTCATCGGCATCAGCACCTTTAACTGCTCCACGAGCCATTTTGACTGATACAACCACTGCGTTTGCAGGATCTAGGATTGTAACACCAGGAATTTCAATGCTGTTTACACGAATAGACTGACCAATACGAAGTTTGGTGATGTCTAAGGTAATGGCATCTGGTAATGCGCTAGGCAAACCAATACATTGTAATTGGCGGAATACGGTCATGAGTTTACCACCTGCCATTACACCTCGAGATGAACCAGTGATGCGTACAGGAAGTTTAACACGAACCTCTTTGTTTTCGTCGAGTTCGTAGAAATCGACGTGTTGGATGGTGTCTTTAGTTGGGTGTTGTTGCAACTCGCGAATGATACCTACCGCTTTTTTGCCTTCGATGTCGAGAGCAACCTGATAAACCTCAGGAGAAAAAACGATTTTGTCAATTGCTGTTCGCTTTACCGCGAAGTGAGTTTGCTCACCTTGTCCGTAAAGCACACAAGGAACTAAGCCTGCATTGCGCAATGCCGTAGCATCCTTTTTCCCTACGTTCGCTCGGAGCGAACCGCTCAAATGTGCTGTTTTCATGTTATATATTTAATTAAGAGATTACAAAATGTGAACTGATCGATTCGTTGTTGACCAAGCGCTTGATGACGTCTGCGAAGAGGTCGGCAACACTCACCACGCGAATTTTGTCGCTGTGTTTTTGGAGTGGAATGGTGTCTGTAACGATGAGTTCGGTGAGTTTGGAAGCGTTGATGCGCTCAAATGCCGGCCCACTTAATACGGCATGGGTTGTAAAAGCACGAACACTTTTAGCTCCTTTTTCAATGAGTAAGTCAGCGGCTGTCGTGAGCGTGCCTGCTGTGTCGCACATGTCGTCGATGATGACGACGTCTTTACCCATGACATCGCCAATGACGGTCATTTCGGCAATTTCGTTGGCTTTTTTGCGGTGTTTGTGACAAAGTGCTAAACCGCAATTTAGATTTTTAGCATAAGAATTAGCGCGTTTTGCACCACCTGCGTCAGGAGCTGCCACTACTAAATTTTGCTGATCAAGTTTTTCTACTTCTTTGAGGAAAAGGGTTGAAGCAAAGAGGTGGTCTACAGGAACCTCGAAGAAGCCTTGAATTTGGTCTGCGTGGAGGTCCATGGTCATGACGCGGTCTACGCCTGCAGCCATGAGCATGTTAGCGACAAGTTTGGCGCCAATTGCTACCCTTGGTTTGTCTTTGCGGTCTTGACGCGCAAAACCAAAATAAGGAATAACAGCGATGATTTTTCTTGCAGAAGCGCGTCTAGCTGCGTCGACCAGCAATAAAAGTTCAAAAAGGTTTTCGGTAGGGGGCATGGTAGACTGCACGAGGAAAACATCTTGGCCTCTTACAGTTTCTTCAAAGGATGGTTGGAATTCCCCATCGGAAAAAACACTAACATTGACGTCACCAAGAGATGATCCAAATGATTTAGCAATGTTGGCTGCGAGTTGTTCGGAAGCCCTGCCTGCAAAGATTTTTACGCCCACGATACTTAAAATTGGATGCAAAGGTAAGGAATTAAGAACTAATTTTGTAATACAATGAGTCAAAAGCTACAATATTCCTTGTTCAAACGCCTTTTCGCATTTGCCAAGCCCTATAAAAAATACCTGGTTGTAGCTGTAAGCGCAACAATTTTGTTAGCTGCGCTATCGCCTTCAAGACCATACGTTATTGGTCAACTCATTGACCGCTACCTTTTAAAAGCAAAAGACCCCAACATGTTGTTGCTGGGCTCCTTACTCGTTTTAGTTATGCTTTTGCTAGAGGCAGTGCTTCAAGTCGTAGGAACCTATTTTTCAAATTTGCTTGCCCAGTCTGTGATTCGCGATCTGCGTCAAAAAGTCATTCGTCATTTTATGCAGCTGCGCGTGTCTTATTTTGATAAAAATCCAGTTGGCGCCATGGTGACACGCGTTGTTTCTGACATGGAAGCAATTACAGAGGTGTTCTCTTCCGGCATGATGGATATCGCTGCCGACCTACTATCATTGGTGCTGATTATAACATTCATGTTCCTAACAGATTGGCAACTTGCGTTAATGACACTTTTGCCTGTGCCCATTCTGATTTTCGCCACGCGCATTTTCGCCCGCGCCATGAAGTCGTCGTTTCAGCAAGAAAGACAGGCCGTCACCAAACTCAATACTTTTGTTCAGGAAAGGCTCACAGGCATGAGCTTAGTTCAGTTATTTAATCGACAGGAACAAGAAGCAGGTCATTTTAATCAGATCAATTCGGAACACAGAGCGGCGCATATCAAAGCCGTTTGGGCCAATTCAATTTTTTTCCCGGTTGTAGAGTTACTTAGCTCTTTGTCAATCGCTGCCTTGCTTGTGTGGGGAGCATTGCAAGCTGAAGGTAAAACAGATGCCGAAATTCAGAACATGTTTGGTGAATTATTTGCTTTTGTGTTTTGGATCAGTCAATTGTATCGTCCTATTCGCATGTTGGCAGATAAATTCAACATCTTACAGCGCGGAACTGTCAGGGCTGAGCGCATTTTTGCTGTTCTCGACGAACAAACCGATGTTCAGGATAAGGGCAGTCTCACTAAAGTAGATTTCAATCAAAATTTACGCTTCAAAAATGTTAGTTTCTCCTATGTTGCTGACCAACCCGTTATTTCAGATCTTAATTTAGAAATCACCTACGGCCAAACCGTTGCAATTGTAGGCGCTACAGGTTCTGGAAAAACAACGTTGGTTAATTTATTGGGTCGATTTTACGAGCATCAAGTGGGCCAAATTTTAATAGGAGAGGTGCCTATTGAGTCAATCGAATTACAAACATTGCGAAAGAACATTGCGATTGTGCTGCAGGATGTCTTTCTTTTCTCTGACACTGTTTTTAACAATATCACCTTAGGTGACCCTTCCATTACCCTTGACCAGGTGATCAAAGCCGCTAAAGAAGTTGGCGCTCACGAATTTATCAGCGCGCTTCCCGAACAATATGCGCACAAAATCGGTGAAAGAGGCGGCACACTTTCTACGGGGCAGCGCCAGCTCTTGTCATTTATTAGGGCCTACGTTTACCAACCTTCTCTGTTGATACTCGATGAAGCCACATCAAGTGTTGACAGCGAAAGCGAGCTCTTAATACAGCGCGCTACTGAAAAACTTACAGCCGGCAGAACCTCAATTGTAATTGCGCATCGCTTGTCAACAATTCGCCAGGCCGACCGTATCATTGTAATGGAAAAAGGCCGCATTATTGAACAAGGCACCCATGAAGAATTACTTGCTTTGGGTGGCCATTACAAAAACTTGTCCGATAGACAATATTTCAATCAGGAAGCATGAAACGTTTCAAAATAGGCGGAGTCCCAGAACATTTTAACCTCCCGTGGCGCCTAGCCATTGAAGAAGGCAAGTTCAAAGCGGCAGGAATTGAACTCCATTGGTCAGACATGACCGGCGGAACGGGTCAAATGATAAAAGGGCTGCAAGCCGGATCATTAGATATAGCCGTTCTTTTAACAGAAGGAATAACTCGTGCAATTTTAAAAGGTCTTGATGCTAAAATTATCGCTGTTTATGTGCAAAGTCCTTTATGCTGGGGAATTCACGTTCCAGCTAATCAGTCTATTCATGAGTTAAAAGACCTTGATGGTGCCACTTTTGCTATTTCACGAGAGGGCTCAGGTTCTCATTTAATGAGTTTTGTACTTGCCCAACGCGAAGGTTGGGAGTCAAGTTCGTTGTCATTTGATGTGGTTGGCGATGTATATGGCGGGCTTTGGGCGCTAAGTCACGGAGAGGCTCAGGGCTTTCTTTGGGAAAAATATACTACCCAACCATTTGTAGATCAAGCCAAGTGCAAGCGCATCGGTGAAGTTTATACCCCATGGCCTTGTTTTGTCATCGCTGTTAGAAACGAAGTGTTGGCGTCTGACCAAGCACTATTAAAGGTGGTTTTATCAATAGTCCAGGAGCGCGCGTCGCAACTCAAGCAAGCAGCCGATTCACCTGAAGTACTTGCTTGGCGCTATGCATTAAAAAAGGACGAAGTAGCATCTTGGTTAAGCGAGACAGAATGGTCTAATTCGCCAACTATGGATGCAGCTCAACTTAAAAATACAGTTGAAACGCTGCTCGAATTGGAATTAATTAGTGCAGAAGAAGCATCGGATTGGCCAACGAAATTGCTCGGATGAAGCACGCATTAGGGTTCTTCTATCTTTTCTTTTCTTCTTTTGGCCTAGCACAAGGCCTAAATTTGGGCACCACCACTTATTCGCCAATTTTAGTAGCCAACTTGAGTAGTCCATACAATGAAACTTCGGGTTTGGTATATACAAATGACACGATTTTTTCAATTAATGACAGTGGAAACACTCCTACAATTCATGCATTGCGCGCCTCAGACGGCACTCATGTGCATAGTTGGGCGGTATCAAATGCACAGAATCTAGATTGGGAAGCGTTGACGCAAAGCCCATCACATTTGTTTGTGGCTGATGTTGGTAATAATATGGGTAACCGTACATCCTTAGCAATTTATAGTATTCCAAAAGTGGAGTTAAACACAAATAGTACAATCCTTTTGGCGCAAAAGCAAACGTTTAGATTTGGCGACCAGCCAAGCACGGGTTTACAGTTAAATGCCCATAATTACGATTGTGAGGCCTTGTTTTACTGGCAAGACTCCCTGCATTTATTTTCTAAAAATTGGGAAAATCTATGGACAAGGCATTATGTGTTACCTCTTTCTTGGCAAGACACCTTGGTGGCTTATCCGACTGATTCATTTGAAGTAAATGGTTTGATAACTGATGCAGCAATAGACGCAAGCAATAGTGTTTTCTATTTGTTGGGTTACAAAAAAGAGCTGAGCGGCCTATACAGCTCGTTTATGTATCGTTTTTTGAATCAAAACAATTTGTTTTTAGCTTCTGATTATCAACGTATCGAGCTGGGTTCGACCTTGAATTTAGCTCAAACAGAAGGTATTTGTGTAGCAGATTCGGCAAAAGGATTTATAAGTGGTGAACAAATTGTATCTGTCTTTACTATTGCGCCAAAACTACATTCCTTTAACTTTACAAACCTAGCAGCTGTCTCAAATGGGAAGAACCCAACAATTTATTTTCATATCCATACATTATATCTTCCTCAGGAGTTTTTGTCTGAATTTCAGCTTTTGGATACAAGCGGTAGAATAGCTATCGATTGGCAATTTGATAAAAACCATCAAGATTTATCCAAATTAACGCCGGGTACCTATTTTTTGATAGGCCCTCATTATCACCGTACCTGGGTGAAAACCAACTAAATAATATGATACTTGTTCTTTACGTATCTACGCATGCTCAGTAACTGAGGTGTTTTGTTCATTTACTTGTGATCAAATTTGCAATTGAATTATATTCATAGAACTAAACTTTGCAGTATGATTCCACTTATACCTCAATTCGACAATAATTTTTGGTGGGCAGTTGGAGCGGTGATAGCTATTGCTAGCATTATTTTTGCTGTTTTTTTAATGGACCGCAAAAATTAAAAGCTTTTCAATGCGCGCTGAACGTCTTGATCATGGTTATTCATGACTTGATAATAGCCGTTCTCTAAGAAAAGATGTCTGGCAATTTCTGCCTTTAGCAACTGCTTTATAGTTTCTTTACTGTGTAAAAACTCGTTGCGCTGCAAACGCACTTCAAATTCTTTAGTAGCAAAGCTTGTAAATTTATTTAGGAGTTGGTCTGTGACTTGAAATTGAGTCAGGAATTGTTGGAGGCTATAATTCAGGTTGGCCTGATTGAGGTAGTCGAAAGCAAAAGCATTAAATACACCGCTCCACTGCAATTCTGAAAGATACAATGAGGTCCCTGAGGTATCGCCGGCAATGAATACGTCTGGCATAATGCCTCCTCCGCCGTAAACTGTACGGCCTTTCCGCGTTTTGTATTTGAGTGAATCTACAAAAATGCTGGAATCGGGTTTAAAGTATTCTTCGGCATACGCCTTTTGCTCCTCTGCGCGATAGGCATCGTAGCCTTTTTTGTAAGGTCTTTGAATGGATCGGCCTGACGGAGTGTAGTAGCGCGCAACAGTAATGCGTAGGTTGCTGCCGTCTTTTAGGCGTTTGTCTTGTTGAATGAGCCCTTTGCCATAAGATCTGCGACCTACAATTTTTGCGCGGTCGTTGTCTTGTAAAGCGCCTGCGAGGATTTCACTGGCCGAGGCTGATTGCGCGTCTATGAGCACCACCACCTTCGTTTTTTCGAGGATACCTGCGGAGCTTGCATAATGTTTCTTCTCTTCACTGTGCTGACCTTTCGAACTTAAGATGAGGTAGCCGTCTGGAAGAAATTCGTCGGCAATTTGAATGGCCGCATCCATGGTTCCACCGCCGTTGCCGCGCAAGTCGAGCAGAAGTTTAGTCATTCCTTTGGCTTTCAGTTTCTGCGCTGCAATATGGAATTCTTGTGCGGTTGGCAGCGAAAATTGTGCAATTTGTATGTAGCCTGTTTGCTTGTCAATCATGTAATAAGCAGGAACAGTTGCTATTGGAATAGTGTTGCGCACCAAAGTTTTTTGAAGTTTTTTACCCTTACGGATGAGAGTTACCTTCACTTGTGTATTTGGCGCTCCTTTGAGACGCGCCATTACTTTTTCATTGCTGATAGATTTACCAGTAGAAGGTTTTCCATCAATTGCAACGATGCGGTCTCCGCGTTTTAAACCCCCTGAGAAGGCCGGAGAGAGCGCATTGACGTGTGTGACGCATATTGTGTCACGAAAGAGCAAGAAACGCACACCGATGCCTCCAAAAGCAGCATTTGTTTGTTCGTCTAAGAACTTGAGGTCTTTTGCTGAAATATAGTTACTGTGCGGGTCGAGTTTGTGAAGCATTTCGGAAATCGTCTTTTCGAAGATTTCTTCTTTGTTGATTTTATCAACGTATTGTTCGTCGAGCACTTGAAAGATTTGTTCTAGTTTTTGTAATTCTTTGCTAGAATTACTAGAACCGCTGAAAAGTCCACTGCCGATCCAGATGCCTAATGCACCGATGGAAGTGAGTAAAATGGGTAGCCAATAGAGTGGTTTTGGGCCTTCTTCAGACATCGTCTATATTTTCAATTTGTGATACTTCTAAGCCAGCAGATTTAAGAAATTCCACCCCGGAAAGGTCTTTGTAGGCCTCGCGATAAACCAAGCGTTTGATGCCGGATTGCAAGACGAGTTTGCTACAGTCTTTACAAGGTGAATGGGTTAGGTAAAGTGTGGCGTCTTTACAATTATTGGTTGAGCGCGCTACTTTAAGAATGGCGTTTGCCTCGGCGTGTAAAACATACCAATGGGTTTGGTTGTGCTCATCTTCGCAGCAGTTGTCAAAGCCAGCAGGGGTGCCGTTATAGCCATCAGAAATAATGATGGCATCTTTAACGATAATGGCGCCAACTTGTTTTCTTGTGCAATGCGAGAGGAGGGCCCAACTTGCGGCTAAACGCAAATAGGCTTTGTCGTAACGGATTTGTTTTAGGTCGAGGTTATGCGCCATGTCTGATATGACCACCGAGGTAGCCTGTAAATGCAAATAGAATAAACGCGACAATACCAACGACGAGTGCAAAAAGTTCGATTTTTTTGGTGCTCTCCCACTTAGCGCGTTCGGCCCAAAGCCCGATGATTGCTGTGGCGGTCAATAAAAATATAAAGAAAAGCGAGTTTTCTGCCATTTCTTCATGAATATGAATCACTTTGTGAGATATACCACGCACATGTTCGATGCTTTCTTCAGCTGGCTCACCTGTAAAGTAGGCAACTATGCCGCCAATGCCACTAATGATAAGTATAATATAGGCACTAAACGTGGTGTTTAAATTCGGTTTGAGAAGTGCAACAACTAATAAAAGAATACCGAAAAGAGATCCGAGTATTGGAAAGTGATTGCTAAGTAAGTGCAGGTAGGCCATGGTTTGAAATTTTATGTTTAACGAAAGTTACACAAAAATCAGTGACCATAGTAAGGAGAGATCATTAAATAGACCACAACACCGGTAATTGCAACATATAACCAGATTGGAAATGCGAATTTGGCCCATTTTTTATGCTTTTGGTAATTGCCTTCCCAAGCGTGGAGGTAGGTAAAAAGAACAACTGGGATAACGGCTACACTTAAGAAAATGTGTGATACGAGAATGGTATAATATAAAGCCTTCATTGAGCCACCGTATGGAGTAGAGTCAGAAGTCATGTGGTAAGCTACATAACAAAGTAGGAATAACACACTAAGCCCTAATGCAACTTGGATGGTTTTTTGGTGTAAGGCGACCTTGCCGTTTTTAATGAAAGTAAGTGCTAAAATGAGTAAAACAGCAGTAATACCATTGATTGTAGCATAAATTGGTGGCAGAAATGAGAAGTCAACACCTTCTACTTTAATGCCAAAAAGTGCCGCAACGGCAATGGGTATAACAATAGAAACAGCAACAATCCACTTGCGTAGGTTTGTTTTATTGGGCGTCGAATTTGTATTCATAGGTGAAAAGTGTTTTGGTGTCATTTATTAACCGTTGAAATTCTTTTTTGTTGACGCTGAGATCTGGTTGTACAACCTCGTAAACGCCACGCACGTATCCTTTTTTGTCCACGAGTGTAAATGCCCCAGAATGGGCATAGCCGCCCAAAGCTTCTTCTTCGCGTCCAGCAAAAATAAGAAAGTGTTCGATACCCAATTGGTGTGTAAACGCTTCGTTGCCGCTTAGAAAACTCCAATTCGGATTATCGATGCCTAATTTGCGTTTATGGGCCTTGAGAACGCTGGGTTTGTCGTTGGCGGGATCAATAGTAAAAGAAAGGTATTGGATTTCTTTTTGATAGGCTTCTAACGCCTTTTCTACGTTTTTGAGCTGTGTATTCATGATAGGGCAAATACTAGGGCAGCTGGCAAAAAAGAATTCGCTGATCCATACTTTTCCTGCAAAGGTTTTATTGGTTACCAATACGGAATCTTCATTGAAGAAGGTAAAACTTGGAATGCGCTGATAGATGGTGTCTGTGGTAGTTTTACCGTTGTGTTGACGGTAAGAAACATCGTAGTTCCCTAAGTAGGGAAGGCGTCTTTGGCTTGTTTCTGTGCAGGAAAACGCCAGTATGAGACAAATGAAAACCCAGTTAATTTTGTTTTTTAGCACGTTCCTTATCGTATTGTTTGATCAAAAGCGCGAGGTGCTCTTTCATTTTACGAATCATGCCTTCAGTATGGCCGTTGAGCACCATTCTTAAGTGGTTTTGTTTGTCGAGCAGTAAAATTAGTTCGTTGTATGAGATACCGCCAAAGTATTTTTTATCCTTGACAATTAGTTTTTGCCCGTTGTTAGTGAGGTTGTAGAATGTTTTTGGATCGGCATTGACGAGTTGCCATAGCTCTGGGTCGTATCCTTCTACACGACTGCGCAACATGTCTTGAATGTCAAGTAATTGTTCTTCTGAAACTGGGTTGCCGAGAGAATCGACAACAATAGAAAGTAGGCGCACCTGTTTGAGTTTTTTGCGCTTATTGGTGCGTAAATCTTTGTAAAGATTTTGGGTGAGCGGAAAGAAAGCTAGCCCACAATTGTGCGGACAACTTGTTTGAAGTGTGGTTACAAGAACAATTTGGTCTTTGTAATCTTGGAGCGTTAGTTCTTGTTTGCCTTTGTGGTTGTAAACAGAAAAGGTTGGTGTTTTCACCAACCCGTAATCTGCTAATTTTTTAAATCGGTGGTCGCAACCACGCGTAGCCATGAAAATTAAAAAAAGCGCTGGCCCAAAGACAAGAGATAGTGCTAATATGGATCTCTTTTTACTGCGGGTGGCGGTTTTATCTTCCATGAATTATTGCCACATAGTTTCCCAAACCTTGCCAACAGCTGTACCTTCCCAGAGGGCAATGAAAATGAGGTACAAAACAAAAATAAAATAAGGAATGAGGATCACGTTGCGCAAATATTTGCGTTCGTCTCCGAGGTGCATAAAAACCATAACGATGTAGCCAGCTTTAAGAAGCGTGAGCAAAATAAAGATGATTTTTACGGTGGTCCACCAATCAGAAGATTGTTTGATACTTGCACCGATGAAAACCTCGATGACGGTAATCAAAGTCAAAAGAATGGTGACTTTGTAGATTTTGCTGCGGATTTCTTTTCCTTTAGCTTCGTCGTGGTGTCCGTGAAGGGAATATTCTATGAGGTCGTCTCTTTCCATGATGTGTGTAGTTTAAGAGAATTACAATAAATAAAAGAAGGTAAATACAAAGACCCAAACAAGGTCAACGAAGTGCCAGTACAAACCAGTTTTTTCAACCATTTCGTAGTGACCGCGTTTGTGGTAGGTTCCGGATAGAACACCAAGTAAAATGAGGATATTGATGACAACTCCTGAGAATACGTGGAAACCGTGGAAACCTGTAATGAAGAAGAAGAACTGCGCGTATTGTTGTGGGCCGTATTCGTTTTGTTTCATGTTAGCACCGTAGATGACGCGGTTTTTTTCTCCAGCATAAAGCGACTCATAGTAAAGCTGCTCAGCTTTTTTCCCTGTGATCTCTTTGCCACCAACTTGGTAAAGCTTTCCGCTTTTTTTGATGATGAGCTTCATGTCGTGGTCTTTTGCTTTGTTGATTTTAGCAACAGAACCATCGGCTAAATGAATTTTACCGGCTTTTAAATGACCTTTTTCAGCAGCATGTTGGAATTGGTGCATGAGGTCTTCTTTGATAACAGCACCTACTTTGTGTTTTTTACCGGCTTCAAGAACTGTAAAACTGTTGATTTCACCGAAATGACCTTTAACAATAGCTACAGAACCATCGGAAAGTTCGATTTTACCGAATTCTGAACCATGAATGAAGTGAGACCATTCCCAAGCCTGTGAACCTAAAAAGAAGAAACCACCGATGACGGTAGCGATCATCCATTTGGTAACTCCTTTGCGGTCCATGCGGTGACCAGCTTCAACAGCTAATACCATGGTAACCGAAGATACGATGAGAATAAAAGTCATGAGGGCCACATAAAGTAGCGGATAACCATGACCTAAGAAAGGCATGGAGTTAAAGGTTTCTTCACCAATCGGCCAAGCATCTTGGGCGTTGTGGCGTGTAAAGCCATAAGCAATTAATAAACCGCTGAAAGTGAGTGCATCCGATACAAGGAAGAACCACATCATTAGTTTGCCATAACTTGTTTGGAAAGGGGATTCTTTACCACCCCATAGTGTTTTGGCGTCTAGTTGTGCAGAATGTCCAGCCATTTTAAGAGAAATTTTTGTGCAAGTTTAGTGAATAAAAATCAAAAAGACGAGTAAATACAGCCACAAAAGCCCTAAAAAGTGCCAGAAGATACTGCTCAATCTGAGTGACAATGTGTTTTGAGAATTAAACTTACCTGAAAATGAGGCAATTGCAACCTTCATAAGGTAAAGCAAGGCAATGAGCACGTGCAATAGATGTACAAACGTGATTAAGTAAAGAAATGCCGAAGCGGAATCGGCAGCTTGCATGGCGCTTAATTGCATATGCGGTTTTAAGGCGGTGCCGTTGTACAGGAGTTGGCGGTTTTGGTAATCGAGGGCTTTTCCGCTGTAAAAGATAGTGAAGTCTTTGCCGTAAGAGCCATGGGCAAAGAAATCGCCGCGTTTGTCTCGAATGTTAATAGCAAGATCGCTCAAACGAATTCCGTCAGAGTAAGTGAGTTGGGTGCTGTCGTTGGCAAACAATTGTTTGTCTTTGATCAGGACCGGACTGCCCATGTAAAATAGTTCAATTTGTGAATTCGGCTTTTTGATACGAATTGGCGCATTGCGGTCGATTTTTTCAAATGGTTTGAAAAATGACTGAATTTTCTTGAAGTCTGAATTGGCAATTGGCTTGCCGTTGATGAGGTATTCGTTGCCATCTACAGCGACGAGATTGCCTTTATATTTAATTTCGTAATAATCTCCATAGCGACCGTTTGTAACAAGTATGTCGTTGACGGGATTTAAGCCTTTATCGACGAGCTCACCGTAACCTTGGAATTGATAATAAAGGAAGGCTGCCCCAAAGAGTAGTGTGGCGGCCATTGCACCTTTCAATTGGCCTTGCTTGTCTTTTTTGGCACCTTGAATAGCCAACCAGAAACTCAAGGAGCTGAGCGCAATAAAAAGTGTACTGAGGTAAAAACCAGTTGGCATTGGATATTTCAGCCAAAAGGATTTGCCCATAGATACGTAGTAGCCAGAGGTAAGGCCGGCAAATAGCATGATAATGCTGAAAATCCCGACGTATACGAGATTTTTTTTCATTTTTTCCCTGACTTCAGGTTTTAGTTCTTGTTCGTAATTCATGACAGTGTTTTTAATAAGTCAATAAAGCGATCGGATCGGTCAAAAACATAAATGAATTGGATGATCGGTAAGTAAACAAACGAAGCGAACATGAGTTTACGCGCATCGGAAGTTTCGCAACTATGATAGAGTTTATAAGACAAATAAAAGAACCAAATGCCCATGATGCTGGCTGCAATAAGGGTAATATAGCCGGTCCAGCCGAGAATCCAGGGCATAAGGCTAAAAGGGATGAGCGCAAGGGAATAGGCCATGATTTGAAAGGCGGAAGCTTTGTCTTTGCCAGTTTTGGATGGGAGCAAGGAGAATCCGGCTTTTTTGTAGTCGTCGTAGAGTACCCATGCAATGGCCCAGAAGTGCGGAAATTGCCAGGTGAATTGTACAAAGAACAGGATTCCGGGTACAAATCCGAATGCATCGGTAGCAGCAATGGCGCCTAAAAACGGCGGAATGGCACCTGGAAAAGCACCAACAAATACTGCCCACGGGGTAATTTGTTTGAGCGGTGTATAAACAAAGACATAACTCGCAAATGCGAGAACACCAAGCAGGGCACTTTTGGGATTGATAAGGTAGAGTAAATACGTACCAACTAAAAGAAATAATACGACTACAATGTAGGCTTCTTTGAGTTGCATTTGGCCCGTAGGTAACGGCCTGCGGTTGGTGCGGTTCATGATTTGATCGAGGTCGCGTTCCCAAATTTGGTTGGCGCCGTTGGATGCGCCGGTTACGAGCGTTCCGCCTAGCATGAGGTAGGTAATCTCGAGCCAATCTTGACCTCCAGCAAATAAATAACCTGTTAGTGCAGATAAGATGACTAAAAATGAAAGTCTGAACTTGGTGAAAACCAAGTAGGTTTTAAATTTGGTTGGTGGCTTTTGGATGGCTTCTGACATTGCTACAAAATTACGTCAAATAGGCCTTGCAAAACTGCTAAAACCAACCAAATTAAGAGAAAAACCAACCCAAAACCAAGGAATAAGGCGCCAAGTGTATCTATGAGTAAACCGCCGATTAGAAATAAGATCAAACCAACAAATATGAAAACCACGCCAACCACTCCAAATGAACGCCCAACACTGCCAAAAACACCTTTTGAAGGGGGTGTAAGATTTTTGCTGGCAGTAACGTGGGATTTGGGATGATCGTATTGGAGTTTGATTTTTGGTTTTACTGAATTGTTTTGGTAAGTTGTGGTAGAATTCTGGACTGTTTGAGTGTTTCTGCCTTTTTGTGAAATAGGTGTGTAATTGTCCATTGCAACAGCAGCATTGGCTTGATCTGTTAATGTATTGACCTCTTGATGAGGTGTGTTCTTTGATATGTTAGACGCAACTACCTCTGGTTTTGCGTTTGTTGTAAATGTGCTTGCCTCAGTTTCGTTGACTTGTTCTGGATGCGGAAGCTCTTGAACCTTGCTACCTCGGAGTGTAACCTCCGTGGAATGGCAGGATGAGATGAGTATAATTAATGCAATAAGACTAAATAGATTCAGGTATTTCATGGTAATAGTCATTTTTGATGAAATAATCTAGGAGCGCTTCTTTGAGCAAGTGCTGCTGCTGTTGATGATTGAGCGCGGGCAGCTTTTGGTTGAGTGTGTAGTGCGGCCAGAGGTCGGCATCGCGGCCGTCGAAGGTATAGTAGCCGTAAGGTTCAAGCAAAGTGCAAATAGCAATATGCATGAGCTCCATTTTTTGTTGTTTGGAAAACGTTTGGTGCCCCATGCCGAGTTCGTTTACACCCACCAAAAACAAGAAAGTAGACATGTCCATTCCTGGACCAAAGTCTTTTTCAAGGTGTTTTTGTAGTTTTTGAAAGCGGAGTTCGATATCGTGATCCATGTTGCAAAAATACGCATAGAACGTCGATTTAAAGCACAAAAAAAGGGGCCTCTTTCGAAAGCCCCTCCTTTTCATCAATCAACTTCTTATTTTTTCACAAATTGCTTGCTGCTGTTACCTGCAGTCGTTACAACTTGGAGTGTGTAGATACCTGCTTTGAGGTCGTCTACGCTGATTTCTTGAGTAAGACCGTTGCCAACAAAAGCGGCAACTACTTTACCTGTTAGGTCAACGATGCGGATTTGTTGCATCACCTCAGTAGCTTGAACAGTCATGATGCTGTTTACTGGGTTAGGGTAGATAGCTACCGCTGCATCTAAGTCAGAAATACCGCCTAAACATGCACCGCAGCTTTCCCAACATACTAGACCAACTGTTGCAGGAGCAGTTACGTTATAAGAACGGTTGGTGAAACCACCATTTGTTACAGTACAAGACTCACCACCAACAAATTGCTCAGAAACATTCCAGCCATCAACTGTGAATTTGTACTCAATAGCACCTAAACCTAGTGGAACTGTTACTTCCCAAACGTTGTCGCCGTTAGCGTCTGTCATTGGGGTACAAGTACCACACCAGCCGTTGAAGGTACCGTTTAAGAAAACACCAGCAGTTGTTGAACCACCACCGTTTACGTAGTCATTCATGTCTACTGCGAAAGCAACATCATTGGTACAAATGTTACAGCTTGCAAAACATACGTTAGGCAAAACAACATCGCCAGCAACTACGTGGTAACGGTTGTTGAAACCATCGTTGATTGGGTCGATACAAGTTTCAGAACCTGTGAATTCTTCTTGTGCGTTCCAGCCATCGATAGTGAATTTGTATTCAATGGCACCTGGAGCAAGTGGAAGAGTTACTTCCCACATGCCGTTACCCATGTCTGTCATTGGGTTACAAGTACCACACCAGTTGTTGAAAGATCCGTTCACGAACACTCCACCTGTTAAAGAACCAGTGTATTGTGACATATCAACGCGGAATTTAACGTTGTAGTCTTGAACTGGAAGTGGAACTGTGCGTTGGTACACAAAACGCCACCATCCTGGACCGAAGTTGATGTCAGCGGTCATGGTGTTACCACCGTTAGAAATAGCTACGTTGTAAGTAATTGTTGAAGCAACTGGAGCACCATTAGAAATTTCGCCAGCGTTGTTAACTTTCGCCAGACCAATGTGTGCACCCAAACCGTTTACAGTAAGTGTACCAGCAGCAGCGTTATAAGCATAAGTTGCAGCTCCGCCGACGTGTGGTGCGACTGGTGTGCCACAACCTTCAGGCGTTCCTTGCCAAGTTTCTAACCATGTAGAACCATCCATGTAATGGGTCATGGTGCCATTCGCTTCAAATTTAATAGAGTCGTCAAAAAGACATGCGCGCGTTGTTACATCGCCAGCGCCATTTGCCCACCAGCTCATATCGCCTGGGCCAGATGGACCAACACCAAGAGCAGCTGCCTGAGGTGCTAATTTCCAAGTGCCTTCTATCTGTGCTGAAAAGCTCAAGATAGGAGCAAAAAGTAAAAAGTACAGTTTTTTCATGTTGTTAATTTTAAGGGTTTTAGAGGTAAATTCTAATTGTTGGGTTAAATATAGTAAAAAATACAATAAGCCAAAAACCTAAGGCATTTTGTGACTACAACTATTAAAACAATAAGTCGTTAGAAAGTTCAAATGTGAGTTTATATTCTCCACATTTGATTTCGAAAGTGCCTTTCTCGGCGCACCATTTTCCGTCGGCGCTAATCCGTTTGAGGGCGTTTGCATCAAAACTAAATGCTATGGTTTTGTTTTCGCCAGGGAGAATGGTTACTTTTTGAAAATCGATCAGACGTTTGTTTTCGGGAGTGGTACTTGCGTATAAATCGCTGATATAAATGGGCACTACCATGAGGATAGGTTTTTGACCCTCGTTGCTTACATTGACCTCAATTGAAAAGGTGCCTTTTTGCTCATCTTTTTTGACAAAGCGCATACTATTCACTTTTCCAGTATTGTAGGAGAGACCAAAACCGAAGTCCCATTGCGGGTTATAGGCTGTGAATTGACCTGATTTAGCACGTGCTACACTTCCTGGATGATCATAGAATTCAATGACGCCGTCGTAACGCGGGTAAGTATACGGTAAGCGACCGCTGAAATCTGCTTTGCCCGTAAGAAGTTCTGCCAAAGCGAGGCCACCTTGATCGCCAGGTAAATAGGCTTGCACAATAGCATCGCACAATGGTTCGATGTCGTTGATGATGCGTGGGCGGGCTTCTAAAAGCACTAAAACAACTTTTTTCTTGGCAGCCTTAGCCAAGCGCACCAATTCTTTTTGTTTGTCGTCGAGCTGTAAGCTGCGGATGTCGCCGGGTTTTTCTGTGGAGGGTAGTTCGCCAACGCAAATCACGATAATGTCGTTTTTCTTGAGTGCTTTTTTATAGTTGTCTAGATCCACAAAACGCGAAGCTTCGAAGTCTTTATCCATAAATAACTCAACTCCTTTGGCATAAGATATGGTTGCTGTCGGGAATTGGTATTTGAGTGCTTGATAGATATTTAACACTCCTTTAGTGTTGAAGTTTGTATCTAAGCCTTGCCAAGTGTGCGTCCAAGCACCATTGAGCATATTGATACTGGCTGCACCTGGGCCAGCTACTAAAATGCGTTGTGCGCCTTTCAGCGGGAGTGTTTGCGCTTCGTTTTTGAGTAAGGTAATAGATTCAAGCGCTGCATTTTTAGCAATATTTTTGAATGTTTGGCTTCCAAAAAGGGGGTATTTGCTCATATCAGGAAGTGGGTTGCCAAAAAGACCAAGTTGGTTCTTGACGTAAAGAATGCGTCGAACGGCGTCGTCTAGGCGTTCCATAGAGATCTTACCTTCTTTAACGGCCTTTACCATGTCTTGGCAATAAGTTTTGTATTGCGGGTTCGAAGGCACCATGCTCATGTCTACACCTGCATTGAATGCTTGAATTGCAGCTTCTGAAATAGAGGGTGCGGTGCGGTGCACGGTGTGGAGCATAATGAAGTCTTCCCAGTCAGAAACCACAAAACCTTTAAAGCCCCAGTCTTTTTTGAGGGTTTGTGTAAGGAGTTGGTAATTGGCGTGGCCTGGTATGCCATTCACGACACCAGAATTGATCATGAGGGTGAGCGCGCCTTTTTCTACTGCCGCTTTGAATGCAGGCAAGTACAATTCTTGCATGTATTTTTCAGGAATAAAAGCAGGTGTGCGATCGCGGCCAGTGAAGCTTGCGCTATAGCCTACAAAATGCTTGAGGCAAGCAGCTGCATGAAAGTCGTCTACTTTGGCTCCCTTTCCTTGGTAACCTTCAACAAGTGCAACACCCATTTGCGTTCCTAATACTGGATCTTCACCTAATGTTTCAAAATGACGCGACCAAAGCGGCTGACGACCTAGGTCTAGAACAGGAGAAAAGTTCCAGGGAATGCCTGAAGCCCTGCATTCGTAGGCGGTAACTTCACCCATTTGGCGAGCGAGCTCTGGGTTCCAGGTAGCCGCTAATCCAATTTCTTGTGGAAAGAGGGTGCCGCCAACCGTGTAATTGACGCCGTGAATGGCATCAATGCCGTAAAGAATGGGAATGTTTTGTTCTTTTTGTAGATACGGTGCATGGATATCAGTCATGATGGATTTCCATTCCGAAAGGTTAAGTGTATGCCAACCTACATTAAGTACAGAACCAACATGATACGTTTCAAGCGCTTCTTTGAGTTTGGCATTGTCAATTTGTGTAGGAACCAAGGCTTGGCCTTTTTCATCGGTTCGGTGAATGGCGTCGAGCGTGATTTGACACGTTTGCCCTACTTTTTCTTCGATGCTCATTTGTGCAATAAGCGTTTCGATGTCAGAATTTGTTGGGGCCGTGAAGTAGGCTTTTTCGGAACTTTTGAAGCCGAGAAGGACCGCCAACACTGCAAATGAAGACAATAATTTCATAAGGAAGTAAGGTTTTTATTGAAATATGCGAACGTAATCTACGTACATTTTCTGTGGGAAGGTGGTTGTGGCATCAGGTGCGCCAGGCCAGTTTCCACCGACAGCAACATTCATAATGATAAAGAACTTCTCGCGAAATTCAGCCATTTCTGCTGGGCTTGTATCTACCGAATGAAACTCGACGTTGTCTAGCAACCAATGAATAGAGTTGGCGTCCCAGGTAATTGAAAAGACGTGGAAGGAATCGGAAAACTTACCTGAAGGAAGCGTTTTGCTACCGCCGTATTGCGCATGAGAGCCGTTGTTGCTCCAGTGTACAGTTCCGTGAACAGTACGATCGTTGGCACCTGCACCTCCGATGAGTTCCATGATATCGATTTCACCACAAGATGGCCATCCGACAGTAGTAATGTTGTCTCCGAGCATCCAGATAGCCGGCCATATGCCTTGGCCGTATGGTAGCGCAGCACGCACATCGACGCGACCAAATTTCCAGGATTTAATGCCTTGCGTTTTGATACGGCTAGAGGTGTAGTTCGATGTATTGAAGTTTTCGTTTTTCGCAGTGATGGTTAAAATACCATCTGAAACCACAGCGTTTTCTTGTTTGTAGTATTGTAGTTCGTTGTTACCCCAGCCCCAGCTTCCAGTGCCAATATCGTAGGTCCAGTCTGAGGAAAGGCTAGCGCCATTGAATTCATCTTGCCATACTAATGTATAATTAGGGTAGGTGAGTGGACTTATAAATCCGGATGTAGGCGCGCCGGTGTTGCCCGTTGTAATTTCAATCAATACCTCTTCCGTTTTTTCGATGAAAGCAGTTTGCAACGAGTGTGCTCGGGTCCGAATTTTGTATGTACCGCTTGTATTGAAGATATGTGTTGCTTCGCCATCTTGCGTTTCTACCGTAACGGTGTCGTCGTTATCAAAGAAAGTAACCGTATAGAAATTGACGCTATCGGCTGTCGCTAAAACGTGTACTTCGCCATTTGTAATGGTGAGTTGCGTGTTTAGGTTACTAGGTAAGCCGGGTGCTACAGGTGCGTCTGGCTCACAAGCCAAAAGTGTTAAACTCAATAGAAGAAAAGTCATGATTTTCATGGGTCGAATTATAAAGTCTTGAGTTTGAGGTACCATTTTAAGCCGCCTGCATGATGCCCGTATTGTAAATGGAGGGTAGAATCAGTGGCGGAAATAATTCTGTAAACGCGTGGCCCTGTAAAGAAACCAAGGAAAGCGTTGCCGGAGATAGTGATGGTGTTTTCTGCGCCTTCTGTCAGCAACCAACTTTCATTCATTTGGTTGTCAAACGGAGCAGTAAAGTCAGCTAAGTTTTGAAAAGAACCTGGGAATGAACTTGCAATGGTGTTGTGTACATAGACGTCGCCGTTGGTGATCATGTCAAACTTAAAACCATTTAAATGAAAAACGTATTGATCGTCGTAAAGACCACAACCTGGTTTTTCACCTGCGCCTGCAGCCCACCACTCTGGTGTTGGCCCAAGTGGGCTTTCTGGGTCTGGGCCCACGCCCATGTGGCCTGAAGCAGCTGAATCTACAACCCAAACTTTATAACCAGGTCCGCTAATGCCACCTGTAAGTATAGTGTAATAAGGGTTATTGAGTAAGCCGAAGTCATCATTAGCAATAGTGACTTGTTGGCTAGAGCTACGGCTTCCACCTTTGGCAAATACAGTTAATTTGATGGTGTAGGTGCCGGCATATGGATAGGTTGCATTGACGTTTGGCCCTTGTGCTTTGGTGCCATTACCGAAATCCCAAACGCATTGAATATTTGGGTTGTTGGCACTGAGTTCAATGATATTGGCATTGGCAGCAGAAGGCGCCATTGTAAATTGTGCATCTGCAGCAGAAGGAGCAGGCCCAAGAGTTGGTTCGTATTTTTGGCAAGCAACAAGTGCTAAACCAATACTGAGGATGCTGAGCAATAAAGTTTTCATGGTTTTAGATCTTTAAAAATTAATAACCAGGGTTTTGTGACCAATTGCCACCAGCTAAGTCGATTTCAACTTGTGGAATCGGGAACAATTCATGCTTACCTACAACAAATCCAGGGATATATTGTGCGGCTTGGCCGGTGCGAACGAGGTCAAAAAAGCGATGTCCTTCGCCTGAGAGTTCTAAACGACGCTCTAAATACACTTTTTCAATGCTGTTCACAGAGGCACCAGGGATACCTGCACGTTGGCGAATTTGATTGACTAATTGGGTTGCTCTTGAAGCGTTTCCAATCTGATAATTCGCTTCAGCAGCCATAAGTAGCACGTCAGCATAGCGCAAAACGCGGTAGTTTACTGGGCTGGTGAGGTCGTTGTCTGGTAAGCCAATTTCGCCTTGGCGCTTGATGTATTTGTTATTGTAATAGCCGGTATGGCCGCCAGCACCAATTGCATACGTAATGGCTGCAGGGTTTGGTTGAGCAGCAATAAATGCTTCGATATCTAAAACGGTCGCTGCACGACGCGGGTCAATTGGTGAGAACGCAGCATAAAGTTCTGCTGTTGGTAAGTTATAAGAGTTGCCGTCGCCATAAACAGGCCCTGTATATTGGCGAATGCCTTGGAATCCGACAGCAGCGTTACCTTCTAAGCAAACCAAGCAACCGTAGCTGCCACCTTCCAAACCTGAGTATTCGATGTCGAAAATGGTTTCAGGGTTGCCTTCAGCTGCTACACTGAATAGTTGGCTGTAGTCTTGGTAAAGGCTGTATTGGCCAGAATCTATGATTTCTTCTAGAATAGCTGCTGCTTCCGTAAATTTGTTTTGATACAAGTACACTTTACCAAGAAGGGCTTTTGCTGCACCTCTTGTGGCACGACCTTTTTGTGCCGCAACCGGGTTGAGAACTGCTGCTGCCGCAATTAAATCAGCTTCGATTTGTGCGTATACTTCGGCTTTGGGTGAACGCGGAATGTTGCGCGCTTCTTCAATACCGATGCGCTTGTCGATAATGAGTGGAACGTCTCCAAAGAACTTAACCAACTCAAAGTAGTAATAGGCGCGCAAAAACTTCGCTTCAGCGAGTATGTGTGCTTTTCCTGGAAAGTCAATGTTGTCTTGGTGTTCTAAGATATAGTTGGCGCGGGTAATGCCGGTGTAGTTCCAGCGGAAAAGGCTGCGTAGTTCCGCATTGACACCCCCGTGGGTCATGTTGTCGATGTCGTGCAAACCTTTGCTGTCGTTAACGCTCTCGCCGCCGGCAATAGCGTTGTCTGAGGCAATTTCACCTATCCAAAGAGAAATGAATGAGCTTTGAAGGAGGTCATACGCACCAACGAGTGCGCGTTCGAAATCTTCTTCGGTTTGAAAAAAGTTCTCTGCATCTTGCGCGTAAGGCGGGTCAACAGTTAAGAATTTTTCACAAGAAGGCAATGTAGCTATCGATACAATTGCCAAAAGCGTGTAAATCAGTTTTTTCATGACGTTTAAGCTTAAAATTTGATTTGAAGTCCGCTCATTAAAGAACGTGCTTGTGGATACATTCCGTAATCTACACCAGCTGAAAGTACGCTAGATGATCCTAAGTCTGGATCAAAGCCCATGTAGCGGGTGAGGGTGATGAGGTTGTTGGCAGCAACATAAACACGTAAAGATTCTACGTGAATTTTGCGCAATAGACTACTTGGTAAAGTATAACCAAATTGCAAGTTGCGGAGGCGCACAAAAGAACCGTCTTCAACATAATAATCAGAGAACAGGTTATTGTTGGTAGGTCCTGTGGTGAGGCGCGGGTGTTCGTTGGTAGAGCCCTCGCCTGTCCAGCGGTCAATTACATAGGCCAATTGGTTGGCATAAGGCTGTTGGCGCTCGTAGTTGCGGATGATTTCTTGCCCTAATGCGGCATAAACATTACCTGATAAGTCGAAACCTTTGATTTTAAAGTTGAAAGCAAAGCCCATTGTTAAGTCAGGAATTGCAGAACCAAGGTTGGTTTTGTCGGAGTCGTCAGAGAAGTTGATTTTGCCGTCTCCGTTTTGATCTACAAAGATGAGGTCACCTGGTTGTGCACCTTCCTGAACCACTGCTGCGTTGTCGATTTCTTCCTGATTTTGGAAAACACCAGCGGTTTGGTATCCAAAGAAGTAACCAATTTCGTAACCTTCTTGAAAACGCGTTGCAACGTCGCCACCAACGCTAAATGCAGCGCCAGGGATGTATTGAATACCTGCAGGAACGCTCACGACTTTGTTGTTGATGGTAGTGAGGTTGAAATTCAAGTTGGTTTGGAGTAAGTTTTTGCGATCGGACTGATACGCTACTTCAAATTCCCAACCTTTGTTAGATACGTCACCGGCATTGATGATCGGTGGGTAACCACCTGGGCCGTAAGAACCTAAGAGTGCAGATACGTCAGGTTGGAATAAAAGGTCGTTGGTGTTTTTGATAAAGTAGTTAGTAGTAAAGTTGATGACTTTCAACCAAGTGAGGTCGAGGCCCACGTTGAACTGACGGGTGGTTTCCCATTTGAGGTCAGGGTTGGCTGGGCGGCCAATGGCTACACCTTGGGTAATGAGGTCGTCGAAGACATAAACACCTTCGCCGTTGAGCAATGCGCGGTAGGCAAAGTTTGGAATTTGGTCGTTGCCAGAAACACCGTAGCTCATGCGTAGCTTGAGGTAGTCAATGCTTTTGCTTTTGAAGAAATCTTCTTCTGAAAGTAACCAACCACCAGAAATAGTAGGGAAAATACCCCAACGGCTGTTTGGTCCGAATTTACTTGAACCATCTCGGCGCAAGATACCTGATACAAGGTATTTTTCTTTGTATGCGTATTCTGCGCGCATGAAAGCAGACAACAAGCGCTCCTTGAACTCCCATGAATTGACATTATTTAAGAAGCCACCTTGTGCTGTGTTTGCGGAGATATCGGCGTAATCAAGGGAGTTGTTCGGAATACCAAAAGCAATACCGTTCAAAGATTGTCCTTTGCGCTCAAATACTGAAGCACCGAGCATTCCTTTGATTTTATGGACTTCGTTGAAGGTTTTGTCGTAGTTCAAAAACGCTTCGTAAGAAAGGTCTAGGAAGCTAGAGCGCTCTTCGTAAACAGCTGCCCCTCTTTCGATGAAGATGCTGTCGCCGATTTCAACCTCAGGTGATTCAAGCGCGGCATTAGCAGCTGTATTTGCGTATTTGCCGTCGCCGTACCATACAAGTGGTGAAAACACTTTTGCATCAACGTTGGCATAGTTGTAATTGAAGCGGTTGGTGAGGGTTAAATTTTCGTTGAATTCATAGATAAATTCTTCTTTTCCGACGAATTTATTGGCTGTGCTCCAGTTGTACTGGTTTTGCATTTGCGCAATTGGATTGATGATATCGCTCACTTCTTCCATATAAGAAAAAGTTCCAGGACTACTGTAAACAGGCTCGTTAGGAAAGGCGTTGATGGTGTTGTAAAGTACCGAACCAATGCCATTTTCTGGAAGTGTACTGCGCATGTCTGAAGAGAAAAGCAGCACCGAATTGAGTTTGAGTTTCTCAGACATGTCGGTACTGAAGTTCAGGCGGGCGTTGTAGCGGCCAAAGTTGGCTTTGTCTGCACCTACAATACCTTCTTGGTTGAAATAACCCAAGCCAATAGAATAACGCGTATTGAGTGTGCCACCATTCAAAGATAGGTTGTGGCTTTGCACAGGGGCTGAACTGAAAACTGAATCTTGCCAGTTGGTTCCTGTACCTAAGTTGGTGTTAGCGAAAGGCATGGCCTGTCCACCAAAAGCAAAGGCTTCATTTTTGATAACCGCGTATTCTTCAGCAGTGAGTAAGTCTAGTTTGCGAGCCGTTTGTTGGATGCCGTAATAGCCATTATATTCCATGCTTGGCTTGCGGTTAATAGCACCATTTTTGGTTTCAACGATGATCACGCCATTGGCAGCGCGCACTCCATAAATACCTGCTGTGGCATCTTTGAGGACGTTAATAGACTTGATATCAGCAGGATTAAGTGCATTTAGGCCTTCTGAATCGTAAACCACGCCGTCCACAAGAATGAGTGGGTCGTTGTCACCGAAAGTAGATAAACCACGGATGCGGATGTTAGCTGATCCACCGGGTGAACCTGAATTGCTAGATACCGTAACCCCAGAAACCTGACCTTGTAAGGCCTGATCCATACGGGTCATGTTCATTTTTTCGAGGTCTTCACCTTTCACTTTAGAGGTGGCGCCGGTAATTTCTTTAGATTTAGCAGTACCATAACCTACCACCACAACATCTTTGGTGTCTTGAGAGACTTCTAAGAGTACAACCGTTAAATTATTCTTTCCAGCAACTGGAACTTCTTGTTTTTGGTAGCCCATTGCACTAAAAACGAGCACTTCATTGGTGAGGTCGGTGACGCTAACCTGAAAAAACCCTTTGCCGTCGGCCAAAAATGGTTTGTTGTTGCTTTTAACAATGATTTTGACGTATGGTATAGCCTCAGAGCGTTCATTTAAAACAGTTCCACTGATGGTTTGTCCATAGACTTGCGCGACACCTATGCTACATAGCAATGCCAGGACTAGTTTTCTGATCATGTAATATTAGTTTTAGAGTGGGTTAAATATAAGCAAAAATTAAATTATTGTACAAATAACAATAAGTTTGAAAAAGTGTTTGAAAAACAGATATATATCAAAAGAGAAACGGAGACACTCCTCTCCGTTTCTTTGATTATTAACCTGTTTTACGCCCGACTATGAGTGAAAGCGATAGCCGAATATACAAACATTATTGTAAAAAATACAATAAGTAAATAATTTTTACATTTTAAAGCTGTACTCGTTGGCCAACAAACGCTGTTGGTAGGTGCCGCGGTCAAAGGTGAAAAGCTTTGCAGGTCTGTGTTTGACGTTCTTTTGTTTTTCGTTGAGCGCAATTAGTGGAATATACTTGATTTTTTTTCTGAAGTTAGCTTTGTCCATTTCTTGTTCAAAAGCGAATTCATAAAGTTGTTGAAACTCATTGAGGGTGAAGCGCTCGGGCAATAAATCAAAACAAACAGGTTCGTTTTGCAGCTTTTGCTTGAGCATATCGTAGGTACTTTCAAGGATGTGGTTGTGGTCAAAAGCGAGATCTGGCACTTCGTTGAGCGGCACCCAACTGATGTCGTCGGCCCAAGAGGAGGCTTTTACCTGAAAATCTTCGATGCGCACTAATGCAAAATGTGCAATGGTAATGACGCGCCCTTGCGGGTGTCTTTTCGGATGCCCAAAAGATTGTGATTGGTGCATTTGGATGTGATCCAGCCCGGTGAGTTCTTTAAGGATGCGCTCTGCTGCTACTGGGAGGTCTTCGTCTGGGTAGACTAGATCGCCGGGAATGGCCCAAAAGTTTTCGTAGGGTTCCATGGCGCGCTTTATAAGTAGCGCTTTGATTTGCCCAGCTTCATAGCCAAAAATAATGCAGTCTACAGAGAAGGCTGCTGTAAAAAAGTCGTGAAATTCAATTTTATACATTCCCATTAGTGTCCGCTTTTTGCGGTTTCAAAGGTATGAATTCCTTTGCTTTTGAGGATACTTGAGCTGCGAATTGCAAAATAAATGAGGTAGGCAAAACACACAACCCCAACCCAATACGATTGTTGGATGCCCAAAAGACTGTCGTCTGAAAGCCAGCCTTGTGTCACAGAAATTACACCACCTCCCATGATCATTAAGATCATCAAGCTTGAGGCAATATTGGTTTTTGTTCCCATGCCCGCAATGCCGAGTGTAAAAATACAAGGCCAAAGTGTACTGCAAAATAACCCGACAGAAATAAAGGCAAATACACTCACGTAACCTGAACCGAAAATACCAATAATGAGCGCTAAAGAACCGAGCGAAGAATAAAGAATGATCTGACGAACAGGATTACCATTAGAAATAAAGTCGGCGGCGATGAGTACGAAAACCAAACCAATATAAGGCATAAAGGAAGAGACATCCGAACCTCCGATGGTATTGGCAAGTGCAAATATGGCAAAAGCGACTATTGGCAAGAAAATACCCATTAGTCGATTGAATAATTTAGATTTTTCGAACACCCCTGCTGCTGAGGCCCAACGCCCAATCATCATGCTGGCCCAAAACAAAGACACAAATGGTGCCACTTCACTTTCGCTCTTGCCCAATTGTTGTTTCATGAATTCTGGCAAGTTACTTTGAGTTGCGACTTCAACACCTACGTACAAGAAAATAGCAATCATGGCTAAGATGACTTGTGGTTCGCGAAGTGTACTTAAAAGTTGGCCAGGTTCATTTTGATTTTCTTCACCGATCGAGTCTGGAACCGAAGAAAATTTGAAGAATACTGCAGCCAAAACAAACGTTGCGCCGAGGATAATATAGGGCATTTGTACTGCCGTTAAGTCTAGAGCGGTATCTTCTTTTGTGAGACCGCCAAAAATGGCGTATGATAGAATGACGGGGCCAATTGTAGTACCGAGGTTATTGATACCACCAGCCATGCTGAGGCGCACGTTTCCTTTTGCAGGATCGCCCATCTGGATGGCTAAAGGGTTGGCTGCTGTTTGTTGTAAAGAGAAACCTAAGCCAACAATAAATAAACCGCTGAGAAGTAGTGGAAATGAACCACCATTGGCAGATGCAGGAATAAAAAGAAGTGTACCGATAGCAGAAATCAATAGGCCAAGGGCAAGGCCATTTCGGTACCCAATCTTATTTAAGATGTCTTGTTTGAGCGCGCCTGATATACCAAAATAAAGCAAGGAACCTACTGTGTAAGCCACATAGAATGCGAATTCAATCAACTGAGATTGTAATTGAGAAAGGGTGAGTGCTTTCTTAAAAACAGGAATCAAAATAGAATTAGAAGCAGCTACAAAGCCCCAAAAGAAAAAGATGACAATAAGCGTCCCGAAGGCGCTGTAGTTTGTTTTTTGCATGGTAGTCGTTAAAGTTTTGGTCCAAATTACAATAATTTGGTTTTAACCGACGTTTTGCTGTGCAATTTTTTCTTGATCGAGTTTAAAAATAGTAGAAATGGTGCTGATGATAGACGAGGTATCAAAACCGCAGTCGGCCCAGAGTTCTTCTTGGGTTCCGTGGTGAATATACTCGTCTGGAATGCCTAAGCGAATGACTTCTGCTTGGTATTTTTGATCGACCATAAATTCGAGAACCGCAGAACCAAAACCGCCCATGAGGCAGCCGTCTTCTATGGTAATCACCTTCTTGAATTTAGTGAAGATTTCGTGTAAAAGCAAGGTGTCTAGTGGCTTCACAAAGCGCATGTCGTAGTGCGCAATTGAGACGCCTGATCCTTTGAGTTTGTCAATGGCTTCTTGGGCAAAATTGCCAGGATGACCAATGGATAAAATAGCGATGTCGTCGCCTGCATTTACTTTGCGGCCTTCACCAATTTTGATTTCTTTAAAAGGAGTTTTCCATTCGGTCATGACGCCGTTGCCACGTGGATAACGAATAGAGAAAGGACCTTGATTGGGCAACTGTGCAGTGTACATGAGGTTGCGCAGTTCTTCTTCGTTCATTGGGGCGGCCACCACCATGTTTGGTATCATGCGCATGTAAGCAAGATCGTAAGCGCCGTGATGTGTAGCGCCGTCGGCACCAACTAAGCCACCGCGGTCTAGGCAGAAAACTACATTGAGGTTTTGGATCGCAACATCGTGTAAGACTTGGTCAAACGCGCGCTGCATAAAAGAAGAGTAGATGTTGCAAAATGGCACCATTCCTTGGGTAGCAAGACCTGCACTGAAAGTAACGGCGTGTTGTTCGGCGATACCGACATCAAATGCGCGGTTTGGCATGGCTTGCATCATGATATTGAGCGAGCAACCAGAAGGCATGGCGGGCGTAACACCCATGATTTTGTCGTTCTTTTCAGCGAGCTCAACAATGCTATGGCCGAATACATCTTGGTATTTAGGCGGTTGCGGTGATTTAGGTACAATTTTGACAATTTCGCCGGTTTCTTTGTTGAAAACGCCTGGCGCATGCCATTTGGTTGGGTTCCCTTCTTCAGCGTATTTATAGCCGGCACCTTTGCGGGTAATACAATGCAAAATTTTAGGGCCTGGGATGTCTTTGAGGTCGGCTAATACTTTAGCCAAACCAATGACGTCGTGGCCATCTACAGGACCAAAATAGCGAAAGTTGAAGGCTTCAAATAGGTTGGACTGCTTGAGCAAAGTGCCTTTCAAGGCATGCGAAACTTTTGAAGCAATTGTTTGGGCATCTGGCCCGAATTTAGAAACCTTCCCGAGTAGTTTCCAGACTTCGTCTTTGACTTTATTGTAAGTATGGGAGGTGGTGATGTCAGTGAGGTATTCTTTGAGTGCGCCCACATTAGGGTCGATAGACATGCAGTTGTCGTTGAGAATAACGAGTAGGTTGGCGTCTTTTTCAAAACCGGCGTGGTTGAGGCCTTCAAAAGCCAAACCAGCGGTCATGGCGCCGTCGCCAATAACAGCAATGTGTTGGCGCTGTGTTTCGCCTTTATATTGGTTGGCAACTGCCATGCCTAAAGCAGCAGAAATAGATGTGGAAGAGTGGCCAACACCAAAGGTGTCGTATTCGCTTTCTGATCTTTTTGGAAAGCCAGAAATGCCGCCTTTTAAACGGTTGGTATGGAAACGCTCGCGGCGCCCTGTTAATATTTTGTGACCGTAGGCCTGGTGCCCGACGTCCCAGACGAGTTGGTCGTCAGGGGTATTGAAAGCATAATGTAAAGCAACTGTGAGTTCAACCACACCTAAAGAGGCGCCAAAATGCGAATTGCCGATTTCTGAAATGACATCAACGATGTACTGACGGAGTTCTTGGGCAACTTGTGGGAGTTGTTCTTCTGTGAAATTCGTGCGCAAATCGCTCGGAACAGTAATTTGAGAAAGGAGTGGCCCGGGCTTGTAGGGGTGATTTGACATAGGAACAAAGTTAAGCGTTTCGGTAGCTAAATAAACACCCTAACGCAGAAAATGTTCAATTAGTGTGCGTTGCTGCTGCGAAGGTTGTTTTTTTCAAGTACAAAAGCGAAGCCCATAAAAAAGAGGACAAGCAGGTTGTGTAGGAAGTGATTGATGATCGCTTTGGAAAATTGAATTTGGCTACCAATCCAGAACAACAATAAGCTCATACCTAAATACAGTAAGAATTTTTTCACGTTGTAAGGAATAGGAAAGTGGCGCTGTCCGAGCCAATAAGAAAGCAGCATTTGGGTGGCGTAGACAATTAAGGTAGCCCAAGCGCTGGCCATGTATTGGAATTGCGGAATGTAATACACATTAATTGCGATAGTAAGAATGGCCCCAACAATAGTAATATAGGCGCCGTATTGGGTTTTACCGCTGAGTTTGTACCAGATACTTTGGTTGTAGTAAATACCAAGAAATACATTGGCGAGCAGTAAGATGGGCACCACCTTTAAGCCTTCCCAATAAGCTTCTTTTTGAATAAAATGTTTGAAAATATCGAGGTTCAGACTCACCAATAAAAAAACTGTACACACCATTGCTACAAAAATGTTCATGATGCGCACATAAACGGTATTGCGGTCTTGGTTTTGCATTTGTTTGAAGAAAAACGGCTCGGCAGCATAGCGGTAGGCTTGTAAAATAATGGTCACGAGCATAGCGAGTTTGTAACACGCACTGTAGATGCCTACTTGAGACTCTGCATAGCTCAATGTTTCGGGCACAGCAGGGTCGTAGAGTAAGTGCTTGAGTAAAATGCGGTCAAAGGTTTCATTGATGATGCCTGCAAAACCAGCAATGACGAGCGGAATCGCGTAGCGCCACATGCGTTTGTAAAGGCTCCAGTCTCGGATAAAAAGCACTTTAAAGATGCTATCGTATAGCAAAAGTGGCTTGGCCAAGGACGAAATGAGGTTGGCTAAAAGGATGAATAAGATGCCTTCTTCAGGGCGCTCGGCACTAAAAAAGAAGACCATAGCAATTACGTTGAGTGCAATGTTGAGCCCAATACTGGTCATTTGTATCGATGCAAATCGCAGTGCTTTTTCTTCGGCTCTGAGACGCGCAAGCGGCAAGGCGGTAATGGCGTCTATCATGACGATGGTGCCTAAGAGCACAACGTATTCGTTGTGACCTTCAAAAAGCAGGGCATTTGCGATGTCGTTGTTAAAATACAACAGCACTAAATAGAAAAGACCGTTGATACCAACTACCGACCAAAATGCGGCGCTGTAGGCTTTGTCTTTGTCGGCTTCGTTTTGCAAAAAGCGAAAAAACGCGGTTTCCATCCCGAAGGTGAGCAAGACAATTAAAAAGGCAACCCAAGCATAAAGCTCAGAAATGACGCCGTAGTCGGCGGTTTGGGCAAAATAGTAGGTGTGGAGCGGAACCAACAAATAGTTGAGCAGCCTTCCTAAGATGGAGGGTAGGCCATAAATGGCGGTTTGGCCAACTAATTTGCGGATCGGGTTGCTCATGGCTTAGCCTCTGAAATTCGGCTTGCGTTTTTCTAAAAATGCGGTGGTGCCTTCTTTGAAATCTTTGGTGCCAAAGCATTTGCCAAATTCTTCGATTTCTACCTCGTAGCCATTGACGCCACTGGCAAAGCCTGCATGGACACAGCGAATAGCCGCTGCAATAGCCATTGGCGAGTTGTTTAGTATTTTTTGAGCCATTGCTTCGCAACTTGCAAGAAGGTCTGCTTGTTCAACAACTGCATTGACCAAGCCCCATTGTAGGGCTTCATCTGCCTTGAGCATACCCGCGGTAAAGATGATTTCGTTGGCTTTGCCGCGCCCGACGAGTTGGGCCAAGCGCTGGGTGCCTCCGTAACCAGGAATGACGCCAAGTGAGGTTTCGGGCAAGCCCATTCTGGCGTTGCTGCTCGCGATGCGAATATGTGCTGCCATGGCAAGTTCTAGGCCACCACCAAGCGCAAAACCGTTCACCGCGGCAATAACTGGCGTGCCGAGTTGCTCAATGAAGTCAAAAAGGGTTTGCTGACCTGTTTGCGCGAGTGCACCGCCTTCGGCGATGCTGAAATCGGCAAATTCTTTGATGTCGGCACCAGCTACAAATGCTTTTTCACCACTGCCGGTCAGGATAATAACGCCCACATTTGGGTCGGTATCGGCTGCTGCTAGTGCGGCATGGAGTGCAGCAATAGTGTCTTTATTGAGTGCATTGAGTTGCTGTGGTCTGTTGATGGTTAAAAAGGCAATTTGATTGCGGATTTCAGTCAGGATAAGCGCTTCCATAAGTAAATTTTTCTGCGATAAAGATAGTTAGAATAATATAGACGGCAGGTTTAATGCGGAATAGAGATCCGAAAAGTTGTGCCTTTGTCGGGCTCAGATTGCAGTACAAATACCTTTCCCTTATGGTATTCTTCGACAATCCGCTTGACCAGCGTTAAGCCTAGCCCCCAGCCGCGTTTTTTGGTAGAGTAACCGGGTTCAAAAATGGTTTTGAATTGTTTGGGAGTAAGGCCCTTTCCGGTATCTGAAATATCGATATGCACCCATTCTGCCACTTCTTGAATATGTATGCGCAGCGTGCCAATTCCTTCCATGGCGTCCACCGCATTTTTGCAAATGTTTTCAACCACCCATTCTATTAATGAAGCATTGTGCAATACCATTAAAGGGCGCTCACCGTCTAGTTCGAATTGCATCTCTACTTTTTGAGAAAGCCGCGCTTTGAGGTACAAGAGGTTGTTTTCGATGGTAGCAGCGAGATCACCCTCAATTAGTTTGGCCCCAGAGCCGATTTTAGAGAAGCGATCGGTGATTTTTTCTAGGCGCTCGAGGTCTTTGTGCATTTCGCGCGGAATCATGGGGTCAATGGCTTGTTGTTCGAGGTGCGCCACCCATGCCATCATAGAGGAAAGCGGCGTACCTAATTGATGTGCAGTTTCTTTAGCCATACCGGCCCACACTTGGTTTTGTTCAGCTTTGCGGTACATCGAGAAAAGCAAGTAACCCACAAACACCAACAAGCCTAATACCCCAAATTGAAGATACGGCAACCAAAAGAGTTGCTTCACTTCTTCGCTGTCCTTTAAATAGAGTAGTTTTTTACTGCCTTTAATCGTCAGTTCGATAGGCTGATATCTGGCCGTCATTTCCTGAATGGTGCGTTTGATTTTCGACGGTGACAATTCTTTTTGATCCAAATTACTGGCTTCAACTTTTTTGCTTTGCGGGTCATAGAGCAAGACCGGCACCAAGCTTTTTTGGTCAGTTAGGTCGGCATTAAACGAGCGGATCAAAGAGTCTGAATGCATTTGTAAACGCAGCAATTCTTGAGAAAACCCATGACAAAGGGTCATGTACATATCCTCAAAAACTTGAATCTGATAACTTCGGCCTTCATCAATCCAGGATTTTGCCAATTGGAGTATGGCAGGCTTTGGGGTGTTTGGATCGATATTTCTGAATTGAGAAATGCTGCCGTCGTCATTCAACAAGATGAAAGGGATGTCCTTGTTGGCCTCAATGATTTCGAGCGCAAAATCGACATCTTGGCTCATGCTGAGGTCAGAAGCATCGAGTAGCGTTCGGTTGGCCCTAACCACTAAAGCCATTTTTTGACGTTCTTTTTCTTGCAGCGCTGTGAAGATTTCGCTATTTAGATCTACTAATTCTGCCTTTTTGCGCAAAGCGAGTGCCCATTGACGCGCTTTTGTGCGCTCTCGGCCGCCAATTTTTTGAATGCTTTGGTTGGAGTAAAACAAGGACCCGCCGACCACGGCAAGCGCCAATATGATAAGCAGGAGTTTCCAACGTTGTTTGGAGGTGTATAAGTCCATTGAACGAATTTACTGAAAAATCGGTGCTTCAAGCCCCAATAATTCTGTTTCTACAAGTGCACAAACGTGGTTAAAGTCGAAATGTTGTTCAAAGTAAGGCTTATTGAGATGGTGAAAATCACCTGCCAAAATTTGGTCAATTTTATTTGAAAGGGAGGAGGTTCCATTCAATTCAAAACAAAGACCTCCTCCGAATAGCTCAATGATTTCTTTACTTCCTCCGTTGTTGACCCCAAGAACTGGGCAGTTGTTTTGTAGTGCCTCGAGTGTTACCATCCCGACGGTTTCATGGTCGGCAGCCATGATCACTAGATCTGCTGCTTGGTAAATCAGCGGCATGTTTTGTTGAAAGCCTGCCCAAATAACTGCTTTACTTTTTGGGTGCTTCTTTATTTTTTCTTGGAGAGCCAAATGATAGAAGGAAGGCTCATCGGGAGTGCTTTCACCAACAAAAACTAATATTTCATCGTTGTTGGTTCGCTGCGAAAAACAGTCCCAAACAAACCCTTGTCGTTTTTTGGGATCTATGCGTCCTACCACCAAAATCAGTTTTTGGTCTAGCGGCCACTGCAGTCTGCTTCGAGCTTCTTCTTTGGATAGATGGGTTTCAGCATTAAGTATAAGCCCAGATGGAATTGCTTTCACTTTTTGTGCTGCAATTCTCGTTTGTTGCAAAGCTTGCGCTTGAAGATAGGGCAGTGGGCAAACCCATGTGTTCAGTAAGGCATAACGCAGCGTTCGATAAAATTGAGTGCGCTTTCCGCCGAGCGCCATTTCCATGAAATAATGAACGCTGACTTTACCTCGTGAAAAGAAACGCACTGACGCCGCAATGCTCAGTTCGCGATTGTTTCGGAGGAATAGATGTTCAAAACCGCCGTCCTTTAAATGTCTTGTCAACTTTATAGCAAATAGCCATTGGTAGTGTTTGGGTTGTTGCCTTACTATATATATAGGTAGATTGGCTTGTGCTGCTGCCTTGGCGATTGGCGTTTCTGAATTGGCAATCAGTAAAACAGAATGTCCCCGATTTTGCATTTGTTGTGCATTGCGCAGTTGGTTCATTTCTAAACCACCCCAGCCGCTAGACAAACATAAATAAGCAATGCGTTTCATATGTGAGGCACGAAATTAGACAGATTTGGGCTAACTTTGGGGCCATGGACGCCTTCAAATCATTATTGCTCAAACCTTGGTTCGTTTTTTCTTTCAGTTTTATACTGATTGGTGGTACGCTCATTTTAGTGAGCCCCAATTTATTTGAAGGTGAAATTGTTTACAGCCAAAATGGCAAAAAATATGTGCTAGAAGCGCCATTAAGTTTGGCTTATTTTTTGGGCTTGGGTTACCAAGAATCAGAAATGCAAGGCGTTGTAGATTTCTACCTTACCCGCAGGGGTTACATGCTAGCCGCGAGTTTGCTACTTGGCTTTCCAACGCTTTTGGCGTATCGTTCCTTTTTGGCCAAGAAGAATAAATAAGCATAATTTACTTCGAAGGTTCTTACAAACTTTTCGTGCGTCCGCCGTCGACCGGCACATTGATACCATTTATATAAGACGCTGCTGACGAGGCCAAAAATGCAACAGCAGCAGCTACCTCATGCGGCTCGGCAATGCGATTCATTGGGCTTTCTTGCCCCATTTCAGCTAATATTTCTGCGATGCTTTCTCCGGTTTTTTCGGCTTTTACTTTTGCAATTTCGGTGAGGCGCTGGGTATTGGTAGCACCCGGAAGCACGTTGTTAACGGTAATGCCAAACCCACCTAGTTCATTGGCAAGTGTTTTTGACCAGCTTGCTACAGCGCCCCTAATTGTATTAGACACCCCTAAATTTGGCAGCGGTTGCTTCACTGAAGTGGAAATGATATTGATGATGCGGCCAAATTCCGCTGTTTTCATGCCGGGCACAACAGCCTGCATCAAGATATGATTACAAATGAGGTGCTGATTGAACGCGCCTAAAAATTCGCTGATGTCGGCATCTACTATTGGCCCACTTTTTGGCCCGCCGGTGTTATTTATCAACACATGGATAGGACCATTTATTTTTATAAAGTTGTCTATAGCAATTTTTAATCCGGCAGGATCGGTAAAGTCAGAAACGAAATATTGATGCACTTGCCCTTTAGAAATGTCTAATGTTGCAAGCGCATTTTGTAAGCGTGCTTCATTTCTTGCAGTAAGCACAACTGAATAACCATCATTGGCTAGCTGTTGAGCAATGGCTAGGCCGATACCTTGGGTGGAGCCACAAACGAGGGCGCGGAGAGAGGGAGAAATCATGTCTTTGTAAAACTTATTTTTTGTACAAATAAAATTTTGTATACATTTGCTAAATTACGAATACTAAAGTTATTACTATGAAAAGTTTTACAAGATTAATTCTTACAACTTTTGCAATGCTTTCCCTTACCCTGAGCGCGGCTTGGGCACAGGTGTCTGTCACTGCAACTGGAGGAACTGCAACTGGTTCATATGCCACCGTAAGTGCGGCGTTTGCTGCCATTAACGCAGGAACTCACCAAGGTGTGATCAACATCACGATCACCGCCAACACCACAGAGCCAGCAGCAGTTGTTGCGTTAGTGAACAGCGGCTCAGGTACGGCACTTTATTCAGCTATTAACATTAGACCTTCAGGTAACGTAACGGTTAACTCGGCTGCTACGCCAACTACCAACCGAGGTTTGATTGAATTGAATGGTGCAGACAACGTTACCATCGACGGTGACGACCCTGCAACGGCTGGTGTTCGCAACCTTACTTTTCAAGTGGCAACGAGTACTACTCTCATTACAGCCGCAATACGCTTGTCTTCAAACTCAACTACTGGTACAAACGGTGCAGACAACAACACCGTTAAAAACTGTATCATCATTGGTTCACGCCCAACAGGTATTGCAACCAACATGAGCTACGGTATCAACTTATCAAATTACAGCACCACTTCACTTACAACAGGTGCTTATTCAAGTATCAATACCATTATTGAAAACAACGAAATCAGAAGATGTCATCGCGGTGTTTGGGCAAATGGTATCGGAACTTTTCCTATTACCGGAACAATCATCCGTAACAATATCTTTGGTTCCACAACTCTTGCAGACAACATTGGTTTGAATGCCATTTATGTAGCTAACACCAATATCAGCGGCACAGCCGGCGCAGCTTTAATTGAAGGAAACGACATTCGTGTTGGAGATGTATCTCCAACAGGAGCAGGATACAGCGCGAGCATCTCAGCAATTGAATTGAATACAGTTAACTCTAATGTTCGCGTCTTACGCAATAACATCAGATCTGTAATGCAACCAAGCGTTGGCGGTTGGGGAGCGTATGGTATTAACGTTACCGGTGCAGCAAGCTGCGACAATTTCTTAATTGCCAATAACTTCATAAACAATATTGTTGCTTCTCGATATACAACAGGAGCAATTACCTCTTTTACATCCTATGGTATTAGAGTTGCAGCAGGTGCCACGCTCATGCGCATCATCAATAACACCATTGTTGTTGCTCCTTCTGTAAACGGAACGGTAGCTAACTATACAAACTACGGCGTAGCCTTTACAGTAACAACCCCTACGGTTAGTCAGTTTTTAAACAATATCGTTGTCAATAACAATACAGGAGCAGGTACATTCGCAATGTATTCACAAACCAACTCTATTTGGACAACCGTTCCTGCAGTTATGAACCGCAATAACTATTTAGCACCAAATGGTCTAATTGGTTTTTATAATAACCTGAATCAGACAACTTTGGCCAACTGGCAGGCAGCAACTGGTCAAGACGCTAACACATTCAACGTGGCGCCAAACTTTGTAAATGCCAACGACCTTCACATTACTACCGCACCAACTCCTTTGGAGTCTGCCGGTGCAGGAGTAGGTATTACTTTAGTAACCAACGACATCGATGGCCAAGTGCGCCCAGGTCCGGTAGGATCCGTAAACGGTGGTGGTACCAACCCTGATATCGGTGCTGATGAATTCGATGCAACTCCAATTTTTGCACCGGTTGTTACGCTTGTGAGCAGCACACCTCAAAACTGTACAACTGCAACTGCGCATCAGGTATCAGTTACCGTTACTCCAGGTTCAGGTACGGTTGCTTCTGTTGTTTTGGCTTATGCCTTCAATGGTGTGGCACAAACGCCAATTACCATGACCAACACAAGTGGTACAACTTATGAAGGAACAATTCCAGTTGCAACGCCAATCAATGCTGTTGTCACATGGGGTATTGCAGCATCAAACAGCTTTGCTTTGGTAACACCTTTAACAGGCGTTAGCTACCAAGACCAAAGTTTACTTGGTATTTCAGCATTTGCAAGTAATACTGCTTCACCAGTTTGTGCAGGAACGCCATCAGGTCTTGTAGTGAACTTAGGTAGCAACAACTTGCCAACTTACACTGACCCAATTGTTACTATTCCACTTGCCGATGAAGATCTCGGAAACGTAACCATTTCTCAAGGTGGTGTGGATATCATTAATAACACTTCTGTTGTCAATAGCTTGACAGGTACAATCGGTACAGCAACAGGTACAGCTGGTAGCTTCAGTAACTTCACAGCTTTTGGCCCTTACACTTTAAATGCAGGCCAAACTTACAGCTTGAGTTTATCTAGTATTACTGCTAATGCGAATTTTAACTACAACAACCACATGCGCATCTACATTGACCTCAACCGCAATGGAGTGTTTACTGACGCAGGTGAGTGTATGTTCTTTCCTGCAGCCAACACATTAGGTGCTCACACAGAAACAGGAACATTTACAATTCCTGCATCAGCTTTCAATGGTTTAACACGTATGCGTGTGTTCTGTGTTGAAACAACTGCTCCTGGTGCAGCATATATCAATACATTTAGTTACGGTGAATACGAGGACTACGCAATCAACATGGTTTCTACAACCTTTGGTGGTGGTTTGGTTCCGGCAATTACTTCTGCAGCTTGGACCGATGGCTCAACTGCATTAGGCACTGGTAACCCTTATACCATCAACCCTACAGCAACTGCAAGTTATACTGCAACAGTTACTGCATCTGGTTGTACTATTGTTTCTTCACCAACAACAGTAACGGTTCTTGCTTTACCAACTGCACCAGTTGCAACCAACAGTTCACAATGTGGAACTGCAGTTCCAACTGCATCAGTTGCGTCTTCTGCAGGTGCAGCAGGTGCTGGTCAATATTTCTGGTATAGCGCTGCTACAGGCGGCAATACACTACAAACACCTCCAACGGGTGCTTACACAACTTTCTACTCTAACGACTTTACGAACACCACAATTGGTGCAGGAGCAATCTTGTCTGGTGTAGCTTCCTTAACAAACGTAGCTGGTCAGTTACAATTAACACCGAACGCATTATCTCAATTAGGTGGTATCACTGTTAATGCAGGTGTAAACGCTGTTGCATACAAAGTTGACTTTGACTTCTCTACAACACCAGCTGGTGGTGCAGATGGATTCAGCTACAGCTTTGGTGACGACGTCAATGCGAGTTCTACTGCACCTACTGCAGAAAAAGGATCAGGCTCGAAGTTAAAAATCAGCTTTGACGCCTACGATGCTGTTATGCCTAACCAAGCAGGTATTTACTTGGTATACAACAACACTGCTGCAACTTATAATGCAACAGCTGCAGGTGTACTTGGTTATGTTGGTAACACTTCATGGGTAGGCGCTGCAAACAACCACGCCACAATTGAAACAAATGCACTTGGTCAAGTAACAGTTACTGTAAACGGTACAGTTATCTTCAATAATATTCAATTGCCAGCTGCTTACTTGGCAGCTAACAAAGCTACATGGAGACACGCAATTGCAGGTCGCACTGGTGGTATCTCAATGGAGCAAACAATTGACAACTTAGTGATCCAGACAGCAGGTTACGCTGCAGGTAATACAACTTACGGAACTGCACTTTCAGCAACAACAACCTTGCATGTTTCTGAGTTAGGAACAAATGGCTGTTATAGTCCAACTGCTCCGGTAGTAGTAACTGTTTCTAACCCTGACCCTGTTGTATTTACTGCAGGTAACAACCCAGGTATTTGTATTGGTCAGTCATTTACAACTACGGCTTCTTCAGTAAACACTGCTTACGCATATACTTCAACTTTGGCTAACTACGCTGGCTCTGGTCTTTCTGCAAGTGTTGCAGGTACGACCATTGCAACTACACCTACAACAGCTGGTGTATATCCATTCACAGTTACAGCAACTGACGGTATTTGTACCAACGTATCTACAATGACACTTACAGTAAATGCTTTGCCAGTTATTACAAGTGCAACAGCTACACCAACAACAGCATGTCACAATGCAGTTGTTGACCTTACAGCTTCAAGCATTGTTTCAGGTCCACAAACACTTCCAGCAGGTTATTGCGCAACCAATAACTCTGGTGGTACAGGTACATTTGTAAACAACGTTGTTTTTGGTACGATTTCTAATAACTCTGCTGCATCTAACCCAGTTGCTGCACCTTATTATACAAATTACACTGCAACTACCAATGTTCAGCCTGGTCAGACCTATCCATTAACTATCACAACAGGTCCTGCAGGTACTTATACTGGTGCAATTATCTCTGTTTGGATCGACTTCAACCGCGATGGTGTATTGGCTGCAACAGAATGGCAGCAAGTTGCAGTGAATCAAGCTGCAGGAACAACCTCTATTACTAATATTACGGTTCCACTTACTGCGCAAATGGGTCTTACCAAAATGCGTATTCGTACACGTGGTAATGGTAACGTAAATGGTTCTGGTGATGCATGTACTTCTATGGGATCTGG
>JACCDV010239984.1_pt1 | contig 113117 bp, 104 predicted proteins | sample 7446131 | NCBI WGS metagenome assembly JACCDV01 (sample SAMN15323448, study PRJNA562643) | freshwater metagenome | isolation source: river surface water | place: USA:Blue River Watershed | collected 2017-08-17 | reverse complement strand
TCTTGATGGCACGTGAATTGCAATGAGGACATATTTTTCATGGTGTGTTGGGAAAAATCTGAGCATATCTCGGCTTCCACAAGAGGAAAAGTGCTCATTTCAGCCCAGAAAATTGTCCACTAGCCCTGAAATCACATCTCTTTCTCAAGGAGAGGTTGATGATTGGGAAGGATCGAATAAAAGAGAACAGGTGGAAGAGAGTACTGCAACCCTGGTAGAAAGGGCGCAAGGAGGTGATAGAGAAGCATTTGGTATTTTGTATGAAAGGTTTGAAAGGACTGTTTTTGCTATTGCATTGCGGCGGATGAGGAATTTTAATGAGGCGCAAGAATTGGTTCAAGATGTTTTCATGCAGGCTCTTATAAAAATCCATCAATTGAAGAATCCTGTGGCATTTGCAGGGTGGCTAAGTTCTATCACGCATAGAATGGCCATCAATCGCATGGTTCGACATCGGGATGGCATTGCCCTGGAACCCGAAGTGTTGGAGGCAAGGCAAGCTGCACATGGAGAAGTGGAAGAAAAAACTCCGATTGTCATCGCACTAGAAAACGAACGAGCCGCAAAAGTTAGAACTGGAATTGAATCCTTACGAGAATTGGATCGGGAAACATTGCACGCATTCTATTATAGAGGTCATTCCCTTCTAGAAATGGCGGATGAGTTTGATGCGCCTCTTGGAACCATCAAGCGTCGCCTGCACGTCGCGCGAAATCGCTTTCGCGCGACTGTTGATGAATATGTGGCAGACGGTGAAGAGGATGAATCGGATATGAATTAGAGGAGGCCGCTCTCAATTCTTGTAATCCACAATGAGTTTCCCAAAAAGGTGATCTACTTCGTGCTGAACCACTCTCGCATCAAATCCTTCCAGTTTCCGTTCCTGCTCTTTCCCTTTTTCATCCTGGTATCGGAGTACGATCTCCGTCGAGCGCGGGATCTGAAGCCACACATTCGGAAGAGAGAGGCATCCTTCTTCCCCAAGAACCGTGCGATCGGATTTCCAGACGATTTCGGGATTCACGAGAGGGACGAATGTTTCCCCGATTCTCGCGACAGTGACACGCTCCGAAATTCCGATCTGTGGAGCGGCAAGTCCCGCGCCTTCCGCGGCATGAACGGTGTCGAAGAGATCCTGAATGAGCGCCTGGAGAGATTTCCCAAAAGAATCTACTTTCTTGGTTTCCGCCCGAAGCAGGGGATTCTTCTCGCCGGTGATAATGGGAAGAACTGCCACGTTTTGCGCATGATCATACTTTAATACCCAGCTTCATTCCCGCTTTCTTCTGCAAATCCTCGAGGGAGGATATCCTCCCTTTTTCAATCAATTGAAGAAAAACGTCGGCGGTCAAAAGTACATCCGGAAGCGCGCGATGACGGAGCCCTTCGCTGTTGAGCCCCAGCCTTTTCGCCACGATATCCAGATTGTGCCTGAACTCATTCGGGAAGATCGAACGGGAGAGTTGCATGGTGCAAATGCACTCGGGAATATCGACATACCCCCAGCACATCTCTTTTTCCGCATGAAGAAAACTGAGATCGAACGCCGCATTATGCGCAATGAGAATCGACCCTTCCGCAAATTGTAAAAATTGAGGGAGGATGAGATTAATGAGGGGGGCGGCAGCAACTTCCTGATTCGTAATACGATTGATCACTCCGGCTTCCCAGGAAATCTCCCGTTCGGGGTTTACGAGGGAGAGAAATGTTTTCTCTTTTTGAACCATGCCGCCCTCGATTCGAACCCCCGCAATTTCAATAATCCGGTCCCCGGATTTTGCATCGAGTCCGGTCGTCTCGACGTCGAACACGGTAAAAATTGCGTCTTTGAGCATCACTCCGGACTATAAAGAAGGTGGTGCGCCGTGGAAAGCAAAGCGGCGGCGATCCACGAAAAAAGAATTCTTTCCACTGAACCCTCGGGAAGCGCGGGGGCGAGGCCTTGGGGAATCTGGCTCTTTCTCCTTTGTAAAGGAACATCTTCTCCAGAAGCTTTCCACAGGTTTTCCATAGGAGGAAGAATGAGGATATGGGATAATATGGCTTACGAGAGCCATGGAATGATTCCTCTATCTTCCCTCTCCCCATTTTCTCCACAGATTGGGCTATACTCCCACCCTTTAGTGCAAGACCCCTCTATGACTACGATTTTAATAAATTCAAAAATAACTATTTCTCCTTCATACTGTGCTTATGAAATTCTCGTGTAAAACAAAGGAGATCCTTCGGGTGATTGCTGTTGTGAGTCGGGCGATTTCGAATCAACAGGCAATGCCGATTTTAAATAACATTCTTTTTCATGTCGAAGGAAAGCGGTGCACATTAAGCGCGACAAATCTAGAATTTTCCATTATCTCACATCTTGATGCGGATGTGGAAAATGAAGGATCGATTACCATTCCTGCAAAAGCGATTCAAAATTTCGCGCAATATTCAATGGATGATGAGGTTATTTTTGAATCAAGTGAGGATTCGCAATTACGATGCCACTCTAAAAAATCCAAAACAATGATCGCAGGGGAATCCGCAACTGAGTACCCCACCATCAGCCCCATTCAAAAAGAATTACAACTTAGCGTCTCCTCTGAGGAATTTTTACAGGCAATCCATCATGTAAGTTTCGCTTCCGCAAGAACTACCACTCGTCCCGTTCTCTCCGGCGTTTACTTTAAAGCTTCCAAAAATAAACTCATTCTCGTGGCGACAGACAGCTACAGGCTTTCCGAGTACAGAATCTCCGTTCTCGATATGCAGGGAGAAGTGGAGTGCATCGTCCCTGCGAAAGTTCTCGTGGAAATCATGTCCATCCTCAGTGGAGAAGCTCGAGGGAAGGAAACATCCGAAAAAACTCAAAGCAAGGAAAAAAAGGGAGAGGGGGAGGAGGGGGTGCAGAATCGTCCCATCACCATCACCCTCAATGCACAGCAGATCGAAGTGACGATCGGGCGGACAACCATCCTCTCGCGGCTGATCGACGGCACATTCCCGAACTACCAGCAGATTTTGCCGACGAGCCACAAAACAAAGACCATGCTTCCTCATGAAGAACTCCTCACAGACATAAAGCGCATGCACTACTTCGCAAAGGAGAGTAATAATAACCTCACAATCACTGTTTCGAGCAAGGACGTCCTCCTGCAGACGCAGATGACCCAAATCGGGCAGGATGAATCTAGGATCACCGCGGCGGTCCAGGGAGAGAAGAATAAGATTGCTCTTTCCTCTTCGTATCTTCTAGACTTCCTGTCACATGTTTCAGCGGAAGAGGTGGAAATGCAACTGACGGACAAAATGCACCCCGCGCTCTTCCGGGTTCCAAACATTCCAAACTTCCTCCACCTCGTTATGCCTCTCCGGTTGTCGGACGAGACATAGTGGGAGGAATGCGGCGACTTACATTCAGGCATGAAGCCATCCCTCCTCCTCGGTGCCGAAACGCACCAAGAACTGCTCGAACTACTTACGGCGAGAACATCGCTGACAATTTCCGGTGCTTCGAACGAGACGGCAAAAGCGCTCCTCCTTTCTCATTTCTTCGATCTTGAGCCGAGAAAAATGGTGCTCGTCGTCGCGGATGATGCGCACCGTGAGAGTATGCAGAAATGGTTTCATTTCTTCGAGGTGTCGACGCTGCGGTTCACCGCTCATTCTTCTCCCGCATCAGTCGAAGGATTTCCCCCCGCCTTCCTCCCGGCCGATCTCCCCTCATACCTCTCCTTCCTCACCTCCGATTATGCGGAAGTTTTGATCGTGACCGAAGACGAATGGAAATCTCCCGTGCCGGATTTCGGAGAAATGGAGGATCGAAAGGTGACTCTGACACAGGGGGAAATGATCGATACAACCCACCTCTTCGAGGAGTTGATGGAACGAGGGTACGCCCACAGCCAGGAACTCTACCTTCAGCCGGGCGAGTACCGGAAAATCGGTGATGTTCTCGATATCTTTCCGGTTCAATCCGAGAACCCTTACAAAGTCCAATTCGAGTTCGATCGAGTCGCGCAAATTCAACGGGTGAACCCTGAGGATTCCTCCAATACGGAGAACGAAGAGGGCCCCCTCTCTCTCTACCCGGGGGAGTGGAAAAAAACAGCCTTCCTCAAAGATCAGCTTACCGAAGATCATCTCCTCGTCTTCGATGAACAGGAGGAGGTACAACCGCCAGGGATTCCCACCATTCACTTCACAGCGTTCCCGCAAACGGAAGATGGACACGTTCATCTTCGGTACCTCTCGGTTCTCAAGTTCTACACCCTCACCGATTTCCTCAACGACGTGCGGGACAAACTGATGCAGGATTGGAAACTCCTCGTTGTCACGAAGCGGGCGAAGGAGCTTGCGGAAATTTTGAAGGAAGAGAATGTCCCTTACACTGTCGGGGAAGAGGTGCGCCGGGGAGCACTCGCGGTTTTCGATGCTTCGGACGAGGAAGTTCTCCCGCACTCCCTCCAAAACCCAGATCTCCAAATCGCAATGCTCACAGATCGCGAGGTTTTCACCCTCAAGCGCGAAGCCAAGCAAAGATCAATCCAAAAACTCTCCCTCGATTTCATTACCTCCCTGCAGCCGGGTGACTACGTCGTCCATATGGATCACGGGATCGGCCGCTTTACCGAGATCTCCCAAAAAACGGTGGATGATGTGACACGGGAATACCTGGAAATACGCTATGCAGGGAACGATCGCTTATTCATTCCCATCGATCAGGCCGATAAGTTGAGCAAATTTGTCCATGAAGAAGGGGAGGAGCCCACCCTGAGCAAGCTTGGATCGCTCGATTGGAAGAAGACGATGGAGAAAGTGAAATCGGAGACAAAGAAAATCGCCAAGGAACTCCTCGCACTCTACGCAAAGCGCGCCAAAGCCAAAGGATTCGCATACCCATCGGATACTCCCGAGCAGAAAAAATTCGAAGAAGCCTTTCCCTACACAGAAACCCCCGGTCAAATCAAAGCGATCCAGGACATCAAGCACGACATGGAAGATCCTCATCCGATGGATCGACTCGTGTGCGGCGATGTCGGATTCGGAAAAACGGAAGTCGCCATGCGTGCGGCATTCAAGGCGGTCCAAGCGGGGAAGCAGGTGGCGTTCATCTCCCCAATCACCATTCTTGCCGATCAGCACTACCAAACGTTCAATAAGCGTCTGCAGGATGCGGGAAGCACGAACGTTCGCATCGACATGCTTTCCCGCTTTCGATCGAAGGCGGAGCAGGATGTCATCCTCGAGAAATTGAGGAAGGGCGATCTGGATGTCGTGATCGGGACGCATCGCCTCCTTCAGGATGACATCCGGTTCTTTAATCTCGGGCTCGTCATCATCGACGAAGAGCAGCGGTTCGGCGTCAAACAGAAAGAGAAGCTGAAGGAAATGCGGGCGAACGTGGACATTCTTACGATGACTGCGACTCCCATTCCGCGAACCCTAAACCTCTCTCTCCATAAATTCCGCGATATTACGACGATCACGACGCCGCCGCCGGGCCGCCTTCCCATCATCACCGAAGTCCGCAAATTCAGCGACGCGCTGACGCGGCAGGCAATTCTCACAGAACTAAAACGACAAGGTCAGGTTTACGTTCTCCATAACCGCGTCCAGACGATCGATGCCTTCGCGGGAAAACTCCAAAAACTGATCCCCGAGGGGCGCTTCATCGTCGCGCACGGACAGCTGAAACCGGAAGATCTGGAGAAGCGCATCATGGAATTTAAGGAGGGAAAATACGACGTTCTCGTGAGTTCCACCATCATCGAAAACGGAATCGACCTCCCCCGCGCGAATACGCTCATCGTGAACGAGGCGGAACATTTCGGCCTCTCGCAGCTCTACCAGTTACGCGGACGCGTAGGGCGCGGAAAAGTGCAGGCGTATGCGTACTTCCTCTACCACACGCAAAAACTCCACGACGATGCAAAGAAGCGTCTCCGGGCGATCGTGGAAGCATCGGAGCTCGGATCGGGATTCCAAATCGCGATGCGCGATCTCGAGATCCGCGGCGCGGGAGAAATTCTCGGTGGCGAACAATCGGGGCACATGAAGACCGTCGGCATGAGCCACTTCCTACGGCTCCTGAAACAGGCGGTCGAAGAAATGCAGAGTGGTGCAAAACTTGATGCCGCGATCGAGGAAACGGTGGAAATTAACCTGCCTGTGGAAGCGTACATTCCGGGCTTCTACATCCCGGACGAACAGGAGAAGATCAACGTGTACCAGAAGCTTGCGGGAAGCCAGGACGAAGCGATCCTTGCCGAATTCGAAGCAGACCTTAAAGAGGAATACGGGGAACTGCCGGATCAGGTGCGGAATCTCTTCCGCGTTCTCCGGTTCAAGCTGGCGTGCCGGAAAGCGGGCGTTACGCGCGTGAAAGCGGAAATAAAGGGGCTCAAGAACGATATCGTCTTCACCCTCGCCGAGCGCGTGAAGGCGGAGCACATCATTCCTCTGCTCGCCAAGAATTCAAAGTGGAAGGTGAGCGGACAAACACTCAGGATCGATCAGAAAGATCTTGGAGAGGATTGGTTTGCAACACTGAAAGAGAATGTGGAAACGATCAAGGTGAAAAAATCACTTCCAAAGGAAATAGAAGAAGAATCTCCCGAAGAATAATTCATACCACTTCGCATTCTAAACACCACTATCCATGGAGCTATTTTTCGCATTCCATGGACGAATGCTTCGCGGCATTAATGTCACTTTGGATGCCAATTGATATCACCCGATTCCGATCATTCCCCTCGAAGATTTCCCCGGTCTGTAGATCAAAAAAACGAGGCCGATTGCAATGCAGCAAATTCCGAGAATGATCGGCACGATCGGATAGCGGTCGTAGACGATGTACGAGAGAGCCGTATAGATCGGAGGAACCGCGAGAATGGTGCCTGTGACGACGAGGAGGAGGCCAACGAGAGGTTTCATATACGTAAAGTATATCGAGAAGAGGCATTTTGATAAAGGAGGGCGTAGCGCGCTACGCCCCTACGGTTTACACTGGTTTTGATGAAAATCTCCCTCGACTGGCTGTCCGAATTCGTTTCCTTCTCGACGAAAGACCCGCAGAAGATTGCGGAGGTGCTCACGCTTTCCGTTGCGGAGGTGGAGGAAGTGGAGGAACAGGGCGAGCTCCTGAAACATTGTTGCATCGCGAGAGTTCAAAACCTGCGAAAGCATCCTTCGGCGGATCGGCTTTCCCTCTGCGAAGTCATTACCGATCGGGGGGCAAAGCAGGTTGTGTGCGGGGGGACAAACCTCCGTGAAGGAATGCGCGTCGTCTTTGCCCATGTCGGCGCAAAAGTCCGTTCGGGAGATGAACTCGTTGAGCTGAAAGAAGCGACGATCCGAGGCGAGAAGAGCGAAGGAATGATCGCAGCGGCGGGAGAGGTGGGACTTTCGGATCTCTACCCCCCAAAAAAAGAAGAGGGAGAGCGTGCCATTGTGGATCTTGGCGACGGGAGCGAGGGGGTGGGAAAACCTGCGCGGGAATTCCTCGGCCTCACCGACGTGATTTTTCATATCGACAACCATGCGATCACCCATCGTGCTGATCTTTTCTCGCACGTCGGATTTGCGCGAGAATGCGTCGCGGTGGGGCTCGGAAAGTGGAACCCCACCTCCGCTCCGCTCCGCGGAGCTACGGGGGGCAAGGAAAAATCGAAGGTGAAGTTTGGAAAGGGCAAAATTCCCTTTAAGTTTGTTGTTGATGCCCCAAAACTCATGCCGCGGTATCTTTCAACGATGATTTCGATCGATGGGTTAGGAGAAACGCCCGAGTGGATGAAGAGGAGACTCCAGGCGGCGGGGTTTCGGTCGCTCAATCTCCCGGTCGATATTACGAACTATGTCGCGGTGGAGATCGGCGTGCCTCTCCATAGTTTCGATGCCGATGACATCGTGGGGACAGTCCATATGCGTACATCCAAAAAAGGAGAAAAGATCGTGACTCTCGACAGAATCGAACGGGAGTTGCCCGATGGGGGGATGATTTTAAGCGATGACAAAGGAATCTTCGATCTCCTCGGGATCATGGGAGGCCTGCGGAGCTCAACAAAGAGTACGACGAGACGAATCTACCTCCATAGCGCGAGCCTGGACCCCGTTTCTATACGGAGAACGGTGATTGCGACCGGCCACCGCACGGATGCCGCGACGGTGTACGAAAAAGGAGTTCCTTTTGTGACAACCGAACAGGGCTTCTATCGCGCCGCGCAACTGATGCTGGAACTTATTCCCGGAGCAGAGATTATTTCCCCGCTCGAATCGAAAGGAAGTAACGGCAAGCCGCCGATGATCTCACTTTCTCTCGCGCGGGCGAGCAGCATCCTTGGTCGTGAAATCTCCAAGAAAGAAGCGAAGACCGCGCTCGTCGCGCTCGGCTGCACCATCAAGGATAAAAAAGACAGCCTGAGCGTCCTTCCGCCCCTCCATCGCCTGGGGGATCTCCACGAACCGATTGATTTGGTGGAAGAGGTTGCGCGCATTTCCGGGTACAAGAGTTTTGTGGAGGAACTTCCCTCGGCAAATATCACTCCGCCTCCGCGGGATCATCGCCTTCATAGAATGCGCGATACGATCAAGGAAGCGGGATTCATCGAAACGGTGCAGTATGCGTTCCTCTCCGAAGAGTTGCTTAATAAATCCGGTCAGTGGAGGAGCGGCCTTCGTGAAGTCGAGAATCCTCTAGGGGAAGAGCTTCGATACATGCGTCCAAGTCTTCTTCCGCGACTCCTTGAGTCTCTCTCACAAAATCTCCGAGAGGGGAGAGAGGAAGTAAGACTCTTTGAGGTGGGGCATATTTTCTCTTCGGAGGAAGAGAGTCAGTCAATCACTCTCATTATTACAAGCCGTAAAGGTACCCTCATGGAGGATCCGTTCTTAAAAATTAAATCCACTCTCCGGGAACTTTCCGACTCTCTGGGGATCCACATCACTATCGAGCGGAAAAAACCTTCACCAACCGAACACCCCGGCCGAAGCGCGAAGGTCATCGCAGGGGGGAAAGAGATAGGAACAATCGCCGAGCTCCACCCGGACACTGCGAAAAATTTTGATCTCCTGGGTCGGACCGCTTTCCTCGAAATTGACGGAGATCTACTCCTCTCTTTTCCTTCAAAACCGAAGATGTACGGCAGCACGTTCGATTTCCCATCGATTACCTACGATTCCACCGTTGTCCTCGATGCGAAAGCAGAAGTGGGTTCCTTGATCGAGAAGGCGCGAAACGCACATATGTTCATTCGCGATGTTCAGCTCATCGATCTCTTCGAGAAGAGCGGCAAACGACACCTCACCTTCCGTTCTACGTATAACGCCGGAGACCGAACGCTGACCGAAGAAGAAGTGAAACCGATTCAGGAAAAGGTGGAGGCGGCGCTCCGCGCCTGATACCATCTCTCCATGCCCCTCCCAAAATTTCCTTTTGTTGTTCTCGATACCGAGACGACAGGGCTTATTCCACGATCCGATAAGGTCATTGAATTTGCGCTCGTTCGATACGAAGAAGGGGAGAAGGTAGCGGAATATGAGGCGCTCTACAGTGTCGATACGGAAATCTCCCCCGTGGCCAGAGTGCTCACGAGGATCGGACCTGGTGATCTCCTTGGGAAACCCCCTTTCGAGCGTGAAAAAGTTCAAAAGCTGATCGAGGGAGCGGTGATCGTCGGGCAGAACATCCTCTTTGATCTCGATATGTTGAAAGGGGAGGGGGTGGAGCTCGAGGGGCATCCCTGGATCGATTCGGCGATGCTTGCATCGATCGTCTATCCGGAAGCCGCGAGCTATTCGCTCGGATATCTTTCCACATTCCTCGATCTCCCCCACGAACCAAAACACCGCGCGATGGGAGATGTGATCGCGACAACCGCACTGCTTACCAAAGCATGGGAGAGGTTCAATGAGCTCCCGGAGGAAAGTGTCTCCACACTCAAAAAACTTGCTGAAAGGGGACCGGAGGGATATGCCGCTTTCTTCGCGGAGCTTGAAGGCGGGAAGAAAGGAAAAGCACCGCCGTCATGGCTCAAAAAAAATCTCAAAGCTCTTCCGGAACCATCTCTCAGGCGCCTTCCTCCCCCCAAAGACACTCGTACGTGGTTTGCCGTTAAAAATCTGGATGCGACGTTGAGGGAAATCCCGGAGAGCGCCTATCACCCTGTCTTTGCTCCGCAGTTTCTCCTGGATCCCGCACTCAAGGACTCTCTTCTTGCCCAGGAGAAGTTCACCGCCGACGAGCTGACTCTCTCCATGAAGCTTTCTCTCTATCATCCAAAACATCACAATGATTTTCCACTGCACGGGAACGAGCGCGATGTGTGGAACGGAAAATTGGCGTGTACAAAGGAGAGCGCCGCCTATGCCGCGCAATTTTCGGAAGGAGGGCACGTGATGATCGATCACCGTCAATTACTCGAACTTCTGCTCCACGAGCACGAACATGCTCCCAAAAAAGAAGAGGCGATCGTGATCGATGATGCATCCATGATCGAAGATACGGCCACGAAAGCCTTCAAATGGTCCTGTGCGACCGACCCGCTTCGTGCTGCCGCAGAAGGGAATGCAGAGCTCACGAGTTTTCTGGATGCGTACCAGCTCTGGATTGAAAAGGTGCGAAACTTTCAGGATATCCGCTACCTAGTCGTGGCGGATTTACAAACGAAAGAAGCAAAAGGGCTGACGGAGAGATTGAATACACTCACTGAAACATCTCTCCCCGATCTTGTGTTGGAGCGACTGCGGGATCTCCAAAAAATCCTCGACCCGAAAAATCTCCCGAACCGCATCACCTACATCGAACAGTTCCGCGACGGGGGGCAGGTTCTTCAATCCGTTCCGCTCGACATTGCAAAAGAACTCAATGATCTCCTCTATACGCGTTCCGTTACCACTCTCGTCCTCCCCCCCGGGGAACGATTTTCATTCGTCGCCATTATTCCTCCAAGCGTCACGGTCGAAACGATGACGGAGAAGCTCCCCGCACCGCTCCCGCTCCGATACTCGGAACCCGAGTTCACAATGGACAGGCTTCTTCCGAGAGTGGATGGAAAAGTGATTTGCCTTGTGACCAGTAAACGCGAAATCGAAAAATTGTATGTTGAGAACGCGGAACTCCTGGAGGAACAAGGTATCACGTTGATCGCGCAGGGGCTTTCCGGAGGGCAGGGGAGGATGCAGGCGGAGTTTCAAGCCGCAGAGGACCGGGCGGTATGGCTCTTAACGCCGTGGACGTACGAAGGCGTGGAACTTCCTCCAAAAACCGTGGATCACCTGTGGCTCGCCACTATGCCCTTCGATCACCCTTCCCATGCGGTCCTCTCTATCCGCGCGGACAGATACGGCGGCAAGGAATTTGATCTCTACTTCATCCCGCGGCTTCTGTACCGCTTGTTCCGGCTCCTCCGCACGTACTCCAAACACAGAAAAGAAGATGGCGATGTTTTAGTCCTGGATCAAAGACTTCGAACGAAGGGATATGGAAAAAGGGTGATGGAATACCTCAATCAACTCACTGCGGAATAACGGTGTCCTCACAGAATGCTTTCCAAAATAGGGAGAACCGGTCTTAAAATAAATGAAATCCAGCCCACGAGCAGCGGGATTCCAAGAATTCTTTCGCCGATCAGGAGAAAAAGAAGAATGATCGGGCCCTTCCGGAGAAAATCGTCATACTCCGCTTCGTAACGGGCGGGGACGAAGATTGCGATGATCTTGCTTCCATCGAGCGGGGCGATGGGCAGCAGATTGAAAGCCATCAGCCCAAGATTGAGGAAGAGCATGTTGGAGAATAGTTCTGTGAAAAATCCGTTCGCGGTTCCGGCAGTGATTCCAAGAGCGAGAATTATCTTTGCAACGAGCACCGTTCCGATTGCAAGGAGGAGGTTACTGAAAGGACCCGCGAGTGCGGTGAGAGTCATAAAGCGTTTGGGATGCCGCGCATAGCGAGGATCCACGGGGACCGGCTTCGCCCATCCGAACCCGACCATAAAAAACATTAGGGTCCCAAAGAGATCGAGGTGGGCAAGCGGGTTCAGGGTCAGCCTCCCCTCATTCTTTGCGGTGTGGTCCCCCAGGAGGTATGCGACGAATCCATGGGAAAACTCATGAACCGTGAGCGCAACCAGCATGGCAATGATAAACGGGGGCGTAATATAGGACATTTTATTTGCATGATACCGGGATTTCCCTATGATGACCCGGACTTTTGAACACATGTCCCGACGTTGTGAAAAGACCGGCAAAGTACCCTCCGGAGGTAACCTCCGCAGCCACTCCATGCGCGCGACAAAGCGCAGGTTTAAACCGAACCTCCAGAGGAAACGCATCTTTGATCCGGTGACTCAGACCTATAAAAAAATGTACGTAAGCACCGCATATATCCGAACTTTGGCAAAGCGCCTCCAAGAGGGAAAATCCGTGTAATTTCTTTCCGTGGTACACTCAAATCTTCTCGTACTCTCCTTTTGTGATGCCCCATCACGTACGGAAAGCGTATCTCTATAAATCTGCAGTTCTCTTTGTGGTTGGAGCGCCGTTCCTTGGCGTCCTTGCTGCGATTGTTCTTGCGTGGAATCGTTATGTCTTCCTATCGGACATCACACTCATGCTTTCCCTCTACCTTCTCACAGGGCTTGGGATAACGATCGGATACCATAGGATGCTCACTCATCGGAGTTTTCATACATCGAAGCCACTGAAAGCTCTCTTCCTCATTTGTGGATGTATGGCGTTTGAGGGGCCTCCACTCGCATGGGCTGCGACCCATATTTCCCATCATGCGCATTCCGATGATGAGGATGATCCCCACACCCCACTCGCGGGTTTCTGGCATGCGCACATGGGATGGATGTTTCGGAATCACTACGAAGATCCAAATGTCTATGCCCCACATCTCCTCAAAGATCCCGTGATTGTATTTGTGGATCGTACTGCAGTAATTTGGATGACCCTCTCGCTCCTCTTTCCCTTACTGGTCGGAGGCTGGACGGGGTTACTGTGGGGAGGACTTGTTCGAATCTTTATAACGACGCACGCGACGTGGAGCGTGAACTCTGTTTGCCACACATTCGGGAAGCGGCCGTTCGAATCCAGCGACGAGAGCCGGAACGAATGGATTGTGGGCCTTCTTGCCTTTGGTGAAGGCTGGCATAACAACCATCATGCGTTTCCGACGAGCGCCTTCCATGGGCTCCACTGGTGGCAGTTTGATCTCTCGGGGCTGCTGATCCGCGCCATGGAGAAGATGGGACTCATCTGGAGCGTGGAACGCGTGACCCCCGCCCTTATGGAGGCCAAACTTGCGAAAACCCGTTCAATCAAGGAATCGGTTCAGGACTTTAAAGAGCAGCTTGGCATCGCGATTGCGCAGGCGAAGGCCGATCTCACCGCATATTTCGAAAATCACAAATCAGATCTTACGAACCATCCGACGATTCTCTACGCGGAAAAGCAGGCGCGTCATCAACTCGAAAAAATCGCGGCAGAAATCGCCAGGCGCAAAAGCCTGCGTGCCAGACAGTACGAGAAATACAGCAACGAAGTACGCAATGCCGTCGAACTCGTAAAACAGAGAGCCAAGCAGGAAATGGAAAAGCTCTCACCCTCAGCGTTGTAGAGCCCCTTCGCGCTTTAAAAGCACAATTTTTTTCTGTGAGCCGCGATTGTAGCCGCCTGTTTTCCCGTCCGATCGGATGACGCGATGGCAGGGAATCTTTGGATCGTGATTCTTATTCAAAATGTTCCCAACGGCTCGGTATGCCTTTGGCCGGCCTGCCTTGCGGGCGACTTCTTTGTAGGTGAAGGTCTTCCCCTTGGGAATTTTTCGAACAATCGAGTAGACCCGATTCTGGAAAGACATCTGCATCATTCGAGTTGCGTAGCGGCTTTTCTTGCTTCTAACCATTGGTTATGAACCTTATTCCAATCCCCCTGTATGTTGCTGAGAGTTTTTGCCACAGAGGCATTTGCCGGAATCTGACGGAGGATTTCAAAGTACGTCATGGTGTCGGTCCAGTTATTAATCTCCGTGGTACGAACGTTGAGAAGAGGTGCCCCATTCGCAATCTCCCGTAGAGAAGAGAGAAAATTACTAAGGAATTTCTCTGCTTCCGACGGTCCTGTATTCTTTCTACTTTTACTTTGAAATTCAGCCGTTGCGTTTTTGTATGCCGCTTCTATGGTGCTGGAATAAAATCCTACAAAAGCCGCTGCAGCAGTGCGAAATTGAGCGATGATTTCCAATTTCTCCTCTTGGAGGGCAAATGCAACATTCGTATGATAACGAGCAGAAACTCTACCCCACTGTAATTGATCGAGCCCACCCCCGCGCTTTAGCCAGTTAATCGCATGGTCGAGGCCATCGAGCGGTTTTGAAGCCCCCTCATCATGTTCCCCATCCCGTGTTTCCGTTTCATCGATCATAGAGTCGAAAAGAGGGAAAGAATAATAAACCGTTCCCGCGGCCCATCAAGCTCTACGAGGACAATCCGTTGCCATGTCCCAAGGGTTAATTTGCCAGACTGGAAGGGGATAATCACCCCCGGGCCGATGATGGAGCTCATGATGTGATCCCCAACATGAGAAGGGTCGTGGGGGTGTCGATACTTGAGTTTGGGGATCATCGCTTCGAACACGTCGAGCATGTCGAGATCCGTTCCGGGATCGAGATCCGCAGTCGTGAGCGCTGCCGTGGTATGGAGAATGTGGAGATGGCAGAGACCCTCCTCCTTTTTAGATGCTGTGATCTCCTTCTGAATATCCTCGGTGATATCCAGAATCTGCTTCTTCTTTGTCGTTGAAAACAGAAGCTTCTTCATACCTAGAGAGTACCATAGCCGCGTGCGGATCCTCTTTTTTGGCGATATCTTCGGCGAACCGGGACGCGAGGCTGTGAAGCGTATTTTTCCGGAATGGAGAAAAAAACACGAGCCGGATTTTACGATCGCAAATATCGAAAACATCGCACATGGTGCGGGAGTAACTCGGACCCAAGCGGAGGAAATGAGAGCGATCGGGATTGATGGATTTACACTCGGAGATCACGCGTTTGATAATCCCCATGCGGCGGAGCTATTGGAAGATGAATCGTTCCCCATTGTCCGACCCTTGAACTGGCCGGGGAAAGTCCCGGGGAGGGGATGGAGAATTCTTTCAAAGTTTTCTTCGAGTGAGTCTGCCGCAGGCGGACGAATCGAGAAGCGTCTTCTCCTTTTAAACACCCTCGGCCGGGTGTTCCTCAAAATCGGAACCAATGACCCATTCAATGCGCTGGAATCCGCACTCAAGGAAGCATCGCAAGAGAAATTCGATGCAAGCCTCCTCGATATTCATGCGGAAGCGACCAGTGAGAAGCGAGCAATTGCGGAAGTATTTGATGGGAGAATCAATGCGGTTATCGGCACGCATACTCATGTGCAAACGAATGATGCGCAAACCCTCTTAAAGGGAACGGGCTTTCTCTCCGACGCCGGATTCTGCGGGCCGCAGGATTCGATCCTGGGAGTCGAAAAGTCCATCATCATTGAAAAGATCCGAAACCAAAGGCCGGGTAAGCATGAACCTGCCGAAGGCCCCTGTGTTGTTTGCGGCGTTCTGATCGAGGTAAATCATGGAAAAACATCGATGCAAACCCTGCAAGAGCGCGATATCCGATGGTAGACTCTCGCTTGATCTGGAGAGGTCGCATAGTGGCCTAGTGCGCTCGCTTGGAAAGCGAGTAGAGCTGAAAGGCTCTCGGGGGTTCGAATCCCCCCCTCTCCGCCACAGTTGAATTCGAGGTGAGCACAAGCACGAAGTGCGTAGTGCGAGCCCGAAGATACTGTGTCCCACGAAGCTCCGAAGGAGCGAAGTGGGACAGAATGACACTCATATCACCACCGCTTTCTCCACCTCCATCACATCTTCGATAAAGAGCTGTACCTTCTGTTCACCACTCCACGCATCGAGGCCCACCCGACACACAAGATCGCATTGTTCCGGAATGTGGTCATAGAGCTCTCCAAGACCAAAACCAATCGCCTTTGTATTCAAAACAGAGCATTGAAGATGTCTTCCCTCTCCTCCGACTTGGCGCAGAGATTGCAGCTCCTGATTCTTTAAGAGAAACCGCGGCTCCGGATTTGCCGCACCGAACGGCTCAAGGAGTGTAATAGATCCGACAAAGTCGGGAGAGAGATCGCGCGGATCGAGGATCGCATCGATTGTCATCATTGGCGAAAAGTCGTGATGAGGACATTGTTCCGCGATATCCTGCTCCATCATTTCTCTAAATTCTTCCCACCGGGAGAAATGGAGCGTGCATCCGCCGGCTTGAGCGTGTCCACCGAAGCTTAAGAGACAGTGACTGCAGCGACTCAGGGCATCCGCGATGTGGTACTGCGAGGAACTTCGCAGTGAACAGGTGATGGTTTCGCCCTCCTCGCATCCGATCACCGCTGGCTTTCCGTAGCGCTCGGCAAGCCTCCCCGCGATGAGACCGATGATTCCCGCGTGGAACATCGGCGAACGAAGGAGAAGAATCGGACCATCTTCTATCATGGTTTCCGCGACTTCCATCATTTTTTGCGTCGCATCCTGGCGTTCACTATTCAATAAATGAAGTCGCGCGAGGTCGTCTCCTCCTTCAAGGAGTCCGCGCAGGGCAACCAATGGATCTGCAAGCCTCCCCGCGGCGTTGATCCTCGGTGCGATGCGGAACCCGACGAGCGTGCTCGTCACCATTTCCCCATTCTTCATCGTTGAGCGCGCGAGATCGAACACGGGCGCCCCCTTTCCCCTTGTCATCGCGAGCAGCCCAAGCTGCACGAGCGTGCGGTTTTCACCAAGGAGCGGTACGACATCCGCAACGGTGCCGATCGTCGCGAGTGCAAGATCAATGTCTTTTTCCTCCCACTCGTCGTTTTCGAGCGCACGGACCAATGTAAAAGCGACTCCCGATCCCGAGGCGCAAGGATTTTCGTGCTCCGATGGAATTTTTGGATGCAGAATTACGGCATTCGGGAGTTCCGCATGGAGAGAATGGTGATCGGTGACAATCACATCCATCTTCAATCCCCGAGCGTAGGCAATTTCCTTTGCATGGCTGATCCCCGTATCGACCGTGAGAAAAAGAGTGACTCCCTGTTTGTGCATTTCATCGATGAAACTTTGTTTAATGCCGTATCCGTCCTTCTGCCGATGCGGGAGAATTACTTTTGGATCAATCCCGTGGCGGCGGAAGAATCGGACGAGCTGCGCCGTCCCCGTGATTCCATCGGCATCGTAATCGCCGATGATTCCTATGTTCTCCTTTCGATCAATCGCGGAGCGAATCCGCGCGACCGCTTCCTCCATTTCTCCAAGTGCAAAGGGATCAGAAAGATTCTCCCAGGAGGGTTTCCTCGAGAAGTCGATACCCCGGTCTGCTGCAAGGGAACTTGCTAAGGCGCTTCCCTTCATGCCTTTCCCAGGAAGAATCCACCGCTTGCCGGTGAGGGAGAGAGGAGAAGAGATAGGGGGGAATGATAGCAGAGAAAAGCAGACTTCCCATTCTGTCAGGAAAAAAGTCATTGATCTGATTCAGCCGCAGCGACGCCTGCGCTATACTCAGGGACCACGATTGCCATGGTGTTTTCACGCCGATCACTCCCACCGCTCCTTCTCGTCGCACTCTCCATTCTCTTTGGAGGCGTGACTGTCTTTGCGCTTCCGAGTGATGTCCCTGAAGAAAGCTGGTACAGCGATACTCTTGAGATGTTTCTGGATGAGGGGATTCTCACAGTCAATGATGATCCTTTCCGGCCGGGAGATGATGCGACACGCGCGGAGTTCATCGACATTTTGATGCAACTCACAGTTGATTATTCCGGCGATGCCCCGGCGGATCCCGCATTTGACGATGTACCGCGTGATTCACGCCACTATCTTCCATTCCAACAAGCGGCAAGGCTTGGCATCCTGAAAGGAGCGGGGGACTGCATCGGAACGTCGCCTTGTTTTGCGTACCCCGATTCTCCCATCAACCGAGCGGAAACGGCGATACTCCTCCTTCGCGCATTCGGTTTGTCCCTCGATGATGATTCACCTTCTTTTGCCGATGTGGAACCGGGAGCCTGGTACGAAGTGCCGATTCGCACAGCCGCCGCTCACTGCATTCTCCGTGGCAATGCGATCACACATTTCCCGGATCCCACTCCGTCGAAAGTAATGGTGCGTCCCGAGGACAATGTGAACCGCGCGGAAATGATCGTTATGATTGCGCGAGCGAGGCAGAACCTTCGATACGGCGTGGATTGCGGAAGATCTTTCCCCCCTCCTGACCTTGAACTTCCTTCCCGTCCACGACATCCCGAGGATGAAACGCCGGAACCCCGCACGTTTCTCCTCCCGGAGCCTGCAACGCCAACGGGCGTGCCGCTCATGCGGTTTGATATGAGCGCGCATAAGGTGAGGGACATCGTCCTCACCGGACTCACATTCGAGGCGGAGCAGGGATCGCTCCTCAATGCGGAAAAATACGCGCTTTGGGTCGATCACGATGGAAACGGAGTCGTGGAAACTCCACTCGAAACAGGAGTTTCCCCGGATGATGATTTTGTCACGTTCCAGGATCTTTTTGGCGGGGGATACGTGATCACGGAACAAACCGTAACGTTCGAAGTTCGCGCGGCGATCAGCGGGTCCCCGCAATCAACAACGCTTCAGCTAAGAGTGGCTGCCAACGGAATCGAAGCCGAAGAACTGGATGGCCGCGCGCTTTCGGGAATTCGAAAAGACGGCATCTGCAGCGGCCGCTGCCAAATCACCCAGCAGACGACTCCCGCAGAAATCATCACCATCCTTCCCCATGGCAATCTCTTCGTGAGTGAAAGCTCCATACCCATTCGTTCACATCTTCTCCTCGGCGGAGCGATCACCGACCCCATCCTCAGGCTCACATTCCGGGCCGATGATGAAGATATTGCACTCACCACTCTCCGGATCTCTTCCTCGGGATCCACCGCGCAATCCATCGAACGCCTGGAACTTCTTACGGAAGGAAGCTCAACCCCTTTCACCAATGCGACCGTAAGCGCCTGCTCCGGCGATGATGTTCTCGCGCTCAATCCAACGGGAGGATCTGCGATCACAACGTTCTGCGCCAACATTCCATCTTCTGCATTCATTGTCGAAGACAACGAGCGGCGCGATCTCCTCATCCGCGCAAAAATGAGATCGGATGCCGCCGGAGGAATTTCCGGAGAAGCAGTGCAGCTTTGGCTCACGGGGCAGGCCGTTTCGGATGCGGCAACCGGTTCGGGAGCCATTGAAGCGAGAGGCATGTCTTCCAGTGAATCGATCAGTGCCAATGACGGAGATGGCACCAAAGAAGGCGAAATTTTCATGGGCAGGGAAACCCCGGGCACAAACCAGAATATCGTCGGCAGCATGCACACCTCGGTCTTTTCCGCATTTGCCGGCATTTCGAACGGAAGTGACGACAGCAACGGGGACCCCGTGCCCTCGGGAACGCATGAACTTGGCGCATTCACGTTCACGGCTGCGACCAATGCAAATACGGAGGATGGAACGAATGTCGTGGTCATCGATGATCTCCTCTTCACGATGAGCAGCACCAATGTGACGTTCGATGCGTCTTCCTTCTCCCTCTTCAACAGAGACGATTCCACGGTGGTGGAAGCGTGTACGGCGGTGGATTCGGGTGGATCTCCTCTCGCAGGATCGATTTCCGGATCGTTCTTCGTTCTCTGTGAGAACCTCGATTCTTCGTCCATTCCTTCCGATATCGCCTCCGGCGATTCTCTCATACTTGCTCTGCAGGGAAGCATCAGCAATCCCCAGGTCAGTTCTTCGACCGCATCGTTCCTCCAGGTGTCGCTCCAGAACTTCACCTCCCCCCGCTCAAGTTTCGGGGTCTCGGGGAGTCATATCCACTGGCTTGATCGCGATGGCGGCGGCGAGACGGATCTTTTCTGGGTGGATCTCCCCCTCGCCGAAATCGGGTCCACGCAGTACCGTCTTTAAATACTATACAATTCAATGATGGTGGACATGTCCTCCGGCGAGCTCTTTCGATGAAAGATGGGGAATAAGCCATGCGGCGAGAAATGTTGAGATGGGTACTGCAAAGAGGAGCGTTGCGCTTCCAACAAGCGTGCGCACGATTTCCTCCGCGATGAATTCACCGTTCAGAATCACCCAGAGCGGTGCCGTACGGTTCACGGTAAAGAGAAGGAGGAGGGGAAGGGATGCGCCGACATACGCAAGCGCAAGCGAGTTCACAAGTGACGCGATGTGCTCCCGACCGATGGAAGTTCCCGATTGATAGAGCTCTCTGAACTTCAGTCGCGGGTTATGGCGGTAAATCTCCGCGATCGTGGCGGTCTGCGCGGTCGTGATGTCATCGAGAACGCCGAGTGCACCGATGATGATCCCACCAAGAAGGAGTCCCCGAAGATTGATGTTCTGCGTCGGTCCGATCTGGAGGTACATGGCTTCTTCCGATCCGAGTCCAAAGAGTGACGCTGCCTGCACGAAGATAATGGCGAGAATCGCGGAGACGAGAAGCGTGAGCAGAGTGCTCAAAAGAGCAACAGATGTTTTCTTGCTGAATCCGTGCGCGAGGTAGAGCGCGGTACAGGCAATCAGGAAGGCTCCGATAAAGCCGATAAAGAGCGGATTATCGCCGGCGATAATCCGGGGAACCACAAAGAGTGCAAGAATCAGGATGCTGACGCCGAGTCCCAGAACGGATTGGAGCCCCAATCTTCCTCCGAAAATAAATGCAAGAAGGAGAAAAACCCCTGTCAAAATCAAAAGAGAAGGAAGTCGATATTGTTCACGGAGAAAATATTCCGTGCCGCCATCGAGTGTTTCCCATTCTTCGAGAACCACCGTATCTCCGGTATGAAGCTCCATATCCGTTCGTCCCTCAAGGACGGTATTTTCCATGGTGAGCTCCCGCCCTTCATTCGACCCGGTGATGATCCGGAGCGTCACATCCTGCACAAAGCGACCCATACCGTGGATCGGCTCTTTCTCCCGTATCGATACATCAATGACGCGGGCGCGGAGAAATTCCGTTCTCTCTGTGCGGAGATTGAGAAGTACATCATCCGCGGGTTGTGCGAAGACAAGAACCGGAAAGAAAATGCCAAATGCAAGAAACAGGAGGCGGCGCATGGGGAAAGGATACCCTTTTATTCAACTTCTGGAGTGATGAGAACGACATTCTCGCGATCGTCCACAGAGAGTTCTTCGTGAGCGGGTTCGCCGAAACCAAGGAGGAATGTTGCCATAATCCCAATGCCAAGAAGGAGGAATGTCAGCTGTCGTACCGCAGCGGAGAGCCGAACCTCCCTATGAAGTTCCGGAAGAAGATCAGACCCCGCAATGTAGAGAAAATTCCCGGCGGTGAGAGGAATGAGAATGAGTTCAATGTGAGGGATAGAATTTTTAAGAAGGAGAACGATGATAACGCCGAGAAATGCAGTGAGTGCGGAGAGAAAGTTATAAAAAAGAGCGCGCGCTCGACTAAAACCACTGTGGATAAGAACGGCAAAATCACCGATTTCCTGCGGAATCTCATGGAGAATCACGGCGATCGTTGTCGCAATCCCAAGCTCCGTACTTGCGAGGTAGGCACCTGCGATCAGGATGCCATCCAAAACATTGTGAACACCGTCGCCAATCAACATCATTGTTCCAATCGGGTGAGTGTGATCCGGGCAATCGATCGTGTGGCAGTGATGCCAATGGATGAATTTTTCAATGACGAGAGAGAGCACGATTCCCGCAAGTACAAGCGCAAAAGGAACGACCGGATCCGCAGCTTCTTCTACAGCTTCCGGGAGGAGGTGGAGGAATACATTTGCAAAGAGCGCTCCCGTAGCGAATGCAACCAAAGGCATTAAAAACTTCCTTAGCAGAGCCTCTCTAAGCGAAAGCATGAAGACTCCCGCGAGTGAGATAACACTCACCAGCAGAACACTTCCGAAGATGGCAAGAGTGGTATTCATGATGGGAAAGGAAAAATTTAACAGCACTGGGAACAATGGCCGATAATCTCGCTGATGTGTTCCGTTGCGTGGAATTTTGCGCGGCGTGCGATCGTATCTTCCAGAGCGCAAAATTTCGGTTCATGGAATTCCTCCGTCTTTTTGCAGGAAACACAGGTGAGGAAACCGTGATGGCCGTGCGTTTCGGGAAGAGAGCAGAGGAGATAGCCTCCCGTAGAAGGATGACGATGGACGATATGTTCTTTTTCAAAGAGGGAAAGCGTTCGATACACCGTCACAAGGTTTATGGCGTGTCCTGCACGAGAAATGCGTTCGTGAACATCAGCCGGAGTAAGCGGTTTGGCAGTCTTCTTCAGTATCTCCGTGATGAGACGCCGGGGGGCAGTGCTGCGGAATGATCCATTCATGGTGACAGCATATCTACTTGCAAAAGTTTTGCAAGTAGAATCTCTCTGATTGTGTCATGAGGACAATCGTCGCAGTTGATACGCCAGTATAGGCGGCGTGAGGAGAGTGGTGAGGATCACCACAATGACGATGACGGAGAAAAGCTCGTCGTTGACGACGCCGAGACCGCGACCAATGGTGGCGAATATCAATCCCACTTCGCCGCGCGGCACCATTCCCCATCCTACGAGGGATTTCTTCACCTTCCCCGCTGCGAGGCCTGCGACAATTTTGCCGACGAACGCCACCACCGTGATGCCGAGAGCCACGAGAATGATGGAGGGATCAAACAACGTGGAGAGATTCACCGCCATACCGGTCATGACGAAGAAAAGCGGGACAAGGAAATGCCCCAACGGTTCCACCAGATACTCGATGTGTCGCTCTGCATGAGGCTCAATAACTTCTTCGATTCTCTGTTGTACATCAGGAGAAATACCTTTCATCGCGTTGCGTACGTCCTCAACGATATGCAGATCTTTAAAGTATCGGAAATGCACGGGATCGAGAACAAGTCCCGCCGCGAATGCGCCAACGATCGGAGCAAGGCCGATGGCTTGGGCAGCGGCGGCAAGGAGGAGTCCGAACGAGATCGCGAGCGTGAACTTCATCCCCACACCCGTTTGGATTCTGGAAAAAGCATTGCCAAACCAAGGCGCGAGGAAACGTCCGAGGACAATGGAGCCAACTAAAAAGGCGATGGCTTTCCCGCTGATAAGGGCAATGGTCATACCGCTCACGCTTCCGACGGTTGCGATAGCTGAAACAACCGCAAGAATAATAAGACCAATCACATCATCAATCACCGCCGCTCCAAGGACAATTTGAGCCTCCGGCGTCTGAAGCTTCCCAAGGTCTTTGAATACCCGTGCCGTTATCCCCACTGAGGTTGCCGTTAATGCGGCGCCTAAAAAGAGATATGCGGTCGATGGAAGCCCCGGCATGAGGTATGGACCGACGATATAGGTTCCGAGAACGAACGGGACGACGACGCCGACGATTGCAACAAGAAGTGCGGGGATGCCTACCTTTGTCATTTTTTGGATGTTCGATTCCAATCCGATCTGGAAAAGAAGGATGATAACGCCAAGCTCCGCGAGGAATTTGAGGAGAGGATCAGCTTCCGCCGCTTCGAATGCTGTGAATCCAAAGAGTGCGAGATTGCCCAAAATCACACCGATGACGAGTTCACCAAGAACAGAAGGTTGGCCAATCTTCTCGACCAGGCTGGCGAACTTTGCGAACAGGAGGAGGATGGCCATCCAGAACAGCGTCCAAGCGTAGGAATGTGCGACTGCGGTACCGGCTTCCTCAACTGCTCCCGCATGGTGGGATACGAGGAGGACAAGGAGGGCGAATGGCAGGATCGTACGGAGCGAGCGTCTCATGGGGGAGGTTGAAAAAGAAATTTGAGACATCCTAGCGATTCTCTGCCGGAGAGCAACCCTCGCGCGGATACTATTCCAGCGCTATTCTTAAATTCGTGCTCCTTGCTCTTGGGATACTTATCGCCGGCATTCTCCTGCTCATCAAAGGGGCGGACTGGCTGGTGGAGGGGGCTTCCAGCCTTGCGAAACGCTTCGGTGTTTCCGATCTTACGATCAGTCTCACGGTTGTTGCCTTCGGTACGTCCATGCCGGAGCTTTTGGTGAACATCGTGAGCAGCGTCGAGGGAGCGAATGATATTGCCATCGGCAATATCGTGGGAAGCAATATCGCGAATATCCTCCTCATCCTCGGGGTTGCATCCATTATCAGAAATGTCGCAGTGAAAACCTCCACAGTCTGGAACGAAATTCCACTCGCTTTCCTTGCCGTGGTCGTTCTCCAGCTCATGGCGAACGACAGCATCGTTGATCACTATCCGGTGTCGGAACTCAGTCGCAGCGACGGGCTCGCATTCCTTGCGTTCTTTCTTATTTTTCTCTGGTATGTCTCCAAAATGCGGCGGACAGAGAATGAGGCGAAGGATGATGGTGTAGCAAAGAAAGGTGCTTTTATCTCTCTTGGACTGGTGGTGGCTGGTCTCGGTCTTCTTATCCTCGGAGGAAAACTGACGGTCGATGGAGCGATCAACATTGCATCGCTCCTTGGCATTTCCCAGGCATTCATTGGACTTACCATTGTTGCGATTGGGACCTCGCTCCCCGAACTTGTCACCTCTGTCCTCGCCGCTATGCGTAACAAGGCGGATATCGCGGTGGGCAACATCGTCGGAAGCAACATCTTCAATGTTTTCTGGATCATGGGCGTTAGTGCCGTTATCCATCCTATTCAACTCGATCCCGTACTCAACGTGGATCTCTTTGTCGCGATTCTTGCGACGGTCGTTCTCTTTCTAGCAGTCCATACAGGGCATGTCCCCCGGCGCATTTTCCTCTTTTGGAAGCAGCGGCAGGCTCATGTGATCGAGAGATCCGATGGGATCATTATGCTCCTCCTCTATTTTTCCTATGTGGGGTATCTTGTGTGGCGGGGGTAAAGATTGGATTGTTTAGTGAATCTGCGCTTATAGATTGTGATGGAATAGTAAGAAGGCTAGCATCGCCCTCCGTTCTTTCAATTTTTCACTCAGTACAAGGAGAATCCTTTGAACCGAAAGAAATGGAAACTCCTCTGTATTGGAGGAGTAACTGTAGCTTTGTTGTTTGCATGGATGATGGGATGGTGGGAGCCAAAAGCGACAACCATTTGGCTTGCAGCATGGGCACAGAATGCCGGCACATTTCCTTTGTGCATGCTCATTCTGGCGCTCTATGCGCTGAAGGGGATCACGTGGTTTCCACCATTCATCGTGGTCACGATCTGCTGTGGATTCCTGCCACTCTGGCTTGGGATTCCACTGGCTGTTTTTGGCCACGCTGCCATCGGTCATGGCATCAGCTGGTACGTGGGTGCCGCCTCTACCGGAAACACCTGGAAGCCTCTTTTTAAGAACTTCCATCCGGATTCCTGGTGGAGAGTGGCATTGTGTTACTGGGCATTTCTGCCCACCGATGTCGTCCTCACCGGGCTGAAAAATGCTAAGGTGAAACCGTTCCATGCCCTCACGGGCTGCCTGCCCTTCGTCATCATCATGGATGTAACAATCGTTGCGGCTGGCAAAAGTATTATTGCGCTCCTCCTCGAGTTTCTTGGAAGAGCGGTTTGACCCCCGAAACGGATTTCGGGGGTTTTTGTAGGAGTTTGCTGGAAAGTTGCGCTATTCCTATTTATTGTTTATAATAACAAATGTGAATAACTCCGACGAAATCGGAAGCATCAGAGAGAGACAGGAACGTGGATACCGTTCCTTGAATTGGAATGCCATTGATCAAGAATTTGCCGTACGAGTGCGAGACGTACTGAAGACAGCAGAGAATGGTGATCCCAACCCACTCGATACACTCAAGGAGGACCTCCGTGGGCGCATTGTGGAGACAATCCGAACACATGGGGCCGAAGGATTAACGACAGCATCTGTTCTCAAAGATATGCTGGCGTATGTCGAGGGAGAGGAAGAAGAGCGGGAAAATAGGGGAAAGGATGCACTCACAGGACTTCCACTTCGAGGAGCTTTCTCTGCACAGTTCCAACGCTCCGTGGAGCGACTGAAGCGAAACCGGTACAGAGAATCAACGGAACAACCTTCTCATCTTGGTGTTCTTTTGGTCGATGTCGATCATTTTAAGAGCATCAATGATACCTACGGACACGCGGTGGGCGATACCGTTCTGAAAGAAGTTGCTGCACGATTGCGCGAGGCCTGTCGCGATGGTGAACTCGTTGTCCGATATGGAGGAGAAGAATTTGGTATAATTTTGGATAGTACTAGTGGTCCAGAGGGCGCGATGCATGCGGCTGAGCGTTTGCGACAGAGTATTTGTGCTCGGCCAATCTTCTTCCATTCCGAAGAGGAAAAGCAACTCCTCGTCACGGCCAGCGTTGGTGTGGTTACATTTCCACTGAACGGATTTTCATACGATGCTTTAGAAAATACCCAAGAACTCCAGCAACAGATGCTGCACAAAGCAGATCTGGCTCTCTATGCTGCCAAAAGGGTCGGAAGAAACCGTGCTCAGTTCTATAATGAGAAGTTAGAAAAAGAGGAGAGCGAATAAATTCCTATAGTAGTTTTATTGAAGTAAAGATGAAGATTCTGTCAGAGCTGACGAAAATAGATCTGACCGAAACCATCGATGCATTGAATTCAATCCATCCTGTCACTTTCCCATAACACCTTCACCTTCGCGTTCTCTTTCCGTGCGTTGTCCATGAGCTGAGCATCGATGTGCATCTCCTTCCAATCGCCACGTTCCGGTCTGCCAAAGGCAAATGCGAAACGATCGCGGAAAAATCGTGGAGCGGCGAGCGAAGGATCAACAACCCAGGCGAGATCGCCGATCGAGAAGAACAGATAACGGCCGTACTGTTTAAACAATCGTTGTAAGTCTACGAATGATGGCAAAGCGACGAGATGATCCCTGCCCTCGGGAACGATACTCAGGGGATCCCCCGCATAAGGCAGGAAATGCACATGCGAATGGAAGACTGACTGACCGATCTTCCCGTGCTCAAACACGCTCACGTCTCCGTAGTGTTTCTTCAGGAACGCCAAAACAGTTTCATAGTTCCCAATGAATTCTTCGAACAATTCTTTCGAATACTCGCCCACACAGGAAAGATGCTGCTTCGGAATAATAAGAATGTGCCCTTCGGTGAGAGGGTGATAATCGCAGACGATGCGGAAATGTTCTGTTTCCTCAAGAAGATCGGTAAAAGCATCGGATGCAGAATCACAATGCGGGCAATGTTCTCGAATGTACTTCTCAGAAAGATTTTCTGGGAGCGTCATGCGAGGATTCTACACGTTCCACGTCAGCTTAAGCTGACGTGGCGGGACCGACCCCACTTCGCGCTGCGGCGCTACGAGGGGTCTCGGAGAAAGTAAGCGAATTCTTTAAGCTGTTTGTTGCTGTTGAATTCTGGCGGGACCGACGGGATTCGAACCCGCGACTTCTCCCGTGACAGGGGAGCGCTCTAGCCAGCTGAGCTACGGTCCCAGAGATAATGAATGAGCAATCAGTTATTCTTTTGTGGGTGCTCTTGTCCGCCGTAGCCCCGCACGAGCGGGGCGAAGGGGGAAGCTACGGTCCCAGAAAGACGTTTTTTGCCAAAGAACTCTAGCAAGGAAGCCCTACAGGTACAAAAGAAATCGTAAGGATCTCTCCCCCAAAGAGCTCACATTGTTTCCCCCGGCATGTGAATTGTATGATGTGCGCAATTTCCCCCCTCTTCTCTATGTTTGCCACCCTCACCCGACGCCATGAGGATATTCTGTACTTCCTCTTCCGCGTCCTCGTTGGCTTCCTGTTCCTCCAGCACGGGCTTCAGAAGCTCGGCCTCCTGGAAGGAGCATTTGCCGTTCAGGGATTTATGGGATTCATCGGACTCTGCGAACTTGCAGGCGGCCTTGCGATCCTCGTGGGCCTTTGGGTTCGGCTCGTCGCGGTGCTTGGAGTCATTGAGCTCATCGGTGCATACATCACGGCGCACATGGAAAACGGCCTCCTGCCGATTACGAACCGCGGAGAGCTCGCTCTCCTCTTCGTTGCCACTTTCCTTGTCCTCCTTGTCCATGGAGCGAGGAAGTGGAGTCTCGAGAAGGCGCTCCTGAAGAAGGAAGTCTTCTAGAGTGAATCCATCTTCGTGCGGAGATCTTTGAGCATCTTTAAGGTGACTCCGAGGTTCTGCATGACTGCGATGGTCTCGGCATAGCGCTCATTGAGCTGGAACAGGTGCCGGAGGTAACTCTTTCGATGAACGCGGCTAAGCTCGCTCGGGGAACCGGGATCGATCACCGAGTGATCCGTTTTATATTCATTTCTTGTGATCACAATCGAAGAATGATCGGAGAGGAGAATTTTCCCGTGCCGCGCCTCACGCACGGGGAGGACGCAATCAAACATGTCCATGCCGAGAGCGATACAGCTTTTAAGCTGAGAGAGTTCGCCGACACCCATCAAATACCGTGGTGCGTTTTCCGGCAGAAGCGGGGCAATCTCTTTCACGACTGCTTCCATTTCTTCGGGGCTTTCGCCCACCGCAAGCCCTCCAAGGGCATAGCCATCGAATCCGATCGCAATCAACTCTTCGATACATTTTTTTCGGAGATCGAAATGGAGGCCGCCCTGGACGATGCCAAAAAGAAGCGGATTTTCCGCGCCTCCGGCGCGGTGTGCTTCGAGACGCGCCTCTTGGCGCTCCTCAGCATGACAAAATTTTTCATGTACCTCTTTACACTTCTTTGCCCACCGAAGCGTGCGATCTACCGCCTGTTCGATTTCCGCACGCGATGCCTTGGACGGCGGACACTCATCAAAGCACATGATCATATCCGCTCCAAGCTGATGCTGAATACGTGTGGCTTCCTCGGGACCGAGGAAGTGGAGCGCGCCATCGATGTGATTCCTGAACTCCACGCCGTGATCATCAATTGCTCGGGTGTGACGGAGTGAAAATACCTGGTACCCGCCGGAATCCGTGAGGATGGGTTTTTGCCAACCGATGAACTCATGGAGCCCTCCAGCGCTCTCCACCACTTCCACTCCCGGCCGGAGCGAGAAGTGATAGGTATTGCAGAGGAGGATTTCTGCACCCAATTCCAAAAGCTCCCGATGACTGATTCCTTTCATGGCGCCGCAGGTTGCAACAGGCATGAAGAATGGTGTCTCAATCGTTCCATGCGCGGTCTGCAGCCGTCCTCGTCTCCCGAGTTGTGTGCTTTTTAAAAGCTCAAACATGTATTCCTCAGAGTAGCAATACCACTTCGCATTCTAAACACTATAAGTCACAAAACTGTTTTGTTGCATTGAAAGACGAATGCTTCGAGGTACAAGGAAGTTCTTTTGCTTGCGCTTGGAATTCGCTCTTCCCTATCCTCTCACTATCACCATGCCGAAAATTACCTTTACGCTGGCAGATGGCACTGTTCGTGAGCTTGTGAGTGAGGAGGGGAAAACAGTGCTCCAAATCGCGCTTGAAAACGGTATTCCCATGGAACATGCCTGTGGGGGAAACGGCTTCTGCACCACCTGCTCGTGCGATGTCCAGAACGGCCAAATAATGATCGATCAGGGCGCTGTGAACCCCGTGAATGAGCGCGAGGAGAATATGGGCGTGGAAGGACCTGATCGACGGCTTGGCTGCCAAACCAAGATACAAGGCGATGTTTCGGTGAAGATTGTGGAGATTTAAATAATGTCATGCCGAGTGTCCGACGTCCGAACAAAAGTTCGGACGGAGGATGTATCGAGGCATCGACATTATCTGAGCGTGTCTATCCCTCGATACACCCCTCAGCCGCTTCGCGGCCTCGGGGCACTCGGGATGACATACTATTGTTACCCCTCCGCTTGGAGCACTTCGATGACCCCCCGGAATATTTTCCGCAGTCTCTCTTCCTCTCCTGAGGTTTCAGGAATATCAATTTCATCAATCTTCTTTTCGAGGATGAACGGTCGCATATTCGCGGCAAGGGCAGTTTGATGCGCCTGTTCCAGAGGAGAAATTGCGCCCGGTTCGATCGTGAGTCCGGTGACGACATCATCATTCACTTCAAAAGTAACGCGCATCGTATGAACTTCTCCGCGATACTCATAGTTCGGTGTGTACGTATGAGTCGTGCTTCCTCCGGTGAGGGAAGCTGCAAGATTGCAGGAAGTGAGCAAGCCAGCCACAGCGAAGAACAGAAAATATCTCACGGGATGAGTATACCTCAATGTTCTCTTACGTCCCCTCCTGCCAGCTCTCCAAATACTTCTTCTGCTCGGCCGTGAGCGTATCGATCGAGACTCCCATCTCCAAAAGCTGGAACTCGGAAATGCTCTGATCAATCTCCGGCGGAAGAGTGATGACGGTGTTCGGGAGTTTTCCCCTGTTTTTGACGATGTACTCGCAGGCGAGCGCCTGTCCGCAGAACGAGAGCGACATCACTTCGCTCGGATGTCCTTCCGCGGAAGCAAGGTTCACGAGACGCCCTTCGCCCGCGATGTAGATCACGCGACCGTTCTTCAAAAGATATTCATCGAGGTAGTGGCGCACCCGCCGCTTGCGGCTTGCTTTGGATTCGAGAGTTTTCAGATCGATCTCGTTATCAAAATGTCCGGAGTTTGCGAGGATCGCGCCATCTTTCATTTTCTCCATGTGATCCATGCGGATGACATGAAGGTTGCCTGTGACGGTAATAAAGATATCGCCGAGTGCGGCGACATCTTCCATCTTCATTACCCGGAACCCATCCATGGCGGCCTGGAGCGCACGGAAGGGATTGATCTCCGTCACGATGACATTTGCCCCCAGGCCATCCGCCCGCATGGCACAGCCCTTGCCGCAACTCCCATAGCCCAGAATCACCACCGTTTTTCCGGCGAAGAGAATATTGGTCGATCGAAGCAGGCCATCGAGCGTCGATTGGCCCGTGCCGTAGTAGTTATCCATCAAGTGTTTCGTCTTATTATCATTCACCGCAATCATCGGAATTTTCAAAACTCCTTCCTTGATCATCGAGTGCAGCCGGATGATGCCGGTTGTCGTTTCCTCGCATCCGCCGATACATTTCGTGAGCGCGTCGGGACGCTTGGTGTGCATTTCCGTTACAAGATCACAGCCATCATCAATCGTGATCTCCGGCGCGGCATCGATCACGGCATTCAAAAATTTGTAGTAGTCCTCACTGCTCTCTCCTTTGTACGCCCACACGAGCACGTTCTCCTCCTCCGCAAGCGCCGCGGCGATGTCATCCTGCGTGGAGAGGGGATTGCATCCCGTGATCGCTACCTTCGCACCCCCGGCGACAAGAGTCCGGACGAGGACGGCGGTTTCCTTCGTCACGTGGAGTGCCATCCCGATCGTGAGGCCTTTGAATGGTTTTTCCTTCGCAAATCGCTCACGTACTTTCATCAGCGCGCCCATTCGCCTCTCGGCGATTTCGATATTCAGGCGTCCCTGCGGAGCAAGTTTAGGATCTTTAACGTAGGACATAGGGAAGTCGTATCTGGAGAAGTTTTGAGCAGCAGGAGTGTACCGATTTGGTTATTTCTGTCCAGAAATGCCTTTATACAATATTGGCTTATTTTTGAGCAAAAGTCCAAAGAGCGGTGATACTATGATGCCATGAGTGACGCAACTCGAGAGACCAAAGGGGATCAGACAAATTGGAGTACATGGGGGGTGGAAGAAGATACTCCCGACTTGAAAAGACTCTTTTCCTTTTTGTCGTCTCTCAGGTCGGCGCCCACGATAGAAAGAATCAAATCAATCGCGGATGAAATCGCAGAGGAGGTCGGTTCCATTGCCCGCACTTGTCCTACCTCTCATAAAAGTAACTGCTTACTCCTCGAAGAGCAGTGGGAAGGATATAAATCCGACCATCGAATGTCTTTGAGGCAAAAAAATGACGACGAGCTTGTGGTTGCACATGATTCCGTAACGTTCTCCTACTTCCGCGACCCGGCTTTACTCAGTTCTTATAATGCCTTCTCTTTTGCGATGCATCTCAATCTCAAGCAAGAGCCAGCGCGCCTTGCATGGGCTCAGGAGTGGCGAAAGTCGGCTAATTTCCCCACGGAACCGGACAGTATCGTAGAGCCAAACCGGGAATTAATACTCAGCGATCACGATCATATGGATTACCTTGCGTCAGATACTCCGGGAGTTCGAGAGGTTCGAAGACGGCTCATAACGAGACTGAAAGCAATGCAGGGAAAACTTCCCCTTCTCCACACAGCACGTTCAGAACATCTGTAAATAGACGCCAATTTCCTTGCAGGAAGCATGGAATCCTGTATACTGTCCTTATCATCTTTATTCTGTAATACGCAGTCTCAGGTTGGATCCTGAAGCTGTGGTTTTCCATTCACCCCCATCATCATGAGAGCATCGTTCATGGCCGCCCTTCGACTCCGCTCAGGACGGCTCTCACCTTTATCTTCCTTCCCCGTTTTACTATGAGAGCTTCGTTTATGGCCGCATTGAACCAGATCTGCGCGGATAAGAATGTCTCGCCGGATCAAGTCATCGAAGCGGTAAAGCAGGCGATCGGTACTGCCTACCGAAAAGACTACGGTAACAAAGAACAGGAAATCCGCGTCGTCCTTCGGGAAGACCAGGATATGCCGTCGATTCTCCTTATTAAGGAAGTCGTCGATGAGGTGATGAATGAGAACTTCGAGATCTCACTCTCGGATGCTCAGAAATTAAAACCGGATGTAGAAGTCGGAGACGAACTCGAAATCGACGTGACACCGAGCGGCTACGGGCGCATTGCCGCGCAGGCCGCAAAGCAGGTTATTCTCCAAAAGATCCACGAAGCAGAGAAGCAGGCGGTGTACCAAATGTTTAAAGATCGTGAGGATGAACTCCTCACTGCGACAGTAACAAAGGTGGAACCGAACTGGGTAACGCTCGAAATCGAAGGGAACGCAGTCTCGCTCCCATGGAGAGAACAGATCCCGAACGAGCATTACTACACAGGAAAACGGATCCGTGTGTACCTGGAACGTGTGGAACTCACGACCAAGGGGCCAAGTCTCCGGATTTCGCGTACGCATCCGAACCTCGTCAAAAAACTTCTGGAGCTTGAGATTCCGGAAATCCGCAATAACGATGTGGAAATCAAAGCGATTGCGAGAGATCCCGGATTCCGGAGCAAAGTGGCGGTGAAAAGTTCCGATCCGCGCATCGATCCGATCGGTGCGTGCGTGGGGCAAAAAGGAGTTCGTATCCGCTCGGTGATGGAAGAACTCAACGGTGAGCGCGTGGATATGATTGAGTGGAACGACGATGCGATCCGCTTGATTTCAACCGCGCTGCAACCTGCGGCGATTTCCGCCGTCATCATCGTGAACCCGAACGAATACACGGACGAAGAAGGACGTATCGTAAAGAAGCGCGCGGCAGTGTTTGTGGAGGAAGCGCAGCGGCCGCTTGCGATCGGCAAGAAGGGGCAGAACATCCACTTAGCGACGAAGCTCACGGGCTTTGAGCTCGATATGTATAACTATGAAGAGCTCCCCAAGTTCCAGGCGAAACTTGCGGAAATCCAGGGCGAGGCGCCGCAAGTCACGGTGTTCGTTGCGGAGGAAGAGGGGAACGAGGAGGAGGCAGAGGCACCTGCAGACGCTCCTGTTGAGGAGGCCACACCAGAAGTTGCATCCGATGCAACGAATTAATCCGCTTCTCTTCCATACCACGGCTCCAGTTGCTGCTTTTGGTAAGGAAGCTTTGCGAGGAATTCCGGGAGGAATTCGTTGAATGGAGTGAGTTCTTTTTCTGGAATTTGAATACAACGCGCAAGAAGTGTTTGGTGCTCTGGGATCAATTCCCCAACGTACGATCCTTGCAACTGAACGGCATCCTCCAGTCCGAATGTTCCAACGGGCGTTATGGTTCCGTCCGCACCATATCCTTTCACGAAAATTTGCGTCCGGCGCGTGGAATGGAGCCAGAGAAAATTTTGTTGAGGCTTCACGCGCGAAGACCAGAGATCACTCAAATGAATTCCTGCCGAAGGGAGACCGAGCGCATAGGCGAGCGTGTTGATCGCCGTGACTCCCACACGAAGGCTGGTGAAACCGCCGGGTCCGAGGAGGGAAACAAGATGAGTCAGATCACGGTAGCTATAGCCATTTTCTTTTAATGCGGCTTCTATCGTAGGGACGAGATCGGCATCGCCGTGCGTTTTGAGCGGGAGATAGGCAAAAACCTCCCTCTCCGAGCAGAGTGCGAGGGAATGCTTGTTACTCGCGGTATCGAGAAACAGAATGAGCATTTGCTACGATAGTACACGTGGCATTCGATCTCTCCATCATTATTCCAACGCACAATCGGCCCCGGATTCTTCAAAAGACGCTCGATTGCATTGCGGCACAGACCGTCAAGGACATCGAGGTGATCGTGGTTTCCGATGGACCGGATGAAAAGACTTCCGAGATGCTCATGCATCTTTCGTGGCCGTTCGAGCTCCAGTACTTCGCGGTTCCCAAAAGCCATCAAGGCGTCTGCCGCAATCGCGCGATTGATAAAGCGCGAAGCCCTCTTGTTCTTCTGATCGGAGACGACGCATTTCTTGCGCCCGACGCGTGTGAACGGCACCTCAAGGCGCATGAGAAATGCGAAAATACGGAAATGCGAAAATACGGAAATATAGTTCTTGGTTTTACAACATGGGACCCATCGCTCAAAATCACTCCACTCATGAAATGGATGGAGCAATCCGGTGTTCAGTTTGGGTATCCAAAAATCGAAAAATACCGGAAGAATTTTGTTCCCTCAGAAATTCAACAGTGGTTCACCTACACGATCAATCTCAGTCTTCCTGCGAAACTTCTCTACCAAAACAAATTTCGTGAAGATGTTTCGCTTTACGGCTGGGAGGATATTGAGTGGGGGAAAAGACTCAAAGATCGGGGCATTTCGCTCTACTACGAATCCGATGCCAAAGCCTATCATCATCATTCATATAGAGATGAAGAGGTGTGGGAGCGCTCCAGAATGCTTGGAATTTCTGCGGTGCATATGGAAAAATTGGTTCCAGGCATCAAACTCGTGCCGCGCGGCATGAAAAGAATCGCCTATTTTTTCATAAGTTTGCTTCCGACATTCCAGGGCAAACACTACCGCGCATTTTTGCGAGGAACGAAGCAGGCGGCATAAACCGATCAGACCCCTATTGCGGCCATTTCCTTCAATTTTGATTTCACAGCTTCATCACGTGGATCGAGCTTATTGATCCTCCTGTAAATTTCTTCCGCGTGGTCGCTATCCGAAAGCTGGAGATAGCACTTGGCGAGAAGATGGAGGAGTTCTATATCGCGTGGGGAAGCAAGGGCGACTTTTTCAAGAAGGGGAGCAGCTTCCTGAAAACGGCGGGCTGCAACACAGGCGCGGCCGAGATCGTAGCTTCGCTCAGGATTCTTGGGATCCCGATTCAGAGCTTCCTGGTACGCCTTGCAGGATTCGACATACTTCTCCTGTTTGTAGCAGGCCAGACCGAGGTTAGAAAAGAGCGCGGGTTCCTCGTTCTCTTTCAAAAGTTCGTGGTAGAGAGCTTCAGCTTTTGGTTCCTTGCTGCTTAAAAGGTACACCTTTGCGAGCTGAACCTTCACATCCTTGGCATCGGGCTGAATCGTAAGAGCCTGAATCAGAGCACGCTCGGCGCCGCGCGCATCCAATTTTGCAAGCGCCTTCTCGGCCTGGCGCAGAAGAGTGCGGACTTGCTGCATTTCGATTGCGCGCGTTCGCGGAGGCTTGGCTTCGCGCTTCAATGGCGTATCGGGCAACCATTTGGCGTTTCTTCGCTCGGCGGCGGCAAAACCTGCGCGGACCGACCGGACGATGCGGCGGGCATTGCGACTTCGCAGAATTCCCCTGAGGAGGACGATTCCTACGATTCCGCAGGCGGAGGCGATCATGACAAGGACATAGATCATGAAAAATTTTCAGGAAGAAAAAGCGGCGTGGGCTGCGATGAGCGGGCGGTTCGCATTTGTCTGGAGGAGGGCAAGGAGATGAAGAAGTGAGCGTGACTGTTCCAGAGCGTTCTCCGCATCCTTTTCGCTCCCGCGTAAATCACTCTGCAGGTGCAGAAAGAGCTGGCGAAGAAACATGGATGCCTGATCTTTCTCACTCTCCAGCATTTCCTGCATCTTCCGGAAGCGTTCGAGAACGGATGCCGTTTGTAAAAATCGATGAGCGTCAATTTGAGCCTGTCGCTCGGCACGCAAGCGCTCGGAATCCTCCAGGCATCGGAGAATAATTCCCGGAGCGCCCTCTGCGATCGAAAGGAGGAGTTCCCGATCATCCGCGGGGAGTGGTGAAACGAGAGGTTCAAGTTCTTTCCTTGGAACGGAGGAAAAATGAATGACTCTCATGCGGGAGATGATGGTTGCGGGGAGAGAGCTCAAAGATTCCGTCGTGAAACAGAAGAGAACATGCGGTGGCGGCTCCTCCAGAATTTTTAAAAAAGCGTTCGCGGCGGTCACATGAAGGCGTTCAATAGAACGGATCAGGCAGACAGTGTGCGAGCCTTGCGGGGTTTCGTAGAGTCTTTCCTGTAACACACGTACATCATCAATGCCGATCGTATCGGTCTTCACTTTAGCTTTTGCCCGGTGATGCTGGGAAACGCTGGAACTTTTTGCAATCACATTCCAGTCGGTGCACACATCCTCCACCCATAATCTATCGAGAGTCAGGAGATCGGGGTGCATGTTCTTCCGGATGAGTGTTTGTGTTTTCTCCCGTTCGTTCTCCATCATCCCCTGAGTCAGGATTTCCTGGGCAAACCAGTGAGCGATCGTGAATTTGCCGAGATGTTTTTTCCCTGAAAAGAGGTAAGCGTGCGAAAGGGCACCCCGCTCGAGATCTGTCTCTAATTCCTTCCGTTGCCTCTCGTGCCCGATGATCGCGTGTGCTGCCTGCATGGGGGGAGGAAGAATCGGAAGGTGTGACCTGAATGCAATATCGGAGTCGAAAAAGCCATCAACACTCACTCACCATCGTGGCTGAATGCTACTTTCTGTACGGGAGCAGGCCCATGAAGCGAGCTCTTTCGACCGCCTGCCGCAACATTTTCTGGTGCCGGAGTGAGGCGCCCGTGTAGTAGCGCTTTTTCATATTGCCGAAGTAGTCGGTAAAGTTTTTAAGCGTTGGGAAATCCTTCCAGTCGATATAATCGACGCCTGCTTTTGTGAACGGGCAGGGGCGCTTGCCGGGAGGAATAAGGGAGCCTGTGTGCGGACGAATGATGCGTGGCATAGGAAAGAGGGGAATTAGAGATTCAAATCTTCATCGGACATAAGCTCGCCAAGTTTCTCCGCAATTTCTTTCTCCGATACTTCTTCTCCGGCGACGACTTCTTTCTCCCGGGGTTCATCTTTCTTCGGGGCAGGAGCCGCGTTCTGACGGATTGCTCGCTGCACAATTTTCTTCTTGAGTGCCTCCTCGTGTTCTTTTGCTTTATCTTCTTCTTCCTTCGCGAGCCCTTCTTTCCATGCAGTGTAGTGAGCCTCCCAATCCGTAAGTTCGTAGTGGGGAGGAAGCTTTGTGACCAGATGTCGAAGAACCCCTCGTTCAATTTTCAACTGGGAATCAAGCTCTAGGAGCGCACTTGGAGCGCCTTCCACGTAGAAAAAGACGTACTGACCCTGAGTCTCCCTTTTGATTGTGTAGGCGAGACCCATCTTTCTCCATTCTCTGCGTTCACGCACGGTCAATTGCCTCTCACTGAGGAGAGAGCCGATATTGCGGAGCGTTTCCTGCTTGTCTTTATCGGTACTGCTCCCGGGGAGCAGGATCGCGATCTCGTAGACGCGTGTTTCGTCGGAGGTAGGATGAATAACGGTTGTAGGCATAGGATTCGTGGGCAAAGCACCCCTCGACAAAAGCTCGGGGCGGAATCAGGCGGTAGTGTAGGGGCCCGGGAACCCTCTGCCAAGAAAAAACCTCCTTCTTTGAGGTTCTTTCCCTCCTCCCCCTTATACTAGGCAACGCATGTCAAAGGACTCGTTCTCCCACCGAGAGATATATAGAGAGGGGCAGGAAGCACATGGATTCGGGGGACCCCGGCCTTTGCGAAGAACTGCGGGGGCACGCAGATTGGTTCCGCACAATATAAGGAGAATCATTTCCTCCTCTGTTTCCTTTCTCCATTCTTCCTTTTCGCGGTTCATCCGATGGATTCGTTCATCGCGTTCGCCGAAGGAACTTTTTCAGAAACTCTTTCGCGTGGGACTCATGGTGGGAGGAGCGCTTGCAGTCTGGATCGTTCTCTACCTTGGATATATTCTCCTCACTCTTCCGGATGTCGACGAAGTGGGAGCGCTGGTTGCGGCGGAATCCACGGTGATCACGGATCGCCGCGGCACCGAGCTCTACAGGATCCATGGCGAGGAAGATCGCACTCTCATGCCGCTCTCACTCATCAGCGACACCGTGGAGAAAGCAACGATCGCGATCGAGGACGAGCGTTTCTACACGCGCGGATGTTTTGATATCACGGGGTTCGCTCGCGCGGCCATGAGCCAGTTCCTCCCCGGTTTCTTCGTGCAATCGGGCGGATCGACACTCACACAGCAATTTTCCAAGAATGCGCTCATTGGAACAAGGAAGCGCAAAATTACCCGGAAACTCCGCGAGTACATTTTAAGTTGCAAACTTGAGAACAGGAAAAGCAAGGATGAAATCCTGGAACTCTATTTGAACCGTATTCCCTACGGCAACAACGCCCATGGCGTGGAACAGGCAAGCAAGACCTATTTTGCAAAATCCTCCTCGGGGCTCACCCTTGCCGAAGCCTCGGTTCTTGCGGCTCTGCCGCAGATGCCCTCGTGGCTCTCCCCGTACGGGGATCATGTCCGGACTACACTCTCGGAGGAAGGCGAGCGAAGATTTCTCAATGGAAAGATGGAGACAACTCATGATGTCCGTGATCAGGATTTCTGGCTTGGCATCGTCGGGCAGTGCTTTGCCGCCGGGACCGGTTCCGTCATCCGTCCGCTCCCGCTTCCTTCCCACAATTGCCCTGGGGTCTATGTCGGAGGACGAACCGATCAGGTTTTACAGAACATGGAAAACCAGGGATTTATTACGGAGGAAGAGCGTCTGAGCGCGCTCCTCGAACTCCAAAGTCTTACCTTTGCGCGCGCGCGAGAAAATATCCGCGCACCGCACTTTGTGTTCTCCGTGAAAGAATTTGTCGAAGAGAGATTCAAGGATCAATTTGATCCCGGGTTCCTCGAGAGCGGGGGGCTCACGATTACAACATCGCTCGATTGGGATTTGCAGCAAATTGCGGAACGCGTCGTCAACGAAGTCGGGAAAGTGAATGCGGATCTCTACGATGCGCACAATGCAGCGCTGCTTGCTGCCGATCCGAAGACCGGCCATATCCTCGCCTATGTCGGGAACCGCGATTACTGGGATGAAATCAACGATGGCAATGTCGACGTCGTTCGATCGCCACGGCAACCCGGATCTTCCTTTAAGCCGTTTGTCTATGCAGCGGCCTTCCTCAAAGGAGCCTCGCCTGCGACCGTTCTCTACGACGTGCCGACCGAAATTGGAGACGATACACCGGAGAATTTCGACAATACGTTTTGGGGTCCTCTCACCATCCGAAAAGCTCTCGGAGCATCCCGCAATGTTCCCGCTGCGAAAGCATTCTTCCTTGCGGGCGGAGAAGATTCGATCGTGGAATTAGCCTCGTCATTCGGCGTGCCGACTGTGAAGACTCGCAGGGATGAACTCACGGCTGACCGGGGTCGGAAGTATGAATACGGTTGGCCGCTTGCGCTTGGCGCGGCGGAAGTGCCGCTGTACGAAATGGTGCAGGGGTATACGACCTTCGCACGCGCGGGGAAAGCGATTGATCTCGTTCCTATTCTCAAAATCGAGGATCGCCGCGGGAATATTCTCTACGAAGCGCCGGCGATACCGGAAGAGCGAGATGTCTTGGATCCGCGAGCCGCGTTCATGATCACTTCCATCCTCTCCGACGAATCCGTTCGCCCGGAAGGATTCTGGCGCGAACAGCTCACGGTTCCCGGGTATTCCACCGCGGCAAAGACCGGGACGAGCAATAAGTGTTTAAAGAGAGCGCAGCCGCCTGCCGGGGGGAGCGGCCTCGGCCCGTGTATCGATTCCAAACCGGATAACACCTGGACGATCGGTTATACGACGAATCTTATTGCGGGCGTGTGGGCGGGGAATGCTTCCGGAGGAGTGCTCTCCGCAAAGGCGACTGGCCTCACGACCGATACCCCGATCTGGCGGCAGTTCATGATGGCCGCACATAAGAAGTTGAATGCAGTGCCCTCTTCCTTCCCCGTACCGTCGGGCCTTGCGAGTGCTCAAGTTTCGGAACTCTCCGGAAAGCTCGCTTCCCCCTGCACTCCGCCGGAGTACCGCCGAGCGGAAATCTTTTTCGAGGGGGCCGTTCCTAAAGCATTCGATGACGCCTGTACGCAGATCGAAATTGATAAACTCACCGGTCTTCTTGCATCCGACGAATGTCCCGTAGAAGCGAGGGAAGCCGGAAGTTTCTTCGTCCCGAAGAGCGAAATGCCCGAGCGGTTTCCTCTCTGGGATCTTGCGATTTCACAGTGGGCAAGTGATTTAAGCCGGAGCCCCGCGCATTCGCGAAGGCCGCTCGCGGATCTGGTGCAGCCGATCAACATCGACGAGGAGAAGGATTCCATCTTCTGGAAAAACGCAGGGAGAGACAGCGCCGGTGCCTCGATAAAAATTCGGCGCGGTACCGGGGCATTCCTGCCGCTCCCGCTCCCGCTCGCCCCTTCCGAGAAATGCAAACTCTCACTCACGCCCGGACGCCTCGTAAAGCCGACAATCGAAATTCTCAGTCCAGGCGATGGCGGCTCTACGACCGCTCCTTCGTTCCGACCGTCGATCCGTGTCACAGTGGGAAATACCGTGCGAGGTGTCCGCTATGAACTTGATGGGAAAATAGTCGCGGAAGTGGGATCCGGATCGGATCTCAATCCTCTCATTCGCATCCCGAGGCGGTTTGATACATCGGGAACACACACGCTGAAAGTCACCCTTACGGACTCGTACTTTAATCAAGCGAGCGATTCCATTCACTTTACCTTCCGCGAAGATGAGGGAGCGCCGCAGGTCCGGATCATCGAACCACTCCCCGGGGCATCCCTCACCAGCGGATCCGAGGTCACGGTGCGTGTGGAAGCGGAAGATCCCGGAGGATCAATCGATCGGGTCCAGTTTTTCTTGGGCGATCAGCTTCTGTCCACGCGGCGAGGAAGTTCTCCGTATGAACTTACCTTTACACTCGATGCCCCTGCGGGCTCTTCGACAATCCGTGCGATCGGCATCGATGGTGCCAAAAATGAAGGGGTGGATGAAGTGGAGGTAATGATCGTTTCACCCTAAACTGAGGCTCATGCTCCGTACCCACACCTGCGACGAATTGCGGAAAGATCACCAAGGATCCGAGGTCACGCTCTGCGGCTGGGTGCATCGCAGGCGCGATCATGGCGGACTCGTCTTCGTAGATCTCCGTGATCGCTACGGGTTCACGCAGATCGTGTTCGATCCGGAAGATTCTGCCAAGGAAGTTTTTAAGACCGCGGAGACCATTCGTCCCGAATGGGTGCTCAAGGTCACGGGGAAAGTTCGTCCCCGAATCGAGGGCGCCATCCGCGAAGAGAATCCGACGGGTGCGATCGAAGTACTCATTTCCGAAGTCGAAGTTCTGAATGAAGCAAAAACGCCGCCATTTGAAATTGATGTGGAGAAAACAGTGGGAGAGGATGCGCGCCTCGAATATCGATATTTGGATCTTCGCCGCCCGAGAATGCAGAAAAATGTGCTCCTGCGTCACAAGCTTCTCCAGGCAGTGCGAAAATATTTCTACGATCGCGAATTTGTGGAAATCGAGACGCCGATCCTCATTAAAGGAACGCCCGAAGGTGCGCGCGAGTATCTGGTTCCATCGCGGCTCCATCACGGTCAGTTCTATGTTCTTCCCCAAAGCCCGCAACAACTCAAGCAGCTCACGATGATTGCGGGTTTGGACCGCTACATGCAAATCGCGCGGTGTTTCCGCGACGAAGATCAAAGAGGGGACAGGCAGCCCGAATTTACCCAAGTCGATGTGGAGATGTCCTTTGTCACAGCGGAAGATGTGATGGAGATCACGGAAGAAGGGCTTCTTTCCCTTACCAAAGAACTCCGTCCCGATGTGAAGATCAAACAAACGCCGTTCCCTCATCTCACTTACGACGAAGCGATGAATACCTACGGCAGCGATAAGCCGGATCTCCGCTATGAACTCACCTTCACCGATGTCACGGAGCTCTGCCGCAAGTGCGGATTCGGAGTCTTTGCAGGAGTAGTGGACAATGGCGGACTCGTGAAAACGATGCGGGTGCCAAGTGGTGCCGCGATGAGCCGAAAGGAGATCGACGAACTCACCGAAGTCGCCAAAATCTACGGTGCCAAGGGGCTCGCATGGATCAAAGTCACTGATGAAGGATTCGAGGGTGTGCCGGTGGCAAAACTCGGAGACGATCTCACCAAGAAAATCGTGGCTGAGGCAAAAGCTGCGAAGGGTGATCTTCTCCTCTTTGCCGCAGACCAGTTCCGTGTTGCCTGTGAAAGCCTGGGAGCGGTTCGCGTCGAAATTGCAAAGCGCCAAAACCTCATCGACCCCAAAATTTGGAGCTACGTCTGGATCACCGATTTCCCGATGTTCGAGAAAGACAAAGAAACGGGGGAGATGGCTGCGATGCACCATCCATTCACGAGGCCAAAGAAAGAGAGTGTCGAGATGCTGAAAAAAAATCCTCTGGAAGCGAAAGCCGAAGCCTACGATGTTGCCTTAAATGGTTATGAGATTGCGGGCGGTTCCATTCGTATTCACGAAGGGAAACTCCAGAAGCAGATCTTCGATATCCTCGGCGTTACGGATAAGGATGCAGAACGCCGTTTCGGCCACATGCTTCGCGCGTTCCAGTACGGTGCGCCGCCGCACGGAGGCATCGCCTGGGGATTTGATCGCCTCACGATGATTTTCTGCGACGAACCGAACATTCGCGAAGTGATCGTGTACCCCAAGGATCAAAAAGCAAAGGATCTGATGCTTGGTGCTCCAACACCGATCCCGGAGAAGCAGCTGAAAGAACTCGGTATAAAAGTTATGGAAGAATAAACTTATTCTGTTCTTTCCTTCGTTAGCCGCAGTGGTGGAATGGCAGACACGCCAGCCTTAGGAGCTGGTGCCCGCAAGGGCATGGGGGTTCAAGTCCCTCCTGCGGCACCATTCGACTCGTCCCGCATATGCGGGACTCGCTCATGGTAAACCACACGTCTTAGGCGATCTTCTTTCCCTTCACCATTTTTTCACGCTGCTCTCGTAGATCTGCTAATTCTTTTTCTTCCCTCGGAAACATTGCTTTTGCTCCGGCTGCAGACCGGCTTGCACCGTCTTTCGCCTTGCGAAGGTTCTCAACACGAATCTCTTTTTCGGTGATCTGGACGTCTAGCTTCTGAATGGCGAGTTTCTCGGCAGGAGTCAGAGGTTTTTCGGCTGCTGCAGCTGGCGCAGCTTTCGGAGCAACCGGTGTTGAGGGTGTCGTTTGAGCCACATATTCATACTTATCTTTCGGCAGTGCACGGATATCAGTTGCTACTTTCCGAAGGGCAATGGATTGCCCTTCAAATCTTTGAGCTGTGGCAATTTTAGCCTGATTTTCCGTCACATTTGTAGAAGGAGCGAGTTGTAGCTGCTCTCGGAGATTTTTTGCCTGAAGATCCGTGCCCTGGGCCAGAGTATCGAGTGATTGTGCAATCTGTTCACGCTGCGCCGGAGGCAATCCTTTTGCTCTCGCAAGTTGCGTGTCGAGGTACTGCACAAACTGCGGAGCATTCTCTAGATTGGGAAGTGGAGGATTTGTATCCGGGGTCCATTTCTCTTTCCCATCGGGAGTGAACGTACATATGTGCGGCGGAAGAACATTGCCAGATTTGTTCTTGCCTCCCGACCAGTAGACCGTGTTATTGGGGAGGACTGTATACGTTCCTTCGTATCCTTCTCTCGTGTACGTGCCATCCGGTCCTTGTTTCAGATTCAAGGTATGTACCACTTCCTCTTTCTGTCTTCCTTCCTTTGAAATGAGCGAAGAAAGCGTATCAATCTTATCCAAAGAGAGAGGGAATGCTGCGCCATTTGTTCCTGTAGCAATTCTTCCGTCGTACCCAAGCTCTGCATGTTCCTCGAATACTCTGTCGAGAAATTCCGCATCTTTCGGAGAATTCGGCTCGATGTGAAGCTCATTTTTATCCAATGAAATCTTGAATCCAGTCTGCGATTCATTCATTTTTGCGATTTTTGATTCTGCGCTTACTTCCGGAGGCTGAGTGCCTCCTGATTCCTTTCCTCCCTTTGGTGAGGCAGTGACTCCCTGCATCTTATCTTTCGCCATTCTCATCATGGTGAGGAAGAACCCGATCATATTGACGAACTTCCCAAAGCCATCGGCGACGCGGAAGTTTTCGGGATGCTGGAGATTCTCCGCTGTTGGTTCCAGGTCGCTTCGGAGATCATATCCATTTCCTCGTATCCACATATAGGAAAGGCTCGTCTGCATGTCTTTGTCCGATGTCATCTCAATCGCATACTTGAGCGTGGAATCTTTCAGAAGACGCTGCACATCTTTCATCTCCTCTTCGGTGAGTGGTTTGTCGGGATCCTCTTCCGGATTCATCTTGTCCCACACCTCTTGGAACTCCGGATTGTTCTGGTATTCCTGTTCCGCAAGATCCATGGCCTGATTTTGAAAATCATCCAGGCTCTCCGGTTCCAATTTCTCTGCTTTTTCAATAATTGCATCAATCGCCTTTTGCAAAACTTCTTTTTCTTTGTCCGTGAGACTTTCTCCACCCTGCGAGAGGTAATCCTTAAAAAGTTTAATCATTTCTGCCTTTGTTTTCGGACCCTCTGCAGGCTTGTTGTCAGCCTCTCCGCCCTCCGCCACTTTCGGCTTCGCTCCTGCCTCAGCAGGCTTCGGTGGTGCATCTGTGTTTTCCGGCACATTTGGTTTTGGCGCTTCTCCCGCCCCTTTAGGAGCCCCTCCTTTTGCCGCACCTTCGACAGTATCGCCGATCACTTTTCCTTCCGCCGCGGATTCATCCACCTTAGTTCCATCAGAGGAAGGTTTGGCGTTCGGAGAATTCTGATCTTTTCTTTTCATTGCTTCCCGCTCTTCTATGGTATAGCGATCAATAGTAGGCATTCCCAGTTTGGATACTATTTCTTGCTTCACTTTCTCCTTACGGGATTGATCATTCGTGTTTTGCGGTTCTCCCGCAGGCCTCGATGGCTGTTGATTTTGCTGTCCTCTCATTCTTTCCACCTGAATATTGGTATTGCCGAGGCGCTGCAGGGCGGGACCCAGGAGATTACCCATGCGCTGGACCGTATCTCGTTTAAAGTTTTTAGCGTTCTTTGGATTGATCCATTCAGGAAGATTTTCATTTTGAGGTGGTTGTTCCGGACCCTGCGGCGCTTCCGGAGATACCTGGAAAACAAATCTCCGTTCACGGAAGAATCCTTCCTCCCCCGGCCGGTTTTGATGTGAGTTTTGATTCATTATCTCAAGAAGATCCAGAACCAAAGAAATCCTCTATAGCACTCATTTTTTCCGCATCTTCCCCGCGGCTTTCCTCCTCCACCGAACGGAAGGCGGATTTCCTGTAGCTCTGGACGCTCGCATTCAGTTCCATCAAGTACTTCGCGAATGCTTCTTCGAAACGATCGAATGCTTTCTTGTACCGTTTGCCACGTCCTTCTGCCTCTTCTGGTGTTTCATTCTTGTATTTTTCCTCCAGAGTATCGATGAATTCCGAGGTGAGCTCCGGCTCGATTTCGCGCATGAGCATGTCGTAAATCTCTTCCGGAGAAGTGATCACAGGCGAGGCTGAAATTTGGGCTGTCATTGGAGGTGTATTTGACTATTTATTATACAGTATTTTCCTCTTGATCTCAAGAGAGAGCGCACCTAGACTCTTTCCAACATCATCGCTATCCAGAGCGGCGTAGAGCCCTCCTTCGCTCCTCACGGAGCTTCGGCGGGCAGGGGACTGGCCCCTTCAATACGCCCCCCAACCCAGATGAGCACGGCTTGCCCTGAGCGAGCGAAGCGAGTCGAAGGGTGGGAAATCCAGCCCCTCAAAGGGGAAGATAGCTTCACGCCCACTCTTCCCTCACAAAGGAAAGAGTCCTTTTTAGCTCATCTTATTTCCATACTTCTCTCTCTCATGTCCTACCTCTTCACCTCCGAATCCGTGACCGAAGGTCACCCGGATAAACTCTGCGATCAGATCAGTGATGCTGTTCTCGATTACGCTCTCTCCAAAGACCCAACGTCGCACGTTGCGTGTGAGTGCCTCGCAACGACCGGCCTTGTGGTCATTGCCGGAGAGATCAGTACGAATACGTATATCCCAATGGCGCAGGTCGCTAGAAAAGTCATCGAGGAAATCGGCTACAACGACGGTATCTTCGGGTTTGATCACAAGGCGTGCGCCGTCATGGTGTGTGTTGGAGAGCAGAGTGCGGATATTGCACTGGGGGTGGATCAGGAGACAAGCATGAGTAAGGAGCAGGGGGCGGGGGATCAGGGACTCATGTTCGGCTACGCCTGCGACGAAACGCCAGAGCTCATGCCGCTCCCCATCAACCTGGCACACAAACTCACAAAAAAACTCTCCGATGTACGCAAGAAGAATGGACTCAATTACCTCCGTCCGGATGGAAAGAGCCAGGTAACGGTGGAGTATGACGAGGATCATCGTCCGGTCCGGGTCGATTCCGTCATCATCTCAACTCAGCACCGTGAAGATGTAGAACACAAGCAGATTTGTGAAGACATCAAGAAGTATGTCATCGAACCGGTCTGCGGATCGCTCCTTGATGCTGCAACGACATTCCACATCAATCCCACGGGACGCTTCGTCATCGGCGGTCCTCCGGGAGACTGCGGCCTCACCGGACGCAAGATCATCGTCGATACGTACGGAGGCATGGGGAGGCATGGCGGCGGCGCCTTCTCCGGCAAAGATCCGAGCAAAGTCGATCGCTCCGCGGCTTATGCCGCCCGCTGGGTTGCAAAGCACATCGTGAAGGCAGGACTCGCGAAACGCGCTGAAGTACAGATTGCATACGCAATCGGCGTCGCTGCTCCTGTTTCCATCCATGTCGACACGTTTGGGACAGGAACGACGGATGATCGTGTTCTTGAGAAAGCAGTGAAGGAAGTCTTTGATCTAAAGCCTGCTGCCATTATTCGTGATCTCAAACTCCTCAGGCCTCAGTACCGCCAGCTCGCGGCGTATGGGCACATGGGGCGCGAAGATCTCGGCGTCGAATGGGAGAATTGCAGCAGAATCGATGCACTCCTTCAGGCTACAGGAAAGAGTGATCGGAAAACGGTTGGGGTAGCACGCTGATCATCGGCGTTTACTTCATTCTTTCCTCCCACTCGAATACTTTTTCGATAGGAAGGATGTGAGTACCCGGGTAGTAGTACTCGAGGATTTCCTCTGCCTTTTTTCCTTCATTCGCCTGACCCTCCGAGCCACAGCCACTCATGCCGACCCCATGTCCCCAGTTTTGCATGCCAGCGCACCACGGGTCCGGCTTGCTATCGAGGTAGGGAGTGTTGGTCCATCCCCACACTTCTTCGGCGGATTTTGTCTGGCCGGCATCGGTTGAAAAATACGGAGCTTTCACAATTTTTCGTTGCCATGCGATGACCTGGCCCGCTGTTGAGCGAGCAGCCTCTACCCAGCGCGGATTATTTTCTTCCATGAATACTCCACCATATGCTTGGAATTCCCGTGGATCATCCGAACCATCGTACGGCTTGCCTGCGAATTTCCGCTGGCCAGAAAGAACGTAGTAGAGCGCGTAGGATCGCGCGGCGATTGAGAACGCACGCTGCTTTTCCCACGGTTCCGAATCCGGCTCCTCCGCAAGCCCTGCGAGGTATTCCTCAATACCAAGCTCGTTGATGAGCGTGAGAGAACCATTGATCACGCGGCATTCCAGCACTCCCCGGAATCGATTGGCGCTTCTCTCCTGAGTCATGATGGTAACATAACTCTTTTGATCAATCGGAGTGAAGCGAATGACATCCGATACCAAATTTCCGTTAGCCGTGGAGACTTTGCAGAAATCTTGTTCCATACTTACATGAGCCGGACCATCTTCCATAATCGTGCCGCCTAGTGCTTCGATCCGAAGAGTCGCGGGGGATGTGAGAATGGCGGAGTCTTTGGTATACGAAAGGCGGATACGAATATCGGTTGGAAGTTTAGTTCGGAGCGGAGGAGGGGTAGTGCGCGCCTGACGTTCCGTACGTCGAGCACGACGCTCCGTCAGAACCGAGGCTGCGTCTTTCTGGCGAATGGTGAGCGGAGCCGCCTTTTCGATCATTTGTGGCCGAAGGAGAGAGCGGCTGGTATTACCCCGGACGGAGATCGTAAACGGCACGTTACCGATGCTGAATGTGAATTCTCCTTCCGTTCGGGGAGCAATAATGGTGAGTTCCATTTGGTGAGATTGATACGGCTTCAGGGAGACGGGGGACCGGAAAGAATCGCGCATGCGAAGATTAGTGGAGGCTTCGGTGAGAATAATCGTCGGGTGCGAGCGGACGAGTGGGGCGATATCCTGGAACCGCATTATGCCGTTCTTTCCCGTTCGAATGAGGAGGGGGAGAGTCGCTTGGCCTTTTGGCGGGACTGTGATTGCTGTTCCTTCGGTTGCTTCGATTGTCACCCCACTCACTTGCTCCGGTTGAGTACCTTGCACCGTAAGCGAGCCTGGGGCAGATCCATGCGCGAGTGGAAGAGAAGTAATGTCTGGAATTGGTTCTGCACGGGAAGCAATGACAATTGATTCCCCCACGAGCGGTGAACCTTCCAGGAAGCGGGGAATAAGAGTCCGTTTGTATGGTCCTTCCTCTTCCACATTTTGCAGACTCAACTGAAACGACCCCTGCTCCCCGGGCGCGACGTCGGCCGTTTCCGACAAAATGCTCACTTCGCCCGTACCTCCATCGAGATCAAATTTAAGTTCCGTGAGCGAATCTTTGGTCCAGGGCACCGTTCCTGCGTTCACGAGCTTCAATGTGCCCGTGAGATCTTCACCTGTTTTGTGAAGGGGCGGAAAATAGGATGTGACATACGTAAAACGCGGGGATCCCCGGGCGGCAGTATACGGAATGATAGCCGTTCCTTTCACAGCTCGCCGTTCATTGTCGATAACGGGTGTGAGAGTAATTGTTCCCGCCTTCTCCGAAAGTCCTGCCTGGAGATCTACCTCAAACGTTGCGATTTCGCCTGGTTTGACGGCGGGTTCCTTCATCGTGGCGGCAACAAAACTGAATGGTTTGATTCTCGTGAAGAAGAGTCCCGAGGCATGCTGGTCGGCAAGGAGCCATGTGTCTTTATCCCATGTTTCGGTACCCACATTCATGTAGTGGAGAGTCAGTTTTTTTTGTTCTCCCATGACGACGGAGAGGGGGGGAACGGATTCCATGAGTGCCGCTTCATCATCAGCAGAAGGTGCTGCAAGTGATGAATAGAGAGTGGAATCCACCATGCGCTGCTTGGTGGCATAGCGCACTTGCGGCAAGAGTTCATGCGAATACACACCTGGACAGGCCGTCTGTCCAACATCTCTATGGCCGATAATCGTCGGTGTGGCTTTTCCGTGGTAGATCGTTTCTCCATTGGGATCGATCTTGTATTTATCCGTGATGTGAACAAGAAGCCATCGAAGTGCCGCGAGCTGTGCGTCGCTCGGTTTCTCGTTCTGGAAGTTCCCCATGAGCGAGATTCCCATCGATCCCACGTTATTGCAGAACGCATGGGCGCCAACCACGTAGTCTCCTCCCGCCCGCCCTTCGAAAATCATGCCGGAGGGTCCGATCACGTAGTTGTATCCGATATCTCCCCATCCGCGCGAAACGGCGTGATAGGCATACACGGTGCGGATCCGTTCTATATCGGAGCGCTCAATCGTTGCCGGCGACGATTCCGCCGTATGATGGACAACGACGATTTGAACTTTCTCCGAGTAGCTCAACGGCCAGAGCAGTGATTCCTCTTTGCCATCTTCATCGACGTCCTGCGTAAATTTCCGCTTTGTTTCGCGGAACTCATCGGGATAGAGGTAGGCGCGCCGATCGCATTTGTACACAAGATCCGGCGTTGTGTAGAACGCGCGCTGCGCGCGATCGTCTGCTCCGCGCTTGCTGACACGGAGTTTTTCATTCGCTCCCCACTGCCAGCGTGGGATAATGACGGGAGCGAGAGTCAGACTCCGCCCTACTGTTGCCTCCAGCCTCGTCGTATCCGGTTCTACCGAAATTGCATTCAAGGTCACGGCGGTATTTGCATTCGAGCGCACTCTCACTGCCGTCGCATCGTTCACAAACAGAAGCTCGGAGTCTTTTTCCCATGGTTCCACGTCACCATCCAGGCGCATCGTGTGCCACTCACTCCATGTTCCTTTTTCCCGCATTTGCACCTCCACCTTTGCGTTGTTTGTAAAAGAGAAAGCGATGCCGGTTGCGGGAACTTTCAATTCCCGCGTCTCCACGCGATTTTTCACGAGACTGATTGCCGTTTTCTCCACATCGGCTACGGCTTTTCCGGGAAAAAGGAAAAGAACGGAAAAAAGGGAAACGATCTTCAGCGCTTGCGGGAGCGGGAAACGCATCATGATCAGTATAACAGGGCTTCATACCGCTTCACCATGGCAGAAGAGGAGAACAGACTCTGCGCGAGGATCGGTCCACGGTCAGCGAATTTCTTCCAAAGAGCCGGTTGCTCTAACTGCTTGATGGCGCCCCGCAACTCTTTCACATTTCCTGCTTTTACAATCAAGGCATCAACACCATGTTCAAGATACTGTGCAATGCCACACATCTCAGTACAAATCGTGGGAACCCCGGCCGCCATAGCTTCGGCGATGACGAGTCCGAACGGATCATGTTCGCGGCTGGGAAGAACGAGAACGTCGATCGAACGATATAACGCGTTGAGGTCCTCAATGGAAGAAAGAAATGTGATGCGATTCGGCGCACAATTCCCCGCAAGCTTTTTAAGTGCATCTTCCTCTCTCCCCGTGCCGAGGATCGTAAGCCCGTGATCGGAATCACGAAGGGCCTCGATGAGAACATCGACTCCTTTGTCCTCCGTGAGTCTTGCGATGCAGCCGATTCGCAGGGGATAATGGGCCGATTTTTCGCTTGCGGGTGCGAATTTTTCGACATCAATGCCGTTTGGAATAGTCATAACTTTCCCTTTCCATCCAAGTGAGTCATAGATGTCTCTACTCAAAGATGAAACGACGACCGTCGTCGCTATCACGCTCATGTTCTTGAGCATCGGGAGCCACGGATTTTTGGTGAGCCATCGTCCCACGCGATCGTGCTCCACCCATATCACTTTGATGCCGCGATCATGACACCACTCCGTGAGGAGCAGTTTTTCCGTGAGCGAGAGCATGAAGATCGCTGTGGGGTTACCCCGGGTACCAATCGCTTCAATCAATTTTTTTTGCATGTTTTTCTTTCTCCAAAAAAATGAGATGGACCCCATTTTTGTAACTGGCGGAGGCCCAATGGGTAACTCCCGATTCGCTATTCCCAATTCTCTGCTTTTCATGAGGAGTGTCTTGCAGCTTCCCAAAAAACTCACGTCATGTCCTTTTTGCATCAAGCCCTTCATGAGGCTCAATGTCTGCACCTCGGCTCCGCCGAAGCGGCTCTCGAGCGGGAAGCGGGTGAAGAGGAGACGCATGAAAGAAGCATAGCCTTCTCTTCCTTTTTTATGAAAACTGTCCGTGGCATTTCTTAAATTTTTTTCCGCTGCCGCACGGGCAGGGATCGTTGCGGCCAACTTTTTCGTGCTTCACTGAATTTGCGGAGATTTTATGAAGACCTGGCGACGTGCTTCGACTGCGCCCCTCGCGCGACTCGGGGCTCCGCTCAGCATGACGTAGAGTAGAAGCCACCCCGGTTTCCGTCAGTTCCCCTTCGATTTCATCGATATTCGTTTCCAGATTTTTCTGCTCTTCCCGCGCCTGATCCAGGAAGACGCGGGGGGCAAACTGCCGGAAGTCGATCTGGAGGAGAGAGTGGACGATCGTTGATTCGGTTTTTGTGATGAGTTGTTCAAACAGCCGGAAGCCGCGATCCTTATACTCGATCAAAGGATCCCTCTGCGCAAAGCCGGAGAAGGCAACTTGTTCGCGAAGGTGAGCCATTTCATCGATGTGATCCATCCAGTGGGTATCGATTGAACGAAGAGTGATGATGCGTTCTGCATCCAGTGTGAGCTCCGGAACGTGCTCGGCGCATTTTTCTTCGTAGAGTTTTTTTGCGCGCTCCGTGAGATGTGTACGAAGATCGTCGGATTGTCTGAATTTCTCAAGAGCCTCTACTTTTGCTTCTGCGCCAAGCGGAGGATAGAGAGCGGCAAGATACGTATGGAGCTCTTTCAATTTCCACTCCTCAGGATCGATCGAGGGAATATGGGCATTGACGATCGCTGCAACCTCTTTTTCTATATACGTGAGGATTTCTTCATGGAGGGAAGCTTCTTCCGAATCGACGATCTTTTCACCGCCATTTGCCATCTTTTCCAGAAGTCGCTGTCGTCGCTTGTAAATAATCTCGCGGTGTTTGTTCATAACATCGTCGTACTGCACGACATGTTTTCGAATGTCGAAGTTATGGCCTTCCACTTTCTTCTGCGCGTTTTCGATCGCGCGGGAGACCATGGTGTTTTCGAGCGGCACATCATCCGGAACATTGAGGCGCTCCATCATTCCTTTCAAACGGTCGCCGCCGAAGAGCCGCATCAGATCATCTTCCATGCTCACAAAGAATTGCGATTCTCCAGGATCTCCCTGCCTGCCCGATCGTCCGCGGAGCTGGTTGTCGATTCGGCGCGCTTCGTGACGTTCCGATCCCAGAATCGCAAGGCCGCCGAGTTCTCGTACGCCCTCCCCTAGTTTGATGTCCGTTCCGCGGCCTGCCATGTTTGTGGCGATCGTCACGGACCCTTTTTGGCCGGCCGATGCGATAATTTCAGCTTCCCGTTCATGCTGTTTCGCGTTGAGGACCTGGTGGGGGATTTTTTCCTCCGTCAGGAGCGCGGAGAGAGCTTCCGATTTTTCGATCGAGGTCGTGCCGACGAGAACCGGCTGTCCCTTCGCGTGTTTCTCCTGCACGAGCTTCGCCACTGCTTTGAATTTAGCCATCACGGTCCGGTAGATCGCATCCGATGTATCGTCACGAACCAGAACCTTATTGGTCGGGATCACGAATGTGCGAAGCCGATAGATCTGCTCAAACTCTTCCTCTTCGGTCTTTGCGGTCCCCGTCATTCCGGCAAGCTTCGCGTAGAGGCGGAAATAATTTTGGAAGGTGATTGTCGCGAGCGTTTTGCTCTCGCGCTGAATCTCCACATTCTCTTTCGCTTCGATCGCCTGGTGGAGGCCGTGTCCATAGCGGCGTCCCGGCATCAGACGACCCGTGAACTCATCCACGATGATCACTTCTCCTTCCTTCACGACGTAATCGACATCCTTCTGGTACACCGCTTCCGCCCGGAGCGCCTGCTCGATGTGGTGGACTTCTTCGAACCCGCGCTCGGTGTAAATATTATCGACTCCGAGGAGTTGTTCCATTTTCTTGATCCCTTCCTCGGTGAGAATTGCGGAACGCTGCTTTTCGTCGATGGTGTAGTGCTGCCCTTTCGAAATACCCTTCACGAGGCCCGCGTACTGGCGGTACTTCTGCGTACTTTCCGCGGCAGGTTGGGAGATGATGAGCGGCGTACGCGCTTCATCGATCAAGATGGAATCGACTTCGTCCACGATGGCGTACTGCAGGCCCCTCTGCACCTGTGATTCCAGCGAGGGGGCCATGTTGTCGCGGAGATAATCGAACCCGAACTCGTTATTGGTGCCGTACGTGACATCCGATGCGTAAGCGGCACGCCGCTCTTCCGTGTTCTTTTCATGGACAACGACGCCAACCGAAAGTCCGAGAAGCTCGTAGAGTGGGCTCATCCATTCGGCATCACGCTTCGCCAGGTAATCATTTACCGTCACGACATGGACACCCTTCTGAGCGAGCGAGTTCAAATAGACGGGCAGCGTGCACACCAATGTTTTTCCCTCTCCGGTTTTCATTTCCGAAATATTTCCCTGGTGGAGAACGATTCCCCCCAAGATCTGCACGTCGAACGGGATCATGTTCCAGACTTGCGTCTGTTTCCCGACGGTCATCTCTCTCCCCGCGAGGAGTTCGCACGCGCGAACAACGAGGGCAAACGCTTCCGGCAGAAGATCTTCCAGTGATTCTCCATTTTTAATTCGTGCACGATACTCCTCCGTTTTCTTCGGGATATCTCCGGCGCCGAGATTCTGCATTTCCCCGAGTTTCGCGCGCACGTTTTTTACGAGCGGCCAGTGCTTCTTTAATTCCTTCTCCGCGGGATCTCCGAGGAGGCGATTGAGTGAATCGATGACGGACATAGAGATACGAAAAGGATACCACGCTCCGCGTTGGAATCCGCGTTATTCCTCTACTTTCGGAAGGTCGCCCCGGGCGGGTCCGTTGAGAATCTTTCCGAATCGATCGAACCTGGATCCATGGCACGGGCAATCCCAGGATTTCTCGAAAGAATTCCACGCGACGATGCACTGGCGATGGGGACAGACGGCGGAGCAGGTATGGAGAGCACCGTCATCATCGCGATAGATTGCGATTTTCTTTACTCCCCGTCGCGTGACTATGCCTTCACCCTTCAGAATTTTTTCTTTGGTACGCGCGTTATGTTTTAGCCATCCAAAAGAAAAATACTTTGCGACGTTCATGGTCTCTTTCAGTGTTTCTTTAACAGCCCGAATGCGGGAAGGCGCGTAGAGCGCCGCCCAGGGATTTTCTTTTTCCAGAATGAGATCAGAGAGGAGGAGCCCTGCGATCGTTCCATGCGTCATGCCATTCCCGCTATCGCCGGTCGCGATGTAGAGAGAGGAGTTGCCTCCCGGTTTTTTGCCGATCATCGCGAGGCCGTCCGCGGGTTCCATCACTTGGCCGGACCAGCGATGGGTCACGCTTTCCATCATGGGAAAGCGAGGCCGCGTCCACTCTTCCAATGCTCCAAACCTCGCTTCGCCGTCGTTTGCCTGTCCTGTTTTATGATCTTCCCCGCCGACAATGAGAATATCTTTCTCTTTTTGAGGGTGAATGCGAACGTAGTGGTAGGGAGGAATATCGGACTCGCTGTAAGGACCGGTATCCCAAAACAATGCGCGGGGGACCGAGTCCTTCGGCACGGGCCCGGCGATCACGTAGGAACGGTAAGCGCCTTGCTTTCCGTAGATCAGCGCATTGTCGATCACCGGAGCATTGGTTGCGATAATGACGGCTTTTGCCTCCACCGTTTCGCCGCTTTGGCACCGGACTTTCATGGGCGAGTGTTCATCGACCGATGTCACCGAGGAATGAGTATGGATGATCCCTCCGTGTTCCTCGATCGCTTTCGCAAGGCCGATCAGGTATCGGAGCGGATGAAATTGTCCCTGCTGTGGGAATTTCAGGCTCTGCCCCATATCGTAGGAATGAATCGGAGAATCTTCCAGGAAACTCACTCCCGAAAGCCCTACACCATGCGCCGCCTCCAGTTCTTTCTTCAAAAGATCCTGTGATTCTCCGGGAAAGAGGAAGAGGTATCCCGGTAGACGCTCAAAATCACACTCAATCTTTTCTTCTTTTACAATTTTTTCAACAATTTCGATTGCTCGTGTATGGCTCTCCGCAGCCATGCGTGCGTTCTCTTCGCCGTGGTATTTGATGAGATCAATGTAACGATCATCCAGGGCATTCGTGATATGCGCCGTCGTGCGGGAAGATTCACCGCTTGCGATTTCTTCTTTTTCAAGAAGAATTACTTTCTTTCCGGCTTTCGAAAGAAAGTATCCCGCCGTGAGGCCGGCAATGCCTCCTCCCACAATACAGACATCCGCGCGCTCGTCGCGGATGATCGGTTGGAAGGAGGGAACAGGACATCCCTCCCTCCACACTGTTTGGTGCTGAGGGGATCGTTGCATAGGATCGAAATGAAATTATGCGCGCTTCACGAGACTGATAAGGAAGAGGAGAACCACTGCGCCGATCACTGCCATCACGAGTGACCCAAGAACTCCGTAGGCAGCGATGCCGAAGGCACGGAAAAGCATTCCTCCGACGAGGGCGCCGACAATGCCGACGACAATATTCCCAATAAGTCCGAAACCGTGTCCTTTCATAATTTCACCCGCGATCCAGCCGGCAAGAAGTCCGATAATGAGAAAGCCGAGAATATCCATGAGACAAAAGGGGAAGGGCGATACCTGTTTCTGACGATTGAAAGACTCAATACTTACCAAGATTCAGTGGTCTCGCCAAAGATTCAATACTTTCATTCTGTTCTCCTCAAACATAAGAAGGGGGTATACTCCGTTCTCTATGCCCCTCTACACCCGGTTCGGCGATACAGGCGATACCATGCTTTACGGGGGTTCCACTACCTCCAAAACCAATCCGCGCATTCATGCGTACGGAACGGTGGATGAACTCGACGCGGAACTTGGGATCATTCTTGCCGAGAATTGCCCTGTTGATCTTCGAGACAAACTTCTGACAATCCAGAAGACCCTCTATCGTGTGAAGGCTGATCTGGCAACGCCAAGAGAGCATGCGGGGAAGGCCGTGCGGATCGGTGATAACGATGTCCAGGGACTTGAGCAATGGATTGATGAGGCGGAGGCGCACGTACCAAAACTTACCCATTTCATCCTTCCGGGGGGGACGAAGATTGCCGCGCTTCTCCATCGTGCCCGTACGGTCTGCCGTCGTTCCGAGCGATGGGTGGTGGCGCTCGCGCGGACAGAACCGATCAACCTCGTGACCATTCGCTACTTAAACCGGCTCGGTGACGAACTCTTTGCATTAGCAAGGGTTATTAACCACGATGCAGGAATGAGGGAAGAAGAAATGAAAGCAGATGCTCTTTAAGGTATACTGCCCCGACATGACGACGCGTGATCTTACCGGCGATGAAGCGAGACAGCTCATTGATGATGTGCTCGCACGGACAAAGGATGATTTTATCCTCCATTTTAACTGGAAGCGCGAAGACGCTCAGCAACAAATAGAACAACATCTCTCGTTCCATGGAACCTGGAACGCACAGGAAATCGTCGCAACCGGAAAAGGCAGGAACAGCCAAATCGAAGAAATTATCATGCGCAGCATCAAAGAGGGAGGAGCGAAAGCATGACATTATCCTTCTTCATCCTAACTCTCGGCTGAGAAGTTCAATCTCGTCCCTCAGATCAGCTGCTCGCTCGAATTCCAAATTTTCCGCAGCGAGCGCCATCTGATTTTCGAGCTCTACCATGAGACGCTTTTTCTCATCTTTTGGAATCTTACTGTGATCGTACTTGGGACGGCGGAGCTCCAGCTTGCTGTGCGCCTCCGCGATATCGCGAATCGCTTTCTCGATCGTCTTCGGCGTGATGCCGTGTTTCTTGTTATGTTCTTCCTGCACTTTACGGCGGCGGTTCGTTTCATCAAGCGCTTCCTGCATCGCTTTCGTCGTTCGGTCCGCGTAGAGCGTCACGTGGCCGTTGATATTTCGCGCTGCGCGGCCGATCGTCTGGATCAGCGCATCGCGCGAACGGAGGAATCCTTCCTTATCCGCATCCAGAATCGCGATGAACGATACTTCGGGAAGATCGAGTCCTTCACGAAGAAGATTGACTCCCACTAGCACATCGATCTCGCCCGTGCGAAGCGCACGGAGAGTTTCCACCCGCTCCATGGTGACGATATCGGAGTGCAGGTACTTCACCTTGAAATCCTTATCGAGCAGGAATTGCGAGAGGTCCTCGGCTGTTTTTTTCGTGAGTGTCGTAATGAGCACCCGTTCTTTGCGTTTGATTGCTTCATTGATCTCATTGACGATGTGATCGACCTGCCCCTTCGAAGGGTGGAGATTCACGATGGGGTCCAGAAGCCCGGTCGGTCGGATAATTTGTTCTGCAAATCGATCTTTTTTGGTTTGAGCATATTCATACTTTCCGGGGGTTGCGGAAATATAGACTGCCTGATGAACATGTCCTTCGAATTCCCCAAACGTGAGAGGACGATTATCCATGCACGAGGGGAGCCGGAACCCGTACTCGATCAGGTTCATTTTTCGTGATCGATTTCCTTCGTGCATCCCCCCGATCTGAGGAATCGTCATGTGTGATTCATCGATGAAGCAGAGGAAATCATCGGGGAAGTAATCGAGCAGTGTCTCCGGCGGTGCACCCGGTGTTCGGCCGGAGAGGTAGCGAACATAGTTTTCAATGCCGGTTGTGTAGCCGGTTTCTTTCAACATTTCGACGTCGTACTCCGTTCGCTGCCGGATGCGCTCCGCCTTGGCGAGCTCTCCGGCATCGATAAATTCTTTCTCGCGGATAAGGAGGTCCGCCAGGATCTGATCCGTCGCACGATCTATTTTCTCTTTCGTCGTCACATCATGCTTTGCAGGGAAGATCGTGACTTCATTCATCTCCGTCAAAACTTCACCCGTAAAACTATCGACTTCCGTAATAGCATCCACTTCGTCGAATGCCATTTCGATCCGAATCACCGTATCGCCGCTCGGAGGGAAAACTTCCACGGTATCGCCGAGGACATGGAACATTCCCTGCTTGAATTCGATATTGCTCCGGCGGTACTGAATATCCGTCAGCTTTCGCAGGAACTCATCCCGGGTTTTCTTTTCACCTCTCCGGATCGTGATTGCCAGGCTTTCGTAATCCTCCACGGATCCCAAACCGTAAATGCAGGAGACGGAGGCGACGATCAATACATCCTTCCGTGTGAGGAGATTATGCGTCGCCGCGTGCCGAAACTTGGCGATTTCATCATTGATCGATGCATCCTTCTCTATGTAGGTATCTGTGTGAGGAATGTACGCCTCCGGTTGGTAGTAATCGTAGTAGCTGACGAAGTAGGAAACCGCGTTATCCGGGAAAAAGGACTGGAACTCGCTGCAGAGCTGCGCGGCGAGGGTCTTGTTGTGCGCAATGACAAGCGTCGGGCGCTGAAGCTCCGCGATGATGTTTGCCATCGTAAATGTTTTGCCGGTGCCAGTTGCTCCAAGCAATGTCTGGTGCCGCTCTCCTTTCCCTATGCCATCGATGAGTTTGACGATCGCCTGCGGCTGATCGCCTTTGGGGGTGAATTCGGAAACGAGACGGAACTTCGGAGACATGTCTCCGTATTGTAAGTCAAAATGCCAAGTCGAGAAGGCAAAAGGTTCTTTTTCACATCTCTTTTCCCTTCCTTCTTTTCCCCTATACTTTCCTTTGCATGTTCAGGCGACTCCAGTCATTTCTTCCCTACATTTTCACTGCCCTCCTTCTTGTATGGGGCACCTACGTCACGCTGACTTTTATCGGGACGGACGGCCATATCGTCGTTCTCCTGAAAGGAGATGATTGGCAACGAATCGGGACCGAAGTGAGCTCGCCGTTTCTCCGGGGATTGAAGAGCTTGATTCCTTTTGCAACGTACCTTGCGACCCGACTTTCGCCCTTCATCGGATATGCTGTTCTCTCTCTTCTTCTCTATGGCGGCTACGTCGCCTACGTTGTTTTTGGAAAAGGACGATTGTTTCTGAAAGTCTCGCTCTCCGCCGTTCATATTCTCCTCCTTGGCATCCTTTCGCTGTGGCTCATTTCGACGACGCTCTTCTATTCTTCGTTCCCGAATTTAGAGCCGCGGCTCCTCATCGAACCAAATGAAGAGGTCTATAAAGGAGTGCCGGGCGAAACTCTTGCCGCGCTGAAGAGCAATTTTGAGCATCTGAACGAGAGCGGATGTCTTTCGCAGGATACGACGCGCTATGGCGCCGGGAATGCGCGGGTGTTTTGGTATCGGGGACATTGCGTGCAGCTTGCATTCTTCGCGCGCGTACTTGCACCGCTTTTGATGCTCCTTTTTTTCATATTCGATTTCCTGGTGCTCGGATCCGTGTTTCTTTCTCTCCTTCGCCTTAAGCCTTCGAATCGGGCGGTGGAATTCCTCGTGGCACTTTCTATGGGCACGGTTCTCTTCATAACTACCCTGTGGCTTCTTGCCGCGATCAATCTTCTCACGGGGCCGATCGTATGGGGGATTCTCGCTCTGATTCCGATTGCGGGATACCGCTTCTCTCTCGCGTGGCTGCGGGGAGCCTGGAAGGACCGCTTTGAGGTCCAGACTCCTTTCCACTCTGCAACCATTCTCCTCTTCTGGCTTCTCCTTTCTCTCATTGCGTTCAACTTCTTCACTGTTGTTCGGCCATTCCCAATCGGATGGGATGATCTTGGTCGTTACATCAATTTGCCACGACAGCTCTCGGTCACGAATCAAATTCTTCCGGGCATCCCTGCGATCCAGTGGGAGTACCTCACGTCTCTCGGATTTCTTCTCTTTGGATATTTCTCTACGTTCGGTGCGATCCTCGCGCAGCAAATCAACTGGATGGCTGGGCTATTTGCGATCCTCGCGGTCTATCTTGCGGCGAAAATGGTTCTCGGTCCGCGTGCCGGACTTCTTGCTGCATTTTTCTACTACCTTCTCCCGATGACGGGGCATTTTTCGTTTGCAGATATGAAAACGGAAAACGCTCTCCTCTTCTTTGGCGCAGTCGGCATCGTTTGCATTCTCTTGTTTGCGTTCGAGGATCTCGCGTGGGGGAAAGAGGAGCGATCAAGAAATGTTCGGTGGATGATTCCCGCGGGAATTCTCCTTGCGGCAGCGTTCGCCACGAAGCCGACGATGGTGCTCATGGTGCTCATGGGCGGCATTATTCTCACCTTTGCGCTCCTTCCGCGCGCTGCGGGCATAGGGTCGATACTCCTGTCACTCGTTGTTTTGATGATCGGGGAGCGGTTCTCCCTCGGCACAATCCTCCAAAAAGTGTGGGGGATCTATCCTCCCTGGCTTGATCTTGTATCGTTCATCGTTTTCACGATTCTTGGAGTGCTTCTCTACCTCCTGCCTCTCCTCCAAAAAAAGAGTACAAAAGCGACGCTTCATTCTCTCCGTTCGTACGGGATTGCGGTTTCTCTTCTTGTTGTCAGCTTCGCCGCATTCTCTCTTCCGTGGATGGGAAGGAATATGATTTTGAACGGCAAGGCGTCGATCGGAGAAGCGATGAAAGCGCCGAACACCGTGACGCCCTGGGTGCGCTATTCCCCCGAAGAAATTCCATCGAACGCCCCTCCGGGTTCGCGTTCACTCCCGCCGGAACTTATGGTGGATCGCAGCAGCGAAATGTGCCAAAGCACCGCGACATCCGAAGAGCTCGATCGATACTGGGGATACGGCAGCGGACCGATGCACTATCTTGGTCTCCCATGGCGCGTGGTGATGAACAAGGATTCGCAGGGGTACTACCTCACTACCTCGCCGCTCCTTCTCCTTGTGCCGCTCCTTCTCCTGCTCCCGATCTTCTGGCAGCGACGCGTGTTCCGCATCCTCTTCGTTGGAACGATCTTCTATGCGGCGGTGTGGGTCATCGTCGCAAACGGCATTCCGTGGTACGGCATTGGCATGTTCCTGGGGCTAGCGATCATGGTGGAAGCGTTCATTGTCTTTGCGCCCAATCCAGTTGCAAAAATCCTCGCGGGCCTCCTTATTACTCTCGCGCTTGCCACCAACGTGTCGCTCCGACTTTGGCAGTTCAGCATGCAGTACAACCTGTACGAGTTCGGATGGGGGAAAGCCTCGCACGAAGTCCTGAGCGAGATGACCATTCCCGATTATGACGACATCACAGAGCGTGTGCTTGAGCTCTCCAAAAATCCGGATCGGCCGTACCTGTACCGTATGGGAACGTTCATTAGTTACTTTATTCCGGGGAACCGGGAAATCATGGTGGTGAACGATAACCAACTCGAGTTCTTTAACTGCCTCAATCAGGAAAAAGATCATGCACTCACGCTTAAACGTCTTCAGGCTCTGGGATTCCATAGCATCGTCTTCGATACGAACACCGCCACGATCGAAAAAGATCCGAACGGAACCTTGCACCAGAAAGTTCAGCGATTCCTCGATTTTGCGAACGATGCATCGCTCGGCATTACCCCGGTCGTGAATAACCCGGGTAACGGCATCGCTTACATGGTCCTGCCATCCACCACGGAGGCGGGAACGGGGTCCACGGTGACAACGGAAACTGTTCAAGAATAAGCACCCGAATGTGCCCTGGTGCGGTTTCTTTTCCTCTCCTTTGCAGTAAGCTGAGAGGCGTTTATGAAGACCATTGCCATTATTCCTGCCTGGAACGAGGAACGCGCCATCGCGGCCGTTATCAAGAGTGCCACTTCTCATGTGGATCAAGTGATCGTCGTGGATGACGGTTCGACCGATGGAACGGTCCGTTCCGCACAATCCGCTGGGGCTCTCGTTCTCGTCCATCCCTTAAATTGCGGACCGGGTGCTGCGACGATGACTGGCATTCGTGCGGCGCGCGCGCTTCATGCTGATGCCGTGATTACTCTGGATGCCGATGGACAGCATAATCCCGACGATATCCCTCGTCTTCTTGCGCCAATCAAAGAGGGGAGAGCGGATCTTGTGATCGGGTCCCGGTTTCAAAACAGGGACTCTGTGATTCCGATCGTTCGCCGCATTTTCAACGGTCTCGGAAACATCTTCACCCTCCTCGTCACCGGACGCTATGTTTCAGACAGCCAATCGGGCTTTAAGGCATTCGGTCCGAAAGCCGTGGAGAGCATTCATCTTCGGCTCTCCGGATACGAATTCTGCAGCGAGATCATCCGCGAAGTCGTGCACCGTCGCTGGCGCGTGGTGGAAGTTCCGATTCGGGTCGTCTATTCCGAGTACACCCTGGCAAAGGGACAATCCTTCTCGCGCGGGGTGATCACGGCCTGTAAAATGCTTCTTCGATCGTTCCTCCGCTAGGTATGTCCATCATCCCCACCCCCGCAGAAGCCCTCGGTGTGACTCCTTATAAGGTCGCGGTGCCGCTTGTTGCCATTTTCTTCATTCTCTATGCGTGGAATCATGTGACACGGGGAACGAAGACGGTGTGGGAGGCGCTCCTTTGGACTCTCTTCTGGGGCGGCGTGTGCGTGGTTGTTCTTTTCCCCTCATGGATCGGATTTTTGACCGCGTGGACCGGCATCAAGGGCCAGGCGAATGCCGTCTTCGCCATCGTGCTTGGCATCCTTCTCTTTATCATTTTCCACATTCTCGTGCGGCTCGAAAAAATGCAGCATCGCATCACCCTTCTCGCGCAACATGAGGCACTGGAGGATGCAGGATTAACGAAGGATCAAAAGCCGCAATCATGAAAACTATTCTTCTGATCAGTCCCTACTGGAAAGAAGAGCACCGGTGGATGGTGAGCTCGGTGAAGCTCGCGGAATTATGGCAGCAGATGGGATACAACGTAGTGGCGGTGTGCATGGGAGAGAAAACAAGTACTGAAAAAGTTTCGAACACGCTCACGATTCACCGCGTGAAGGATTTCTTTCTGCCGGATCCCTTTAACTACGGCATTGCACCCTTCTTCTGCTTCCGCGTGTGGAGAATTCTCCGCAGGGAGAAGCCGGATCTTGTGGTGGTCAATAAAATCCTCTTCTGGTCTTCACTGGTTGCTCCTCTGCTTCGTCTCCTTGGTACAAAGCCGATTGTGACCGTGGATGCGCTCGTTGGCATGACATGGTGGCCGCGGACCCGTTTGACCAAAGTTCTCAGTGCGATCTTTGCCTGGACGCAGGGATGGATTGTTCTCCTCAGCGCGAGAAAAATTGTCTTCTTCCATCCGCAACCTCCAAAGCTCCTGAAAACTCTCGGCATCTACAAAAAATCTCTCGTCATTCCCACAGGCATCAATCCAAAACAGTACACCTTCCATCTGCCCACGGATCATGCGAAGCTCACGGTGACGTACGTCGGGCGTTTGGAATCCGTGAAGGGTGTCGATGATTTTCTGGCCGCGGCCGTGCCCTTGAAAAAAGAATATCCGCGTCTCCATGTGCAGGTTGTCGGATGGTATAAGCCCAATCATCCTCTTCTCCATGAATATGAACGGGATGTTTCATTCACAGGACTTCGGCACGATATTCCGGAGATTCTGAAGACAACGGATATCTTCATTCTTCCGAGCCATAGCGAAGGCCTCTCGAATGCGCTGATGGAGGCGATGGCTTCAGGCTGTGCCTGCATTGCGACAGAAGTCGGAGGGAATCGTTTCTTGATCGAAAACGGAGTCTCCGGATTCCTCTTCCCGCCGGGCGATAGAGCCATGCTCCAATCCCATATCCGGCGGCTGATTGATGACACGGCCAAGCGACAATCCCTCGCGCAGAATGCACGGGAACGTATCGAAAAGGTCTTTAGCTTCGATCATGTTAAGGAACGTTATCGGGAACTTTTTGCGCAACACTAAAAATCAAATTTATCTCATTGACTGGCGGAAAATTCTGTCTAATCTCCTCCGTATGAGGACCATTGAAAAGACCTTGTTAGAGAAACCCCGGCCTATCCAGCAAGTGAGATCCGTGGGGAGATTTATTGCGGAAATTGGGGTGCTTTTTGTTGCTGTAGTTGGATGTGCTTCAAAGAACGAAGCTCCCTCAACAAATGAGCTTAGTAACAGAGAAGATAATAAAGAAGGCGTTCAAGCTCCTCTTTCTCCAGTCAAAGCAGCGGAAGAGGGTGAGACAGAGGAAGGCGACATCGAAACTCTTCGTGCAGAAGTTCTAGCTCTCCTTGCTGAATTAGATTCTTTATATTCTGAACAAGGGAAAGTTTTTGAGCGAATTGGTGATCCTGCTGGAGTGGAGAGGGTGAAGCAACAGAAACGAGAAGTAGAGACTCTAAAAGAGGATGTCATAACTTTAGACAGAGCAGGACTTGAACAATATAAGAAAAATGTGAACGAATGTATCGATAGGACGAAACATGGCAATGCAGTTATGACTGATCTTATAGAAGGCCTTCTCCCAAAGGGTGCAAAAAAGGTGGATGAAAAATAACAAATATACCTTTTTGCAGTGAATCTCTCTTCCGAAGGCTGGCTTGCTATGGGAAGATGATGAGCACGTACATGATTACTTCTCTCGTTACAGGCGGCGCAGGGTTCATTGGATCGCATCTCTGCGAAGCTCTTCTCCAGAATGGGAACACTGTCGTGTGTCTCGATAATTTTTTCACGGGTTCAAAAGAAAATATCAAGCATCTCCAAACTCATTCCAATTTCTCTCTTGTCGAACACGACATTGTCGATGGCACTCCTGCTGATCTCAAGAAGCTTGATGTGAGTATCATCTACAACCTCGCATGCCCCGCTTCCCCCGTGCACTATCAGCACGATCCGGTAAAAACCGTGCAGACGAATGTGGTCGGTACAAACAACATGTTGGAGCTTGCACGCGCGAAGAAAGCGATTTTCCTCCAAGCCTCTACGTCCGAAGTCTACGGTGATCCGGAAGTGCATCCACAGCCGGAGACGTATGTGGGTCATGTGAATCAGCTGGGCCCCCGCGCGTGCTACGACGAGGGAAAGCGATGCGCGGAAACACTCTGCTCCGATTATCACCGCGAATACGGACTCACGGCCAAGATTGTTCGAATCTTTAATACCTACGGGCCGAGAATGGCTCTGAACGATGGGCGTGTTGTTTCGAATTTCATCATCCAGGCACTTAAAAACGAGCCGATCACGATCTACGGCAACGGCTCGCACACGCGGAGCTTCCAGTACGTGGAAGATCTGGTGAGGGGATTGCTGCTCCTCGCCGATCACGAATCATTCCACGGACCCGTGAACATCGGAACCGAGTTTGAGATGACTGTGAAGGAACTTGCAGAACTCATCATTAAATTAACCGGTTCAAAGAGCGAAATCGTCTACAAGCCATCGCCGGAGGATGATCCGAAACAAAGGAAGCCGGATATTCGCCTCGCAAAAAGGGAGCTCGGATGGGAGCCGAAAGTTTCGGTGGAAGAGGGGCTTAAGAAAACGATCGAGTATTTTCAGGGTGTCCTCTAAAGGGGGCTTCCGTAAGGAGAAATCATATTCTTGCTACTGCATGAACGAGAGGTCTATGATCGTTTCTCATGGGGTATAAGTACTTTGATGCGGGCTTGAATGGTGAAACTGGCAAACGTGTCGATCAACTCTACGAGGGGAAGCTGGATGATAACTTGGCTGGCGTTTTTCGCTACCCGCTGCGTATTGATTATTCAAGTGAAGAAGAAGATGTCGACATTCCCGCGATATCATTTCACGTTGTACGCGTCGGCATGTCTGAAATTTTTAGCGACGCAACACTAACTCAATTCCAGAAACTACTTGCAGAAGTTCCTCACAATATTCATCTTATTTTGGATCTGGAAGGCGTTTCGTACGTGAATGCATCGATGATTGCTATTCTCATAACATTCCAAAAATTCATGATGCAGCACAATACTCGTTTCGTTCTTGCGAACTTAGAAGTGGATGTGAAGAAAAAAGTTCAGACAATGGGGCTTGATAAGGTTTTTCGAATTTGTAAGACTACGCAAGAAGCATATGAGCAGATTCAAGCCATTGCTGCATAAATTGCCGCAGTATTCGCTATTTTCCAGTACCATAGTTTTATGCAGCGTGTTCTTATCCTTTCCGCCTTCCTCTCCCCCTTCCGGAGCGGAGCGGAAGCGTGTGCGGAGGAGGTGGCTTTAAGGCTCTGTGATCAATTCGATATGACGATCGTCACTGCGCGCCTCAGGAAAGATCTTCCACGGCGGGACATGCTTCGGGGGAAGGTTCCCGTTGTCCGCGTGGGATTTGGATTGCCGACCGATAAGTGGTTGTTTCCATTTTTGGCACCTATTCAAATTTGGATGTTAAAGCGAGATGCTTCGACACGGCCCCGCTTACGTCATGCTGAGCGGAGCGAGACCGAAGGTCGAGCGGAGTCGAAGCACGTCGCGGGGCCGGCTCAGCATGACGTAGTTATCGTTCATGCGATCCTCGAAACCTTCGCTGGCCTCGCGCTCCTCTTCTGTCGTTTTCTCATTCCTTCCGCAAAACGCATCCTCACACTCCAGACTCTTAACCGAAGTCTTTTCAAATGTCCGATCATTCGCTTCGCGCACCGAGTGACTGCCATCAGCACGCCTCTCCAAAAAATCGCCGAGGATTGCGGCGCGAATGATGTAGCGCTGATTCCGAATGGCATTGATCTTGATCGTGTGTTCCACACGGGAAAGGAGCGCGGTCGCATTCTTTTCGTCGGCCGCCTGGAACCCATGAAAGGAGTGGATATCCTTCTGCGTGCGTTTGCGAAAGTTAAAGGCGATGGCGTCCATCTTCGGATTGTCGGAGACGGCTCCAGGAGAAAGGAACTCGAAGCGCTCACTCGGGAACTCTCTCTCTCGAGTCGGGTAACGTTCGTGGGATACGTACCCGTAGAGCACGTGTATGAAGAATTTGCGAAGGCCGAAATTTTCTGCGGCCTTTCCCGGAGCGAAGCTCTGGGGAATGTCTTTCTGGAAGCGCAGGCGGAAGAATGTGCCGTGATCGGAACGAATGTCGGCGGAATTCCAGACAGCGTGGAACATGGTGTTACGGGACTCCTTGTTCCTCCGGATGATGTTTTTGCCGCGACCCAGGCGATGCAAAAACTTATTGATGACCCCATCCTTCGTGGGAGACTTTCGGAGAATGGCAAGGAACACTCGGGAAAATATGATTGGAGATACATTGCAGAGCAGTACGCACTTTGCTACAAAAGTGTTGGACTAATAGCTCCAGGGGAATAGAATGTTTCACCCTCTATCATATGAACTCTCTCGATATTGTTCGCAAAGTACTTGATCCTGACACAGCAGAACGTTTCCACATTTGTGGTGATACTACAGATGTGAGTGTTTTTTCAAAAGAAGGAGAAAAGGGAGTCACCCATTTAGCATTGCTTACATTTGCAACCGCATTAAATTCTTTCTCAGCAAGTCAGAGGCTTCCAGAGAGCCAAGTAGATCTACCCCTATTTATGGAAACACTAGATCGAGAGTTTGAGAACCAAGTAGAAGTTGCATGTAGAAGAACTCCTTCAATAAGAGAACAATTCCGTACTGAGACGAAAGATATCTTTCATAAGATCAACCGCGCTGCGGCACAGGCTTCCCCCACCACTTCCTAAAATACTTGAAAGCGCTCGCGGTATGAACGCGGACTGTTTTCTTGGTAAAGAATGTGAGAATTCCCCCCGCACTTAACCGCTGCTCATTATCGTGTGCAACAGCAGTCGGCAGATAGACGACGCGAAGTTTCGCACCCCAAATCCTCCTGCAGAGATCGCAATCCTCAAAGAAGAGGAAGAACCGCTCATCAAATCCTCCAAGTTCTTCGTAGAGTGCGCGGGGGAAGAGGAGACAGGCGCCGCACATCCAATCAACATCGCGAATCGCATTCGGGTTTTGATCGGACTGGAGATAGGTCTTCATGCGGCGCGAGAAAAGACGCCGGAGCGGGGTGCGCTTGATGATGACATCGAGAGGGCGGGGAAATGTGCGGAAAGAATCCCGTACTGTTCCATCCGGAAAGACGAGTTTGGGTCCCACCACGCCGACATCGGGATGATCTTTGAGGTACTTCACCATTGTTTCAAGCGCTGAGGGTTCCAATCTGTTATCCGGATTAATGATGAGGATGTAATCACCTTTGGCACTTTTTGCTCCCAGGTTGTTTCCTTTACCGTATCCCAAATTTCCCCCTGCATCGATCAATGTGAGTGTTTGATCTTTCGTACTATCGACGAATGAGCGAACTGCTGCGGGATCCGCATTATTGTTCACAACAATCACCTCGAGATCATGTGCGATCGTTTGGCCTTTGAGTGCGCGGACGCACGCCGCAGCTTCCAGCGCTGAGCGCCGATTGTGGAACAAGACGATGGCGGAGACGAGTGTCATCGTGTGAATGATACCTTTAAGAGAACAAAGAGCGTACCTTGGAAAAGGGGACCGAGTGCTTTGTCTGGGTTCTTCGTTTTTGAATCTCATCCCTTTTACTCCAAAGAACCTTCCGGGCGCCAAAGAAGATCATCGGTTCTTTGAAGAGAATGAATGTCCATCGGAAAAATTCACGGAAAAGGATGGAAAGACGCACGCCCCAGGGGAGCCATCGCCAATGCTTCCGAATAATCAGGGTATGGTGGGCGGCGGAACCAGTGCGCTCGCGCTGCGATCTCTGTGCTCGCGTGATATTCGTGCTTGCGGTTCGATTGTGCCAGGCTACGGCGGTTGGAACATAGAGGCAGGGCTTCTGCACGGCAACGAGGCGTTCGGCCAGATCGCAATCTTCCTTGTACATAAACATCGTCTCATCAAAAAACTCCTCATTGGTATAGGCAACCTCTTCAAGTGAACTCCTCCGGTACAGAGCGGCTGCCCCAGACGCACCGAAGCATTTCCGGTTCTGATCATATTGTCCGCGATCAATCTCTCCCTGTCCGCGGTCGAAGAAGCGATGACTTTGTGTAACACCGAGTCCCGTGGAATCGATAATCATGGTTCGTTCGGGATTGCCTCCGAATTCCCACCAGAGAAGTTTGCCTGTTCCTGATCCAAAACCCGGATTCACCTCTAATTGATCTGCAAGGAGCGAGAGATACTCCGGGGAGAAGAGAACATCATTATTGAGTATTGCATGATAAGTCGCCGGGAACCGTCGCATGATCATGTTATGGCCTTTTCCGAATCCGTGATTCTCATTCTCCAGAAGAAAATCAATCTCTGGATATTTTCTTTTTGCCTCCAAAAGATACTCGATGTCCTTCGACCCGTTATCCAGGATCACGATCCGCCAATCCTGGGAGAGTGTGCCAAGACCCTGTTGTGATACCAGCGTTTCCAGGCACCGCGCGAGGTACTTTTGATCGTTGTAGGTGAGGATTTCGGCGGTGAGGCGCATATTGTCCATATTACTCTTCTTATTCATTGACATGAGAAGATGCGCATGAGATTTTGATGAGGATTAACCTCTTATTTTAAATATATGTCTGAAAAACAGCCAGCAGTATCGCCACAAACAGAACATGACTATCAAGTGGGAATGTCTCCAGAAGAGGTGTTTTATATGACTAGTCGAATGCCTGATGGTATTGGATCTATTGTTGAAGTAGTAAAAAAAGTTACTGAGGATCATGATAAGGCAATAGTTTTATCAGAAGAATTGTAGGTTTCTCAGTAAGGATTTATTCGCTATAGTTCTCTTATATGAAGCGCGTTCTCTTAACCGGTATCGACGGTTTCATCGGCCACCACATTGCGGAGGGGATTATGAAAGATACCGATTGGGAGGTGGTGGGCATGTCACGCATCGATGGCGCAAGCACGGTGCAGAGATTGTATGACATGGATGAGTGGCGCGAAGGTCGCAGATTCAAAGACCGCATCCGCTTTGTGTTTCATAATCTTCGGTCTCCGGTAAATGAATATGTTGCCTATCAGGTCGGACACATCGATTACATTCTACATCTCGCGGCAAGTACGCATGTCGATCGCTCGATCGATGCCCCCATGGAGTTTGTGATGGATAACGTTGTAGGGACGTGCAACCTGCTCGATTACGCCCGTGCTCTGCCGAACAAACCCCTCTTTGTGTACTTCAGCACGGATGAAGTCTTCGGTCCCGCACCTGCGGGCGTGGCGTACAAGGAGTGGGATCGCTACAACTCCGGGAATCCGTACTCCGCGACAAAAGCCGGAGGAGAGGAATTGGCGCTCGCATACCAGAACACCTACAAGCTCCCCACGATCATTACGCACACGATGAATGTCTTCGGCGAGAGGCAGCATCCGGAAAAATTTTTCCCCAAAGTCATCAAATCCGTTCTGAAAGGCGATACCGTGACTATCCATTCAAACAAAGATAAGACGAAGGCAGGCAGCCGTTTCTATATTCACGCACGGAACGTCGCGGAAGCGTTGATGTTCCTCCTCAAAAACTACAAAGATGGCGACAAGTATAATATTGTCGGCGAGAAGGAGGTCGATAACCTGACACTCGCACAGGGCATCGCCAAAGTTATCGGCAAGCCCCTCAAGTACGAGATGGTCGATTTCCACTCTTCGCGCCCGGGACACGATCTCCGGTACGCGCTTGATGGTACAAAGTTAAAGGAAATGGGATTCGAGTATCCAAAGACCTTCGAGCAAAGCTTGGAGAAGACGATCAATTGGTACCTGGATCACCCGGAGTGGCTCCTTGATCGTGAGGTGGAGAAGATCGCAAAAGAGCTTCGGGCAAAGAAGGGGGCAGAGAAGAAGCTTACGGGAGTGGCAGCTTAGGTAGAATACCTGCGATGAAAGTAATTCTAGCAACCGGCATCTATCCTCCGGAAATCGGAGGGCCAGCGACCTATGTTCGTGCACTTGCAGGTGAGCTCTCCAAAAAGGGAGTTGATGTGACAGTGATCACGTACGGCGAGCCGCACACGGCCGAGGATTGGAAAGTCATCAAAGTTTCCAAATCGATTCCCATTCTTCGATGGATTTCGTATGCGCTTGCGCTGCGCGCCCATGGAAAAGATGCCGATGCTGTGATTGCCTTTTCTTCGATCAGTGCCGGAGTACCGCTCTGGCTCTCGCATCTTACGAAACCAAAAAAGATTCTGCGGCTCGGCGGGGATTTCTTTTGGGAACGCTACACCGATCAAGGAGGAATGAAGAGCCTCCGAGAATGGTATGCCTCAAAACCACAATTCCAGGGAGCGATGCAAACAATTCTTTCAACGTTTGATCACATTATTTTTTCTACGAGATTCCAGGAAGAGATTTACGAAAAATTCTATTCGTCTTTGCCTGCACATCGGGTGATTGAAAATGCATTACCTGCTGGTTTGCTGAGAAAACATGAGCGGCATTCACCGTTCAGAATTCTCTTTATGGGGCGGTTTGTAGGATTCAAAAATTTGGAAACATTAGTTCGGGCGGTAGGGGCAAGGCATGCCTTGCCCCTACAAGGTCGATTAACATTAACATTCGTTGGCGATGGTCCAATGAAATCCCAACTTCAATCACTCATAAAAGATCTTCACATTGAAGCCATTGTTCAATTCTTCGATCCCGTTCATGGCGAAGAAAAACAGACGATGTTTGCCGGGCAGGATCTTCTGGTGATCCCTTCCATAACTGAAATCAGCCCGAATGTGGCTCTGGAAGCGCGTTCCGCAGGATTACCCGTTCTCCTCACGCAGGAAACCGGTTTGAGCGAATGGCTTACGAAGGGAATGCTGGTGAAGGATCTCTCGACCGAAGACAAAATCCGAGAATCAATCATCTATGCCATGGATCGTTACGATGAAATCGCCGCCTCATCCGCCCCTCCACCCATTGCACGAGGGTGGGATACTGTGGCGGAAGAATGGATCCAATTCCTCCGCTCTTCCCGATGAGGCTCCTCATGATCTCCGGCGACCCGCCTTCGTCCCGCTTGCCTGCCCGTTCGGCAGGCGGGCGCGGGACTACGGACGGGCAGGCCGAGCTCATTCTTTCTTGTCCTGAAGTATGAAGTTATTGATGATCTCCGGCGACCGTTCCGTCTCCCAGGGCAAGAAGGCGGCATTCTGGTACACACTGGAAGAGTTTCACAAGCATTGGGATCGCATCGATATCATTTGCCCAAGAACAAGCGGTGCGAACCGGGAAATATTCGGGAATGTCTTTTTCCATCCAAATCCAAAGAACTACTGGTCGCAGAAAGATTGGATACGAACGAAGGGAATGGAACTCATCAATACACATCATCACGATGTGATCACGGCACACGATTACCCGCCGTTCTTCCATGGAGTAGGAGCAAGACATCTCAATAAAAGAACAGGAATTCCGTATGCTCTCGAAATTCATCACATTGTTGGATATCCGATGCCCGCTTCACTCATAGAACTTATCGGGAGGATCCAATCGCGCTTCTACCTGCCATGGGCAAGTAAAAAAGCGACGGCAGTGCGGGTGGTGAACAGGGGAACCAAGGATGTGCTTGCAGGATGGGGGATCGAAAAGGAAAAAATTTCGATTGTTCCTTCCTTCTATTTGGATCACCATTTGCTCGTTCCAGATGCCACCATTCCAAAAACCTATGATATCGCATGTGGGGGCCGCCTGGTGCCCAATAAGGGCATTGCAGAAGTGATCCGTGCCATTGCAGCACTTCCGGATGTCACCCTCCTTATTCTTGGCGACGGGCCGCTTCTGCCTTCGCTCCAGGCTCTTGCCACATCGCTGAATGTTGCCAATCGTGTTCACTTCGCAGGGTGGTCGGAAGAAAGCGCAGATGTCTACCGTAAACTCCAGTCTGCAAAAATTTTCGTCATGAACTCAAAAAGCGAAGGGGGTCCGAGAATTGCATTGGAAGCGATGGCGCTCGGTGTACCGCTCATCACGACAAAAGTAGGATTGATGCCGGATGTTATTCGAAATGGCACGAATGGATTCTTTGTCACGGGGGATGCCAAAGATCTTACGGATACAATGCAGAGACTCCTCGCTGATGAATCGCTCCGTGAGCGTGTGGGGAAGGAGGCACGGAAAATTCTCAATGAGTTCGAGCGCGAGACCCTGATCAAGAGGTATGCTGAGTTCCTCCAATCACACGCACGACATTTCGATTCCTCTTTAGCTCCGTGAAACTCCTCATTATCACCCAGGTCGTCGATAAAAATTACGTGCCACTCTGCTTCGCAGTCGAATGGTTTCGGGAATTCGGGAAGCAGTGCGAGAAAGTCACCGTGATCGGACAGAAAGTGGGGGAGTATGAACTCCCTTCGAACGTAAACGTTCTCTCCTTAAAAAAAGAGGAAGGAAAATCAAAATTCATGCAGGTGATGCGCTTCTATTCCCTCGCATGGAAGCATCGCAACGACTACGAGGAGGTCTTTGTCCACATGACCCCGATCTGGGTCGTCTTCGGCGCACCGTTCTGGCTCCTCCTCCAGAAGCGAATGTACCTTTGGTACGAGGCGCGGGGAACAGGGTGGAATCTGCGATGGGGACTCAAATTCGTTCGGAAAGCGTTCAGCGCATCGCCGGGCGGTATGCCACTCCCGACAAAAAAGAGTGTGATTACGGGCCATGGCGTCGATACCACATTCTTCACCTTTGGATCAGCGCCACGCGATTCAAACCTCATTGTGACAGTGGGGAGAATCACAAAGGCAAAACGATTGGATTTCATCGTGCAGTGCTTTGCGGCACTCCCTTCCAATTACCGTTTACAGATCACGGGTGTGCCGATCACGGAGGAGGATTTTAAAACAAGAGCAATGCTCGAAGCGCTCATTGAGACTTTGGGAATAGAGGATCGGGTTTCGTTTGGAACGATTCCAGATGAAAAACTTCGCGTACTCCTTCAGAAAGCGATGCTCTTCCTCCATGCATCGGAAGCAACAAGTCTCGACAAGGCACCGCTTCAGGCGATGGCCTCGGGATGTCTTGTCGTCACGGCAAGTCCGGTCGTCAAACCACATGTGCCGGAGATTTGTAGAGCAGAACCGAAGACGATGGCAGATACCGTAAAGAAAATTATCACACTGCCTTTCTCGGATCAGGAAAAACTTCGAAAGGAACTCCGAACGATTGTGGAGCAGAAACACAGTCTCCCGACTCTTATTCGGAGGCTGATTATTGAAATGGCTTCTTAAGGCTATTTTTGGTCTCTGTACAAAACCAGCAACAATTGTGTTAAGATTAGCGAAGTCGCTAAATGATTTTGTATCTCTATTCCAAGCAGCCATATGTCGTACCGGATTTTCCCAGTATATTTCCTTCTCATTTTTACTCTCGTTGTAGTGAGTGTGATGGGATTTTACAGTGATTCGTTTCTTGCTCCCGAAAAAACCATAGCGATACCTTCAATTGATCCACTTCAACCCAGTGTGTCTACTCCCTGCCCGAAAATTGCCCCTAATGAACAAATATGTATTTCCCCGGAACCTTCCGTATTATTTGGTACTCCAAATTCTTATGGTCTAGTCGATTCTTGTCCCCCAGGCAAAGAAGCTGGTTTCTTCATTCCGGGTACTGAATGTATGATTAATTATCCAGTTGAACTCGTTGGCATTAAAGGACAGTGTCATGAGTGCGTATTCTCATCTTCTTCATCTTCTTCATCCTCTGATACCCCCGTTCTTTGCGCGTGCGATGCAGAGGGAGAAGTTAGTGTGTCTGTCGATGGAGAAGATGAAGCAAGTATAGAAGCCGCATGTCTAGGTTTGAACGGCGTGAGTGCAAGTCATTGTGGGGTAACTGTCGGCAATTATTCAAATTGCGCTTTGCTTAATTATGTAGACCCTACGGACTACTCATGCCTATGCGATTTCGATGGGATCGATTACACATTCCCGTCGAATGCTTTATATTGTGAAAGTCTCGATTATAGCACATGCGAAGATGGTGGTGATGAGTGGGCGATTTATTACACAGGTTGTCAGGTCATAGGTAGCAGTCCATCTTCGAGTACTTCATCTTCGAGTACTTCATCTTCAAGTAGCTCATCTTCAAGTAGTAGCTCCTTTTGATATTGCCCAGAATAAGAGGAGAGGTATGGGATAGCTTTTTTAGCTCCTCATTCGTGCCCTAGTTCCATTCTCAATGTTTCTGATGCCTCATCAATCCACTTCCACGACATCTCTCCCCGCAGAAGTGGTTCATGCTCCTTTCTGATCCTGAGGAGGTCACTCTTGGAGGGCATCGATGGCAGGGGATAGCGCTTCCCACTGATCTTTTCGGCCAGGTCCTGGATACAATCGATCGCAAGGAGCGCGCCGAAGACGTTGTAGAGCACGGAGCCTTCCCACTGCTTTTTTGGGGGTGAGAGGAGGTAATCGAGCATTTGTTCCGGTTTTTTGAAGTAGTTCAAAAGCATGACGCCGTTACTGACCCCATGGAACCCCGTGATGCATTCATTTTGAATATTCTCCGGAAGTACGGCACAGCGGTATCCCTTCGTGAGGAGAATTTCATTCGCTTTATCGAACGTATCGTAACTCTTCGGGGGACGATCTCCCGTTGTTGGATGCGTGTTGCCCCCGACTGGCTCAAGGGAAAGATGTTCGAGGTCGCAGAAAATTTCGCGATTGATCGCGGTGCAGTAGCTGCTGCTCACGGGATAATTCTTCCCGTTGATTTGGTACTGCCACCACGTCCGCGGCCGAAAACTCACCGAAGCAGTTTTTGGATCTTCAAATTCCCGGAGAACATGATTCACCGCGTCACTTCGTAAAAAGAAGATGTCATCATCGCAGATCCATCCAATCTTCCTCTTTTTTGCTATGGAATAGAGGAATTCATCACATTTCGTTGCGGCGTACCGATTGAGGAATTTCTGCACCGTCGCTCCCGGAAAATCCTGCGGATCCAGTTTTCCCGAACAATCGAATATAAAGATATCAACCTGGTCCTTCAGTGCTCTCTTTGCAAAGTGCCACCATACCGTCATCAGAGGTGGCAGAATGTTCATGGTGCAGAGCGCCGGTTTTTCGGATTTTTCAAACGAAGGTCTTCGGAGGTAATACGAAAAAGTCGGCAAAGCGGTTCTCGCAGCGCTCATTACAGAGAAGCGCTTGAAGGCATAGGGGACGAGCTTATGGTAGGGGCGGGGCATGTAAAGACAGTGTACGTCATGCTGAGGAGGCCAAGCACGTGCTTCGAGACGCCTCTCGTCGCTCCGCTCCTCGAGGCTCCTCAGCATGACGTGCTTGGCCGTCTCGAAGCATTCCACCAATATTTATTTCATCGCAGCCTTCGCCGCCTTTTCCGCTGCGACATGGCGAAGATCCGCTTCCACCATCATCTTCACGAGTTCTTTGAATCCTACTTTCGGTTCCCAACCGAGGACATTCTTCGCCTTATCGCTCTTTCCAAGGAGTTCGTGTACTTCCGCCGGACGGTTGAACTGCGGATCGTGCCGCACGTAGGGAGTCCAATCGTTGATCCCGATCTCGGCAAACGCCGCTTCCAGGAAATCACGGACGGAATGATTGGTCCCCGTCGAGATCACGAAATCGTCGGGTGTTTTTTGCTGGAGCATCAGCCACATGGCTTCCACGTAATCTCCCGCAAAACCCCAATCGCGACGCGCGTCCAAATTGCCGAGAGCGATGTGATCCGCCATCTTATGGTGGATCCTCGCGACGCCGTCCGTAATTTTCCGCGTCACGAACTCAATCCCACGGAGAGGCGATTCATGATTAAAGAGAATGCCGGAACATGCGAATAAGCTGTAGCTCTCTCGATAGTTGATCGTCATCCAGTGCGAGAAGAGCTTGCTGATGGCATAAGGACTTCGCGGGTGGAGCGGCGTGTTTTCATCCTGCATGTTGTTGATTTGAGAATTGCCGTACATCTCGCTCGTCGATGCCTGGTAGAACTTTGCATTCGGGCAGTAGAGCTTGATCGCGTTTAAAAGCCGGATCGTACCCATGGCGTTCACCTCGGCGGTGAGGAGCGGCTGCTGCCACGAGGTACCCACGAATGATTGCGCGGCCAGGTTATAGACCTCGTGTGGTTGAATGATCTTCATGAGGTGCGTCAGCGAGTGTTCGTCCATCAAATCGCCGTCGCAGATCGTGACATCGTCTCGAACTCCCAGTTCCTCCATGCGCCAATAGTTCGGCGTGCTGAGCCTGCGGGCCATGCCGTAGACCTTGTAGCCTTTTTCGAGGAGGAGCTTGCTGAGATAAGCACCATCCTGCCCCGTGACGCCGGTGATGAAGGCTTTCAGTGCGATGGGGATAGGATACGAGGCCTCTCGTATGGATGGAAGTGGTTTTCCGCCTTCCTGCTACACTTTGGACGTGAAATCGCTCCTCAAACGTATTCTTGAGCAATGGTTCCCGCCGATAGCGAAAATGATTCGCTTTCGGGCGATTGGACAGGTTCCACTCCATTCACTCCTTTCCAGGCGCCTCTTCGAACCGGAACTTGCACTCATCAAACCTCTCCTGACGAATACCACCGGACTCTGCCTCGATGTCGGTGCACATGTGGGGGAGTACTGTTATGCATTGGAGCGATACGTGGCATCCTCACGCATTCATGCGTTTGAGCCGAATCCACAGACTTTTTCTACGTTGGAATCTTTTTTCCCAAAAATTCAGGTATGGAATATGGCACTCTCGGACAGCGTTGGAACGGTGGAACTCAGGGTTCCCATTCTCAAGAGCAAGCACTATGCCACTCGTGGAACGCTGGAGAACTACACGGAACCCGGCGCTTCCGGTTTTGATGTCTTTTCGGTCGAACGGACCACTCTCGATACGTTCCGAACGCGTCTTCAGGGTCCGGTCTGTTTTTTAAAAATCGATGTGGAAGGGCACGAACGAAAAGTTCTTGCAGGCGGGAAGAAGACGATCCAGGCGGATCAACCGATGATGCTTATCGAAATCGAAGAACGTCGTCACGAGCTCCCGATCAAAAATATCTTTCAGGAAATCGAATCCCTCGGTTACCGGGGATTTTTCCTCAACCTGCGCGCGTGGGAACTTTCCCCGATTGCATCGTTTAATTCAAAATTGATGCAGAACGTAGAGAAAATAAAATCAATCGATTACATCAATAATTTCCTCTTCCTTCCGCTCTCCGGTGTAGAGCTCCTCCTCCAGAAGCTTCGGCAATCACTGGGAGCGAAGCCCTCGAAAGGTTAGGAGATGGGCGTTTTCACCATTTCTTTTTGCAGGTTCTTTTTGATGCCTTCTTTGTCGGCAATCGAAAGCTCAGGCAACGGGAAAATAAGTTTCCCTCCTCCGTTCAGGTACGCGCTCATCCCTTTGGTTATGCCCTCGCGGAAGTGCCAGGGCATCACGAGGTAGTAATCGGGGTTTCTGGCATCTGCTTCTTTCTGCGACAGGATCGGAATTCTGGTTCCCGGCGTAAAACTCCCGAATTTATCTTCGTTCACTTCCGCGACGAATGGCAGCTCCTCTGTGCTCAAATTGCAGAATTGCAGGATCACGTTTCCTTTGGTCGATGCGCCGAGTGCGAACACCGTTTTTCCTTCCGATCGAAGAGTTGTGAGGAGAGTGCAAAGATCATCCCGATGCCGGAACACCTCACCCCGGAATTTTTCGTAGGTCGAAAGATCCTCAATACTTTCTTCCTGCTCTCGTCTCATAAAATCTTCAACAATCGGAGAATTTTCTCTGTACGCAGGATGCGTTTTCTTTGCCGCAGTGACCCGAAAGCTCCCGCCGTTTGCATCATTGAGTGAAACATCCAGGATTCCCATCTCCGCGTGCTCAAGGAGCCACAGAATTTGCCGTAACGCATAGTATTCCAGATGTTCGTGGCAGATCGTATCGTAGGCGTTCACGGCGATCATGGAGGGGAGGTAGCTCTGCTCCAAAATCCACACGCCGTCATCCGCAAGGACCGAGACGATTTCGTTCACAAATGCCTGCGGACTTTCGAGATCGTAGAACATCGCGATCGAGGTGATGATTTTCGCCTTCTTCCCCTTTGATGCCTCTGAAAATTTCTTCCCCGAAAAAAAATCGGGAACGAGCATCACGTGATCCGGGTAGTAGGAACGGAATTTCACTCCCGTCGGATCCATGCCGATCAAAGAAAAGTTCTCTGCATCGTAAAACTTGAGGAGTGTTGCATCATTGCTGCCGATATCCAGAATCACATCTCCTTCTTTCGGTTTTGCAATCTCCGAGGCATGTTCATAGATACCCTGGAGGTGCCGCACCATGGATTTGTTGATACCGGAGCGGTATCCGTAGTTCATGCCGTACATCTTCTCCGGCGCGCCGGAGTGCTTTAACTGAACGAGTCCGCACGCATTCTCGCCCACGCACTTTACGAGTACGATCGGCATTGCCTCGATTTCCTCCTCCCGGTCTTTTGGAAAAACGCCCGTGAGCACCTGCTCTCCGAGATCGAGGAGGGTGACGAGGTTCGCATTTCCGCAAATTCTGCAGTGCTGAATTTCCCGAAACATGGCTTACAGAGCCTAGCGGCCGCAAGCGGGAGTGTAAACCGAATGCTTACTACTTCCGCCGTGAAATCGTGCGACTGAGGAACGCAACGAGCGGCAAAGTGACCGAGCGCGGCTCGAAGTTTTTCTTGAAAAATTCATACCCATTTTCCGCGATCTCTTTTTGGAGAGCGGGATCATTCTTTAGTTTCACAATCGCATCGGCAAGAGCCTGTGGATTTCCCGGCGGTACAAACAAGCCGATCTTCGCTCCCCGGAACATTGCATCCGACGATGTGGTTTTTGCACTGATCAGCGCAACCCTGCTTGCGAGGACTTCGTACACCTTATGCGGCATGCAGAGATCGCATTTCGACGATTTCTGGAACATACCGAGTCCGATATCGCTCTGCCTCGTTTCCTCCGCAACGTCTGCGAGGGTGGGAAGGAAACCCCGAAAGAGAACATTCGTGAGTGTGAGTTTCTCTGCTCTCTTCCTCATGGTGTTCTCCGTCTGTCCTTTGCCGATGAAATGAAATTCGATGTCCTCAATCCCCCGATTCTGGAGAATGGCCGCCGCATCGATGATGGTTTCGACTCCGTGGACAGGAATAAATCGCCCCTGATAGAGCACTCTCAATTTTGATCGAGTAATCTTTGTTTCTGCCGGATGAAAGAGATCGGACCGGCAGCTCACCGGGAGCGCGAGGAAACGCTTCACCGGAACGCGGTAGCGTCGCGAAAGAAAGGGGGCGTAGACGGGGGATTCCAGCAGAACGAGATCGGGGAGGACATAGCAGAACCAATCTAAAAAAAAGAGGAACCACGCGCGCGGATCAAAACGAGAAAGCCGGCGCCTATCTTCCACTTCGGATTCGTAGAGCGAGATCAGTGCATCAAAAATCAGAATCTTCCCTGTGAGCTTCGCGAGCACCCACGCAAGGGGCACGAAGTAATACCCCATGAAGGTGACGAGAATGACATCGACCCCCTTCCACTTTCGGAGGTACAGACGGGTCAGATCCCTATATTTTGCAATCAGCCCCTTTTTATCCGTCCGGCACTCTTCGACGAGGTACCCATGCTCTCCGAGTCCTTTTTCAAGGATCCAGTTCCGCGCGAGATCGCGGCTTTGGTACCCGAAGAGGAGAACGGTTGTCGCCATAGAATCTTCTGTGATCGATCGGGGAGCGATTGTAGACTATTCCCATGAAGATCCTCTATGTCGGGCATACGCGGTTCCCAACCGAAAAGGCGCATGGCCGGCAGATTGCGGAGGTGTGCGGCGCCATGGCCGGCCTTGGACACGCAGTAACACTGGTGACCCCGGGGGTTCGCACGCCGATTACGGAGACGCCGTTTACGTACTACGGCATCCCTCAGAATTTTTCATGGAAACGAACGGAGAGCTTTGATGCACTCCATCATCCGTTCATTCCACAATTCCTTGCCTTCATGATCGGCATTCATTCATTCCGCCGCACGCTGCGTTCTTTCCTCTCAGGGAATCAATTCGATCTCCTCTACTGTCGCTCCCATGTGGTGCTTCCCGTTCTCCTTGCTTCCAAAATTCCGACGATCATCGAGCTCCATACGCTGCCGCACTCCGGGAAAAGATCGTTTGTGAATCTCTGTAATCGGTGTGCGCGTGTTGTGTGCCTCACCACACCCATGCGCGACGAACTTGTCTCCCTGGGTGTCCATGCTGATCATATCGTTGTGGAAGGCGACGCGGTTCGTTTCTCCGAGCTTCGCTCCGTTCCTCCACTGACGGAATTGAAAGAGCGTTTTGTTTCCTCACCCGTGATCGGATACGTGGGGTCGCTTGTTGCGAGAAATTCACTTGAGAAAGGAGTAGGGGAACTCATTCGTGCGTTTGCCATCATGAAGGGATGGGGAATTTCTTTCCGTGGACTCATTGTGGGAGGACCCGATTCGTGGAAAAAGCGATACGAAGAAGATGCCGGCCGCCTCGGCCTTTCGGGCGATATAATCATCTTTACGGGTCACGTTCCGGCTTCCTCCGTTTCCTCGTTCCTTCAAAAATGCGATCTCCTCGTCTATCCGGCGCCCGCGTCCCGTCATCCCTATTTCCTCCGCGATACCTCCCCCCTCAAAATTTTTGAATATATGGCGGCGGGGAAACCGATCGTGACGGCGGATCTCCCTCCGATTCACGATGTGCTCGATTCCACGACTGCAACGTTCTTCCGTCCGGGGGACCCTAAGGATCTTGCAGAAAGCATCCGTCGCGTTCTTGCGGAGCCTGATGTTTCTCATGCAAAAGCCGCACGCGCACGCGCACGGGTGGAGCAACATACCTGGGAACGTCGTATGGAACGCATTCTTGCTACAGTTCCACACTCATAACCACTTCTTTCGTGCAGCCCGAACTTTCCATCATCATTCCGTTCCATAACGAGGAGGCGACGATTGGTCCGCTGATCGCCAAATTGTTCCACTCCGTTCCGGAAGCAGAGATCATCTTCGTGGACGATGGTTCCACCGATGCCTCACTCTCGATCGTGAAACTCTCTGCAAGGCCAAAGGATCGCGTGATCTCCAAAAAAAACGGAGGAAAGGGATCGGCGATCCGCGCCGGACTCTCGCATGCGGAAGGGGAGTACACGATTATCCAGGATGCAGATCTTGAGTACGAACCCGCAGATATCCTCCGGCTTCTCCACCATGCAAAGGTGCATGATGCAAAGGCGGTGTATGGATCGAGGCGGCTCTTTCTGCAGGAGCGCTACTATTCGCGGCTCCGGTACTACATCGGCGGTATTCTCCTCAATGCTACCTACAACGTTCTCTACCGTGAGAAGCTCACGGACATGAACACCTGCTACAAAATGGTGAAAACGGATCTCCTGCGATCGTTTCCGCTCAAAGAGAACGGCTTTGGATTGGATGCGGAAATCACGGCGCTCCTTGCGAGGCACGGTATCACCATTCATGAACTCGGCGTCGTGTACCATCCGCGCTCGCGCGATGAAGGGAAGAAGATCGTCTGGTTGGATTTTTTTCACCTTCTTGCCGTGCTCATTCGGGTCCGCTTTCTGCGGATATCTTCTCCAAAAGTACATTAATAAAGAGCCCGTTCCCGAACAAATTCTCGACCGCAAGGAGGAACGAAGTGATGGTTTTGACGAGCGGTGAGCCATCCATCCTTGCCTTGGAAAGCCGATCGTAGGTGCATTCCCGCAGTGCGAGTCCGGCGGATTTGGCGAGGAGCTTGATTCCTTTTTTGCTGTAGAACACCAAATGATGCGGTTCGTGCGTTCGCCGGACGATGCCGCGCACTTTCCCCCCGCTCACGTGATAACTCATGCGGCCGAGAAAGGGGACGAGACTCTGTTCATTGATCGTTTGGATGTAGATGCACCCACCCTCCGTTAATTTTGTACTGAGTGCGCGGAGGAGTTTCCCCGGCTCCGTGAGGTGTTCAAACACGTCCCAGAGCGTGATGAGATCAAACGTTCCCTGGATATGGCCGATCAACTCGTGCGCATCACCAACGTAGATCGGTACCCCGGGATTCGCTTTCTCAGCCATACGGGCGAATTCCGGATTGATTTCGATTCCCGCGCAGCGGATGTTGCCCCCCTCTCGGGCAAACGAGATAAATGCCCCCGAACCGCAACCGACATCGAGGATGGACTTCGGCGAACGTCCTTTTTTCTCCAAATTCTTGAGAACCTTGGACCACCGTGCGCGATCTTCTTCGGCATGAAAGAAATAATTTTCGGAGGTGAACGAAGACTCCGCGTCACGGAAGAATGCATCACTGCACCAGGAATTACATGTCGTGCAAGGGAATAAATAATAATCCCCTGTGAAGATTTTTGGAGTAATGTGCGTGGCACACACAGGACATTGATTCCCACCGAGTGTTGCAAGAGGGGAATGGGATGATTTTTTCTGTAAATTAACGATGGACATTTGAATTCCCATAAGTGGAAGAGAAGTTTTTTGATCGATCGAGGAGAGAAGCGTACCCCAAAGAGGAGAGCGCTGCATAGCAGAAGAACGTGGGCATGCGATAGCGCGGCTCCGCATACATGAGCGAAAAAAGAGCCGCCCCGTAGAGTGCAGTCATCATGAAGAAAAGATGAATCTTCCGGAAACAGGTCCTCACTCTCAGGAAGAAGATCGCAATGCCGGCATAGGCGATCAGTTCGCCGAGAATCGAAAGAACGTTATAGAGGATTCCCCACCCATTTACGTAGGGCAGATGGTATTCGATGAACCAGAACAGCGATGCGAAAAGATACATGGGAAGATGCGCGAGAATTCGATGTTTCGATTCCAGGTCGAGTGCGCGGAACTCCTCGTCCGTTTGCGGAAACGGAGAGACCCATGAACCGTACTGGAATCCCTCTGCCCGGCAGGATTCTCGTGGAATTCCAGGCCACGAGCGCGTGATGTATTCGCTATAGAGGCATGCAGCCGGAGCACCTATTTTTTGTTCCTCGGCTTGGGTTGCTCGCATTGCCCACACCGACGCCGTGCGATGCGGTGTGAGAAGATAAAATCTTCCATACGTTGCATTTCTCATCCCCCAGAGGGAGAGGAAGAAAAGGGGAAGCAGGATCATCACTGCTCCTTTTTTGAGGGGAAAACGCAGGAAGAGAAGAAGAGGGATAAGCGCGACGGGGAGGAGGAGAAAAGAGAAGTACGTGAGAATCAGAACACCGAGAGATACTCCGCTCAAAACTATCGGGAGCCATTCTTTCGTTCGGAGAGCTCTGAGAAAGAACGTCGCAAAGATCAAAGCAAACGAAAGAGCAAGGCTCTCCCGATACACCTTGAACGCCATGTGAAAAATAGGAGGATGGAGAAGGAGAAGTAATCCGCAGATTACGGCGGCGCGCCCCCCGCTTATTTTTTTAAAATCAGGGAGAAAAAAGAGCACGGAAAAAAGATAGAGAGCTGCCTGTGTAAGGAAGATTGCCGCGCGATTTCCCTCACCGAATATTGTGTAGATGGCTCCAAGGAAAAGACTGTAGCCTGGTTCTCTGCCCATCATGGGGAATTCTCCATCAACCGAATAGAACCCGGAGCGTGCGATATTCAGTGCTCCGGCATGGTATTCCGCGGAATCATTCGCAAAGCTTGTGGCGGCAGGCTCCTGAAGACGCAAAGGAAGGAGCGCGGCGGTGATGCCAAGGAAGAGAAGAACCCCGACAAGGAGAATGGAACTTTCGCGTTTCACGGAAAGAGGGGAATGAGAGCATCATGAATCTTCGCGGCAGCCTCTGCGAGAGCATCGGGATGCGGATGGATGTAATCCCAGCTCAAAGTTTTCATACGGTTCCCAAAGTAATCGTAGAGATCGAGGACGGAGAATCCTTGTTCTTCTGCGATTCTTCGAAGTTTTGGACGGGATTCCTCATGGAGGAGCGAATCCGGCCAGATGACGAAGAGTTTCGGCATATTTTTGGGGAGGAGTGCGGCGAACGTATGAAGCTCCTCTTCGTAGTTCTTAAGATCTTCCGCTGTTACAGGATCTTCCGATGATATTGTTTGTTCTTCGCGTTTTGTATCCCGCTCTTCTACTGCTTCGCGAGTATTGAGGAATTCTTTCATAGCCCGATAGAGAGCGCTTTGTGTATCAAGGAAACATCGGCCGGGAATGAGCCCGAGGATACCACGTTCAATTGGTTGGCACTTCCGTTCACTCGGCATCCATCCTTCGGATCGCAGCACGCCTTCTTGATCCAGGAACGAGGTAGAAAGATCAAAATCGTTCCAGTAGAAAACGAGGATGAGAGCATCGGAATCAAGCTCTTCAATTTTTTCCTGGTAGAGGGCTCTCTCTTGGCGAATGTTGTAACCAGGAGTTCCGGCATTCAGAATCGTGTTATTCGGAAGCAATGGAGAGAGGCTCGCTCCCAGCGTTTCGTCATTTTCCACTCCGTAACCAAAAGCGATGGAATCCCCAAGGAGAGCGATGACGGGCTTTCCGACTCCAAGTTCTTTTGAGCGGAAACCCAAACTGTTCGTGATGATAGTAGAGCGGAACGCCTTCTCTTTGATGTTTGGTTTCAGAACGTAACTTAAAGCCGGATTCGGATGGCTTTCGTAGATCGGCGGCGTGTAATCCTCCATTTTCACAAGGCCCGTGAGACGAAGTGCCAATTCTATTGTTCCGAAGAAGAAAAATATGGTCCCACACAGGAGGCCGATATTGATAATCCATGAATGGTATCGCATTGTGATCAGTCTAGCTCAAACTCTTTCAGATACTGCTCTCGTTTTGGGATACACTCTTTTGGTACATCGGATTTCTTCAGGAGATAATTTCCAAGCACAAGATAATCCATATCCGTGTTTAGGAAGCACTGGATGGCGTCCTCCGGCGATTCCACGATCGGCTCACCACGGACGTTGAAAGAAGTGTTGATGATCACGGGGCAACCAGTTCTCTGCTCAAAAGCCTTAAGAAGATCGTAATAGCGCGGATTTTGATCTCTCCGGATCGTCTGGATGCGCGCGGAACCATCGACATGGGTCACGGCGGGGATTTCGGATCGTTTGTTTGGTTTAGTGTCAGCGACGAGAAGCATGTACGGGCTTTCGCGGTCGAGCTCGAAATAATCGTTCACGCGCTCCTCAAGCACGGTCGGCGCGAATGGCCGGAACGATTCACGGAATTTGATCTTGAGATTCACCTTCTGCCAATTCTCTTTGTTTCTGGCGTCCGCGATGATGGAACGATTCCCCAAGGAACGCGGACCAAATTCCATGCGTCCCTGGAACCAGCCGATAACCACCGAACCAGCAGAATCGCTTCGCTCTGTTGCGGTTCGGGGCACCGCGTTTGTGCCTTCAAGGAGAGTAGCAACAGTAGTGATGATTTCATGATCATTGAATTGTGTGAATGGTAGGGGCACGGCGCGCCGTGCCCCTACAACATTGATTGCATCTTTAATTTCCTCATCGGTGTATTCATTCCCCAAAAATACATGCTCCATTTTCGGTATGCGTTTCCCCTCGAACTTCCGGTGCCAAATCGTTAGTGCCACTCCAAGCGCGCCGCCGGCATCGCCTGCGGCCGGTTGGATGAACATATCTTTAAAGAGCCCCGATCGGAGGATTTTGCCGTTTGCGACGCAGTTCAGAGCGACGCCCCCAGCAAGGCAGAGATAGTCGCTTCCCGTCACTTCTTTTGCGTGACGGGCGATCTTCAGCATGATTTCCTCCGTAACCTCCTGCAGCGAACGTGCGATATCTTTGTGGAATTGCGTGAGAGGCGACTCAGGTTTTCTCCGTTTTTCTTTCAGAAGCTTTTCGAGTGCGTGTCCGGTCATCCGAAGTCCCCGCTCAAAATTGAAATACTTCATCCTGAGATGAAAACTGCCATCATTTTTTACTTCTATGAGTTCATAGATCTCCTCCTTGTATTTTGGTTCACCATACGGGGCGAGACCCATCACTTTATATTCGGCGCTGTTCACCTTAAATCCGAGGTAGTAGGTAATTGCGGAGTAGAGGAGACCGAGGGAATGGGGGTAGTGAATCTCTTTGAGGAGACGGAAGTCGTTTCCTTCCCCTTTGCCAATAGTCGTCGTCGCCCACTCGCCGACTCCGTCCACCGTCACGATCGCGGCATCGGCGAACCCCGAGCAGAAGTAGCTGGAAGCGGCATGGGATTCGTGATGCTGCACGTAGAAAATATCTCCTTTATATTTAAGCTCCTTTTTTAGCTGCTGTGGAATCCAGAGTTTTTCCTTCATCCAACTCTGCATGGCCTTAAGGTACTGCACGTATCCTCGTGGCCATGTCTTAAAAAATGTCATTAAAATTCGATCAAAGAACTTGAGGAATGGTTTCTCGTAGAAACCGACCGCACTTATATCCGCCATGTGTATTCCAGCGAAAGAAAGTGCATGTTCGATAGCGTTCTTAGGGAAGGACTCATCATGTTTTTTTCTGGTGTACCGTTCTTCCTGTGCGGCGAAAATCACCTCACCGTCTTTGAGGAGCACGGCGGCACTGTCGTGGTAGTAGCAGGAGATGCCGAGAATGTAGATCGACTTCGCCATTTTCTAAAAGGGGTAGCGCATATGTTCTTTTGGATCCGGTGAAACATCGATCCAGAACGATTGCGCCGGTTTTTGAAAAATCTTTGGGATTCGAACAATCCTTAGAATGATTGCATAGATCCCGAATCCCACGATCCACAGGACCGTGAGAATGATCGTGCTCATAATGAGTCCAAGAACATGGCTGAATGCCATCCATCCTTTCCAGAGGAGTTTGAGCGGTTTTGGAGCGTTCATCAAAACACAGTATAGATGAACGGTGCGAGCGGCGATCCCTGTGCAAAAACGAGGATGAGCCCGAGTCCCACAATGAGAACAAGGAGCGGCAAAAGCCACCATTTTTTCCTGATGTGCAGGAACATCCAGAGATCCGAAAATATCGAGAGCTTGCTCATGCGAGCAGTGTACCATGTGCGCATGTCATTCCTTCGAAGTGCAGCACATTGCCTCCATCCTTCCCGCGTGCAGAGAAAACTCGCCGGCGCTTTGCCGTATTTTCGCTATTGTGTGCATCATGAACCGCCACAGCGCATAGACGATCATTCGATGAAAGTCGCCACATGGTGGGGACCCGTGATTGTGCATGCAAAGAGCGACAGCATCACCGCAAGTCTTATGAAAACCGGCGTCTACGATCTCGATCTTTCGCTCGCCATCCTCCGCTCCATTAAGCCCGGAATGACGGTGATGAATGTAGGAGCGAATGTTGGTCTCTATTCGCTCCTTGCAGCGCGCAAGGCTGGAAAGCGCGGGAAAGTGTATGCATTCGAGCCGGATCCACGCTCGTTTGCGCTCCTCATGCAGAACGCAAAGCAATATCCGGGCATCATCGAGCCCATTCCCTTTGCTGTTAGTGATCGCGAGGGAGAACTTGATCTATGGTTAGATGCACAAGAGCCCGGCGACTCCTCGTTTGCGCGAGGAAATGTTGAAGAATCCTCCACACACCGCGTGCGCGTGCGCTCCCTTGATCATTTCTGCAGCGAGAAAAAAATAATTCCCCAAGCCATCATTATGGATATACAGGGCGCCGAGCCTCTCGCGTTCGAGGGCATGAGACACATTCTTCAGTCTCCACAGCTCTCCGCCATTCTTTTCGAGTGTTCCCCCAAGTACTCAGAGAACATGGGCGCTTCGATCAACAGGATTCCACCGCTCCTCCACGAAGCAGGATTTTCCCTTTCGCATCTCCGCAAGAATGTTCTTCCTGATCCCGAAACCGCATGGGATGCGCTCATTCAAGAGCTCTATGCCCGCAAGGGCGGTTATGGGTTCTGCAATCTCATTGCGAGGAGATCGTAACTATTTCTTTTTCCCCACAAAGTACGTGCTCCGGTAGATGCATGCGGGAGAGGGGAGCATGCGATCGAGAGCGTGGCATATTACTTTGAGGCAGCGGTATGCATTTCGGCGGAAGAATCCATGGTGCTTCCTGTAAAAATCGTAGTACGCAACATACAAAAATCCATCGAGCGTTGCCGCGGATCCGCCGTACCCGCCAACTTCTACTGTCGCGCACGATGGGAAGAGCGAAGCGAGCCCTGCAGTCGTATACCGAAAATAATCCTCGGGATCCTTATGCTCGGGGAACAGGAATGGCACCGCAATGATGCAATGTCCGCCGGAATTGAGTATGCGTTCGATTTCCCCGGCGACGATCCACGGTTTTTCCACGTGCTCCAAAACCATGGTGCAGATGACAGTGTCGAACGATGCATCTACGAATGGAAGATCGTGCGCATTGGCAACAACATCGATGTGCGGAGCGGAAAATGTATCGCACGTCACATATTCCGTTGCGTGCCCCTCAAAAATCCTCCTGTACTTTGCCATGCCTGCGCCAAGATCGAGCGTTTTGCCTTTTACATAGAGAGGCGTGAGGCCATGCATCAAATCCCGCGTTTCGATAACGTTGCGTTTCACATTCGTATCCTATCATCCATTCCCATGGTCGAAGAGGGAAAGATATCTTCCTATCTGCTTCTGCAGAGTGAATTCCTCTGCGATTCTGCTCCGCCCCTCTCTTCCCATGCGCTCCCGCATAGCTGCATCGCATAGGAGTTTTACCATTGCCCCCGCGTATTCTGCTGAATTTTCCGGATTTCGGATGAATCCTGATTTTCCCTCCAGTACGACTTCCGGCGTGCCGCCGAACAGAGTCCCAAGCACGGGGCGTTCGAATGCCAGTGCCTCCAAATTCACCGTTGGGAAATTATCGAGATAGAGCGATGGCACCGCGACAATATCTGCTGCGCGGTAGCAGAGAGGCATTTCTTCCTGCGAGAGCCAGTCTGTGGTGATCACCGATTTGCGGAGAGATTCCGGACGGCCGTGCAAAAATTTCTCCATCCGCCCCCGATCCCCTGCAATCAGTATGTTCAGATCCTTGATCTGTATTCCCGCAATCGTGGCGGCATCGAGCAATGCGCCGACTCCCTTATCTTCACGAATGCGTCCGGCAAAGAGGACAGTGGGTCCTGTGAGCCCCATCTTTTTCCGGAATGCTTTCACTGCGTCATCATCCGGGAGTTGAGGCAGAGGGATGCCGTTCTGAATCACACTTGCGACTCCAATGCCATTTGTTTCCAAAAACCGCTTTGTGGCATCGCTGATGCCAATGACCTTTGTACCACTCTTGCGGAGCGCCAATCGAATAGCGGCATTTCGGAGCGGCCAGTACTTTCTACCGGCAGATGCAGCATGGTGCCACCAGTGCATTTGCCACTCTTTTTCATGCAATGCGCGCTGTGTATATGCTGCTCCGCGGACGCGATCGAATGAAACAAGATAGGTGTCGTGTGCCGTGAGGAAAATTTGGCTTGCGTAGTTGCTCGCGAGGACGAGGCTTTCGTACGTGAGATACGTGTGAATATTGTGGGCATTCACAACATCTGGCTTGAGCTCTGCGAAAATGGTTTTAAGGTGCGATGCGACGTGCGGAATCCGCAAACACATCCGGTGGCGATGTTTGAGCGGATACGCAACACCAATGCTGATTGTTTCCCCGGCTTCATCTTTTGTGCGAATGATATTGTTCGTATCTTCCGTGCGATGCGTGGTGATGAATGTGACTTTGTGGCCTGCCGCTGCAAAACCCCGGCGCACGTTATCCACAATCACTACTGCTCCACCCTTTGCACCTCCTTGGGCGGTCGCCAAAGCGTCGTCGTTTAAGAGGACAATATGCATAGTGTAAGCGTACAATGCACGCTGCATGAAGAGCACGCAACTTCAGACACTGCGAAATACCCTCCTCATCTTCCGTTCTACGGGCGTTTCGCTCCGGTGGTTCGTTCCGGCGATTCTCCTTTCGATTGTTGCTGCTGCATTCGAAGGTGCGCAGATGGGACTTTTTATCCCTTTCATTCAGGGCTTTCTTACGCGTGATTACAGCTTCATTAAGGAGGTGCCATATCTCGGAAGCCTCATTGAGACTCTTCCTCCGTGGATTGCATCGCGCGATCGCACACTCCTTGCATTCCTTCTTTTACTTCTTGTCGTGGCGGTAGTCATCAAAAACACATTCAAGTATGGGTCATTCCTTGCAATGTCGTTCCTTAGCACGCGCATGCTGCACCACCTGCGCAAGAAACTTTTTATCCGATACCTCTCATTTGGGAAGCTCTACTTTGATTCTACGAACGTGGGACACCACACGGTCATTCTTTCCGAATTTGCGCGTTCCGCACTCAAGCCGATTCTCGTTGCCGATCGATTCATTAGTTCATTTTTCTCTCTCATGAGCTGCTTTGCGGTCATGATGTTCATTTCGTGGAAATTGACACTCATCGCACTACCACTCTTTGCCATCCTGCATTTTTCCATACAGAGGCTTATTGGCATCATCCGTGATATCTCCCATGCGCTTGCGCATAAAGCAAGTGAGCTAAGCAAGCGCGCCATCGAAGTGCTCACCACGCTTCCACTTGTGAAAGCCTCCAACATGGAGCAGAAGGAATATGAGCAATTCCGCGATGTCAGTGATCACCGCTCTACGCTCGAATTTCGCATGGATGCTGCGCAGAAGCTCATTCCTCCGCTTCAGGAAGTGCTCACGATGGTATCGCTCCTGCTCCTCATTCTCGTTGTGCTCTACTTGATCGTCGTGGAGGGCAGAACCAATTCTTCTGCGTTCCTTGTCTATCTCTACCTTGTACAGAGCGCAGCGGGGAAGTTCGGATTCCTCACGAACTACCGCACGTACCTTGCAGACGCGAGCGGTCCGATCGAAGAAGTGATCGAGATCCTCTCCGAGGAGGGCAAGTACTATGTTCCCTCCGGCGATACTGCATTCACTGGTCTTCGGGAAGTGCTTGCGATCCGGAATCTCTCCTTTACGTTCCCCGGTGGCAAAAAAGCCCTCGATCAACTTTCGTTTGATGTACAGAAAGGATCGATGGTGGCGATCGTGGGTCCCACGGGAGCCGGCAAAACAACGATCATCAATTTGCTCCTCCGATTCTACGATGCGCCTGCGGGCTCCATTATGATCGATGGAAAAGACATCCGTTCATTCTCCACTCAATCGCTCCACACTCACATGGCGCTCGTAAGCCAAGAGACGCTTCTTCTTAATGAGAGCTTGCGTGCGAATATCACATATGGCATGGAGCATGTTTCCGAATCGGCACTCATGGAAGCCGTGCGAAAATCGCGCCTCGACGCGTTTATCTCCGATCTTCCCGAGGGGCTTGCCACGATCATCGGCGACCGCGGAGTCAAATTGAGCGGGGGCGAAAAACAACGAGTGGCGATTGCCCGCGCTCTCCTTAAAAATGCGGATATCCTCATCCTCGATGAAGCCACCAGTTCACTCGATTCCACCACCGAAGCGCTCATTCAGGAGGCGATTGATGAGGCGACCAAGGACCGGACGACGATTGTGATTGCGCATCGCCTCTCTACGATCAGGCATGCGCAGAAGATTGTCGTTGTGAGTAACGGAACATGCGCCGAGCAGGGGAGTCTGGAAGAGCTTCTGGCGAAAAAGAGAGAATTCTTTACGCTTTGGGAACGGCAGAAGTTCGTGTAGGAAGTGTTAAAAAGTCTCTGCGGGATACATCCCACAGAGCGCGCATTAAAATGCGCGGCCAACCCAAGTATTAGCCGTGGGTTTCAACCCACGCTCGCCGGAATTCATTCCGGCAAGAGCTTTTTGACTCTGCATCCTGCTCTCCTTTCCTCTATCATTCTTTCAATGCCGGAGTACACGCTCACTCACCTTGAAGAACTCGAAGCCGAGAGCATCTTCATCTTCCGCGAAGTCGCGGCGGAGTGCCAAAACCCCGTCATGCTCTATTCCATCGGCAAAGATTCTTCGGTGCTTCTCCACCTCGCGCGCAAAGCGTTCGCGCCGGGGCCGATTCCGTTCCCACTCCTCCACATCGACACGGGATTCAAATTCAAGGAGATGATCACATTCCGCGAAGAGTACGTTCGCAAAGAACTCGGCATCGACATTCTCGTCTATACGAATGAAGAAGGGAGGAAGCAGGGCATCAATCCATTTGATCATGGGAGCAAGACGTACACGGACATCATGAAGACGGACGCATTGAAGCAGGCGCTTGATCATCACAAATTCGACGCGGCATTCGGGGGCGCGCGACGCGATGAAGAAGCATCCAGAGCAAAAGAACGGGTGTTCTCGTTCCGGGACAAAAGTCATCGGTGGGATCCTAAAAATCAACGGCCGGAACTCTGGCACCTCTACAACACGCGCAAGAACCAGGGCGAGAGCATCCGCGTTTTCCCGCTCAGTAATTGGACCGAGCTCGATGTGTGGCAGTACATCCACAAGGAAAAACTTCCGATCGTTCCGCTTTACCTTGCAGCCAAGCGCCCGATCGTCGAGCGGAACGGTGCGTTGATCATGGTCGATGACGATCGATTGCCTCTGGAGAAAAATGAAAAGCCGGACATGCGCATGGTTCGTTTCCGCACCCTCGGTTGCTATCCGCTGACGGGCGCCGTGGAATCTTCCGCGTCGAACGTTCCGGAGATCATCGAAGAGCTCCTTGCCTCCAAACATTCGGAGCGCCAGGGCAGAGTGATTGATCGTGATCAGCCTTCTTCCATGGAAGCCAAAAAGCGCGAAGGATATTTTTAAAATCATGAGCCCCTCATCTTCTTCCACAGGCGATATCGAAACGTTCCTCAAGGGGCGGGAAGCACAGGAGCTTGTGCACATCTTTACGTGCGGAAACGTGGATGATGGTAAAAGCTCGCTCATCGGGCGTCTGCTCTACGATGCAAAACTTCTCCCTACGGATGTGATCGCCGCGGTGGAGCGTGACTCCGTACGATTTGGGACGACGGGAGGATTCGACCCCGCGCTTGTTCTCGACGGATTGCAGGCCGAGCGCGAGCAGGGGATCACGATCGATGTCGCGTACCGCTATTTTGCAACCGAGCGCCGCTCGTTCATCGTCGCGGATACTCCCGGCCACGAGCAGTACACGCGGAACATGGCGACCGGAGCATCCACCGCAGATCTTGCCATCATTCTCGTCGATGCGCGGAACGGCATGCGTGAGCAGACCAAGCGCCATGCATTCATCGCATCGCTCCTCGGCATTCGCCACATCATCGTTGCTGTGAACAAAATGGATCTGGTTGATTACCGCGAAGATCTCTACGAGGAGATCAAACGGGATTTTACATCGTTCGCTTCGCGCCTCGATGTGAAAGATCTCCACCTCATTCCACTCTCCGCGCTCAAGGGGGATAACGTGGTGGAGCAGAGCAAGTCGATGCCGTGGTACCGCGGTGCGACGCTCCTCTACACGCTGGAGACCGTTCACATCGCTTCCGACAGGAACATGATCGACGTGCGTTTCCCTGTTCAATACGTCAGTCGTCCGAATGCGAAGTACCGCGGCTATGCGGGGACAATCGCGTCGGGGGTTCTGCGCGTCGGAGACGAAGTCCTCATTCTTCCCTCGAAACAGCGCAGTACCATCGCGGGTATCGACACGTTCAACGGGGAAATGAAGGAAGCGTTTGCGCCGATGGCCGTGACGTTGAGGTTAAAGGATGAACGCGATGTGAGCCGTGGGGACATGATCTGTGCGCCGAAAAACGTTCCGCATTTCGATGCTTCATTGGAAGCGATGATCGTCTGGATGGCGGAAGAACCGATGGATGTACAAAAAGAGTATGTGTTTAAGCATGCGACGAAGCAGCTCCAGGGCAAGATCGATGTTCTCCGGTATGCGATGGATGTGAATACGCTCCATCGCACCGAAAAAGATCATCTTGTCCTGAACGATATCGGGCGATGCAGCGTTATCCTGAACCAACCGATCGCCTTTGATGCCTACGAGCGCAATCGCACGACGGGCGCATTCATCATCATCGATCGCCTGACGAATGCCACTCTTGGCGCCGGCATGATCCTGGATCGTCGCGTGGAGGGTGAATCCGAGGAAAATGCTCCGCAAGATAAAAGAAAAGCGAAAGATCTGCGTGCGGCTCTTCGGGATCTGCTTCAGGCGAGTGATCTTTCGGAGGATGAGCGGATTGATCGTATTCTTGCTCTTCTTACACGGTGAGCCAGGACGAAAGATCCTTGTCGATTATAGTCTGAAGATTTTCGATATCACTCCGATAGAGTTCGATAAGTTTCTTGCGAAGCTCCGGCGAAAGCGCTTCCGAGGGAGGATTCGTGTTGTAGCGCTCGGACATATCGGGAGTGAATGCGGGATCAACTTCAAGGAAAGTGAAAATCTTCCGCAACATTTTTTCCGGATTCTCCACGAAGTCCTCATAGAGAAGAATAAGGATCTGCTTCTCAGGAAAAAATTTCCGATATCGTTCCAGCTGCTCACCATAAAAACCCCGCGACTTGTAGCTCCGCTCCGGATCAATATCATCCTCAGTCATGCACTGCTCAAACGACGAGCGAAATTCTCTCTTCTGCCTGCGGCGCATGAGGAAATGCGAATACGCGCGCTCCGCCGGGTCCCGGAGGATCGCAATGAGTTTTGCATGCGGAATGAGTTCATGGATTTTTTCAGGTGCGGTGGGAACTGCAAGATAGGCGGGAGAAGTTTCTCCAATCATCTTTTCATTCTGTATTCCTTCGAATTCCCTCTCGTAATCTTCCTGTGTGTTGATGGCATCGCCGAGGAAGCAGGTCGCCGAATCCTGCGCGAAGAAATTTGTTTCCTTGTGGGGACAGACGAAGATCTCGGGATGTTGCCCCAGATAGTTATGGATCGAAGTCGTTCCCGCCTTCGTTGCGCCGATGATGAGAAAATTTGGCAGAGCCATCGGTTGAGTTCTACAGCATAGGAAGAGTAGAAGGGTACCATTTGCTCTTCTAAGGGGAAATCATCTTGACCAAAGAAGCGATTCTCTCGATACTTCCACTATCACTATGAGTGGGTCGTCGTTCCTTGCTGTAAGGCTGCAGTTTTTTTCCTGGAAGTGGGGAGCGGGTTTGCTTGTCCTCCTGATTATTGCGCCGCTTGTTTTTGTGGCAAGCAACAGGGGGTTCCACGGCGTGCGCCATATTTTGCGTATCCCCAATATTTCCGCTGTTGCTATTCCCGCTCTTCATGCCGATGAATGGCGCGAGCCTTATAAAATTATTCCCATAGATTTTGATAACGATGGGGATACCGAGCAGCTCGTAGGGTTTAACAAAATCATTCGTGTGATTGATTTTCGTGCAAATCCTCCCCGCGTGTTGGCGAGGGAATATATCAATCCAGTCGATGATCAAACGGTGTATAACCAAGATGTCGGTGATTTGAATGGGGACGGATTTCCGGATGTTGTTGCTGCCTCCGGTCAAAATTTTGTCTCTGTCCTTCTTAATGATGCAGGGAAGGGGTTTAGCAGCCATCGGGATTATTTTGCAGACGGCGAAACGCGGGGGACAAAGCTTGCTGATGTGAATGGCGATGGCAATTTGGATTTGCTCTACACAACGCAGGATGATGGATACTTAAAAGTTCGACTCGGAAAAGGGGATGGAACATTCCGCGAGGCCGTGTCATACGATGCAAGCCCAAAGCCTTATTCAATTGCGTATAGGGATATCGATGGTGATGGGGATATTGACATTGCTGTGCCGAATGAATCGATCAATTCGGTTTCCCTGTTTTACAATCGTGGTGATGGAACGTTTGAAGATAAAGTACAGCTGCAAACCACCGGCGAAAGGGCAAATCATATTGCCTTTGATGATTTCAATGGTGATGCGCTCCCCGATATGCTTGTCGCGAACTGGCACAGTCCAACCGAGAATCCATGGGCATTCTTCGATGGAAATTCTATTTCCCTCTTCCTCAACCGCGGAGAGAGGGATTTTAGCGATCCCATTGCTCTGCCGTCTCTCAAGGGATCTTGCTGGCTGAAAACCGCAGATTTGGATAACGATGGTGATGTGGATTTTGTTGCATCCAATTGGTTGTCGAATGCTACCAGTGTATACACCAATGATGGAGAGGCGCGCTTTAGCATCCAGAATTATGAAACGGGAGCCGGCAATTACGGTTTACTCCTCTCCGATTTTGATGGGGATAATCTGAAAGATATCCTCACAACGAATTATTTCGAAGAATCTTTCTCACTTCTCCTGTCCAATGGGAATCCCGGATACAGTATGCATAAGAAGTTCTATCCTGCGTGGCACTGAAAATGACCGTGAAATATTGAGGGAGCGGGTTGTCGCTTTACCATGACTCCATTACGCTACCGTTTGATGCGTCAAGAAATCAAAATCGGCAATCGTACACTTGGTGAAAATCAACCACTCTTTATTATGGCTGAGTGCGGGGTGACGTGCAATTACGATGTCGGGATTACGAAGAAGCTCATTGATGTTGTGGCCGAAAGCGGAGCAGATGGCATCAAATTCATCTTTTGGTTTCCGGATGAAATCATAAGTGACAAAAGCATCGACTACTCATACGAAACGACAACCGGAAAAAAAACCGAAAACATGTACCAGATGCTTTCCAAGCTCAAGTTCTCATTCGAGCAGTGGCAGGAGGTAAAGGCGTACGCGGACGAAAAAGATGTTGTCTTCTTCTCCACGGTCAATTCCCCGACCGGTATCCTGTGGGCCGAGAAGCTGAAGCTTGATGCCTACAAACTGAGTTCCTGGGATTTTAATTACATTCCTCTCTGGCGGGAGATCGCACAGAAAGGAAAGCCCATGATCATCGATACGGGTCCGGTGAATAGTGACGAAGTAAAAAAAGTTCTCGATGTCATGCAAGAGGAGGGGAACGATCAGAGCATCCTCGTCCACTGTTACCACACGGATACCCCGAAGGAAGTGAATATGCGCTCGATTCCCTACATGCAGAAAGAATTCCAATCTCTCGTCGGGTTCTCGGCGAAGGATTTGAATGATGAGATGGACATTGTGGGAGTCACGCTCGGTTCATGCTTCCTCGAGAAGCGTCTTACCCTCGATCGATCTCTCCCCGGACACCATCATGCGATCAGCAAGGAACCGGATGAATTTAAGCGGTACGTGGAAATGATCCGCGATGTGCATGCCTCTCTTGGAGAAGAAAGTCTCATCCCAAGCAAGGCGGATCTCTCGGAGCGGAAGAAATGGTTTCGGAGGCTCGTTGCCAATCGCGACCTGAAGGCCGGCATGGTTCTCACGAAAGGTGATCTTGAGGGGAAACGGCCGGAGGTCGATGGCATCTCTCCGGAGTATTTCTCGGATTTTGTGGGGAAGAAGTTAAAGAGAGATTTGAAAGAGAATGAGCCCATCAAGCGCGAGGACGTGTAAGTGTCATGCTGAGCGGAGCAGCGGGATGCTTCGTCTTCGTGTTTCGCTGCGCGAAACACTCCGCTCAGCATGACACACCGCTGCGGAGACGAAGCATTCCTTTGTAAGATTCGGTACACTCATCAGCAATGAAACCTATCGCCATCATCCCTGCGCGCGGCGGATCCAAGCGCTACCCCCGCAAAAATGTCGCGCTCCTTCATGGGAAACCACTCCTTGCCTATGCGGTTGAGGCTGCAAAACAAAGCGGCATCTTTGATGCAGTCTGCGTTTCCTCCGATGACGACGAAATCCTTTCGATTGCCAAAGAATACGGTGCGGATCTCCCGCTCAAACGCCCTCCGGAATTTGCAACAGATACTGCAAGGCTCATTCATGTCTGCCGCTACCTCTTGGAACATTTTCAAAACGAAGGAAAGCCGTACGAGGTCTTCGGCCTCCTCCTCCCCACAAACCCCCTCCGCACTGCAAACGATGTTCGAGAAGCCTGGAAACTCTTCGAAAAAGGAAACTGCCACGGCGTGATGAGCGTCGTCCCCTTCATCCATCCTCCGCAGCAGGCGCTTCGTCTCAAAGAGGGATTTGTGGAACCTGCATTCGGTATGGAACACATGGTGCCGGCGCAGAAGCTGGAAAAGCTCTACATCGAAGATGGTTCCATCACCTTTTTAAAAAGCGAAGTTTTCCTAGAGCGGAATGAACTCTACGGGGAGAAGATGGTCCCTTATATTCTGCCAAACGAGAGATCGATCGATATCGACACGGAGTTTGAACTTCGATTGGCGGAGTTCCTCATGAATGAGAAGGCCTGAGATTCCCCTTATTCAGCACTTTTTAATTGTGCGATGGCGGCTTCAGTCGCATCCACCCAGCTGTCTACAGCATCACTTCCTCCGCACCAATCTTGGAGTGCCGGATGCACTTGAATGAGATCGAAGAGTTCCCGTGCTTCCGCTTCACCTCCCACCCTCAAAACTGCTTCAAGTTGTCTCCCTGTTGCATTCAGGTACCAGACACCTTCCTGTCCTGCGGATGATTCTCCACCATGTGCTTTCAGAGCCCTTCGTCTCTCTTGGAAGTAATCTCGTGCTTCTGTTGGTGAAACCATACCCTCTTCCATCTGTACGACACCTTTGCGTGTGAGCGTCTGCTGGCCCTTGGCGGGTTTTCCTGCTTTCACATCGAATTCCGCAGCACGCTCAAGGCACGCCAGACTTTTTCCCATTTCTTCTTTGGCAGCTTGAGCAGTCCTTTCATCCCCCTTCAGAGCATCTCCACGACTGTGATATACGAAACTTAAATCATACTCTGCGGTTGATGCCTCCGCCGCATCATTCGGATCGTTGGTAGTCTCATATTGTTTTGCAAAATAGTCAGCACCTCCATGTAAGAGTACTTCGGCTTCGTTCGTTGAATGTTCTTTTCCATCTCTTCGCAAAATTCCTCCAAGGCGAATATGTGCGGACTTAGCTGCGCTGGGAGACACCCCCTCCATCTCAACAAAGGCCATCAGGGCTGCTCGATATACTTTGCTTCCTCGAAGAGCCCCAAAATAATGTACTTTCTCAAAAAGCTGAAGCTCCGGATGCTGTTGATGCATGGTAGCAAATGCCATTTTTATATCTCTGTAAGAAACTCCTAGAGTTCCAGGCTGAAGCTCTGTGGAACCTGCTTTTGCGTACACCTCATCCATTTTTGCGAGAGCAACTGTCGTATCTCCTCCGGAAGCAGCGGCGACGAGAAGTGCTCCGAATGCTGTCCTGAAGTTCACCGTTTCTGGAGCAGCAGCGTCTGACTCGTGGAAGTTAAGCCAAGTAGCACGGAGTTTTTCAAGTTCTTCAGGGGGTTGTGTCATGTATTTACTATAACTTAAAATTCTGGCTTGTCAAATCCTAGAAATAAGGGTACTCTGGGGCGCAATGCCGATAAATTGGTCAAATCTGTCGATTCTCTTAACCCCCCTACGCTCTGCTGCGCAGAGCTTCGGAGGGGCAAGCCGTCCCCACTGTGCTTATGAATTGGTCTAACCTCAGTATTCTTCTGACTGGTGGTACCGGTTCCTTCGGGCGCGCATTCACGGAATACGTGCTGAAGTATAACCCCCCGAAGAAGCTCATTATCTTCAGCCGCGACGAGCTGAAACAACATGAGATGCGGCAGGAATTCGGGGAGGCGGATCCGCTCCGCTACTTTATCGGCGATGTCCGCGACCGCGATCGTCTGCATCGCGCAATGACGGGGGTCGATGTCGTGATTCATGCCGCGGCGCTCAAGCACGTGCCTGCCTGCGAATACAATCCGTTCGAGGCTGTGCAGACCAATATCATCGGTGCGGAGAACATCATCAATGCTGCGATTGATGCGGGGGTGAAGAAAATCGTCGCATTAAGTACGGACAAGGCGGTCAATCCTGTGAATCTCTACGGCGCAACCAAACTTGTCGCGGAGAAAATTTTCGTGCAAGGAAATGCCTATGTGGGAACCGCAGGAACACGCATTTGCTGCGTTCGTTACGGAAACGTCATCGGCAGCCGGGGAAGCATCGTTCCACTCTTCCGAAAGCAGCGAGTCACAGGCAGAATCACGGTCACAGATCCAAGGATGACGCGCTTCTGGATCAGTTTGGATGGAGGAGTGAAGCTGGTACTGAAAGCAATGGAGGAAATGTGTGGTGGGGAAGTTTTTATTCCTAAGATCCCGAGCATGAAGATCATGGATCTTGCAGAAGCGGTTGCGCCGGAATGTAAGATCGACGTCGTCGGTATTCGTCCAGGAGAAAAACTCCACGAGGTGCTGATCTCGCAAGATGAATCACGCCATGCCGTCGATTGCGGAGATGTGTTCGTTATCGAGCCGGAGGCCGCTTCCTGGACGTACAATAAACGAAAGGGAACGCCGCTCATGGATGGGTTCCGCTACTCCAGCGACGAAAACAAGGAATGGCTCTCGGTGGAGGATCTTCGCGCCATGATCGGAGAGGAAAAATCCGCACCTCATGAAACACCCGCGCACGCTCACAGGCTTTAAGGAGCGGATCGAGGGTGACCGCATCTATCTTCGTACCCTTGAACGCGAGGACGCGAGTTCGGAGTACGCGAGCTGGCTGAATGATCCGATGGTGAACCAGTACTTAGAGACGCACTCTATTACTCTGGAGAAGCTTCGCGCGTATATCGAGGAGAAAGATCAGAGTCCTTCTGTTCTCTTCTTCGGCATTTTCTGGAAGGAAAACGGAAAGCACATCGGGAACGTCAAACTGGAGCCGATCGATTTTGAAAAAGGATGTGCGACGATGGGAATTCTGATCGGGGACAAAGACTATTGGGGGCGCGGTGTGGGAACGGAGACCACGAATCTTGTCACGGACTATGCGCTAAAGAATCTTAGCCTTCGCGAAGTCAACCTGGGCGTGATGGCGGATAATACGGCTGCGATTCGCGTGTATGAAAAATGCGGATATACGATCGATCATGTCGAGAAAAAGAGCATCAATCACGATGGGGTGCTCTATGATAGGGTCTGTATGAAGAAACTCGCGTCGACTCCCGCATCCCTATGAACGCTCCCCACCTCGTGACACCAAAGGTTGATAGCTCCAAGGAGCGGATTGTATCCGATCCCCACGATTTAAAGCGCTGCACCAAGTGTGTGATGCCGGAGACTCAGGATGCAATTGAGTTTAATGAGGAGGGAGTATGCATCACCTGCCGAAGCGTCGATGCGAAGAGAGAGAAGATTGATTGGAGGAAGAAGGAGGAAACATTCATCCAACTCCTCGATCAGTTTCGCGGAAAATATGAATATGATTGCCTAATTCCGTTTAGTGGTGGCAAAGATTCAACATACACACTCTACGCACTTATGAAGACGTACGGTCTTAAGCCACTCGTCGTGAGTTTTGATCATCATTTGATGCGCCCAAAGCTCCTCGAATACCGTGAGAGGACTTTGAAGCGCATGGGAGCGGATTTTCTTGCCTTTAAACCGGATTGGCAGCTTGTGAAGAAATTGATGCGAATTGGACTCGAACGGAAGGGCGATATCCTCTGGTACCAACATAACGGCATCTTCGCGTGGCCGATGCAGATTGCGATCAAGCTCAATGTTCCTCTCATCATCTGGGGAGAGCCGACAGGCGAGTACAACGCCGGCTACTATAGTTATGAGGAGGCTGTGGGAGGAGAAGAAGAGGAGGTGGATGAAAATCGATTCAATCAATTCGCGAATATTGGTATTCGTGCGGAGGACATGCTTGGGATGGTCAATGAACATCCTAAGTTCAAGAATGAGCCGATTACGATGCAAGACATGGCGCCCTACGTGTACCCGAAGAGGAAGGATCTGAAAGCAATTGGATGCCGGTCCATCTGCCTTGGATCCTATGTTCCGTGGGACGTAAAGAAGCAATTTGCGATCATTCTAAATGAACTCGAATGGAACGGTGACGAAGTGGAGGGCGTGCCGCCCGAATATTGCTACGAGAAGATCGAAGACATGATGCAGGGCGTGCAGGATTATCTCAAATTCATCAAGCGCGGGTACGGCCGCATGTCGCACCTCGCTTCGATCGATATCCGAAACGGCCGCCTCACCCGCGAGCAGGGAATTAAAATGATCGAGGAATGGGAGGGGCAGCGTCCCGCAAGTTTGGATGTGCTTTTACAATGGCTCGAAATCTCCGAGGAGGAATTCTACGAAATCACCTGCAGGCATGCTGTTTCTCCCTGGAAGCATGATCCAACAAAAACAAAGCGCGGAAAGAAGCTCTGGGATCAGGACCTCTGGGTTGTCGGGTAGAATGATCCCATGATCGCGATCATCGATTACGGCATCGGCAACCTGCGCTCCATTGCGAAGGGGCTTGAGGAAGTGGGAGGAGAGGTGATGATCACGGATGATCATGATGCCATTCGACGTGCGGACCGTCTCGTACTCCCCGGTGTCGGCGCATTTGGGGATGGAATGCGAAACCTGCAGGAGAAAGGACTTGATGCTTTGCTCACCGAGGAAGTACGGAAGAAAGGAAAGCCATTCCTCGGCGTGTGCCTCGGGATGCAGCTTATCTGTACAAAAAGTGAAGAGTTTGGGGAACACAAGGGCTTGGGATGGATTGAGGCCGATGTGAAGCGTTTTGCATTCACTGATGCCACACTCAGAATTCCTCATGTGGGATGGAATACTGTGCGTTTTCAGGGGAATCATCCTCTTCGGCAGGACATCAAAGACGAGGCGGACTTCTACTTCGTGCACAGCTACTACGTTTCGCCGAAAAAGAAAGAAGCGGTGATGGGGACTACGGAATACGGTGGCGACTTTGCATCGGTCCTCGCATTCGAGAATATCTTCGCGACGCAGTTCCACCCGGAAAAGAGCCAGAAAGACGGACTGAAGATTCTCAAAAATTTTATTGGTTGGAGGCCTTGATGCGCCTATTTCATACGTCATGCTGAGCGAAGCGACCCCGCACAAGATGTGCGGGGGAGCGGAGTCGAAGCACGTCGCAAAGGCGACATATGCTATCAGTGCAGCAAGTGCGAAGTGCTTCGACTTCATTCCGCCCCGTTTCACGGGGCTCCATTACGCTCAGCATGACGTATACTGTCTGTAATGCTTAAGAAGCGCATCATTCCGTCGCTGCTCCTCAAGAACGGCCGCATGGTGAAGACCATTCGTTTTGCGGGCGAGCGCGATACCGGATACCCCGTGACTGCGGCGAGCGTTTACGACGGACAGCGCGTGGATGAACTCATCATCCTGGATATCGAAGCAAGCGGCGAAGATCGCGGGACGCTTCTCAAAATCATCGGCGAGATGTCCGAAGAGTGTTTCATGCCGCTCTGTGTCGGCGGAGGCATTCGATCCGTTGCCGATATTCGTACGCTTCTTACGAGCGGCGCGGACAAAGTGGCGATCAACACCGCTGCAGTCGAAGTTCCGGATTTGATCAAAGATGCGGCGGCAAAATTCGGAAGCTCCACGATTGTTGGTTCCATCGATGTGAAGAAGAATGCCTCGGGTGCATACGAAGTCTTTATCCGCGGAGGATCACAACCGACCGGTCTCGATCCCGTGGCGTGGGCCAAGGAACTCGAGAAGCGCGGCGCCGGGGAAATCTTCCTCACCTCCATCGATCGCGACGGCACCATGGAAGGAATGGATATTCCCCTGATTCAAAGCGTCGTCGAAGCGGTCCATATCCCCGTCATCGCCTCGGGAGGGGTGGGCACGCTCGCTCATCTCCATGAATGCCTCACGGAAGGGGGCGCGGCTGCGGTTTCCGCCGCAAGCATCTTCCATTTTACGGACCAGAGCCCCATCAAAGCCCGCAAGTACCTGGTTGATCATGGGGTGAATGTACGAAGATGAGATGAGGAGAGGATAAGAGGAAAAAGAGGAGGAGAAGAAACATATTTTTCTCTTCCTCTTCTCTTCTTCAATCCTCTTATCCTCTCCTCCCCGTTCCTCTATCATCAAGTCATGAAAAGGGCGGATCATCGCATTGTGGTCTCTGGCTTCGGCTCCATCGGGCAGCGGCACCTTAAAAATCTGCGCGCGCTCGGAATCAAATACCTCGCCTTTGCGGATCCCAAGCCTGACCCCGATGCTCTAAAGGAAATTTCCGGCATGGAATCATTCTCTTCACTCGACGAAGCACTCAACACATTCAAGCCGACTGCCGTGATCATTTCGACGCCGACGAAACTCCATGCGCGTCAGGCAGTGATTGCGGCGAAGAGCGGAACGCACCTCTTCATCGAAAAGCCGCTCTCGCATTCGCTGGAATACCTCGATGAACTAGAAAGAATAGTGAAGGAGAAAAAACTCACGACGATGGTTGCCTGCAACATGCGATTCCATGCGGGGCCAAGAACAGTGAAGAAACTTATCGACATCGGTGCGATCGGCGAGATCCTCTCCATCCACATTCACGCGGGGTCCTACCTCCCGCGTTGGCGCAGGAAAACTCCCTACAAAGAAAGTTACAGTGCGGACCCGGAACAGGGGGGTGTGCTCCTCGATTGCATTCACGAAATTGATCTCGCGCTCTTCTATGGTGGTGCAGCTTCTCTCGATCACGCGGCCGTGATTCCCGCCACGAGCATTGGACTCACTGTTGATGGCGAAGCGGATCTTCTCCTCACCTATAAAAACGGCGCAGTCGGAACGCTCTTCTTAAGCTTCATCCAGCCGACCTGGCGGCGCGGGTGCAGGATCGTGGGGAAGAATGGAACGATCGAATGGGAGCTCCGAAGCCCCCCCGGCATTCCTCATGAAAAAGACGATGACCCGAGCGTCCGGCTCTATGGAGAAGACGGAATTCTCAAAGAATCATTCCCCGGGGAATCGGATCGGGATCAGCCATACAGAGACGAGATGGAAGAATTTCTCTCTGCGATTGAAAGGGGAAAACCTTCCTCTGCACCGCTTGAAGATGGCATTGAGTCGCTCAAAATCGCTCTGGAGGCACGCAAGGCATAAGCACTTTCCGCTATCATGCATCTCATGAAGGGTCAGAATCTCTACGAAAAGGCAAAGAAACTGATTCCCACGGGAACGCAGCTCTTAAGTAAGAGACCGGAGCGCTTTCTTCCTACGGGATGGCCTGCGTACTACGACCGTGCGAAGGGAGTGGAGGTATGGGATTTAGATGGAAACAAATACATCGATATGAGTATCAGTGCGGTCGGGTCCTGCATTCTTGGCATGGCGGATAAAGATGTGAACAAAGCGGTAATGAACGCAGTGAAGAACGGAACGATGAGTACGCTGAATGCACCGGAGGAAGTGGAACTCGCGGAGCTTTTGATCGAGCTCCACCCCTGGGCGGAAATGGTGCGCTATACGAGGACCGGAGGAGAAGCGATGGCGGTTGCCGTGCGCATTGCACGGGCGGCCTCGGGGAAAGATATTGTCGCGTTCTGCGGCTACCACGGCTGGAGCGATTGGTACGTTGCGGCGCAGCTGGAATCGAGTAGCGCGCTGGAAGGGCATCTTCGCTCGGGGCTCGATCCTGCGGGCGTTCCGCAGGCCTTGAAGGGAACCGTGTATCCCTTTCACTACAACAAACTCGAAGAATTGAAAGACATTGTTTCGAAGCATGGAAAAAATCTTGGTGCGATCGTTATGGAACCGATTCGCGGGCAGGAGCCGAAGGATAATTTTCTCTTGGAAGTGCGAAAAATTGCAGACACGCTCGGGATTCCTCTCATCATCGATGAAATTTCCGCAGGATTCCGCCTCACATGCGGCGGCGCTCATCTCCTCTACAATTTAAAGCCCGATATTGCGGTTCTTGGCAAAGGCATGAGCAACGGCTATCCGATGGCGGCGATCATTGGAATAAAAGATGTGATGATGGCCGCTGGAAAATCATTTATCAGCTCCACGTATTGGGCGGAGCGGATTGGGCCCACTGCGGCACTCGCAACGATTAAGAAACATCGCAAATACAAAGTGCATGAGCATTTGATGCATATGGGAACGCTTGTGCAGGACGGATGGAAACAGGCAGCGGAGAGCGCCGGTCTCCCGCTCGAAGTCTCTGGCATGAAGCCGATGTCGCACTTCACGATGAAGTGTGATTCCCCCCAGGCTGCGCATACCTACTTCACGCAGGAGATGCTTGCACGCGGATTCCTCGCAAGCCCGGATTTCTATGCGACATTCGCGCATACGGAGAAGCACGTGTCGAAGTATCTTCGATCTTGCGAAGAAGTATTCGGGGAGATCGCTGCATCGATCAAGGAGGGAACCCTGCAGCAGAAGATCTCGGGAGAAGCCGCACGCGACGGGTTCAAACGGTATGCGTAATATGTTGCGCCGAAGAGGCTCTAGCAGATCGTATAATTACGTCATGCTGAGCGAAGCCCCGAATCCGCCCGAGGCGGACGAGGGGCGGAGTCGAAGCACATCGCATTCATGTCAATGGTGATGTACAAGCGAGATGCTTCGACTTCGTTCGCCCCGCACGTGCGGGGCTCGCTTCGCTCAGCATGACGTGTTTTGTGTCGCTTCGATATCGGCAGTGCGAAGCGCACCGCGCCATCAGGCGCGGATCTTATTCCTTGACTCACTCCCTTCCCTCCCAAATACTCTCCGTATCCATGGAATACTGCAAACGATGTTGCTATCCGGCCAATGCCCGCCCCTCGATCATCTTTGATGAGGAGGGGGTGTGCAGAGGGTGCCGAGTCACAGAGAGCCGTCATGAGATCAACTGGGAGGAGAAAGAGAAGAAACTCAAAGAAATTCTCACCGAGTACCGCGAGAAGGCGCACAAAAATGGAAGCCCCTACGACTGCATCGTCCCCGTGAGCGGCGGCAAGGACAGCTTGTTCCAGGTGTATTACCTCACGCAGGTTCTCGGGTTCCGCCCGCTCCTTGTTGCCTACAACCATGCGTTCAATACGAAGCGCGGCATCCGAAACCTCACGAACCTCGTCTCCCAATTCGGGTGCAATCTGGTTCGCTTTTCTTCGAGTCCCGAAGCAGCGAAACGCATCTCGCGCTTCATGCTGAAGAAAGTCGGCGACGTGACCTGGCACTACCACGCGGGAATCATGACGTTTCCGATCAAAGCCGCGGTGATGTACAAAATCCCGCTCATTCTGTGGGGCGAGCACGGGTTCTCCGATCTCGTTGGCATGTATGACCAGGAAGATATGATCGAGTTCAGCAAAAAAGTGCGCCAAGAACACAGCATGCGCGGATTCGAACCGGAGGAGATCCTGCATGATCCGGAGAATAAAGACATCACCGCGGAGCATCTGGAGCCGTTTGTGTACCCTTCGGAGGAAGACATTGAGCGGATCGGCGTGCGGGGCATTTATCTTGGGAATTTCATCCACTGGGATGCGCGCGCGCAGACAAAGCTGATGATTGAGAAGTACAACTTCGAAACTGCAATCGAGCGCGAGCGTACGCATCACGTGCACGACAAGCTGGATGATATTCATGCGAACGGACTCCACGACTATCTCAAGTACCTCAAATTCGGCTACGGCCGCGCGACGGATGATGCGAGTCACGATATTCGTCACGGCTTGATGACGCGCGAAGAGGGGATCGAGATGGTGAAGAAGCACGATCATGTACGTCCGTTCGATATGGATCTCTGGCTCAAGTTTGTGGGAATGAAGGAAGAAGAACTCCTCGTACTCATCGATCCTCTCCGCGACCCCAAGATCTGGGAGAAAGATGCGAAAGGAAATTGGAAGACGAAGGATTCCATCGCGAACCATGTGAACGATCCGGGCGTCGACAAAATCCGCGGGCCACTCGTGAAAGATCGTGAGATTCTCCGGTCCCATAACCAGCCAACGTACTCGCGGGATGACCACATTCCGGAGGATAAGGAATATATTTGGCTCTAAAGCCACATTGGCTCTCTCCTACGTCATGCTGAGCGGAGCCCCGAGCTTGTCGAGGGGCGAAGTCGAAGCACGTCGCATTCATGTCAATGGTGATGTGAAAGCGAGATGCTTCGACTTCGTTCGTCCCGCTCTAGCGGGACTCACTACGCTCAGCATGACGTATGTATATTTGCTTTGGGGAAATGGCATCGCGAAGCGCACCGCGCCATCAGGCGCGGATAATTTCTGCTATTCTTCATGCATGATCGCAGTCGTCGATTATGGCTCCGGGAACCTGCAGTCCGTGTTAAACGCGTGCGAAGCGGTGGGTTCGGAAGCCGTGCGGACGGATAAAGCGGAGGACCTCCGGAAGGCGGATGGCATCATCCTCCCGGGTGTGGGCGCATTCGGCGATGGCATGCGGAACCTAAAGGAGAAGGGGCTCATCGAGGTACTGACGGAGGAAGTGATGGGCAAGAAGAAGCCGTACCTCGGTATTTGCCTTGGGCTCCAGTTCCTCGCGGAGCGCGGGCTCGAACACGGCGAGCCCGTCCGACCGGGTCATCCGGGCGGGCACCAGGGATTCGGGTGGATCAAAGGAACGGTGGAGCTCATGAAGCCAAAGAGCTTGGATTTCAAGGTTCCCCACATGGGTTGGAACAGTGTGAAGATCACGAAGCAATCTCCACTCCTCGAGGGCTTACAGGAATCTCCGGTCTTCTACTTTGTCCATAGCTACCACTTTGTTCCGGATTCTTCCGAGCGCAATGCCGTGATCGGGGTCGCGGAGTACGGCATGGATGTCACGGCGATCGTGCAGAAGGAGAACCTGTTCGGCGTGCAGTTCCACCCGGAAAAGAGCCAAGCTGCCGGACTCATGATCCTGAAAAACTTTTTCAATCTTGTACAATCCCATGCTTAAGAAGCGCCTCATCGCCTCGCTCCTCTGGCGCAGCGGTCAGCTGATCCAGAGCAAAAAATTCAAGCACACAAATGCGGTGGGGAATGCGTACACCGCCGTCGATTTCTTCAACACCTGGGCGATCGATGAGATCGCACTCATCGATGTTACGCGCGAGTACAAAAAAGAAGAGCGCGAACTTTTCCATCGTGATCTCCGGGAACTTTCCAAGCGCTGTTTCGTGCCGCTTGCAGTCGGCGGATGGCTTTCCGAAATCGAGGAAATGCGGCAGCTCCTCACCGAAGGCGCGGATAAGATCATTCTGAATACTGCGGCGTTCCAGAATCACGCCCTCATCACAAAATCTGCGGAACGCTTTGGCAAACAATGCATCGTGCTTTCGATCGATGCCAAAAAAATCGAGGGAGGACACGAAGTCATGATCAACCGCGCGCAGGAGGGGACGGGTGTTTCGCCGATTGAGTGGGCCAAAGAGGCAGAGAAGCTTGGTGCAGGAGAAATCCTCCTTCGTTCCATCGATCAGGATGGCACAAAGCAGGGATACGACCTCGATCTTGTGGCTTCCGTGAGCGCTGCAGTCAGCATCCCTGTGATTGCTGCAGGGGGTGCCGGCGAGTGGGAACACTTTCAGCAGGGCATCGAAGCCGGAGCGCTCGCGGCTGCCGCGGGGAACCTCTTTCAGCATGCGGAGCAGAGCACGAAGAAAGTGAAGAATGCGCTCTTCGAGCACGGGATCGATGTCCGCCAACCCGAGTTCTACGATATCGGCACTCCACGCAAAATCATCTACCGTGTCGATTCCTAGTGTCATGCTGAGCGGAGCAACGGCTACGTGCTTCGTCTCCGCCCTCCGCTACGCTTCGGGCTTCGCTCAGCATGACACAGCCGTTGCGGAGACGAAGCATCCTCTCTTTAGTTATACTGCTGACATATGATCCAAAACCTCGTTATCCGCGCGGATGCCTCAGCTTTAATCGGCACGGGCCACATCATGCGCACTCTTGCGATTGCGCAGGGAGTAATGAAGCAGGGTGGAGAAGTTACATTCGTCACGAGTGAAAATACTCCGAGCTTGGAAGAACGTCTGAAATCCGAAGGATGCACTGTGTATACCCACACCTTCAAGCGGGGGAGTGCGGAAGATGCAAAAGAGACTGCGGGAGTTGCAAAGAAAATTGGAGCTTCGTGGGTCGTTGCCGATGGCTACGCGTTTGGAAAAGAATTTCAGAACGTGATTCACGATGCAGAACTCAAACTCCTCCTCGTCGATGATTTTGGAAACATCGATTCCTACGATGCCGATATCGTCCTCAATCAAAATATTTCTGCGAAAGAAGAATGGTTCAAAGGAACAAAAGCAAAACTTCTCCTTGGCACAGAGTACGCACTCATCCGCGATGAATTTTTGCAGCATGATCCGAGCAAGCGAATTATTCCGGAGCGCACGAAGGAAATCCTCGTCACGCTCGGAGGTTCCGATCGAGAGAATATGACCCTGAAGATTCTCCAAGCACTTGCTTCAATCAAAGATATCCATGTCACCGCTGTTCTCGGCGCAGCGAATCCGCATCGTGAGGAGATAGAAAAATGGCTCAAAGAAGCCAAAAATGTGACCATTATCAATAATTCTTCGGATATGTCCTCGCTTATGGCAAAAGCCGATCTTGCAATCTCTGCAACAGGTTCTACCACGTGGGAAATTCTCTACATGGGTCTCCCACTTATTACGGGAGTGATTGCGGATAACCAGGAACCGGCGGCCAAGGTTTTGGGGGAGAAGGGCATTGCAGTGAATGTGGGGTGGTTTAAGGATGTCTCGGTTTCGGAGCTCACATCAACAATTCAGCGATTTGTAGATTCGAAAAAAGAACGCCACGCTTTAAGCGAGGCAGGAAAAAAGAGTGTTGATGGTAGAGGAGTAGAAAGAATATTTGAATGTTTTACTATTCAATCAAATGGTTAATATTTTTTCAACAATTCCAAATTCATAAGGCCAATCTCCGATTGTATCGAAATCTTCTATAAATCTTACGATAGATCGAAGTGGAAGATCTTCTGCAAATATTGAAATTAACATTGGGTGATAAGTAACTATTGCGGATGCAATTCTAATAGAGTCACCACATACAATCTGTGGGTATTCTTTTTTTAAGGCTGCCATGACACTAGATATATTTTCACATACCCATTCATATTTGGAAATTAATTTATCAAAATGTGATTTTTTGGTTGGATTTTCTTGGTCTCTAATAAATTCTCTGAAATCACCATTCGCATCTCCTGCATCTGAGGACCATTTAGTGAGTTTGCATTCTGCCACAAGTAACAAATTCAACTCAGGATTGAATCCCAAAAAATCAATCTGCCCCCTTGGGTTTTTAACTTGTACCTTGCCATTTCCAATGCTATTTGTTATTCCGCGCCCTAAGAATTTTCTTTCGGACATTAAACGAATAAATTCATTTTCAAACCAAGTTGACACTTCCAATGAGAGTTTTTCCATGGCTCTTTTTACTTCTTTATACTTCAACCATTCTTTAGGTAGCTCACCAAAGATCATTAATTCACTAAAATGATTCAATATTTCTTTTAATATTACCGGAGACCAACCAAGATAATTTTGGCCATCCCACAGTTTCATTCTTAAAATAGGTCTCCTCGTAATTCGATTATTTTGTCTTGTTAGCTTCCAGAGTGGGGTGTCGGACATTTTTAATTTTTTCTTAGATAAGAGTAATCCATCAATAACTCTCCTAATAGTTTCTTGACTGAATCCAAATTGTTTACTGATTTTATCAATAACCATACGTTCAGGAAGAATGAAAGGTTTATTGTGATCAAATGACAATAAAATTGTTTTTATAATTCCGCCGCAAAACCCCCGGCGTTAGCCGGGGGATGAAGTCCTTCCGGCGTCTTCCCGCTACCATGGAAGCATGAAGACTCTCTACAAGAAGCAATCAAACTGTGTCTATCATTGCATCT